>Ga0222651_1000612_pt1 | contig 21258 bp, 19 predicted proteins | sample AntAcemetagen369_FD_179855 | JGI IMG/M metagenome (GOLD analysis project Ga0222651, IMG submission 179855) | Saline water microbial communities from Ace Lake, Antarctica - #369 | ecosystem: Environmental > Aquatic > Non-marine Saline and Alkaline > Saline | place: Antarctica: Ace Lake...
ACAAGCAAAAAGACCTCTACCAGCTACTCCCCTCAAATTGGGAGAAGTACAAAGCTAAATAATTCCTGAAAATATAAAATCCCTCAACTCCAAATTATTCTATATGGGTTCGTCGGATGCTTACAAAAAAACTCCAAATAGAACAACTAGAGTCAAGAATCAAGATGCTTTCCCCTACTCGTAAATTACCCAATCCTCCAACAGGATGGGTCAAAGCAATTAGGTTAGCTTTGGGAATGTCTATGCAGCAGTTGGCAAATAAATTAGGGATAACAAAACAGAGCGTCCAGGAGGTTGAAACACGGGAGATAGAAGGTGCAATTACACTTAAGTCTCTAAGAGAAACTGCTCGAGCATTAGACATGGAGCTAGTTTAAGGCCTTGTTCCAAAGGAAGGGACTTTAAATAGGTTTATTGAAAGTAAGGCTCGCTCCTTATCTGAAAAAATAGTTTCTCGAACAACAAATACTATGAAACTTGAAGACCAGCAAAACACCAATGAACGAATCAAAAAAGCAATTGAAGACCGAACCTTGAAAATCAAACAAGAACTACCTAAAAATTTATGGGATTAGGCCTAGACTACATAAATGGACAAACCCTATTAGACGACGATGAAAAGGAAGGCCTCTTGATTCCCACAATTGCTACGCGTGAAGAGTTGGATCAATTTGAGCAACGAAATATTGAGGAAGCTTTACAGTGGGTTTTCACTAAATCCTTTAAGGCTGATAAGGTCTTTACCGAAAAATTTATCTGCGAGCTTCATAAGCGAATGTATGGAAGTGTTTGGTCATGGGCGGGAAAATTTAGAAAGACTGATAAGAACTTAGGGATTGATAAATGGCAGATTCCAGTTGCTCTAAAAACGTTATGTGATGATGGGTTGTTTTGGGTTAAAAACAAAACCTATTCCTCTGAAGAAATTGCAATACGGGTTACACATAGAATTGTAAGCATACATTGCTTTCCAAATGGAAATGGCCGCCATAGTAGATTAATGGCAGATATTATAATCAACAAGATCTATAAATTACCAATGTTCAGCTGGGGAACTGGAGTTTTAGTGCATCAAGGCGATGCTAGAAAAACCTACCTGAATACAGTGAAAGAAGCCGATTGTAATAGTTTTCAGCCTCTTATTGAATTTGCAAGATCCTAAGAATCGAATGCAAGCACCAATAAACCACAAAAACTGCACTAGATTATTCCTAGGTTAAATCTTGTTCTGACACTTTGTCTGAGTCTCCAAATGTCCTAATTTTTTGTGATCATATTTCTTCCTGTGAAGGGTACTGGGAATTAGGTAGTAAATAGCACCAGGAATGATTGGTGAGGAATAATTTCGGTTGCTTTAGCCGTATTCACAAAAACTTCATAACCTGTCCAGTATTTAACAGGCTACGTTTTGACGAGGGAGGACGGATCCTTTGTTTTTTATTACTAATTTAAAGATATTAATAGAGGCAAGCTATCTGACGCTATTTTAATAGGGCTTTTAATAAAAACTAAGACCATGAAACTAAAATTACTATTCCTTTTTTTATTTTGTAATGCTATAGTTGCTAAGGCCTCTCAGGTAGACACTGTTATGGTCATGAGTAAAGCCATGAATAAATCAATTCCAAACCTTGTAATCCTACCAGACAGTTATTCCACTCAAAAAGAAAGCTTTTCTGTATTGTATTTACTTCACGGCGCTGGTGGAGATCACACAGATTGGGTATCAAAAGTACCTGCCATAAAAGAGTATGCGGATAAATACAATATTATGATTGTTTGCCCTGATGGCGGTCCTACGAGTTGGTATTTTGACAGCCCCATTGATGAAAAAATGAAATATGAAACCTATCTCTCTAAAGAACTGATTGATACAATAGACGGAAAATACAATACCACAGCGGAAAAATCTGGTAGAGCAATTACAGGTTTAAGTATGGGAGGGCATGGCGCTTTTTACCTTGCCTTTAAACATCAAGACATTTGGGGAGCAGCTGGGAGTATGAGCGGAGGTGTAGATATTCGCCCTTTCCCAAGCAACTGGGATTTAAGTAAACGCTTGGGAGATTATTCCGAACAGAAAGAAAATTGGGAGAATAACACGGTAATTAATCTGGTTTATAAACTGAAAGGAGACAATTTAAAACTCATATTTGATTGTGGAATCAGTGATTTCTTTTACGATGCCAATAAGCGATTGCATGAGAAATTGGTGGAAAGAAATATACCCCATGACTACACAGAACGTCCAGGAAATCATAGTTGGGAGTATTGGGCCAACTCGATAAAATACCAACTTCTATTTTTTGACGATTATTTTAAACTATAAAAACTGCCTATTCAATCATAAAAATCCATTGCTCGAAACAATACCTTAGTAGAAGCCCGGATAAGGAGTAAAGCTTTTCTTGCTACGTTTTTATTTTCTTACCACGGGCTCACACCAATGGCTGTAAGATTTCCGCCTATGCAGAGCTCTAATTAGGGACCAATTAATTTCAGTTATCATTAAAGATTAAACCTTTGACGTGATAGCATTATATTTCAGTTTTTTACCGGCATTCAACCCAATGTTGACAATAGATTTCGTGATAGTCCGCCCTGACCCTTCTCAGGAAGTGTTGAAAATAGTAGTGCAGTGGCTGATTTTGTCCGCCGCGGCGAATCATCACGTAATAGATTAGCTATTGTCTATTTCGGGTTTAATTACTTCAGCAGGTAGCTGACCAGTAAGAAATACCGCTCCACCTGCGAACCCAAAGCGGTGTAGACGGACATGCCGTTTCTGCGCTCAAGACCTTGCCTTCTTCATTGGTTTCTGTAGTATAGAATTTTGCTTGCCAGAAACTTTCATTCCCAGCAAGGTTTTTTCTCCCGATACTAATGTTTGTAAAAAAACCGAATCCATTCGCCCTTCCATTTTAGGGGATTTAATGAATCCCTAGGTCACATTGGTGGTGATTTCCTTATCCGCTTTGTGAAATGTCCCTTTTTATAAAAGTAAAAAAGTCATCATAACCTAATATAATAGTTTTAAAATAAAGCAAAACGGATTGATATATAGAACAGTAGTGACTAAATTATTTTTCTAGGGGGTTGATCATGATATGAGCCCTGTGTTTACAGGGGTCCATGTTCCAGGGGGCACCGGGTAATTCGGGACTCAGGGGTAATCCGTACTGGCTTGGGTGGCCCAGGGGATATATACTATGTATTTGAGATAGTGGTTTTTCACTTCATCGGGCTGTGCGTTAAAGTCCTCCTTGGCGGCATTGAGCGTGTTCATGCCTCAATATCCCAATTAGTTCCTGGTCTGTTTTAATTTTAACCAACTGTTCTTTGTCCAGTCCAAGCTGGGCTCTTAGGCATTTAAAATTTGTGATTTTCATCCGCTCAGAACAGCTATCTGGCATTGGCGGGAAATGGGCCAATAAAATGGCGATGGGAATTTTTTTAGCCATCTGCATTAAATAGATTCTAAGATCTATTGTCATTTTCTTGGAGGATAGGATCGGGGTCTAATAAATTTGAAAGCTCCAAATGCTATTCCTAGCTTATGTGGACCCATTCATAGACAAAATTATTTCATTTGTTTTAAATCTTTGACTTCCATCTATTTTAAAAGTTAGGTAAATGAACAAAACAGAGAAAATGTTGTTTAATTAAAAATTTAAGATTCTACATCTAATTGTCTAACATAAACCGTATTTGGCAGTATGCAAATCATAAAAAATATTAAAACAGGGTCGCTATCCGAAGAAAGAAGGAAATTCCTCAAAAAATCAGGGTCTTTAGCTGTGATGTCAATGTTTGGAATAGGGTTTTTTACAAGCTGCTCAACGGACAACATGGATCCCACAAATGTAGCTCCAAAAACTCCTCCTGCGGGGAACACTGGGATCACTGCGACGGCAACCGCTGTGACAGTAGACTTGGATGTGGCCACTACCCTCGCCTCAACAGGGGGATGGACATTAGTCACGGAATCGAAAGTGTTGATAGTGAATACGGGTAATAATACTTTCAATGCCCTTACTTCTGTTTGTACCCACTCCCAATGCGATAGAAACTGGTCATTTGCCAATAATTTATTTACCTGCACATGTCACGGTTCAAGATTTGATAGGGATGGTGCTGTCGTCACTGGGCCTGCGACACAAGCCTTGAGGACTTATTCTACTACCATCAACGATAAAATATTGACCGTGAATTTGGGATAATGAAACGACTCTGGTATTTATTTTTCTTGATTTTTGTTTTTCCTCTAAAAGTCTATTGTCAGGAATACAAGACTGAAACGGGTAAGGTGGAATTTCTTTCGAAAGCATCTTTGAATGAGTTTACTGGAAAGTCATCAAACCTAAATGGGCTTGTGGACCTGGATAAGAACATGCTGGATTTTTATGTTGACCTGAATACATTAGATACAGGGATAGGGCTTCGGGACAGGCACATGAGAGAAAACTATCTGGAAACCAAAAAATATCCCTATGCAGAATTCACAGGTAAAATAGCACCTAAGATTAACCTGAGCAAAGGCGAAAGTAGGACAGTAACTGCAAAAGGGAAATTTAAGATTCATGGGGTAGAAAAAGAAATTGAGGTGTCGGGAAGATTGTCTGTCATGTCCGATACGGAGCTGCGGTTGGAGGCTGAGTTTACGATAATGCTTAGTGACTTCAACATTGATATTCCCAAAGTTGTGTTTTATGAATTGGCAGAGGAACAATTGGTTACGATCAAGGCAATACTAAAAAAATGAAGATGAAGACAACACTAATCTTAATAATGATCATTTGTCTGCCCTTGATCGTTGAAGCACAACTTGAAAGAAAACCGGCATCGGCTGTGCAGGAAGTAGATTTGATATTTCATGCACCGAGACACATTAATTTGCTGACTGTAGAGCCATTGGACAAAAAAACGCTTCATTTTGCCATTATGCATACGTTTGGAACGTTGGATGGTGGCATTCAGAACCTTTACGGGTTGGATAATGGTGCTAATATCCAGCTGAGTTTTGAATATGCCCTAAGTGATAAATTCTCTTTGGCGGCTTCAAGGCAGAGTAGGGACAAAATTTATAATCTCTACAGTAGGTACCATATTTTCAAGCAAACCCGGGATGATAAAATTCCATTTTCTCTTTCTCTCATGGGAGGGGCAGGTGTAAATACATCCAATTACAGCTTTCTACAAGAGAACAATCCAAATTTTTCAGAGAGAAGCTCCTTTGCTTTTCAGGTAATGGCAGCAAGGAAATTCACCGATAAAATCAGTTTTCAACTTACACCGATGTTGGCGTATTTTGCAGATCTAAATCCAATTTTTCTGTTAGAAGGAGACCAACAGTTATATTTGGCACTAGGATTTAGCGGAAAGTATAAAATATCCGGCAAATCTTCATTGACCCTTCAATGGATTCCTAACCTCAATAATGATCTTCCGAATAACCTTGGGGTGGGTATTGACCTGGAAGCTGGTGGGCACGTGTTTCAAATGTATTTTGTGACCTCCCAAGCACTAAATGAACAATACTTACTGGCAGGCGGTAATGGAGTCCCCGGTGAGGGATTCAGGGTGGGCTTTAATGTCAATAGGATATTTGCTACGGGCAGATAGTAAATATTCTTAGCTACATCCCATTTTGGGGTCTGGTAATTTAGCTTTTATTGTGTTTGTGCTGTATTTTGAAATACCACACAAAGTTGCAAGCAGGCTGCAGATAGGATTCGATAAACATTGTGTATGGTGTCGTAGCTATCCCGCAGGTTAGCCACAACATCAGGCACAGAAAGTTGGGTAAAATAATTTTTGATGACTAAAAAATGAAAATAATATCACAGCTCTTTAATAGGCTACTCTCTGAGAATACCCGAGAAAAAGTTGAAAAAGTTATTCTTTACATCGCGCTCTTGAGTTTCTTTATTCACTTAGCAGCAATTTACTTATTGAAATTTGGTTTTTTAGATCTTTCGCTAGACTCAGAATTGCTAAAAAGTCCTATATCAGCTGTTTATACACCCTTTTCTTTTATTCTTATTTATGAGGTTTATCTCCTAATTTACTATTTACCCAAGTCTTTTACTACCTATATAACTAAACAATACGAAATTATAACACTAATTATTATTCGTAAGTTGTTTAAAGATTTATCTGGATTAGAACTTACTGCAAATTGGTTTGAAATAAAAGGAGACCTACAATTTACTTACGATTTAGTTGCTTCTCTTTTGCTTTTTTATTTAATATTTCTATTTCAAAAGGAAGGAAAACAAAAAATTGTACAGGAAACAGGTATCAAACCTGCTATTGAAGGATTTGTTAAAAAGAAAAAGTTAATTGCCGTTGTTTTGGTGCCTCTGTTCTTCTTTATGGCACTATACACTATTATTAATTGGTCTACAGGATTTTCATTTTCCTCTGATGAATTGGCACCATTTGAAAGTATAAATAATCTCTTTTTTGACGAGTTTTTTACCATACTTATTTTGGTAGATGTCGTATTGCTCTTAATTTCTTTCTTTTATAGCAACCAATTTCATAAAATCATCAGAAACTCAGGTTTTGTTATTTCAACCATCTTAATCCGAATGTCTTTTGGTGTAAGTGGTTTAATTAGTACTATTTTAATTGTTACAGCTGTTCTTTTTGGATTAGCAATAATAGCAATCCATAACAAATATGAAAAAAATAATATACTAACAAATGAGTTAAAATAATGCGATTAATGCTTCGGTTGGTTGTAGCGGATGTTGGAGGCTTGTTCCTGTAGCCTTGCTGTTATCAATAATTTTAATCTTAGGCGGAAAATGTCTCTAATGCGTAAATATATCGTCCTTGCTTTTCTAGGAATCCAGTTTTGTTGTACCGTTCAAGCACAAAATAAAACGTTGCTAAAAGGAAGAATGATGGCTGAAGGATACTGTAGTACCTGTCATTCCTACGCACCACCCTCCCTTTTGCCAAAAGATGTTTGGAAAACCAATGTTCTCCCGCAAATGGCTGCTTTTATGGGCTTTCAGGAGGCTCAAGATAGTCTAGGTGTTTGGGAGAGTAAAACTGCCGAAGAAATTGCTATTATTAAAAAGCATGGGGTATACCCTCCATCAAATCAAATAAGTGCCGTTGACTTTCAGGCGATCATGGATTTTTACGATGCAGAAGCCCCAAAAAATTTACCGCCTCAAAAAATAAAAGAAATACCTGAAGCCTTACACAACTTTACAGCAAAAGAGCTTTTCATAGAAGGTATTAAAAGTCCAAAAACAAGCCTGGTGGCCATCAATGAAGAAAGAATGGAACTCTTTATTGCAGATGCGAGTGCCAATCAACTCTACGTAAAAGATCAAAACGATGAACTATTTACACTTCCCTACACCTCTAGTCCAGCAGTACAATTCATTAAAAAATCCCCTAACGTTTATAATTTTGTAACTATTGGCGCTATAGCCCCTAGCGATCTTTCACAAGGTGCGCTCTATGAAATGAATTTAAATTCCAATGGCTGGAATAAAGTCATGGATCAACTAGCCCGACCTGTTTACGGAATTTGGGAAGATATTGAAAAAGACGGGAAACCGGATTTCGTAATATGTAACTATGGACATAATGGGGGGAACATTTCCATATATATGGATGGAAACGTACAATCAAAACCAATCATAATCGGTGGGTCCGGTGCAAGGAAAATAGAATTTTGTGACCTTAATCAAGATGGGAAACTAGATATTTTGGCGCTCTTTTGCCAAGGTAAGGAACGCTTGTCCGTTTTTTACAATAAGGGGGATGGTCAATTCGATTTTGAGAAAATTTTGCTAAAATTTTCACCGGTAATGGGTTCCAGTTATTTTGAACTGCATGATCTTACTGATGACGGGGAATTAGACTTACTGATAAGCAACGGAGATAATTGGGACTATTCATCTGTACCTAAACCTTACCATGGTTATCGTATCTATGAAAACAAGGGTAAAGGCATTTTTGAAGAAGTATGGTTCTACCCTCAGTATGGCGCATCAAAAGCAATGGCTATTGACTTTGATGAAGATGGCGATTTAGACTTGGCGACGATCGCATTTTATGATGATCTTGAAAATCCGGAACAGCAATTTCTTCTTTTTGAAAATAAAGGGAATATGACTTTTCAGCCAAAGGTCATTCCTGAGGCTGCCACAGGAAAATGGTTGACCATGGATGTGGGAGATATAGACGCAGACGGAGACAAAGATATCGTACTCGGAGCTTATGTTCACAATGCACTAGAGTATAGCAAACTTTTCATTCGGGGCATAACCGAAATCCCCAATGTTTTGATTTTAGAAAATAAAAAATATCAAAAAGAGTAGTTTAACCCAAGATATGCAATATCCTTACTATTACCTGTTGAAATCAAATTAAAATCAACTCTGCTTCGCTATTATTTTTTTAGTTGATATGGTACGGCTATTGATCCACCCGTAATCTTTACGTCATTGGTATTTTTTGGCTCTAATAAAATTAACCATATAAGCTATTGCCTTTCAGTCAGGATTTAATTCTAAATCGCCTTTTTATGTCGCTTTTAAAAAACATACGGGTTTAACACCTCTAGAGTTTATAGCTTCAAAACAAAAAGAAAAGAAATCAAATTTCCCTTCTAATCTTTCCCTTTATTAGGGTAAATACAATTATATTTTTTATATCATTGTAACTATAGAAAAAACAAAGCCCTATTAAAAATGTTTTTGGCAGGGTTTATTTGTACTCAAGACAGTAATGCTTCTTGTCAAAATATTGCATCACAAACTGAAATAAAATTTGTTAAGCAAAATAGAATTTAACTATTATTTTTGCTCTATTCTAAAAAGTCTTTAAATGAAATTCAGTGGGAAAACTTTATGGATTACCGGAGCATCTTCGGGCATCGGTCGAGCGGTTGCAATTGAGTTGTCTTTAAAGACCTGTCATTTAATTCTTTCTTCAAGAAAAAAGGAGGACTTGGAAAAAGTAGCCCGTATTTGTCAAAAAAACGGAAGTACGACTACTGTTATCCCTTTTGATTTGAGTGACTCATCTGCTATTGAGCGAGCGGCTAATATTGTTTTAAAAACTGAACCCAATATAGATGGGTTGTACCATTTTGGAGGTATTAGTCAACGATCCTATGCACATGATACGGCTATAGCTATGGATCGCAAGATTTTTGAAGTAAATTTTTTTGGAACAATTGAACTTACAAAAAGAGTATTGCCAACCATGATTAAAAATGGAGGAGGACAAATTGGGGTCACTAGCAGTATTGTTGGAAAATTTGGATATCCATATCGTTCTTCATATTCGGCAACAAAGCATGCCTTACATGGTTTTTTTGAAAGTGTAAGAGCTGAAAATGTTTGCAATGAGGTTATAATTTCTATGATTATTCCTGGTTTTATAAAAACAAATATTTCTTTGAATGCCTTAGATAAATATGGAAACGCTCATAATAAAATGGATGAGGGACAAGAAAAAGGTTTATCCGCAGACCTGGCAGCTAGAATTATTGTCAAGAAATTAGAAAAGGAAAAGAAAGAAATACTAGTAGGGGGAAGAGAATTAATAATGGTTCATATTAGAAGATTTTGCCCTAAATTATATTACTATTTATCAACGAAAGTTCAGCCTTTGTAGTTATTAAAATATATCATGAAAATTAATGGAATTCAACAATTAGGAGTAGGAGTAATAGATGTTCATAAGGCATGGAAATGGTATCGTAGACATTTTTCAATGGATATTTTGATTTTTGATGAGGAAGCCGTTGCGAAACTAATGCTTCCTCATACTGACGGAAAAACTGCGTCAAGACATGCTATATTGGCTTTAAATATGGAAGGAGGAGGAGGTTTTGAAATCTGGCAACATACGGGTAAAAAACCAACCCCCACAGGTGTTCCTGTTGTTTTAGGAGATCTGGGTATAAATATTGGGGTTTTAAAAACTGATAATATTGAAGTTGCTTATAAGAAATACAAGGAGTCCGAATTAAATTTATTAGGAGAAATTTCAAACTCGCCAAGTGGGGTCAAACATTTTTTTTTAAAGGATCCTTATGATAACATATGGGAAGTAAAAGAACACCAATTCGTTTTTAGCAAAGAAGCGGCAGTTAATGGAGGGGTTTTTGGGACCGTAATTGGGGTTAAAGATATTGAAGAAAGCTTGGTCGTTTATCGCAATATATTAGGATTTGATGAGGTGGTTTATGATGAAACCAAAGTATTTGAGGACTTTTCTGGAATTCCAGGAGGGCATCAGGAATTTAGAAGGGTTTTACTTCGCCATTCGGATGTTAAAAACGGTGCTTTAAGCGCACTTTTTGGTGAATCTGAAATTGAATTGATACAGGTTGTAGATGGAGCGCCAAAGGATATTTATGAAGGTAGGATTTGGGGTGATCCAGGTTTCATTCATTTGTGTTACGACATTAATGATATGGATGCATTAAGGGAAAGAGCCAAAGGGTTTGGTTTCCCATTTACTGTTGATAGTGCAAGAGAGATGGATACTTTTGACATGGGAGATGCGGCAGGAAATTTTGCCTACATCCAGGCCCCGGAAGGAACATTAATCGAATTTGTCGAAACACATAAAATACCATTGATTAAAAAAATTAGATGGTATATTGATTTTAGAAAGAGAGGAAATCATCCTTTGCCAAATTGGATTTTAAAGTTGTTTCGATTCAAAAGAGTTAAATAAGACATTTGGTTTATTGAATTAGGCGTTTACAACATAAATTTTTTAAAAGGGTAAGGTTGTTTATTGACCATCCTTTGCGCTATATTTTGGAAGATTCCCTCCTTCATTTAGCGGGGCTGATGGTGTAAGACTCGCAGATGTCAATGGGGATAATTTAATGGACATTACAACGGGTTGGGAAGAAGAAGGCTTGACCAAAATTTATCTTCATCCCGGATATAAATTAGCAAAACAAAAATGGCCCTCCGTTATTGTCGGACAGACCCCTTCAGTGGAAGATGCTGTGTTTTTTGATATTAATAATAATGGTAGAGTGGATGTCATTAGTAGCACAGAAGGGAGAAATAAAAAAGTTTATGTTAACTGGGCACCTGACAATCCTGACGACTACCTTGATTCATCAAAATGGAAAACAGAAATTCTTCCTGCTTCGGATGGTCTTATGCAATGGATGTTTGCACATCCTGCTCAAATCGATAGTAAGCATGGTACCGATTTAATAGTTGGATCTAAAGGTCATGAAGCGAAAATTGGATGGTTTCAAGCTCCTGAGGATTTAAATAATCTTTCTCACTGGAATTGGTACCCTATTAATCCTGCCGGTTGGGTAATTTCCCTTTTACTAAGAGGTATAGATGAAGATGGAGATATGGATATTGTCGCTTCGGACCGCAAACCAGGAGAAACTAACGGAGTTAGATGGCTTGAAAATCCAAGAAAAGCTACGAATCAAAGACAGCTATGGGACAGTCATTTGATGGGAGGGAGGGGCTTAGATGTCACGTTTCTCGACATGTTTGATATGGATGGAGATGGATTAGAAGATATAATTGTACCTGAAGCGACTAATTAAAAAATTATTTACTTAAAGAAGCTAAATCGTTTAGGTTTGAAATGGAAGAGTTATGTCATAAATATTCCTAAAAATATTGGGCGGACATCTAAAGCTGTCAAAGCTGGAGATATCAATGGAGATGGAAAGCCTGACATAGTACATACTACGAACACAAATGGAGAAAAAGATAAGATCCGAGTTGCTTGGATGTCATTCAAAAATGCACCTACTGATTCAGACTGGCAATGGAACGATATAAGTGGAATAATCGGATATAAGTTTGATCGGATAGAGTTAATAGATCTGGATGGGGATGGAGATTTGGACGTTCTTACATATGAAGAAAATTATGGGACAAATAGTAAAGGTCTTGGTGTAATCTGTTACGAGAACCCAATTAATAAAAAATAGCTAACAAAAGATAAAAACCTCTTTGAGAAAATGTATAAGAGTACAACATTAAAAATTGAGTATTGGACAGCAAAGGCGCGCATTTAAGCTAAAGCGAGAGAATGAATTAAATGCCTTAGATACCTTCGATAGTGACGAGAATTTTGAAATGATAATAGGATATACCAGTGGTGGATTTCCATACGGAGTGACACATAAAGAAATGAAAGAAATTAATAAGTAGAATGAATAAATCCGAATCAAGTAATTGACTTTTTTATAGACTATACTAAATTTTATCAGGAAGTGATTTCATCACATAACAGAACATATTTTGGATATTTCTGGTTAAATTGGATTAACCTATTTCCTACCATAAACCATTACAGGCAAGCAAAAAAAAAGGTAATAGCTAAATAACCTTGATTTGTTAAATCTTGAGAAATTTGAATGTAGTTTTCTTTTGATCCTAGTTATCAATACCAACCAAAACTTTAAAAAAATGAGACCATTAATGTGTGTTTTTCTTTTAGGACTATTATTAGTTTGTCAGAATTCACGAAATGGGTTTGATGAACAGGAAAGCAAGGAAACCCAAGCCTTAAGAGAAGCCCGTATAAAATTACCCAATGGCTGGTCTCTTACGCCTGTAGGTAACAGTCTTACGCTTCAGGACCTCCCATTGAACCTGGTTGTATCGCCAAGCAAAACACTATTGGCAGTAACCAATAATGGCCAAAGAAAACAATTCCCTTTTTAAACTTAACATCGAATCGAAAAGTATTGAAACCGGTATTGACTTGCCCCCCGAACCGTACACCTGTATGCTTTCGCCGGATGAGAAAACGCTTTATGTTTCAATATGGGGAGGTGCTCGTGTTTGGGTTTTAAATAGCCAGGATTTAAGCTTTAAGTCAGCCATCGAAACGGATAAAAATCCTAACGACATGGTGCTCACCAAAAATGGAAAGCATCTTTTTGTCTCCCACGGCAATGGCAATACTGTATCCCTTATAAATACTGAATCTTTAACGCGAATCGAAATTCTGTCCTGCTCCCTTTATCCCGATGCCCCCTTAGGCTCTACGCCAAATGGAGTAGCTTTGAGCGATAATGAAGAAATATTGCACATCGCCAATGCCGATAACAATTGCTTGGCCGTGTTTGATGCTCCTGACGATGATATTCTGGCTGAGTATTCGAAGTTAGTATATGAAAATACTCCCTACAGCAAGGAAAAAGAACTGAATCCTGAAGGGGAAAAAGGCAACCCCATCCCCATGAAAGTAGGCGACGCTTCGCCTATTAAATATGTTTTTTATATTATCAAAGAAAACCGAACCTATGATCAGGTGTTGGGTGATATTGAAAAGGGAAATGGAGATGCTACCCTTTGCCTCTTTCCAGAAAAAGTAACGCCCAACCTCCATGCCCTTGCCAATGAATTTGTTTTGTTTGATAATTTCTATGTTGATGCCGAGGTAAGTGCCGATGGGCACAATTGGAGTACGGCGACTTATGCCAATGATTATGTGGAGAAAAGCTGGGTGACAAGCCATGGAGGCAGGGGAGGAACCTATGATTATGAGGGCACCAGGAAAATTGCTCATCCCAAAAATGGATTTTTATGGGACTTTGCTGTCAAGGCAGGCCTGAGTGTACGTTCCTATGGTGTTTTTACTGCTAAGCCTGAGTTTTTGCCCAATCTTCAAGGAAACATTTGCAAGAAATATCCCAATTATAATTTAAGTATAAAAGACAGCCTTCGTTTCGAAATTTGGAAAACAGATTTTGGTTCACTTTTGGCCATTCAAAAAGTACCAAGGTTAAATTTGGTTCGTATGGGAAATGACCACACCGCGGGGGCACGCATAGAAATGCCTACTACATCTGCCATGGTAGCAGATAATGATTTGGCGGTAGGAATGTTTGTTGAACATCTTTCTAAATCATCTATCTGGGAAGAATCGGTTGTTTTTATTTTGGAAGATGATGCCCAAAATGGTGCTGACCATGTAGATGCACATCGGTCTACCGTTTTCGTGGCGGGTGGTTTTGTGAAAAGGAACGATATAGATCATACCCCATATTCTACCCCGGGTATGCTGCGGACCATAGAACTTATATTAGGTTTGCCTCCTATGAGCCAATACGATGCCGCTGCGACTCCTATGTATCGTTCTTTTAGCCAAAATGTTGATAATAAAGGTTTTACCAAGAGAGAAAACCAAATAAACCTCAATGAAATGAACGTTGAGGTTAGCGAAAACTCGATTAAATCAGAGAAGATGGATTTCTCAAAACCTGATTTGATCGATGACCTGGAATTAAACCGAATCGTTTGGCAATCAGTAAAAGGCCTGGATAGTGAAATGCCCGCTCCAAAAAGAAGTGCCTTCTTAAGATTTAGCGAAAGTGATGAAGATGAAGAGGATGAAAGTTGAGTATCGATTATAAAAATAGTAAAATAATTTTCATCTTTCGTGAAATAAAGAAAATCATAAAGTTTGCATGAATTTATTCATTATTCTTCAATTATCAGTAAGCTTACTTGGCACAGAACCGGACTCTTCTGAAAATCATTCCAAGGCACTGGATGAAGTAGTGGTTACCGCCCTTCGGTCAGAAAGTAAAATTATTAGCATTCCATCTTCCATAAGTGTGGTTGATGAAGAATATATCAGCACACGCCTATCACGCACAACACCGGAAATATTGATGGGAACAGCGGGCGTTTTTGTCCAAAAAACCAACCATGGCGGGGGTTCGCCTTTCGTTCGGGGGCTTACCGGAAACCAAATTCTACTGCTTATAGACGGAATAAGGTTGAATAATAGCACTTTCAGGTATGGCCCTAACCAATATTTCAATACCATTGATCCTTTCTCCATTTCCCGAATGGAGGTGTTGAAAGGCGAAGGGGCTGTTGCTTATGGCTCCGACGCACTAGGGGGAACCATTCAGGTATTTACGCAAAATCCAACATTCAATTCAGGATTTCATGGGAATATTACTGGCCGTATTGGCACACAAAGTATAGAGCAAACGGGCAGAGGCGAATTGTCCTATGGCACTAAGAATGTGGCGATTATGGCCAATTTCACCAAAAGAAATTTCGGGGATTTGCCTGGAGGAAAAAACACGGGAATCCAGGAAAACTCAGGATATGGAGAACAAATGGGGAATTTTAAAGCAATTTTTAAGCTTAAAAATGCGGAACTAACATTAGCCCATCAATATTTTGAGGCAACCGACGTACCCGTTTACCATAAAATACTTTTAGAAGATTTCAGTATCAATCAGTTTGCCATGCAGCAAAGAAATTTGAGCTACGCGAAATATTCCATCCACACCCAAAATCCCTTTTTTGAGCAAATAAATACCACTGTTTCGTGGCAAAAATCGAAGGAGAGAAGGGAATCTCAAAAAAATAGCTCCCCAAACTTGATGGAAGAAAATGATCAAATCGATACTAAAGGCTTCAATATTAATATAAAATCAACATTTTCTAACCATTGGAATGCGAGCAGTGGTATTGAGACGTACCAGGATTTGGTTCAAAGCGATAAAATAATTCGTTCTCCCGATTCGTCCGTTGAAAGCAGGGGTTTATATCCTGATGGCTCTTCGGCTGGTAGTTATGCAGTTTACAGTTTACACAACTATTTGGTAAAAAAATGGCGATTTTCTGGGGGGTACAGGTTTAATATTATTGACTTGCATGTGAAAGATGAAACCCTTGGAACAAGTAAATTACAATTTAAATCTGCAGTTCCAAGTTTGGCTATTTCTTATTTTTCAAAAACCAATGCCCATACCTACATTCATTACAACAGGGGTTTCAGAGCTCCCAATATTGATGATATGGGAACCCTTGGAATTGTAGATTTCCGCTATGAGGCACCAGCCTACGACTTAAAACCAGAGCATGCTGATAACTTTGAGTTGGGCTATAAATACCAATCTGAGCCCATTTCTTTTACTACCTCCATTTTTTACAATAAGCTAAGCAATCTTGTCACAAGAGTAAAAGTAGAAAACCAGGAAATTGATGGATACCCGGTTTACATAAAAGAAAATGTAGAATCAGCCAGCCTGAGGGGTATTGAATTGGATGTGAAAGGAAAAATAAACGCGTCGTTTAATTATTTTGGCAACTTTACATATACCTACGGCCAAAATAGCAGCAAAAATGAACCCTTGAGAAGAACGCCACCTGCCTTTGGGAGAATTGGGCTCGAGTTTTCCAAATCAAAGTTTCTTTTGAGGCCCGAATTCCAATTTGCTGCTGCACAAAAACGATTGGCTGCAGGAGATATTTCCGACAATAGGATAGATCCGAATGGAACGGCAGCCTGGCAAATACTTAATGTATATAGTTCATATAACTGGAAATCAGTGACCTTAAATCTAACTTTACAAAATTTGGGAAATGCTGATTACAGGCTTCATGGATCTGGCACAAATGGTTTTGGCAGAAGTGCTGTTTTAGGAGTAAAAATAGGCTTTTAATTGATTTGTTTATAAAGAATAATAATACTCTAACTTCTCTTTATATTAGAGTAGCATAGAAATATAGTTTTGTATATCCCTTGAAAAATAATCACAACACCATGAGATTGATAGCCTTTTCACTAATTTTTATTTTTTCCTACTTGGCAAGTTTTGCCCAGAAGCAACTTCAGCCCATATTGGAAGTGCCCGCAAAATTTGAGATTTGTATCATTGATGAAAATGGAACATCTGTACTTCCTAGTGGTCGCACCTTGACTCCTGCCGGAGAATTGATAAGAATTACGCATGATCCATTTGGTTTGGCGATTTCTCCTGATGGAAAAAAGGCAGTAAGTCTTCACAATGGTGTTTTCTCTGTGATCCATACAGCTGACTTGAATGCTACGAGGGTTCCGAGTTATGATCGTTCTATTGTTTCCCCACTATCGAACGGTTCTTTTCTTGGTGTTGCTTTTGACCCAGACAATAAAACCATTTACCTCAGTGGAGGAGATAATGGAGCTGTTATCGTTTACGATATTGAGCAAATGACCCGCATCGATTCTATTTCGCTTAATGGGGTTGTTGATGGTAGAAATTTTGAGGATAGCTTTACCTCAGATTTATTGTACCAAAACAACGAATTGCTTGTTTTGGATCGGGCTAATTTCAGGATGGTAAGGTATGATTTGCAAAAGAAGAAAATAACGGCATCGATTCCTGTGGGAAGACAACCTTTTGGTCTGGCCATCAGCCCTGACCATAAGAAAGCCTTTGTAGCAAATGTAGGGATGTACGCGTATCCATTGATCGAAGGATTGACAGAAGAAAACTACAATGAGATGCTCATTTCGAGACATCCGTACGCAGATAATTCTAAAGAGTCTATAGAAGGAACTGTCGTCGAAGGTAGAACCATACCGGGTGTTGGAGATCCTTTGTCGCCGGAGGCCATGAGTGTATTCACCATAGACTTGACGTCCAATACCGTCATCAATAAATTTAAAACAGGCTATCAAATAGGGGAAATGGTGGAAGACGCAGAAGTCGTAGGGGGAGCAAGTCCCAACTCGATTGCGGTCGGCAAACAATACCTCTATGTCACCAATGCCAGCAATGACAATATTGCTGTGATTGACCATAAGAAAGGCGAAATAGTAAAACACATCCCCGTTAATATTGACCAGCGCATTGATTCGTACCGTGGTGCCTTACCGTTTGGCATTACCATGAGTAAAGACGAGAAGACCTTGTATGTGGCACTTTTGGGGATGAATGCTGTTGCGGTGATAGACATCAAAAGTGAAAAAACGCTTGGCTTGATACCGACAGGATGGGGGCCAACCCGGGTAAGATTATCTGAAGACGAAAGGGAGATGTATGTCATTTCCTGCAGAGGACTTGGTGCCGGACCAAATGGTGGAGAAGGTTTTGTCGCACCGCCGCAAGGGACCTATATAGGAGACATACAACTTGGTAGTTTTCAGAAAATCCCCATGCCTACAAGGGCTCAATTGGCAACTTATACAAAGCAAACTATTACCAATACTTTTCGCGAAGTGATGGCCGACCCGACGGACCCAAACCCATTGCCTATCTACCCGGGGGCAAAAGAAAGCCCTATCAAACACATCGTTTACATCACCAAAGAAAACAGGACATTTGATGAGGTATTTGGACAGATGGAAGGTGTAAATGGGGATAAAAGTCTTGCCAGATTTGGTGTCAATTGTGAGTACACCCTTCCTGATAGCTTAAGAGCTGACATAGAAAACATGAAAGTGACGCCCAATCATCTCAAGGCAGCCAGTCAATTTGCATTAAGTGATAATTTTTATTGTGACAGTGATGCATCCATTCATGGGCATCATTGGATGGTCGGTGTTATTCCTAACGAATGGGTGGAGACCAATTCCAGTGTAAGTAAGCGGTCAAAGCTTTTTTCGACTGCTCCCGGCAGAAGATTTCCCGGTTCCACAGGAAGCATGGATCCAGAAGATTATGCTGAAATCGGCGGTCTTTGGGAAGCAATCGAACGCAAAGGATTGGAGTTTTACAATTTTGGAGAAGCCAATGAAACCGCCCATGTGCGAGAGATTTGGTCAGATACGCTTACAGGTGCTGCCCATGGTGTCATGGTGCCCATGCAAAAGGCATTGTTCTCAAGGACAAGCAGGAATTACGCAGGTTATAATATGAATATTCCTGATCAATTTAGGATGAATCAATTTGAGGAAGAATTTACCAAAATGTGGATCAAGGGGGAGGAAGAAATGCCGGCTTTGATTGCTGTACAAATCCCCAATGACCACTCAGCCTCACCAAGACCTGAAGATGGCTATTACTCCCGCGCTTCTTTTGTTGCCGACAACGACCTGGCGGTAGGTAGAATTCTACATTTCCTGTCACGCACCAAATATTGGAAAGACATGTTGGTCATCATCACTGAAGACGATCCTCAAGGTGGAGTGGATCATATTGATGCGCACCGCAGTATTTTGATGATGGCAGGACCGTATGTGAAAAGAGGTTATATTAGCCATACCCATGCCAATTTTGGTTCTATACTCAAGACAATTTATAACATTCTTGGCGTACCTTATGTCAACCAATACGATGTTACGGCTTCTTTACTCCAAGACTTTTTCACACCAACACCGGATTTTACACCCTATACTCTTGAACCCCATGACCCCAGAGTTTTCAACGCAGACAAGGCCATGAATAAATACAATAAGTGGATAGACTGGAGATCAATTATGCAAGGGCCCGAAATGGATGATGTAGACTACATTAAGGAAGAATTTGAAAAATAATTAAGGTCTGAACGTTTGTTTGACCCGCTGGACTTATCCTACGTTTGCCGTTAGACTCGGCAAATAGCTGAAAACTATCTTTTTTATAAAGTGATTGTTTATGCTGTTTTTGAACCCGAAATATTCAGTAGATATTCTATTGTATATTTCGGGTTTAAGGAACTACCCCTCTTATTGCAGGTGATTTTATCATTGCTTCAGGGGATTCAATGAATATTTTCTATATTACTCCAACATTTAGCTTCAGGTTTTAGCATTTCCGAGTTAATGGAAATCTGAAATATGGCAACTAATATTGTATAAGTATAAAGAAAGATGAATCACTAAAATTGAGGATTTTGGCATCAATCAAAGCTCAGTGCGGGTAGACAGTGTATCGCTCCCAAATCCAGCACTACGCTTATTCTTGACTTTTGGAGCACTTTATTGTGACCACTAATTAGTTTCATATTTCGTGTTAGTAACTTTATCACATGAATTTAGATACATCTAATCAAACATATCGACAACTTGTCGGAAACGGGCTTATTTACTCAGTCCCAAGATTTCAAAGAGACTATAGTTGGACTGCAACCGAATGGGACGATCTATGGCAGGATATTGAAGGGCTCTTTGAGGAAGGTGGAGAGGAAGAACACTATATGGGCTACTTGGTGCTGCAATCTAAGGATAGTAAGAACTTCGATGTAATTGATGGTCAACAAAGACTCACCACATTGAGTATTTTAGTTTTGGCATTACTTGGCAACCTCAAAAGACTTATTGAAGATAGCATAGAGCCAGAAAAAAATCAGCAACGACTTGAACAACTTCGCAGCACCTTCATCGGTTATCTGGATCCTGTAACCCTGATTCTCAGAAGGAAACTCAATCTGAACAGAAATAACAATAATTTATATCAGACGTATCTGGTTCCATTAGAAACAGCTCCTAAAAGAAACCTTAAGGCAACTGAACACCTAATGAGAAAAGCCTATGATTGGTTTTTCAATGCAGTAAAGCAAAAATTTTCTTCTAATAGAAGAGGAGATTCACTTGCTCAATATATTGACTCGCTAGCGGACAAATTATTCTTTACAGTTATTAAGGTGAACGATGAATTGAATGCTTACAAAGTTTTTGAAACTCTCAATGCTAGAGGGGTTAAACTTTCATCAACTGATCTTTTAAAAAACTACTTGTTTGCCGTGGTTCACAACAATGGTTCGGACGAACGTGAAATGACCGAACTTGATAATCGCTGGGAGAGATTAGTCGGCCTAATTGGTAGCGAGAGTCTGCCTGATTTTCTTAGAGCTTATTGGAACAGTAAAAATAAATTTGTTAGGCACTCTGAGCTTTTCAAACGCATTCGAGAAAGTATCTCTTCCAAAGGAGAAGTATTTGGTTTAATGCGTGACCTTGAAAGCAATGCTCACATTTTTGCAGCTTTACCAAGTAGCGAAGATTCTCTTTGGAACATTGAGCAAAAAAAGTACATCAAAACGCTTCGGATGTTTAATGTACGTCAACTTTATCCTCTCCTAATATCCGCATACAATAAATTTTCAGAAGGAGATTTTACATCACTACTAAGATCCTGTTGCGTGATTTCCTTTAGATATAATATTATCGGGAATCTAGCCACAAATGAGCAAGAAAGAGTCTACAATAGACTTGCGGTTGAACTATCGAACAATAACATAAGCACCTTACAAGATTTGATAGTCTCACTTTCCACTTTGTATGTTTCCGATGATAAATTCAGAGGTGATTTCTCAGAAAAAGAATTGAGAACCACCCAAGCAAGAAATAAAAGGGTTGTGAGATACATTCTATTTGAAATAGAAAAACATGTATTACATAACTCCTACGATTTCGAAAGTGATTCATACAATTTAGAAGTATCCATCCGATAAACTACATCTTTTGGTATTGAAGATCTGTAGCTAAACTTGTGTCATGAAAAGACAAACAGAAGGCAACATGCGGAAGCTTTATCAGGAATGGGTATCTTCCGGG
>Ga0222651_1000615_pt1 | contig 21207 bp, 14 predicted proteins | sample AntAcemetagen369_FD_179855 | JGI IMG/M metagenome (GOLD analysis project Ga0222651, IMG submission 179855) | Saline water microbial communities from Ace Lake, Antarctica - #369 | ecosystem: Environmental > Aquatic > Non-marine Saline and Alkaline > Saline | place: Antarctica: Ace Lake...
GATTTCATATTGCCTATTGTGATGTTGCCAATTTGTTTGGGGGTCCCGAAGCCGTGAAGCGGTGGGATGAATTTTATAGACTAATGACCCAAACAGGACTATCGAAAAAAGTGGTGTTGGAGGGCATGAGCAGAGGGGGTTTGATAATTTATAATTGGGCTGAAAAAAATCCGGAAAAAGTTGCTTGTGTATATGCCGATGCTCCTGTGTTGGATGGCAAGAGTTGGCCTGGAGGATTGGGAAAGGGTAAGGGAAGTGCCTCGGATTGGGAGACATTTAAAAAGGTGTACCGCTTAAAAAACGAAAAAGATATATCCAAATTTAAAGGAAACCCGATTCAAAAGATAGAATCCATAGCTAAAGGTGGTTATCCCATGATGCATGTATGTGGTGCAGCCGATGTTGTGGTGCCTATCGAAGAAAACACAAAGCCTTTTGAGGATAGTATCAAAGCCCATGGGGGCACAATAGAAGTGATTTACAAGGAAGGCATTGGGCATCATCCACATAGCTTGGAGAACCCCAGTCCGATTGTCGATTTTATCCTTAGGGCCACTGATCAAAGGTTGAATTTTGCTATTGTACCTGCTCCGAGTGCCGAATTTCGTTCCGCTGCAGGGTGGAAAGAAGGTAAAGATTGGTGGTCTCAGGCCAATGATATTGATTCTTTATGCCTGGTATCAAAAGAAATTGATTTACTTCTTATTGGGAATTCCATTACCCAAGGCTGGGGTGGAAAAAGACCTAATGTCACCTATGCACCGGGTAAAGAAGCTGCAGAACTATATTTTAAGGATTTAAATTGGGTCGGTGCTGGTATTTCCGGGGACCGTACCCAGCATATTTTATATCGATTAAATAATGGAAACTATGAAGCCGCTCGGCCGAAGATGGTGGTGCTAGCTATTGGAGTCAACAACTTTGGGGATAACAGTGCAGAGGAAATAACCAATGGGATTCGTAAGGTATTAAGGGTGACCAAACAAAAATTTTCAACTAACACAAAAATAATGTTGTTTGGTCCCCTGCCCACCGGCTTGGATCCAAGTACGGAAAGAAGGAAGAAATACAATAAAATCCATGCCTTAATCAAGCATCTTGGAAGCGAAGAAAATGTATTCTATTTCAATCTAATTAATGAATTTTCTGATGAAAAAGGATTTTTAAAATCTGATTTGGTTTCACAGGATGGTATACATTTATTGCCCGAAGGATATAAGGTTTGGGGGAAATTCATTAGAGAAAATTATTTTATAGCCACTAAATAGAAATATTATGAAAAAATTATTTGGATTACTGCTTTTACTATCCGTAGCAAATACTTATGGAGAAATTTGGCTTCCTTCCATTCTTTCCGATAATATGGTACTGCAACAAGAATCGAATGTTACTATTTGGGGATGGACCACTGCTACCAGTGAGGAGATAACGGTGTATGGCTCTTGGAATAACGAGAAGGTTGCCACCAAGGCTTTCCAAGGGGTTTGGTCTTTGCAATTGCCTACACCTAAGGCTGGAGGCACTTATAGTATTATGGTGGAAGGCCATGAAAAATTGGAGTTGAAGAATGTATTGATAGGTGAGGTTTGGTTGGGATCGGGACAAAGCAATATGCAATGGACCCCTAAGAACGGTTTGGAGAATGTTGAGGAGGAAATAAAAAACGCCAATTATCCTGAGATACGTTTTTTTCAAGTAGCACAGCAAATATCGGACAATCCCCAGGATCAATTGAACGGAAAATGGGAAGTCTGTACACCTGAAACTATGGAGAAGTTTAGTTCCGTAGCTTATTTCTTTGGTAGGGAGTTGTATAAGAATTTATCAATTCCAGTAGGCCTCATTAACTCTAGTTGGGGTGGCACGCCAGTGGAGGTTTGGTTGAAAAAGGAATTGATAAACGGGGATACTGATTTAAAGGAAGCGGCTCAAAAACTGAACAAGGTTGCATGGTGGCCGAACGATCCGGGCTTGGCCTACAATGCCATGATCCATCCCATCACCAAATTCAATATTGCTGGGTGTATATGGTACCAAGGGGAATCCAACAGGGTAAATCCTGTTTCCTATTATAAATCGTTCCCTTTAATGATTAAATCATGGAGGGAGGAATGGGGTAAGAATCTGCCATTTTATTTTGTTCAGATTGCCCCTTATAAATATGACGATCCTAAAGCTACAGATGCCGCCCATGTCAGGGATGCACAGTTGTATACTATGGAGAATTTGGACAATACGGGAATGGTGGTCACCAATGATATTGGAAATTTAGAGAACATCCACCCCATTAACAAGCAGGACGTAGGGTATCGCTTGGCACTTTGGGCCTTGGCCAAAACCTATGGAAAAGAGGAGCTGGAATATTCGGGACCGGTCTATAAATCCATGGAAATTAACAAGAAAATAATAGTTCTTCATTTTGACCATGCCGAGAAAGGATTAATGCAAAAAGGAAAGGAATTACGTGAATTTTTTATTGCTGGGGAAGATCAAGTGTTTTATCCCGCAAAGGCAAAAATTAATCGTAATACTGTAGAGGTGTCCTCCTCAAGCGTTAAAAATCCGGTGGCGGCGCGGTTTGCTTTTACCAATGGCGCTTTACCCAATCTTTTCAATTCTGGGGGCTTGCCTGCATCTGCCTTTAGAACGGATAAATGGAAATTGAAATAAATTTCAATAATTATTTATAAGTATAAATGAAAAAACTGATTACCTCTATTTTTCTATTGATCATCACGGTAAATTTTGCCCAAGAACAGTCAATGGATACCGTTCTTCAAAAAGAGCAGAAAATGCAATGGTTCAAGGAGGCAAAACTGGGTATTTTTATCCATTGGGGTCTATATTCTGTTAATGGGATCGATGAATCCTGGTCGTTTTATAATGGGTACATTTCCCATGAAAATTATGTAAAGCAGACCAAAGGGTTCACCGCCAAAAAATACGACCCACAAGCGTGGGCCGATTTGATAAAGCGCAGTGGCGCAAAATATTCGGTAATTACCTCCAAACATCACGAAGGTTTTGCCTTATGGGATACTAAGTTTGGAGATTTTAATGCTGTTAAAAGTTCAGCAGCCAAGCGGGATGTGTTAACACCTTTTGTATCCGAACTCCGAAAAAATAATTTAAAAGTGGGCATTTATTATTCTTTGCCCGATTGGTCATACCATGACTATACCCAATTTACACGGGATTCTATAAGATATAAAATTTCCGAAGAACCAAAACGATGGAACAAGTTTCTAAACTATTATCAAGGTCAGTTAAAGGAACTTTCAGATAATTACAATCCCGATCTTTATTGGTTTGATGGGGATTGGGAACACAATTCGGAGGAATGGGAAGTGCCCAAAGTAAGGCAGATGTTTTTTGACAAAAATTCCAATACCATTTTGAATTCCAGACTTCGGGAACAAGGGGATTACGCCACCCCCGAACAAGGTATGCCCATCACAAGACCAAAGAACAAATTTTGGGAATTATGCCTTACCATGAACGATTCCTGGGGTTTCCAAAAAAATGACCACAATTATAAAACTACCGATCAAATTATCGGGATTTTCGCTGATGTCATTGGAAATGGGGGCAACCTACTGTTGGATATAGGTCCCAAAGGTGATGGAAGTATTCCAGAGGAACAGGTAGCCATATTGGAAGGATTGGGCAGGTGGACCAACAAACATAAAGAGGCTATTTATGGTACTCGGTCCGGGATTCCAAAAGAACATTTTTATGGTCCCACTACCTTATCCAAAGACGAGAACATTCTTTATTTATTCGTTAAAGGCAATCCGAATGGAGAGGTCGTTATACGTGGACTTAAAAATAAGATCAATCGGATTTACGTTGTAGGCGAAGGCACTAAATTATCACATCAGGTAATTGGCAAGGTATATTGGAGCCATTACCCAGGGATTAATTATATAAAGCTACCGGAAAATGTTTTGGATGAAAATATGACCGTACTTGCCGTATTATTGGATGGTAAGGTTGACCTATATCGCGAAGATGGTGCCGTGATAGAGAGTAATTAAACCGTAAAAAAACAGATGAAAAGATATTTGCTGTGGTGTATTAGTATTGGCCTCCTAATATTAGGATGTAAGGACAAGGTAATACCGATACCTGTCGAGGAACCCCAAGCACCCAATATTGTTCTATTTTTCGTTGATGACATGGGTTGGCAAGATACATCCGTACCATTTTGGAACCAAAGAACACCTTATAATGACCTTTACCAAACCCCCAATATGGAGCGTTTGGCCAATGATGGAATAAAATTTACACAGGCCTATGCCACCGCAGTATGCTCGCCTACCCGGGTAAGCCTAATGACAGGGATGAATGCGGCCAGGCATAGGGTTACCAACTGGACCTTGTATAAGGACAAACTGCAACCCATGGAAACCAATCACAAGACGCTCCAATTTCCAGAATGGAACGTAAACGGAATGAGTCCAGATTCTAGTACCAAGAAGGCAGTATATGCCAATCCCTTGCCTCAAATCTTGAAGGATGCAGGTTACTATACCATTCATGCTGGCAAAGCCCATTTGGGAGCCATAGGTACCCCAGGGGAGAATCCTTTGAACCTTGGTTTTGATGTAAATATAGCCGGACATGCCGCTGGAGCTCCTGGAAGTTATTTAAGTAAGGATAATTTTGGTAATGGTCAGGAAGGCAGGGAAGTATGGGCGGTACCGGGATTGGAAAAATATCATGGCAAGGATGTATTTTTATCGGAGGCCATAACCCAAGAGGCAAAACTGGCCATGGATGCTGCATTGGAAAAAAGCAAACCTTTCTTTTTGTATATGGCACATTATGCCGTTCATACCCCGATAATGGCAGACAGTAGGTTCGTTCAAAAATACTATGAAAAAGGGTTGGATTCCACAGAGGCAAAATACGCATCATTGGTAGAGGGAATGGATAAGAGTTTGGGAGATATTATGGATTATCTGGATGATAAAAAGATATCGGACAATTCTATTATCCTATTTATGTCAGACAATGGTGGACTTAGTGCAGTGGCCAGGGGAGGAGAAAAACATACACACAACAAACCCTTGAGTAGTGGCAAGGGTTCCGCCCATGAAGGAGGGATCCGTGAGCCTATGCTGGTAAAATGGCCAGGAAAAATAGCACCTAATTCGGCAACGGACGAACAAGTCATAATTGAGGATTTTTACCCCACCATTCTGGAATTGGCAGGCGTTAAAAACTATAAAACAGTGCAGCAGGTAGACGGAATTAGTTTTGTGCCTTTACTTTCTGGGAACAGCAGTACCGGTACTAGACCCTTATTTTGGCATTATCCCAATGAGTGGGGACCATCGGGACCTGGAATCGGAGCTTCCAGTGCTACCAGAGTGGGCTATTGGAAATTTATTTATTACTACAATGACGGTAGTATGGAGTTGTTCAACCTGAAGGAGGATATTGGGGAAACCAAAAATTCGATAAAGGAGCAGCCGGCAAAAGCGGAGGAGTTGGCCAAGATATTATCGGATTACTTAAGGCAAGTGGAGGCGCAAATACCTGCACGAAAAGATACTGGGGAACAGATTGCCTATCCGGACGAAGTTGAAAATACTTATAATAGGTAAAAGGAATATGAAACTAAGATTGCTCTTAATATGTTTTTTTGGTCTTGGATTGGGTTTTGCCCAAAATGGTGAGGACGATTTATACCTATACGATAATTTCGGAAAGGTGTCGGGAGATAATATTTTTAAAACAGAAGGATACTTTAATTGGGGAAGTTCCATAATCAAGGAAAGGGATGGCAAATACCATCTTTTTTATTCTCGCTGGAAAAAAGAATACGGGTTTCAAGGGTGGCTTACACACTCCGAAATTGCCCACGCTACCAGTAGAAGTCCAGCCGGACCATGGAAGTATAAGGAGACCGTACTAAGTAGTAGAGGTAAGGCTAATTGGGATGCCATAACCGCACACAACCCGAAAATAAAATATTTTGAAGGGAAATACTATTTGTACTATATAGCGACCAATTTGGGAGGCAAGGATTATACTGACGAGGAATTGATAGAAACCGCCAAAACAGGTTATAACCATCCCAACTGGAAAATATTACGCCCCAATCAAAGGACAGGGGTGGCCGTTTCTAATTCGCTTAATGGACCTTGGTCAAGATCGGATGAACCCCTTGTTGAGCCATCTGGACCCATAACAACCCTTACCGTAAATCCGGCAATTGATAGGGGAAAGGATGGAAAGTATTATTTGGTCATAAAAGGGGATAAGCCCAATGAAAAGAATTTTGTTCGCAACCAGGTAGTTGCCATTTCCGACCATCCCGAGGGACCCTTTACAATACAAGAGAAACCGGTGATAGACTATATGGATACGGAGGATATGTCTATCTGGTTCGATCAAATCCGCAATAGATTTTATGGTGTTTTCCATGCCCACAATTATATTGGATTGGTAACCTCAGAAAATGGAACCGACTGGGAAAAAGCCAATGATTTTGTTCTTAAGAATAAAGAAATTTTATTGGAAGATGGGACTATCATCATCCCGGATAGAATGGAACGCCCTTTTATTTATCAAGAGAATGGCCAGCCAAAAGTGTTGTCTGTAGCGGTAAAGAAAGGTGAAGAGTCCTATACGGTATTTATTCCGATAATAAAGAATGAATTCCCTGTTCCCAACAAAAGACAATTGGCTTGGCAAGAAGCAGAGCTGGGAGTTGTATTCCACTACGACCTTCATGTGTTCGATGGGGTAAAATATGGGCAGGGAAACAATAGAATCGATCCAGTAGAGAACTATCAAATTTTTAATCCTGAAAAATTGGATACCGATCAATGGGTAAAGGCGGCAAAGGATGCAGGAGCCAATTTTGCCATTTTAACGGCCACCCATGAGACCGGGTTTGCATTATTTCAGTCCGAAGTCAACCCATATAGTGTAAAGGCCCTGAAATGGAAGGACGGAAAGGGGGACGTAGTAGCAGATTTTGTGGCATCATGTAGAAAATACGGTATTAAGCCAGGTATTTATCTAGGGATTAGATGGAATTCATTTTTGGGCGTTCACGACTTTAAGGTAAATGGGGAAGGTGATTTTAAGAAAAACCGTCAGCAATGGTACAATAAGATGGTAGAGGGAATGGTCAAGGAAATTTGTACCAACTATGGGGAATTGTTTGAGATTTGGTTCGATGGTGGCGCGGACCATCCAAAAAATGGAGCCCCTGATGTGTTGCCCATTGTTAGACAGTATCAGCCAAATTGTTTGTTCTATCACAATGGACAATTGGCAGAAGCCCGTTGGGGCGGGTCTGAGGCGGGAACGGTTGCTTATCCCAATTGGTCTACCTTTCCGTATAGGGCAACTGGTGCAGGGGAAAGCGCTAAAAAGAATATTGCAGATAACAATTTTCAATTGCTTAAAGAAGGGGATGTCAACGGTAAATTTTGGGTTCCTGCCATGGCCGATGCTCCTTTAAGAGGTTATAATGGCCGACACGAATGGTTTTGGGAACCAAATGATGAGGCCCATATTTTTCCACTTGAAAATTTGATGGATATGTATTACAAATCCGTTGGTAGAAACGCCACTTTAATTATGGGGCTTACCCCGGACCCGGACGGACTACTTCCGGAGCCAGATGCCCAGCGCTTAAAGGAATGGGGGGATGAAATAAAAAGAAGATTTTCCAATCCGTTGGCAAGTATAAATGGGAAGGGGAGTTTGTTGGAATTAAGATTGAAGGAACCCATGGAAGTGAACCATGTAGTACTTCAGGAAGATATAGCAAAGGGAGAAAGAATTAGAAAGTATCAAATTGAAGGTTATTCAGAAGGGCGTTGGAATGTATTGGCAAGCGGAGAGAGCATTGGCAACAAAAGAATTGAAAAATTTGATTCAAAAAAATTAAGTAGAATACGATTAAAAATTATAGATTCGGACGGTTTAGTACAGATTAAGAATATGAGTGCCTATTTTGTTAAGGAAAAGGTACCTTAAATAATTAGATAATGGATTTACAACTCAAGGATAAAGTATTTTTAGTTACTGGAGGTTCCAAAGGAATAGGCCATGGTATAAGCGTACTATTGGCAGCTGAAGGCGCCATCCCGGTCATTATTGGTAGGGATAAGGATAGTATGTTGGGGGTGGTTTCAGATATCGAAAAAAGTGGAGGAAAAGCTTCTTTTGCGATGGCGGAACTTACTGATCCAGAGCAGTGTAAACTTGCCGTGGAAAGTACTGTTGAAAAATACGGAAAGATTGATGGTGTGGTCAATAATGCCGGAATCAATGATGGTATTGGACTGGAAAATGGGAATTATGAAGATTTTTTAAGATCTATCAACCGTAACCTTACCCACTATTATTTAATGGCGCATTATGCGTTACCAGAACTAAAGAAAACCCAGGGAGCCATTGTTAATATAGGTTCCAAGACCTCGGTTACGGGGCAAGGTGGGACTTCTGGCTATGCCGCTGCCAATGGAGGTCGCAATGCCGTTACACGGGAATGGGCCGTGGAACTATTGCCCTATAATATACGGGTCAATGCAGTTATTGTAGCCGAATGCTATACCCCATTGTACGATCGATGGATCAAGACTTTTGACAATCCAGAAGAAAAATTAAAGGACATTACAGATAAAATTCCGTTGGGACAAAGAATGACCACTGCGGAGGAAATTGCAAGTACAGTAGCCTTTTTACTTTCCAATAGGTCTAGTCACACTACTGGGCAATTAGTCTTTGTAGATGGAGGTTATACCCATTTGGACAGATCAATTTCGTAAGGCATAATATTTTTTTTTAGTATAAACAACGTATTAACCAAAGTAATCAACAATCAAATGAAAGACCAAAGACCACCCGTAGTATCTAAAAAGGTACTTATTCCGTTTATTTTAATCACCTCCTTATTTGCGCTTTGGGGGTTCGCTAATGCAGTTACCGATCCCATGGTGCAAGCCTTTAAAAAAGTTTTGGAACTCTCCAATTCCCAAGCAGCTTGGGTACAAATGGCATTTTATGGGGGTTACTTTTGTATGGCTCTGCCTGCTGCACTTTTCGTGCGTAAATACTCCTATAAAGTGGGTGTATTAATTGGTTTGGCCTTGTATGCGGGAGGGGCTTTATTGTTTTATCCAGCAGCAATAACAGAACAATTCTGGTTCTTTTGTTTGGGGCTATACGTTCTTACCTTTGGATTGGCCTTTTTGGAAACTACTGCCAATCCCTATATTTTGGCAATGGGGGCACCGGAAACGGCTACCCAGCGTCTAAATTTGGCCCAAGCCTTTAATCCAGTAGGGTTATTGCTAGGTTTATTGGTTGCACAGCAATTTGTTCTTAAAAATTTACAGTCAGATGATATCGCTGATTATTCTTCCTTGGAAGAGGCTAAAAAAGCCTTGATCAGAACTACAGATCTTATGGTTATTCGGGATCCCTATGTTATTTTGGGCTTGGTAATTTTAGCTGTTTTTGTTTTAATTGTAATTAGTAAAATGCCTCAAGCAAAGGATGAAGGAGGAATCCCAAGTTTGGGGGATACTTTTAGTGGATTGTTCAAGAATAAAAAATATGTACTAGGGGTAGTGGCTCAAATTTTTTATGTGGGTGCCCAGATCATGTGTTGGACCTATATTTATCAATATGCAGAGGCAATAGGGATGTCTAGCGAAGATGCAGCTACTTATCAATTTGCGGCATTTATCCTATTCTTGGTGGGGAGGGCCATTGGAACCTATATGTTGCGATTTATGAGCCCAGGAAAGCTTTTGATGTATTTTGCCGTTTTTGCAACCCTGTGTTGTCTTGGCACAATTTATATCGAAGGTATGATAGGATTATACTGCTTGGTGGGAATAACGTTTTTTATGTCCCTTATGTTCCCTACCATTTACGGAATTGCTTTGAATGGACTAAATGAAGAGGAATCCAAAATTGGTGCGGCTGGCTTAGTAATGGCCATTGTAGGAGGAGCTTTAATGCCTAAATTACAAGGGATGATTATTGATGCTGGGGGTAATGCCGTAAACGACATCAGTATAATGGGGGTCTCAGAAGTTAATTTTTCCTTTATCCTTCCAACCCTTTGCTTTGTATATATTGCATGGTACGGATTACGGGTATTTAAGAAATATGAACTGGCTGGCTAAGTCAAAGCTCTTCGCTTAAATAAGGTTTCAACTGATAATAAATAAAAATAAAAGAAATGAAAAGATATTGTTTGGCATTGGATTTAAAAGATGACCCTGAATTAATTAAGGCCTATGATGATTACCATAAGGAAGTATGGCCAGAGATTCTTCAAAGCCTTAGGGAATCGGGAATCAAGGATATGGAAATTTATAGGCTGAGGAACCGTATGTTTATGATTATCGATGCCGATGAAAGCTTTTCTTTTGAAAAAAAGGCAGAGATCGATGCCAAATACCCCGAAAATGAAAAGTGGGAGGAAATAATGTGGAAATACCAACAAGCACTGCCTTTTGCTAAACCAGGGGAAAAATGGATGCAGATGGAGATGGTTTTTAAATTATAAGCCCCAGTTAAAAACAAAAACAGACTATTTTGGTAAGTAAAATTTACATTTTAAGTTCTAGTAATATCGCTAGAGCAATTGTGCTTGGTTCTTTACTGCTCTCTATTAGTTGTAAAACTAAAAATGAGCGGGACGCAAATGATGTTAGGGTAGACAAACAGAGTTATTCCATAGGTTCTTTTGGGTACGATAGGGAGTTTTTGTCGGAACATTATAAAAACTTGATAGTTTTGGAAAATGGGGAGTCGAGCATTTTGATTTCCCCGGAACTTCAAGGTCGGGTTATGACGAGCACTGCCAATGGAAATGAAGGTAAAAGCTTTGGTTGGATCAATCATGACCTAATTGCTTCAGGAGAAAAAAAAGAGCATTTTAATCCTATCGGTGGTGAAGAACGCTTTTGGTTGGGACCAGAAGGTGGGCAGTATGCCTTATATTTCGAAAAAGACAGCAAATTTGAATTTGACAATTGGTATGTTCCCAAGGAATTGGATACCGAGGCTTTTAATTTGGTTGAAAGTAGTGAAAATCAGGCCCTTTTTGAAAGGGAAATGAAATTGGTGAATTATACTGGGGCGACTTTTGAATTGAAGGTTGAAAGGAATATAAAAATTTTGGATAAGGAAGAGGCCTCTGGAATTCTTGGACTCTCAATTCCTGAAACCGTTAAGATGGTAGGTTTTTCTTCCGAAAATAGTCTAACTAATTTAGGAAAAGAAAGTTGGGACAAGAAATCAGGGCTTCTGTCTATTTGGATTTTGAGTATGTTCAATTCCTCGGACCAAACCACTATAATTGTTCCTTTTAGGAAAGGCGATGAAGACTATTTAGGCAATAAGGTAACGGACGATTATTTTGGGAAGATTCCAAAGGAACGACTCCAGGTCTCTGACAGTGTTTTATTCTTTAAGGCGGATGGGAAGGAACGTGGTAAAATAGGTATTTCCCCTCAAAGGGCGTTGCCGGTATTGGGAAGTTATGATGCCAAGAACAAAGTGCTTACCATTGCTAAATTTAGTCTGCCGGAAGGAGTAAGAGATTATGTTAATTCTATGTGGGAGTTGCAGGAGTTTCCCTTATCAGGTGATGCTGTAAATGCCTATAACGATGGCCCACTTGAGGATGGCGGACAGTTAGGCCCCTTCTATGAGTTGGAAAGTTCATCCCCTGCACTGGATTTAAAATCCAACGAAAGAAGCACCCACGTTCATCAAACTTTTCATTTTATAGGGGATGAAGGTGAATTGGATAAACTAGCTATGGAAATTTTGGGAGTTTCAATTAAAAAAATAAGTGGTCAGTAATGAATACAAAACATCTATTCCCAACAAAATGAGTTTAAGTTAGTGATGGTGATTGTATTAAAAAGTAATATTTAAGAACAAATGCAGATTAAATGCCATGGAGAATAAAAAAGAAATAAAGATCAATACTAGATATCCTTCTGTTGTTGATCTAAGGAACAAAGCAAAAAAAATGATTCCGCAGTTTGCTTTCGAGTATTTGGATGGAGGCTGTAATGAGGATGTAAATTTACATAAGAACACCGCAGAAATACGGGATATAGAGCTTCTGCCTTATTACCTGAGCAAACATACTGGGTCTAGTATGAAGACCGAGCTTTTCGGACATGTATACGACGCTCCTTTTGGGATTGCTCCCGTTGGCCTGCAAGGGCTTATGTGGCCCAATGCCCCAGAAATATTGGCAAAATCGGCTTTTGAGCACAATATTCCGTTTATCTTAAGTACAGTAACAACCAGTAGTATTGAACGCATTAGTGAGATTACCGAGGGCAAGGCTTGGTTTCAACTATATCATCCTACGGAAGATAGCGTAAGGGACGATATAATTAAAAGGGCAGAGGCGGCAGAATGTCCGGTATTGGTTATTTTATGCGATGTGCCAACATTTGGTTTTCGTCCAAGAGACATTAGGAATGGCTTGGCTATGCCACCGAAAATGTCGGTAAAGAATATACTTCAGGTACTTGGAAAACCAAGTTGGGCATATAATACTTTAAAATATGGACAGCCCAATTTCGAAACCTTAAAACCATATATGCCAAAAGGATTGGATTTGGCGCAATTGGGAAAATTCATGGACCAGACCTTTTCAGGTAGGTTGAATGAGGAGAAGATAAAACCAATCAGGGATATGTGGAAGGGAAAATTGGTAATCAAAGGGGTTGCTAATGAAGCCGACGCTGAAAGCGCCATTAAGCTGGGATTGGATGGTATTATAGTTTCTAATCACGGGGGTAGACAGTTGGATGCAGGGGAATCTACCATCAAACCTTTGACAAGAATTGCTAAAAAATATGGAAAGCAAATAAAGGTTATGATGGATAGCGGCTTGAGGGGTGGACCCGATATTGCCAGAACAATGGCCAGTGGGGCCGAATTTACCTTTATGGGACGTTCCTTTATGTACGGAGTGGCGGCGTTAGGTACCAATGGGGGTGACCACACCATATCACTTTTAAAAACAGAATTACAGCAGGTAATGGAACAAATTTGCTGTGAAGAAGTTAAGGATTTCCCAAATCATCTGATTTAATGGTGGGCTTCAAAGCAAATTTACGCTGATTACTTTAGGTGCCCTATTATAAACTAATTTCTTAGGATTATTGAAAGTCGGATTGAAGATATTATTATTTTTGACCCGGCTATTGCTCTTGAGCATTTCTATTCAGTTTTTAAAGAGCTTGATTCGAGTTGGGTCTCAAATGAAATTTGTTGAATGGCCTGGGTTGGATCTTCTATTTGCCCTACAAGGATCCTCAATGCCTTTTGGCCTATTTTCTTTATTGGTTGATGTAGATAGGGGATAGGATCTTCCAAGAAGTTGTACGATGAATTTTGATCGAATACGACCACATTTATTTTCTTAAGTATCTTTCTGTCTAGCCCCAACATTTGCGTTAAACCTTCCTCAGCCAAGGTGTTGGTATGAAAATAGATGGCATCCACTCCAGCATCCTGGACCAATTCCTTTACCACCTTTTTCATTTCTTTTTTTAAGGCCCCGTGATTTATTTTTTTTATGAATTCGGTATTCACGGGCAGTGCGGCTTGTTTAAGAGCTTCTAGGTATCCTAAATGTCTTTCTTGATAATGATGCAGCGTTGATTCGTAAAGAACCGCACCAATTTTCTTATTTCCCTTTCCCAACAGATAATTGGTTGCCTGCATGGAGGCCTTAAAATTGTCTACCGTAACGTAATTGGTATTAAGATCTTTGAAGAACCTGTCAATCAACACAAAGGGGATGTCCGCATTGGTAAGTTCGGCAATAATATCTTTTGATCCCTCTGGTGCCGCTATAATAAAACCATCGACTTGCCTCATTTTAAGAAAATCCAAAACCTTATTGAATTTTTCCACCTTTTCGTCCGATGATCCAAATATTACCGTATAGTCCTTGGAAAATGCTTCATCCTCTATGGTCCTGGCCAAATTGGAGAAGAAGGGGTTGGAAATATCTGCTACAATAACTCCGATAGACCTTGTTTTATTGGTCTTAAGGCTTCTGGCATTCCAGTTGGGATGATAGTTAAGTTCCTTGGCTACCTCTCTTATCTTTTTGGCAGTTTTTTCAGAGACCCTATTCTCTTTCCCTTTATTACTTAGAACATACGAAACCAAGGGTATGGAAACACCGACAATTTTTGCGATATCCTTCAAAGATGTTTTACGTTTCATGTATGTTTTGGATTAAAATTTTTAGTCTTGCGGAATTCTTGGATGTAAGTTGTTTGTAATCTGTAAGTTAATTGTTTTGAGCTAGACGTTTCCCAATGGACAAAATTACAAAATTCTGGTAGGAATTCAACTTGGGCTATGTTTTCTGTATGAGGAGACCAAAGCGAATCCGCTAAGTCTCATCATAATGTTTAAAATAAACTTCCTATAAAATCAATGTTTATAGATTTCATCGGTGTTTTTATTGAAAATGGAAATGAGGAAGCCGACTAAGAAAATGGCTGTTGTTCCAAATACAATCGTTAGATAAGTATGGAAGGAAGCGCCGAGGGAATCCTCTCCGAAAATAGTGCTGGAAAGACTCATCCAAATAATAACCAATAGTCCTACTAGTACCCCAAAAAGCGCTCCTTTGATATTTTTGGTTTTGGAGAATAGTCCTAACAGTAATAGTCCCAACATACCTCCGCTAAAAATGGAGGAAAGTTTCCACCAAGCATCTAGCGCACTTTTTACATTTATCATGGCTATGGCTATAACGATTCCAATAACACTTATGATAGCCGAAGAAATATAAAGTACCCGCATTCCTTCCTTGTCGGAGGCGGTCTTTTTAAAATATTTATTGTAATAATCTGTAAGAAAGACGGTTGCAGAACTGTTAAAACTTGTTGATATGGTGCTCATTCCTGCCGCAAAGATAGAGGCGATCATAAGTCCTGTTATCCCAGCAGGGAGGGCATTAACAATAAAATAGGGGAACACGCTGTCACTTTTATTTATATCCTGCAGCTCCACAGGTAGTGTAGCGGCCGAATGGTAATAGGCAAAGAGCGAGGTGCCGATAAAAAGAAATATAGCTGAAATGGGCAGATAGATTAACCCCCCTATCAGTGCAGATTTTTGGGCTTCTTTGTCCGATTTAGAGGCCATATAGCGCTGAACATAATTTTGGTCTATACCATAATTTTGCAGGTTTATGAATACACCGTAAACAAGTACTACCCAGAAGGTGGGTTCGGATAGGCTAAGGCTGAAGCTTCCCAGTCCAAATTTGTCATTTTCCGCACCAATCGCGAATACCTGTCCTGGACCTTCGGGCATATTAAAGAGAATAAAACCAACACAGACCAATGCCCCAACAATTAAAATTATGCCTTGAATGGCATCTGTCCATAATACCGCTGTAATTCCACCCAACATGGAGTATATGGATACTACCAAACCGGTAAATATGATTATGGTGATCATATCCCAGCCTACAATCGCATTGAGGGTAAGGGCCAAGAGGTATAAAATGGTGCCGATCCTCATTAATTGGGTCAATAGGTAACACAAGGATACATATATCCGGGCCCAAGCACCAAAACGTTGCTCCATATAGGTGTAGGCCGATGGACTATTGATCTTTCTGTACAGGGGAACAAAATATTTTACGGCAATCAAGGAGGCAATGGGAAGGGAAAGGCTAAACGCTAGGGCGTTCCAATTGGATTGATAGGCATTTCCCGGTAGGGCAAGGTAACTAATACTACTTACAAAAGTGGCAAAAATGGACATCGTAACTACCCAGCCAGGGATGTCGTTATTGCCCATAGTATAGGAAGAGGAGGTTCTACTTTTTTTGAAAAATGAGCCTCCGAAAAGGGCTATTCCCCCTATGTAAATAAAGAATACGATTAAATCTAAACTGTTCATTATTATTGGCTATTTAGGTTAATTGGTACAAGCTCTAAAAGTAGGATATTCGCTCTACTAAAAGGTTGGTTAATTGTAAAATCCTCAATTTACTTTAATGGTCACAAACAATGGATTATTTGGCCATAACAAACGAAATTGAATTCCAGAATATTACTTCTTGCTTTATCGATTAAGCAATGATAATTAATTATTTCGTGATTTCAAAAGAAAGTAGGTTTATTTTGAGAGGTTGCTAGTAATGTAGTCCTAAATTACACTACACACTTTATGGAGAGGATGTAATTTATTTTTTGTCTATTGTTATTTCATCCAAATCCGAGACTTTTACTCTCATCACTTCTACTTTTTGTAAAGCATCCCCTGCCAAGGCTACCAATTCCCTGGCACATATAAAGGATTATAACTGGGAAATTGTGCGTTAATGTCTTTTCGCCAAGATTTAAGGGTATTATATAAATTTTTCGCTTTTTCAGGATGGGTATCCGCCAAATTATTTTTTTCACCCAAATCCCTGTCTAGGTCATAAAGCTCCAAATGGTCGTCCTCAAAGAAATGGATCAGTTTCCAATTCCTCTCACGAATGGCACTAACAGGAGATGTAGTGGTGTAATAATGGGGAGAATGCCAAAAGAGCGCGTCCCTTTCCAATGTCGATTTTGGGTTTTTTAGAACAGGCATCAGCGAGATTCCATCATGCTGGTCATGGCTTATTTTGGTCCTATTCAATGCCGCAATTTCCATTAAAGTGGGAAAGAGATCGTTCGAAATCACTGGGGTATCACAGATGCTTCCAGCTTTGGTAACCCGTGGCCATTTTATAATTAGAGGTTCCCGAATACCTCCTTCGTATAAAGATCCTTTTCCTGAACGTAAAGGGTAATTGTTGGCAACGGTCTCCCAGTCCTTGTATTTGCCAATTCTTCCTCCATTATCTGAAAAGAAGATAATAATGGTATTATCTGTGATTCCCGCATCATCTATCGCATCTAATACTCGGCCTACATTCTCATCCAAACTGGCGACCATTGCTGCGTATTCATAATTCTGGTCCTTCATGCTCGGTTTAACTTTCTTTTGGTAGTACTTTACCAGTTCAGGTTTTCCCTCAATGGGGGTATGTACTGTATGGTACCATAGGTTTAGAAAAAATGGGGCATTGCTTTTTTCATTTATGATTTGTAAAGCCTTATCGGTTAAAGCATCAGTAAGGTAACTGGGGACCTTATTATTGTCTTTTGGGGATACTTCCACTAAATCCGGTATATATCTATACTCATTCTGAAATTTTTGACCCCTAAAGGGAGACCAATAGGTGTCAGGGGCTCCCCACATTGTTCCTCCGATATTAACTTCAAATCCTTGTGTTTGGGGATAATGGGTGGCGTCTCCCAAATGCCACTTCCCCACATGGGCCGTGAAATAGCCGGCCTGTTGAAAGACCTCGGCAAGGGTGGTTTCTTCCAATGGCAAATTACCAACGGTAGTCGGGGCCACTAATTTATCCTTATTGTTGGGGGTTGGCGTTCCTGAATTCTCATGCCAGGTGGTCATATGCAGTCTGGCGGGAAATTTCCCCGTCATTATCGATGCCCGGCTTGGAGTGCAAATAGGAGCCGCGGCATAGGCATTTGTAAATTTCATTCCCTGTTTGGCCAAACAATCTAAATTGGGGGCCTCATGTAGATCGCTACCATACCCACTTAGGTCCGACCAGCCCAAGTCGTCCGCAAGAATAAATACTACATTTAATTTTTCAGAATCGCCTTGGGAAAAAGCTTGAGAGATAATAAAAATAAAAAGTAGAAAAGCCGATTTTTTTTTAAAAATAGGTCTCATTTTAAATACGTTTTTAGTGTTTTCCAATAAGGCATTTCTTATTTAAATATATCCCATCATTTGGGTAATGAATTTTTATATCTAGTCCATTTTGATTTCATCCAAATCCGAAATCTTAACTTTCACCACTTCTATTTTCTGTTTGGTATCCCCTGCAAAGGCTATCAATAAATATCCATTGTGTTCCAACACATGGGGGTAGTCAATGTGTCTTCCTCCTACCAAATAGCCCATTTTGGAAAAGACCATGCCATCGTTACTAATAGCCAAGGTTAAAGGGTCCCTTTTTTTATAATTGGAATTGGAAACAAGGACATATCTTCCATCTTGCATTCGGATACCGTGAAATTTGGATCGTGCATCCGGAAAGTTGGTTTGTATAGGTGCACTCCAAGTACGGCCATTGTCCGTTGAAAAGGAGCGATACAAGTATCCGCTTTTGCGATTGTCCCGAAATAGGGCCATCAGGTTTTTATTGTCTTGCAAAATCCACCAATAGGGTTCTTCCGCTTCCAACTGTGTACTTGTTCCGAAAACAGGGTAGACTTCCCATTGATCAAATTGCTCTTCTGCACCCACCATAAAATCGACACCCTTTTCAACATAGTCAAAAGACCTGCGCGACATTAACCATTCTCCGGCAGGCAATTTCTTGGGGGGGAAATTATTGATTGCATTTTCCATAACTATTCCATGGTATTCCCATGATTCGGATTCTTGGTTCCAACTAAAAGCATAGAGACTTAGGGATTGACCAAAAAAACCTGCAGCCTCATCCAAAGAGGCCAAAGCCAAAAACTCACCCTTGTATTCCCAAAAACCTCTCGAAATCCACCTGAGGCCCTGATCTGTTCTAGTGTTGTAATTGAGGGATTCCGGCCCAGAACCTTCTGGATAAGTGGTTAGGAATTTTGGTTTGCCCCAATGAAGGCCATCTGTGCTAGTCGCATATTTAACCACTTGGCCCACTCTGTCCTCCACCCCGGGACCATCGCTCCACATAATCCAATACAGATTGTCATAGTAGGCCAAATAATTGTGTTGGTTAACACCGTCCGGGGTAACATCGCTTACCACAGCATGCTCCACTGGGATTTTAGGAATTTTATCAAAATCTATTTTATGTGGATCAAGGAGCCATTCTCCCTGCAGCATCAATTTGGATGTGGGATTGGAAACCGGATTCGGATAATCTACTGTTTTATCCTCCTTACATCCAAAAAATGCAACTGGAATAAACAACATCAAAATCATGGCAACAACGGACTGTAACTTTTTGATTATTTTATATTTCTCCATGCTTATCTTTTGGATATCAAAGTGTTCTCTGATACAAATATCTTGTTAGTTCCTCTTTGGACCAATTACTATTTTCAGACTACAACTGCTTTGGGTCTAGGACTACATGTTTTACGGACTGTCTTACGTAGGTATAAGTGATGTGTACCAAGCCATCAGCTGTTTGAATAATGGCAGGGTAGGAATATCCAGATTCTGCCGGTACGTTCTCCAAGGTCATTACGGTTTTCCAATTGATGCCGTCATCTGATATGGCCAAATTGAGCATATTTCTTCCCTTGGGCTCTTCTCCCTCTTTTGTGGTGTGATTGTATATAAGTAACTGCCTGTTATCTTTTAGGGTCACGGCATCCGTACCCGAGTTGGGGTTTGGAAGTTCGGTGGCTGTCATTTTACTCCAGGTCCGGCCTTGGTCATCGGACCAACTTTGGGAGATTACATTTTGTCTCGTTCTACATAAAACTTGCATTTTCCCATTGGGGTAGGTAAGGATACTGGGCTGAATGGCATCAAATTCCTTTCCGTCGTTAATTGGACCTATAACCTCCCAAGTCTTGCCATTGTCCTTACTTATTTCAAAGTGCACCATCCAATCCACATCCCCATCCTCTAATTTAATTTCTGTACTGGTAGGGCTAATAATAGTTCCGTCTTTTAATTGAATAGGCTTGTTCTTGACCGGGCCCAATAAATGCCCAATTTTTTCATCCGTTCCCATTTTTTCTGGTTTGGACCATGTTTTTCCACCATCGGGAGAAGTCATCAACATTCCCCACCAAGTCCTTGGGTCAGGACCTTCTTTATAGAACAACAACAGCGGACCTTCTGCGGGCTGAAACAGTACTGGATTCCAAAGTGGATAACGGAGTGTGTCATTTTGTACACCATTGACCACTTCTTCCGGCCATGTCCATTTTCCATCCACCATTTGGGATACCCTTATACCAACATCTGGATTTTTCTCATGGGTACCGGCAAAAAATGCGGTCACTAGGCCAAAGGGGGTTTCCACTATGGTAGAGGCGTGGCATTCAGGGGTGGGTTTGTTGTCCAAAGGGTAGATCAATTCCCCGCTTAGATAGGCACCTTGCCCTGGTTGGGCCAATGGGGGTAAGGTAAAATTACCTGTAATGTCGTTGCCGCTTTTGGTTTCTTCGGTTATGATGTTTTTCTCCGCTTTATTTTTACAGGAGAAAATCAAAAATGTTAGTACTGGAAGGAAGTAAAAAATACGTTTCATAGCTATCTGTTGTTTTATTTAATTGGTATTCAATACATGTAAACTTTAGTCAAGTTATACTTTTTAAATAGAGTTTTTAATATGCTGGAGGATCCCAAATGGTAGCCGCAATATATCTTTCGGGACCAGTTTCTTTGTCCATATAATAGTATAGGGCTACAATTTTACCATCTGCCCGCTGCACTACCCTGGGATAGCCAAGATCTTTTCCGGAACCGTCATCACGTAGCACATAATCCTTGCTCCATGTTCGTCCATTGTCTTTACTAATTTTTGCCCTGATTTCACTCTTGTCTCGATTGTTTTTGATATCCTCTTCCAATGCCCTATATCCATAAATCAAACATATTCTTCCGTCTTTCATTTTTACCATGGCGGGGGGGTTGCCCTGTCCGCAATTTTCCACTGGGTTGGGCAGGGGGTTCCAAGTTAACCCATTATCTTGGGAAAGGTAGGCATCGATATATCGGCCTGATTCTTCCCTTCTTCGAGTAGTTACCAAAATTTCTTTATCGGATATTCTAACGGAAGCCGGCATAATGGAAAATCCTTCTGGTTCAGGTCCGATCCAAGAAACGAATTCCCAGTTTTTACCGCCATCAACTGTTATTACACACATAACCCGACCCTCTTTTCCGTTGGCTTTGGCCGAAGTAAGAAATAAAATGCACTCATTTTCACCATCAATAATATAGTCGGTCCGTGCTCCAATACCAGGCGTATTAAAATTGGGCAAGTTAAACGGTCCTTCCCAGTCATGTCCCCTGTCGTAGGAATACCAAATACGTGATTCGGCACCGTGATGGTCCGTCATACGCACAGTAAATGCTAAGTTAGGATTTTTAAAGTCAATTTTTTGGGCAGGAATAAATTCC
>Ga0222651_1000620_pt1 | contig 20979 bp, 6 predicted proteins | sample AntAcemetagen369_FD_179855 | JGI IMG/M metagenome (GOLD analysis project Ga0222651, IMG submission 179855) | Saline water microbial communities from Ace Lake, Antarctica - #369 | ecosystem: Environmental > Aquatic > Non-marine Saline and Alkaline > Saline | place: Antarctica: Ace Lake | collected...
CAATGTTCTCTATTTGATTCAATAAAGCTTTGGAAGCTTCGTTGAAAATGAGGTGTGCCTCATCTATAAAAAGGATCAATTCTGGTCTCCCGGTATCACCTTGCTCGGGAAATGTATCGTAAATTTCTGCCAATAGACTCAGCATAAAAGTTGAAAATAATTTCGGTCTGTCCTGTATATCCGTTAGGCGAAGAATATTGATATACCCTCTACCATTTTCATCGATACGGGTAAGGTCCTCTACATCAAAAGATTTTTCTCCAAAGAACAGATCGGCACCTTGTTGTTCCAGTTCTATAATTTTTCTTAGGATAGTCCCTGTAGAACTGGTTGAGATTCTGCCATAGGAATCAGAGAATTCCTTTTTCCCTTCTTCGGTAGCGTACTGCAGTACTTTTTTAAAGTCTTTCAAATCCAGTAATGGAAGCTTATTGTCATCACAATATTTAAAAACAACGGCAACAATGCCCTCTTGGGTTTCAGAAAGGTCTAATATTCGACTTAAAAGAACAGGGCCAAACTCTGAAACCGTGGCCCGTAATTTTACTCCTTCCTGCTCGGAGAGGGAAAGTATCTCCACAGGAAAAGCGGTTGGTGCAAATGGTATGCCTATTTTGGCATGCCGCTCATCAATTTTTGCATGCCCAGGACTGGGTTGTGCCAACCCACTAAGGTCACCTTTAAGGTCCATCAGCAATACTGGAATACCTTTATCCGATAAATTTTCGGCGATTATCTGTAGTGTTTTAGTTTTACCTGTACCGGTGGCCCCGGCGATCAAACCATGTCTGTTAAGTGTCTTTAAAGGAATTTTTACGAGCGCATTGGTAATGGTCTCCCCATTTAGCATGGCCGCTCCCATAGTAATAAAGTCTCCTTTTGTGGTATATCCTTCCTCTATATGTGCAAAGAATTTGTCTCTGTTGTCCATTGGGCTAATTTTTGATAAAAATAGGCTAATTTTAGTCAAAAGAAAAGTTGTTGATTTTGAAGTTAAGCCTATAGCTGAAAAATTACGGGCGCTCTAGAAAAATTATACGTTTTGGAATAATGGTAATTACATTGTTCCTATTCCATGAAAATTTACTTGTCCTAATTTATATGACGTTATTTTGATTTTATATTTCTATTTAAATCGTATTTTCATATACCCAGATAAAATTAAACTTAATGACAATGGATTTTAGAAGAATCTGTATTTTTTTTATCGTCTTATGTCTTTTTATTCCAAATTCTTGGTCTCAAAAGGCTACTCCAAAATTAAATTTCGTCAATATAAAGGAAGGAATGTCCAAAGTGGGCGTATACTCAATTTTACAGGACGACCATGATTTTATATGGATTGGAACAAATGGATCTGGCTTGTACCGTTATGATGGAATTGATTATAAATCGTATAAACATATTATTAATGATTCCACTTCTATTGGAAGTAACCAGGTCAACTGTACTTATTTGGACAGTAAAAATAGATTATGGGTAGGAACCGAAGTGGGATTGAGCCTTTACGACCGAGACAAGGATCAGTTCAAGCAAATACCGATTTTATCTTCCAAATCGGACGATGGATCAATTATCCACGTAATTGCACTTAAAGAGGATAATCAGGGTAATCTTCTAATTGGCTCATACCGGTTGGGAATGCTCAAAATGAATCTTGATAGTTTTGAAGTGGAAAGAGTTAAGGTTAATAAAACTAATGTTGCAGAATCCATTGTTGTCCGTGCTATACAAAAGGATGCCAATGGAAAAATTTATGCTGGGACCAATATTGGGCTCTTTGCAATTGATGGGCAAACTGGGATTCTAGAGCCATTTAAACTTTGGAGAAATGGAGGCCTGGAATCCATTGAGGTCTCCATAAGATCTTTACTTATTGATGATGCCCAAAATATTTGGGTAGGAACCCTATCCGATGGCCTGTATAAGGTTAATTTGGGGAATTCTACCGTTGGTGAACCAGGGTTTATGGAAAGGTTCGCTTTTTCGACCTATCCATTTTTTACTCTCATGGCCCTGCCCGATGGCACCCTGATGTGTGGTACGGAAAATGAAGGCTTGTTTCATATAAATGATAGTGGGTTAGTATTAAATCATTATTTAACCAACAAAAAAGATGAAAAAAGTCTGCTGTCCAATTCTATATGGACCTTGTATTTGGATAAGGATCAAAAAATATGGCTAGGTTATTACAATAAAGGGGTAGCCGTATATGATAAGTTATACGACAAGTTTAAAGACTTTGAAAGTCTGTATAACAACCCAAATACATTACAGACAAGTTCGGTTACCTCAATTGTAAAAGATCGCTCGGATAAGCTTTGGATTGCAATGGACGGGGGAGGAATGGACATTCTGGATTTGAAAAACAATGAATACACCCATATAAACAAGGTCAGTAATGTTAAATATTCTGGCTTGACCAGCGATTACATACAGACTATCTTTATAGATACCAAGGAGAATATTTGGGCAGGAAGTTGGGATGAGGGAATCTATTTCTTGAAAAAAGGATCTAATAAATTTATTAATTACAATACCAATAATACCCAAGGTGGGTTAAGATCCAATACGGTAATGAGTTTTGATGAGGATAAGCAGGGTACCATATGGATAGGTACCTATCACAATGGCCTACACTCGTTCGACCCCCAAACAAATCGGTTTAAACAATATAATTCAGCACCATTTACAGAGCTTGGAATTCCGGCCTGTAGCCTATATAGGGTTTTGGTTGATTTTCAGGATAATTTGTGGTTGGGGTCTACCCAAGGGCTGTTTAAAGTGACAAAACAGGGCCAGGAAAATTTTTCTGTGATATCTATGGTGGATAGAATGTCTCTAGAGTCTAATAACAATTCTGCTTCCAATTACATTTTGTCCCTTTATGAAACTACAGACCAAACACTTTGTATAGGGACTAAAGGTGCCGGCCTGTGCAACTACCTCCCTAAAACGGATGCTTTTATTTGGTACGATAGACTTAAAGGGTTGGAAGAGGAAAATGTGTGCAGTATAATTCAAAGCTTGGATGGCAATATCTGGATTGGGGGCAATTCGGGTATCACAAAATTGGATATCGCGACGGGAGAATCTGCCAACTTCACAACAGACGATGGTCTGCTTTCCAATGACTTTAATATCAATGCTACGTTTAGGGATAATCTTGGCAGTATTTATTTTGGAAGTTTTCAGGGTGTCAATTATTTTAATCCTTCACAGATAATTACCAATACCAATGAGACTTCATTGTATTTATCGGAATTTAGATTGTTCAATGAAAAGGTATTACCGACACAGAAGAAATCCCCGCTTAGCAAGGTTATCTCAGAAACGGATAGTTTAGTATTAAAGCATAATCAATCGGTTTTTACAATTGAATATTCAGGAATAAATTATACACGCCCGGAAAAAAATGAATATGCCTATTATTTGGAGGGTTACGAAGAATCTTGGAATTATGTTGGAAAAAAAAGGAGTGCCACTTATACCAACCTGGATGCGGGAAATTATACATTTAAATTAAAGGCCACCAATAATGATGGTATTTGGAACACTTCACCGTTAACTTTACAGATTACCGTTTTACCGCCTTGGTGGAAGACAAATTTGGCCTTATTCTCATATGTATTCTTATTCGTCTTAGGCATATTCCTTCTTAATAAAATGACCCAATCAAGAATAAGGGAAAAGCAAATGATACATTCTGAACGTATAAAAAGGTTGCAGGAAAAAGATTTGGACGAAAAAAAGTTTCAATTTTTCACGAACATATCCCATGAATTTAGAACTCCACTTACCTTAATTCTTAATCCTCTAAAAGATATATTAAGAGATGACAGCCTAAATCTTCCGACAAGAATTAGGGAAAAACACAAGACTATTTATAAGAATACGGACCGACTTTATAGACTGGTGAACGAGTTGTTGGACTTTAGGAAATTAGAGTTGAATAAAATAGGGGTTAGGGTACACGAATTTAACTTGGTAGACCTTGGCAAAGAGGTGGTTAGCCATTTTAAGGAAGAGGCCCTTGAAAAAAACATACACCTTACCATGGATTCGGATAGCGATAATCTAACCATTTGGGCTGATGAGAGTATGTTGGAAAAAATTATATTTAATATACTTTCCAATGCTTTTAAGTTTACGCCCGAAGGGGGCGCCATCAATATTAAATTATTGTCAAAAGATGATTTGTATTTATTGCCACTGGTTGATATCAATAATCCGACAAAAGGGGTGGAGATTATTATTTCGGATACAGGTCCTGGTCTTAAACCAGAAGAGACACAGAGGATATTTGAACGGTTTTATCAGGTGGAAAACTTGAACAAAACCTATTATGGCGGTACAGGTATAGGTCTAGAGGTGGTTCAAAGTTTCGTGGACTTGCTAAAGGGGACGATAGAAGTTAAGAGTGAGGTAGGTAGCGGTACTTCCTTTAGAATTATATTGCCCAAAGGAAATGCCCACTTTAAAACGAATGAAATTTTGATGGATGTCGTTAAAGGTCCCGACACCCACAAGGAGCAATTAGCCCTTGTCAATTCCAAGGTGGCAACAGAAATGGAAGAGGAATTGGAGGAGCTAGCCAATTCATACACATTGTTAATAGTTGAGGATAACGCCGAACTTAGGATTTACCTAAGAAATGAACTAAAAAATCAATATAGGATCCTTATGGCCAAAAATGGTAAGGAAGGCTTGGAATTGGCCAAGTCTGCACTCCCGGATATTATAATTACCGATGTTATAATGCCAGAAATGGATGGGTTCGATTTTTGTAAAAAGGTAAAAGGGGACATAAGGACCAGTCATATTCCGTTATTGATGCTTACGGCAAAGGCAAGAATAGAAGACAGGATGGAAGGGATTGAAACGGGTGCCGATGCCTATATGGTAAAACCCTTCGATTTAAGATTGCTAAAACTACGATTATCCCAACTTATAACCAGTAGACAATTAATTTTCAATAAATATTTCAGTATTATTAGTGACGTTTCTATGAATAAGAATACCACTTCCTTGGACAAGGATTTTATTGAAAAGGTACTAAACTACATCAACAGGAATATAGATGACCCCGAATTAAGTGTGGAGGTTTTGGCTTCAAACTTAAATTTGAGCAGAAGTCAGTTTTACAGAAAAATAAAGGCACTTACCAACCAATCTGCAAATGAATTTTTGAGAAATATTAGACTTGAAAGGGCTAAGCAGAATATAGAAAACGGAAACACCAATATAAGTGAGGTCTGTTATCAGGTTGGGTTCTCATCGCCTTCATACTTTTCCAAGTGTTTTAAAGCCCATTTTGGAATTTTGCCCACCGAGGTTGACCCCATTAAACCTTAATCTATTCCCATTCCCGCGTCCACTAGTTAAGCACGAAAGAGGTTGCCATTTTATTTATATGGACGATTGGTCCACCCTGTTCATGATGAACATGCAATAGGTTTGCATTGAATTTTGAATTAGGATAAACAAAATCATTTAAACTTCCAGATTAAATGTTGATAAGGGCTACTGGCAATTATCAAGTTTTCTTTCTTAGGTTATTCTTTACTTTTGGGGAAGAAGATTTGTTGGCTTGAAAACACCTTTTCGAACTGACAATATTCCATATTTCTACATACGGTTTGTTAAGATATAGCTGATAAAATTCCAAAATCATGTGAAATTTATCCCTTCAGAGGGGATTTCACAATACGAAGACCCATATCATTTTGAATGTATCCTATAATAAATGTTGTACAGGATGAAAGGCATGTTGCAATATTGAATTTTAAACGAAAGTTGCATCAAAACTTCGAGTTGTTGCACGAAATGTGGCATCAAAACTTTAATTATTATTTAACATTTGTAGAATGAAAATGAAAAATTCGAAATTTAATTGGAAGCAGTTGGTAGAGATTATTCTGATTATAGCCATAGTTGGACTTTTGATATTTGTCATCCTTTTTATTCTTTAACGATTAATGATTACCAGCCTCTATTTAGGGTTAGAAGGCATAAAATTTTATACAAACTTAAACTCGATTCAACAACTAACTTAAACATGATTCAACATTATGAAAAACAAATTATTTAAGAACTTGATATTTCCGATATTTCTATGTCTCGGAAGTGTTATTTATGCCCAAACAGTCCAAGGGGTCGTAACCGATGTATCCGGACCAATTCCTGGCGCTAACATTGTAATTAAAGGCACTACAACAGGTACTGTCACAGATTTTGATGGAAATTATGAAATCGCCGTTAATACTGGCGATGTTTTAGTTATATCCTACATAGGATATCTTACTCAAGAAATTAAGTATACTGGACAAGCAACCATTAATGTGCTATTGCAGGAAGATGCTGCTTTGTTGGAAGAGGTAGTTGTTGTGGGTTATGGTAAAACTGTTAAAAAGGAAGATTTAACCGGGGCCGTTTCTGTAGTTGGTAGCAAGGAATTGGAGAAAAGTCCACTGATAAATGTCGATCAGGCGCTTCAAGGTAGGGCATCAGGGGTTCAAATTACTCAAAATTCCGGTGCTCCGGGAGCCGGATTGAAGATTCGAGTGAGGGGTAGCAACTCCATAACCGGTAGTAACTCACCGCTTGTGGTGGTTGATGGACTTATCGATGTAGATATAAACTCCGTGAACCCATCGGATATTCAATCTATAAGTGTTTTGAAGGATGCTAGTTCTTCCGCTATTTATGGTAACCGTGCGGCCAATGGAGTAATAATTATTACTACGAAAAAGGGTGCTGATGGAAAAGGTATTATCGAATTTGGATCTTACATAAGTTTTTCAAATCCTTCAAGTACAATAGATTTATTGAGTGCAGCGGAATTCATTGATTATGCCAACACAAAAAATATTTCGGCTACTACAAACCCTATTCCTGTGTTTGACTCCCAACAAAAAATAAATGACTTTATAGCAAATTCAGTCGACTACCAAGACGAAGTCTATAGAACGGCAATTGCTCAAAATTATCAAATGTCGTTTAGGGGAGGTTCGGAAAAAATGAATTATTATGTTTCCGGTAACTATTTAGATCAGGAAGGTCTTGCAATAAACACCAATTTTAAAAGATATTCCTTAAGATCCAATATCAATGCTGATCTAACGGATAAATTAAACTTGAGCACGTCTCTAAACCTTATTCGTCAAGAGGGATTAAATAACGATCCGGGTTTTGGAGCAGGCTTAGCATTAGGTGCGGTGGGTTTTGATAAAACAACACCAATTTATGATGTAAATGGCAATTATAATAGACAAACCTTGGTTGTTGGGGGTGTTCAAGAGTCAGTCCTTACGAATCCAATATTTACCGCTAGGGAAAGTAATGGTACAAGTTCGGTAAATAGAGTTCAGGCAAATGTTTCATTAAACTACAATCTATTGGAAAACTTGGACTTTAATGTAAGTGGAGGTATTGATTACGCCAATATTGCCGTTGCTTATTTTAACCCGGCCAATAACGATGCTGCGCAAATTACCGCAGGGCAAAATACAAGTAATAGCAATAAAACTCAATATGCCTTTAGACTCAATTATGATAATACTTTTAATGAAAAACATAACCTAAATGCAACTGCTATTTTTGAAGAAAGGAAGAACCTGTCTACTGGTTTCAATGCAGATGGCAGGGGTTTTTACACGGCCAGTACAGGTTTTGACAATATAGGTCTAGCAGATACACAGACCATTGGCAGTGGTACTTCAGAACGTACTTTAAGATCTGCTATTGGCAGGGCAACCTATAATTACGACTCTAGATATCTTGTAACTGCGTCTATTAGATATGATGAGTCCAGTGTTTTTATAAAAGATCAGGGTGGTGTGTTTAGCGCTTTTGCCTTGGGTTGGAACATAAATAATGAGGATTTCTTTAATTCTGAAACCGTAAGTACATTAAGACTTAGAGGGGGATGGGGAGAAACAGGTAATGAACTTATTGGAACTAATGATGCGCTTAATTTATTGAGAAATAATCCATGGATCCCTAATGGTGGTGCTACAGGAAGTACAGCTATTTTACCTGGTACAAGACTTGCCAATCCAGATCTTACCTGGGAAACAACTGTACAAACAAATATAGGTTTGGATTTGGGTATTCTAAATGATAGATTTAATCTAACGCTAGAATACTATTCCAAAAAGACGGAGGATTTATTGCTTACAAGACAAGTACCACGCTTTACAGGAAGGGTTGACCAGGTTGTAAATGCCGGAGAGGTTGAAAATAAGGGATTTGATATTAACCTATCTGGAAGAATTGTCCAAAATGAAAACTTTTCTTGGGATTTTAGTGCCAATTTATCAAGTAATAAGAACAAAGTATTAAGTTTAATTGGTGATGAAACTGAGGTATTTCCTGGCTTAACTGTTGGTGGTTCAATTCCTGCGCCTTCAATTGTGCGTGTAGGAGAGCCAATAGGTGTGTTCTATGGGTTTATTTATGAAGGTGTAAATGCAGCCGATGGTAATGCCGTTTATGCTGCAGAACAAGATATTATAGGGGATGCAAATCCAGATTTTACTTTTGGTTTCAACAATAATATGTCCTATAAAGGTTTTGACTTGAATTTCTTTTTTCAAGGCGTTTCCGGTAATGATGTTTTCAACCGTGCGCGGTCTCTTGTTATAGGCCGTGATGGCAGAATTCCATTTGGTACATCTGCTGAATTAAGGAACACATGGACCACAAGTAACACCTCTGCGCCACTTCCATCTTTAAATGCTACCAATACGCAAAGTCAATCTTCGGAATTTATTGAGGATGGGTCGTTTTTAAGATTAAAAAATATATCCTTGGGGTACACCCTAAGGGATGTAAATACTTTAAATGCTATAGGTGCTGAATCTTTAAGACTGTATGTTAGTGCCCAAAATTTAATTACCATCACCAATTATTCCGGTTTAGATCCTGAAGTCAGCAATGGTGGTGAAAATGATAGGCTTGCGGGTGTTGATATTGGGGCTTTACCAACATCAAAAACATTTACCTTGGGTTTAAATTTAAAATTTTAAAAAAAAATAAAAATGAAAAGACAATTAACAAGTTTAGCGAGAAAGATGGTATATCTGTCTTTATTTGTCGTGAGTGTTATTTCGTGCGACGATCTGGCCATAGATACACAAGGCGAATTGGCTGCAGAGCAATTCTATAACAGTGTAGCGGATATTCAATCTGGAACATTGGGTGTTTATTCCGTACTATCGGATAAATTGTTTGCCAATAGTGAGAATTATTGTCACTTTTGGGCAGCTGATGACAGAACTGCAGCCACGGGTTCCAATAAAACATTTTATCTAGAGTATGATCAAATGACTCCTCTGGATACCAACCCTTGGCAAACCAATGGATGGAATCAATTGTGGGAAATAATTGGTGCAGCCAATACGTTTTTGGACAATGAAGAGAAAATGCGTGGTTTAGTACAAGGCGCGGATGAAGAATTATTGGACAGATCTCTTGGGGAAGTTCATTATTTAAGGGGATTGATATATTTTGAATTGGTACGTACATGGGGTACAATACCTCTAATTACTTCTCAGGCGGATGTTACTGGACAAGAGCCTTTAGCTTCTTTTGAAGATATATATGCCCTTATTATAGAGGATTTAATTTTTGCAAAAAACAATTTGAGTCCAACTTCGGTAAATGGAATTTACAGGGCTAATAAGTGGATGGCCCAGGCTTTATTGGCAAACGTATATTTAACAACCGCAGGGTTTCCTTTAAAAAACGAGGCCAATTATGCACTTGCTGCTGCAGAGGCCAAAGGTGTCATGGATAGTGGAATATTTGCTTTGGAACCTAGTTTGAACGGTATAATGGGTGTGCAGGCCAATAACTTAAGTGAAGACGGAAATACTGAAGCAATTATTGCATTTCCGGCAAATATTGGATTGGACGGCTGGAACGCTGGTAATTATCAAGCTGAGTCCATTTTGTTTGGTGATAAGTGGGTGGAAATAGCATTCTATAACAATTTCCCTGAAGGTACTCGTAAGGATTTTACATTTGATATTAGTGATACGGGTCAAATTTTCTATTCTATGGAAAAATTTGGTGAACAGGATTTTGGAAACGTGAATAAGGATATTAATTATCTACGCTATGCTGAATTGTTGTTGATATATGCAGAGGCCCAAATTAGAGCAACAGGTAATAACTCTGATGCCAGCGCCTTAAAAGCCCTGAATGACGTAAGGGAAAGAGCAGGTTTAACCGCTGTTGCTTCAGCTACTTGGGAAGATGTGGTTTGGGAAAAAGCCTGGGAAAATGCGGGCGAATGGTCTAGATGGTACGATATTATAAGAACAGAGACATTGGATGAAGTAAATGCCATAAGAGATCCTTATGATAACAATTTGACACCACTTGGCAATGTTTTAACCGAAGCGTTCCCTTGGTGTCCAATTCCGGCGAACGATGTTTCTGCCAACCCGAATTTACAGAAATAGTTAAAGAAAGTTAGTTAGTTTAATTTGTTAAATTACCTTCAACTTATTTACTAAAATAGGTTGAGGGTTTTTTTTAATATTTATCATAAAATATAGTAAATGAAACATTTTGTTCCTGTTTTGATACTGATACTGTGTTCTGCTTGCAATAGTCCAAATAAAGAAGGTCAATTGTTTAATTTAATGGCCTCAGAACGCACAGGGATAACTTTTGTAAACAAAATAGAGGAGACGGAAAAATTAAATTATTTTACCTATCCCTATTTATATATGGGAGGCGGAACGGCCGTTGGGGATTTAAATAATGATGGATTGGAAGATATCTTTCTTACAGGAAATCAGGTTTCGAATAAATTATATATCAATAAGGGAAACCTAGCCTTTGAAGATATCACAGAAAGCGCAGGTTTAACAGGTGATGGCAGATGGTATACAGGGGTTTCTTTAGTGGATATAAATTCTGATGGTTGGTTGGATATCTATCTTTCTGTATCAGGTCTTTCAGGTGTTCGTGCCAATGAATTATATGTTAATAACGGTGACCTGACCTTTACAGAAGCAGCCGAAGTCTATGGTATTGCTGATAAAGGTTATAGTTATCAAGGAACTTTCTTCGATTATGATGTAGATGGTGATTTAGATCTTTTAGTGATTAATTATTCACCAACAAATTTCAACGCCAAGCCTGAATATTATAAGCATAAAATGGATAATACAAATGATTTTGATTCGGATCATTTATATGAAAATGTCAACGGTAAATTTGTTGACGTATCCAAGGAATCGGGCATTTCCAATTTTGGTCTTACTATAAGCGCCAGTGTAACCGATTTTAATAATGATGGCCTATTGGATATTTACTTGTGCAATGATTTTGGCTCGCCAGACTTTTTATATTTAAACAATGGAAATAAAACATTTCGGGAGGTCTCTAAACAGGCTACAACTCATACCGCCATGTATAGTATGGGGTCTGATGCCGCCGATTTTGATGGCGATGGCTTAATGGACTTTATACAGTTGGATATGAGTCCACAAGACAACTATCGCTCCAAAACCAATATGGCGAGTATGAATATCCCTTTGTTTTGGGCGCAAGTAGACAACGGATTGCACTATCAATACATGCATAATGTTTTGCAGTTAAATTCGGGCATTAAAAATGGTATTCCTCAATTTAGCGATATATCGCATATGGCGGGTATTTCTTCCACTGATTGGAGTTGGTCCGTATTGGCTCTTGATGTTGACAATGATGCTAAAAAAGATGTTTTTGTAACCAACGGTACAAGAAGGGATATAAATAACCGTGATTTTTTCAATGGCATAAACAAAGGATTGGCCTATGCGTCCCCAAAGATGTTGTTGGATGAATCAAAAAAAATACCGTCTCAAGCCATAGCCAATTATCTATTTAAAAATAAAGGCAATTTAAATTTTGAGGATATATCGGATTCCGCCGGAATAGCCCAGCCGAGTTTCTCCAATGGCATGGCCTATGGCGATTTGGATAATGATGGTGACTTAGACTTGGTTATAAATAATATAGACCAAGAAGCCTTTGTGTATGAGAACACTACCTCTGGAAAAGATAATAGTAATTACTTAAAAATCCTTCTTCAAGGAGATGGTGCCAATTTAAGCGGTATTGGTAGTAGGATTAAACTTATCACCAAAATTGGGACCCAAATAATAGATCAAATGCCGGTGCGAGGGTTCCAATCCACGGTATCCAATGTATTGCATTTTGGGTTAGGGAAAACCACTAATATTGATACACTGGAGGTTACCTGGCCCGATGGTAAAATTTCTTTACAAACAAATGTACCTGTCAATCAAACGTTAATCTTAAGTAAAGAATATGCCCAGGTCAAAGGGCAAACCAATAGTGTCAAAAGTCATACTATTTTTCAAAGCATTGATGAAATTCATGGGATAATAGATTTTTCCCATAAAGAAAATGATTTTGATGATTTCGAAAAACAGATTTTACTTCCTCACAAAATGTCTCAATTTGGACCGGCCATGACAGTGGCCGACTTTAATAAAGACGGCATCGAGGATGTATATTTTGGAGGTAGTTCCGGGGAAAATGCATCTCTGTATTTTCAAAGTACCGAAGGTAATTTTATTAAACAAGAAAACACCATTTTTGAAATAAGCAAAATGCACGAAGAGGTTGATGCCATTTCTTTCGATTTTGATAATGACGGCGATTTGGATATCTATGTAGTCTCAGGTGGTAATGAATTTGAACCTGGACATTCAAACTATAAAGACCTATTGTACATAAATAACGGCCAAGGTATATTCACGGATGGGTCATATAAATTACCTGAAAATGCAAGAAGCGGAAGTGTAGTTAAACCTTTTGACTACGATGGAGATGGTGACTTGGACCTATTTGTGGGTACCAGACATCTCCCACATAATTATCCGTTTTCAGAGGGTAGTTTTATTTATGAAAATAAAGGTGACCATTTTGAAGATGTGACCCCAGGAATTGCGAATGAATTGACAAAATCGGGTATGGTTACCGATGCTATATGGGCAAATATAAATTCTGATGAGCAAGTAGACCTTGTTTTGGTAGGCGAATGGATGGAACCCATGGTCTTGCTACAAAATAAAGATGGTGTTTTTGAACGTGCTAAAAATGAAGATTTAGGTTTAAATGATATGGCTGGTTGGTGGTTTTCAATAGAACAAGCCGATATTGACAATGATGGGGATATAGATCTAATTTTAGGGAATTTAGGGGAAAATTACAAATATCAAGCAACCATTGAAAAACCATTTAAAGTTTTTGCTAAAGATTTTAATGATTCTGGAAGTACAGATATCGTTTTAAGTTATCCCCAAGGGGGAAATTATTATCCTGTTCGAGGTAAACAATGTTCATCCCAGCAGCTACCCGAGTTAAAAGAAAAATTCAAAGATTATAATAGTTTTGCCCAAGCGGACATTAATACTATATATTCTGATTTGGGCTTGTCCAACGCTTTGGAATTAAATGTAGCAACTTTTTCTTCTTACTTATTGATAAATGATAATGGGAGCTTTAATAAGCTAAAGATGCCCAATTATGCACAAATTTCATCTATAAATGATATTCTAGTAGAAGATTTTGATAATGATGGTTCTGAAGAGGTTCTATTGGTAGGTAATCTTTATGCCTCTGAAGTAGAGACTACCAGAAATGATGCTAGTTATGGATGTTTACTAACATTTGATAAGAATGTTGCAAAAATGATGGTCTTAAAACCTTCTGAAAGTGATCTATTTATTAGTGGTGATGCTAAAAAAGTTAGTAAAATTAAAATTGGAGGACAGCAATGCGTCATCACAGCTGCTAATAATGGGCCGATTTCAATACATCGTTATTAAGATGGGAATGAATTAAATACTTAAATAAATGCAATCATCGAAATTTTTAGTTGTATTCGGATTCATTGTCGGAGCTGTGTTTACATCCTTTTCACAGGACAAAGTTCAAATGACAGAAGAGATGTGGTCGCTTCCCACATACAAGGTTGAAGCGGCAGAAAAGGCACCTATCTTCTTTACAGGGGAGAATTATCAGGGAGCCAGAAAAGTTATTTATCCATATGCATTGAACGATGTAATTTCAAATAAAAGGGAAGTGCATGAATGGAAAGTATTGAAACTTGAAAATGAATATATAGAATTGGGTATTACTCCAGAAATGGGAGGTAAATTATACTATGCAACCGACAAATCGTCCGATTATAATTTTATATATAAAAATAACGAAGTAAAACCTTCTAATATTGGAATGACCGGAGCCTGGGTATCAGGAGGCATTGAATGGTGCGTATTCCACCATCATAGGCCATCCACTATGCTGCCGATGGATTACAGTATGGCAGAAAATGAAGATGGCAGCAAAACCATATTTATTGGTGAAACAGAACCGCGCCATCGAATGAGGTGGACGGTAGGGGTTACCGTTCGTCCGGGTAAGTCTTATTTTGAAGCCGAAGTGTCTGTTTATAATCCAACTCCCTATGCAAATACTTTTTTGTACTGGGCAAATGCGGCAGCACACACTAATGAAAACTATCAAACTATATTTCCGCCAAGTGTAGAATTTGCAACATATCATTCAAAAAATGATTTTACACAATGGCCATTTTCAACAGAAGAATATGTAGGTCAAGATTTTACTAAAGGTGTTGATATTAGTTATTGGAAAAATGTTAAAGGTTCGGCTTCGTTTTTTGCTTGGGATTTGAAAGAGGATTTTATGGGGGGGTATGACCATAGATCTAATATGGGTACCGTGCATATTGGGGATCATAATATTGTTAAAGGATCTAAAGTTTGGGAATGGGGATCTGGTCCGGTAGGGCAAGCTACCGAAGGTAGATTGACGGAAAGCAGTGGTCCATACGTTGAAATTATGGTTGGTGCTTATTCTGATAACCAACCAGATTACACATGGATTAAACCTTACGAAGTTAAAAAATGGAAGCAGTATTGGTATCCTGTAAAGGATATAGAAGGATTTAAAAACGCCAATCTTGACGCCGCAGTTAACCTTGAAAAACGAGACAGTCATAAAGTTTTTCTTGGATATCATTCTACACAAAAATTGGATAATGTACGGATTGTTCTTAAAAAAGGTAATGAGGTCATTTTTCAGAAGGATATACAAATTTCTCCAAAGGTTGCATTTACGCAATTGATTGAATTTAAAAGTGACTTTAGTATTACGGATTTATACACCGAAATGATTGATACAAAAACCAACAAAACAATCATTTCTTACAGACCTATTGAAAAGAAAGAAGCTGGAAAATTACCTGAAGAGGTTAAAAGGCCTCCATTGCCTGAAGAGATAGAGACGGTGGAGGAATTGTATATAACAGGAAGCAGACTAGAGCAATTTTACAAAAAGTCCAACGATTATTATGAAGAAGTATTAAAGCGTGACCCAACGAATAGTCTTACTAATACCGCCTTGGGAAATCAACTACTTAAAAATGGAGATTACACGAAAGCAAGAAAATATTTTGCTACTGCAATAAAAAAAATAACTACCGATTATACTAGACCCAAGGACTGTGAAGCACTTTATCTTCAAGGATTAACGCTAAAAGCTCTGGAACTTTATGATGAGGCCATTGATACACTGTATCGCGCAACATGGGACAATGCATATTATTCGACAGCTTATTTTGAATTGGCCCAGATTTCATCCATAAAGGGTGATTTTGAAAAAGGACTTCATCAAATAAATGAATCGCTTTCTTCCAACACTAAAAATTCAAGGGCCATTGGTCTAAAAGCATCTATTCAAAGAAAATTAGGTGATTTTAGTGGAGCAAAGGAAACGCTTTTAAAAATTGTTGAAATAGACCCTCTTGATTTTAGGATTGTCAACGAAGTTTATTTATTGGCAAAAGCATCGGGCAATACCAATGAGGCGAAAAACGCCTTGAGTTCTTTCACGAAGAAAATGAGGAATTTTAACCAAAATTATCTGGAATTAGCGGTAGGATATGTTAATGAAGGCATGCTGACGGAAGCTAAGGAGGTATTGCTTAGCTTCAAAGGGGATGATCCCATTGTTCAGTACTATCTGGGATATATTCAAAGTAAATTTGGCAATAAGGATGAGGCGATAGAACTGTTCAAAAAAGCACAGAACCTATCTACGGATTATTGTTTCCCATACCGTCTAGAAACGGTTAAAATACTAAATACAGCTTTAGAATACCATCCGAACGATGGGAAAGCACTTTATTATCTCGGTAATATTCTATATAACAAACAACCTGAAAAGGCAATTGAATATTGGGAAAATGCTATAAAAAATGAGCCAGACTTGGCTATGGCATATCGCAATTTAGGTTGGGGATATTACAGACATTACAAGGACTTTCAGAAAGCAATACCTTATTATGAAAAAGCTTTAGCCCTTAACAAAAGTGATGCGATTTTGTATACTGAACTTGATAATCTTTATGAGTTGAATAATAGCCCGATTAAAACTAGGCTAAAAATATTTGAAGGAAATGAATCGGCTGTGAGTAGTCGTGATGATGCTTTTGTACGTCAGATAACTGTTCTTACTTTGGCAGGAAAACCTGATAAATCAGTAATTTTTTTAAAGAATAAGGTATTTAGTTATCGGGAAGGAAATTCAAGAGTACGTGAGGTAATCATTGATGCACAATTAGCACTTGGTATAAAATACATGGCCAAAAAAGAGTATCAAAAAGCACTTGATCATTTTTTAATGGCGCAGGTTCCAGATGAAGAAGCTGGTAGCGCTAGATCAGGAGACAGAAGTATTCAAGTAAACTATTTTATTGGTCAGGCATATGCTGCATTAAATAATACAATTAAGGCAAAGGCATTTTATAATCTGGCTACTGATTCAGAAACTTCGCGGAGATCTGGAATAATGATTTATTATAAGGGGTTGAGTTTTTTGGAGTTAAATAGTAAAACCATGGCCCAAACTATTTTTAATGAATTGATAGAGGAGGGGAATAATATCTTAAATGATAATGAGGAAGAAGTTGCAGATTTCTTTGCCATTTTTGGCGAAAAGGAAAGTGGGGGTATCAAAAAATCTCGTGCTTATACTTTGAGAGGATTAGGGTATAAAGGTTTAGGCGAATCATCAAAGGCAAAAGAAGATTTAACAAAAGCAGTGGAGTTGTCAGTAAGTAATCTATGGGCAAATACTGAATTACAATAACTTAGAAAGATTTTATAATCATTTAAATCAATAAGACATGAACGTTAAAACCAAATATCCACCCCTAATGATTTATGTCGTTTTACTGTGCTTGTTATTTCAGGCTTGTAACAAGACGGCCGAGAAAAATTTTAAAGTTCAATTTGATAGTAGCAAAAAGGTTTCTGGACAAAAATTCGCAATTAAAGATATTAGTCCCGGGCTTGAGTCAGATTGGAGTGACTATAATTTTGTAGTACTTGAGATGATGTCGACCACCTCACAGCGATTTCAAGTCGGCTTTACCACCGACGAAGGGTACAATGAAATTCGTGTAATGAGCTATCTGCCCAACGGATGGATGAAACTGGCCATTCCTTTACGTTTTTACACACAATTACCAGATGCTGCCAATGATATTGCAGGCACTATGAATCAACCTCGTTATTCAGGGTGGTTTAATCTGGGAGGAGAGCGGGGACCGCTAACTGGAGTTGATTCAATTGGAATTAGAATGCATGTTCCCATAGGTAATCCAAGCATAGAATTACGGTCCATTAGTTTGCACGTCAATGACCCGGGTGATGAATATTTGGGTGATATACCTGTAGTTGATGAGTTTGGGCAATCAAATCTTGTAGATTTCGAAGAAAAAATTAAGTCCATCGACCAATTAAAATCTGAATGGAACACAGAAGAGGATGATTTGAATATAGCAGAGGAATTTAACTATTCAAAATATGGAGGCTATCTGAATGCCCAGGTTGAAGGGACAGGTTTTTTTAGAACACAAAAGGTAGATGACCAATGGTGGTTTGTAGACCCGGAAGGTTATCAGTTTTTATCATTAGGGGTCGACTGTATTGCTCCAGGTAGTGGTGGCAATGTTAATCGATTGGATAAGCGTACAAATTTTATCAAACAAGCACCACCAGAAGGCCTTGGCCTGAACTTGGATAACCCTAATACCTTATCTTTTGGGACCTGGAATTTGTTTCGTCGATTTGGAGAAGATTATGTCTCTAAATCCAAACAAATGATTATTGATAGAATGTCCAAATGGGGTGTAAACACCATTGCCAACTGGTCCAGTAAGGAAATCATAAACATGAACCAGAAACCTTTTATGCTTCAGCTATATGGCCTTGGAATTGATGAAGGTGTTATGGGGCTTGCTGATGTATATGCTTCCGATTTTGGAACAAAAATTGACAATGTTGTCAAGGAAACTGTTTCCCCGTACAAGGATAACCCATGGCTTATTGGATACTTTACAGGTAACGAACCTTCTTGGTTGGGTCAAGAGTCCAGATTGTGTGATTTAATTTTGGAAGTACAGGAAAACAAACCCATCAAAGAAGTGCTAAAACAATATTTGGCGGAAGGTGATACACCGGAAAGGCGAAAGGAATTTATAAATAATACCTTCAAAATATTTCTTCAAACAGTGGAGTCCTCAGTAAGAAGACATGACCCTAATCATCTTACCTTAGGAATCCGGTTTGGGCATATCCCTGAGGATGAAATTTTGGAAATTTGCAAAGAAGTCTTTGATGTTTTTAGTTTTAATTGTTATGAGTTGACACCTCCAAAAGAGACAATGGATAGAATTATGAATGTTACAGGCCTACCTATGATTATAGGGGAATACCATGCAGGAACCGTAGATAGGGGTATGGCTCAGGCTTTGGTTCAGGTGGAGAATCAGGAGGAACGTGGAGTGGCCTATAGGCTTTACACAGAGCAAGCTTTTGATCATCCAGGGCTAATTGGAGTAGCTTACTTTCAATGGTCCGATCAGGATTTGACGGGTAGAGGCTATGACGGAGAAAATTACAATTGTGGATTGGTAGATGTTACCGATCGCCCTTATATGTATATGGTTAATGCCATTAAAGAAACGGCCAAAAGATTATATGATTTGCATTCACAGAATTTAGACGCTTATAATCAAAAACCTCTGAATCCTTGTGGCTATGAACCAATTCCAGATTTATGGAATGAATGATAGCCCTATTGCCGCATATTTATTTTGATTTCCTTTAATTGTTTAAAATTGCATTAATTATGCTTGTTGTCCCTTGGTATAATTTAGGGGCATAACTGATCCTTGTACCATAATTATTATAATTTGGTGCCAAGGATATATTAGCCTTGCTCAATATAGCCAATGGCAACTTAAGACGTTTAAAATCCTAAGGAAGTGAATTGAGCTTTTATAGTAATTGGCAAAATTTTCGGTCTATTCAATTATTTCTTATCCAACAAACTTGCCTGGAACAACTTAAAGATTCGGGTGTATTCATCTGTCCAGCTGCTGGGTTCCACAAAACCATGTCGCTCTACAGGGTAGACGGCCATTTCCCAATTGTGTTTTTCCAATTCGATCAAGCGTTGTGAAAGTCGCACCATATCCTGAAAATGCACGTTGTCGTCCACCATTCCGTGTAAAATTAATAAGTCACCTTTTAATCCTTCAGCAAAATATATTGGGGAACTTCTTCGGTAGGCCAAACTGTCCGTAACCGGGGTATTTAATATCCGTGCCGTATAGCCATGGTTGTAGGCCGCCCAATCACCCACAGACCTGATGGCAGCACCGGCTTTAAAGGTGTCGGGGGCGGTAAACATTCCCATTAGCGTAATAAATCCACCATAAGAGCCTCCATAGATGCCTATTTTTTCCTGATCTATTCCCAATTCCTTTACCAAATATGCTGCTCCGTCTACTTGGTCGGACAGGTCCTTACCGCCCATATGTCTGTATATTCCCGTACGCCAGTCCCTTCCGTAACCGGCGCTTCCCCTATAGTCTATGTCCAACACGGTATAGCCATTGTCCACGAGGAGGTTGTGGAACATATACTCCCTAAAATAGGTGCTCCACCATTTGTGGGCATTTTGCAAATATCCTGCGCCATGTACAAATATAACAGCTGCCTTATTTTTTGAATCCGAATTGGGTTTGTACAATCGGGCATTTACCGCTTCGCCGTCCCTGGCCAAAAAGGTGATTATTTCTGGGTCGCGCCATTGGTATTCCTTAAAATCATTGGTAGTGGAAAAAGTGATTCGTTCTGCTTCTGCTTTGGATTTCCCCCAAATAGGATTGTCCTGAAGATAAAGTTCCGTAGGCTTGTTGGCGTACGAATGTAGGATGGCCATTTTGCGCTCATCAGGAGATAGGGTCACCTCGTTTCCTCCTGTCATTTTAGTAAGTTGTTCCTGTTTTCCTCCTCCAATAGGCATGCTATAGAACTGTCGGTCACCTGGGTGGTTCTTGTTGGCCGTAAAATACCAGCGTTTCTTATCGGTGGAGATTTGTGGGTCGTAAATTTCAAATTCGCCCGAAGTCAGGGCCTCTGATTTTTTGGTAGTCACATCCATAACATAAAGATGGGAATAGCCAGTTTTTTCAGATTGGTACCATATACTTTTTCCATCGGGCATCCATCCCATTTCTCCACCTCCGTATCCTCCAATACCCGGACCTGCGATCCAGGCTTCATCATGTTGATGGTCCAAGTTAGAAACTGTGCCGTTCTCAGTATTCAGAAGCACTATCCATCTGTCCTTATAATCGTTGCTATAGATGTCGAGAACTGCATATTTTCCGTTCTCGCTCCATAGTGTCCCGTTGATATATCCGATCCGGTTTTTATTTACATAGGGCTTATCCGGATAATCTGTGGTATACTCGGGAACATAGTTCAAGCCTTCCAGGCTGTCCAGGATTACGGGGTAGACCTTTCTGTTAGCAATGTCATATACGAACATTTCATATTCGTTGGGTTCGTT
>Ga0222651_1000623_pt1 | contig 20920 bp, 13 predicted proteins | sample AntAcemetagen369_FD_179855 | JGI IMG/M metagenome (GOLD analysis project Ga0222651, IMG submission 179855) | Saline water microbial communities from Ace Lake, Antarctica - #369 | ecosystem: Environmental > Aquatic > Non-marine Saline and Alkaline > Saline | place: Antarctica: Ace Lake...
CAAGGGGCGCAAATGTTTGGAATTTAAATCTCCTATTCTTGGTCTTCGCACCTTGGCGACTTTGCGTTGAAGTCTGGTTCTCTTGGGCTGTTGGTATAATCAGCGCGATCCTATACCGTAGTTAACCGACCCAGTCGCGGGCGTTGTAGAAGAGCTGCATCCAGGGTGAGTCTTCGGCCCAATCGCGCGGGGCCCAGCTCATGCAGGAGGAACGGAAGACGCGTTCGGGGTGGGGCATCATGATGGTGGCGCGACCGGTGGTGGAGGTGAGGGCGGTCATGCCGAGGGGAGAACCGTTGGGATTGAGCGGATAGTGCTCGGTCGCTTGGTGGTGGCCGTCGACGTAACGGGCTGCCACTTGGCCGCTGGCGCTAAAGGTTTCGGCGGCAGCTCGATCGGAGAATTCCGCGTAACCTTCGCCGTGCGCCACGGCGATCGGGATCACGCTGCCAGCCATGCCGTGGAAGAGGACGCTGGGGCTTTCCTCGATTTGCAGCGAAACGTAGCGCCCTTCGTAGCGGTCGCTTTGATTTTGCACGAAGTGAGGCCACGATTGGGCGCCGGGGATGATGGACTTGAGGTTGCTCATCATTTGGCAGCCGTTGCAGACGCCGAGGGAGAAGGTGTCTTCGCGTTGGAAGAATTTCTCGAATTGGGCGCGGGCCTGGGGGTTAAACAGGATACTCTTGGCCCAGCCTTCGCCGGCGCCCAGCACGTCGCCGTAACTGAAGCCGCCGCAAGCCGCGAGGCCGCGGAAATTGGCGAGATCGGTGCGACCGGCGAGGATGTCGCTCATGTGCACGTCTACGGCCGTGAAACCGGCGCGATCAAAGGCGGCAGCCATCTCGGTCTGTCCGTTGACGCCTTGCTCGCGGAGGATGGCGATGGGGGGGCGATTGGCGTGGTGGGGGACGCGAATATCGAAGGTGACTTTGGGACGAATACCGGGATCTTGGGGATCGGTTCGCAAGGCCTGTTCTTGGTCGGCGCAGGTGGGGTTGTCGCGGAGGGCCGCCATGCGGTGGGTGACGTCTGACCAGATCGCTCGAAGCGGTCCGAGACCTTTTTGATAAAGGGTCTGGTATGATTGATCGATGCGGAGGGTGAAGTCCGAATTAATCTGACCGATCGCGGTGGTGCAGGAATCCAGGCCGTGGGCGGCGAGTACCGCGTTGACGTGATCGAGGTCACGGTTGGCGACTTGGATCACCGCCCCCAGCTCTTCGTTGAAAAGCGAAGTCATCGGGTCTGCGTCGTCGGGTAGGTTGATGGTCACGCCAAGGTGACCGGCGAAGGCCATTTCGGTGATGGTGGCCAGGAGTCCGCCGTCTGACCGATCATGGTAGGCGAGCAGTTTTCGCTCTGCGCCCAGTAGCTGAATTGCCGCCCAGAAACCTCGGAAGGTTTTGGGGCAATCCAGGTCGGCGGTGGCTTCGCCCATTTGGGAGAATACTTGACCGAGAATCGAGCCGCCGAGTCGGTTGCGACCCTGGCCCAGATCGAGGAGGAGGAGGGTGCTGTCGAGTTCGGGGAGGAGTTGAGGCGTGATCGATCGACGGATGTCGGCGACAGCGGCGAAGGCCGACACGATCAGAGAGATCGGTGCGGTGACGCGTTTGGTTTGTTCGCCGTCCTGCCAGACGGTCGACATGGACATGGAGTCTTTGCCGACGGGAATCGTGATGCCGAGGTCGGGGCAGAGCTCCATGCCGACGGCTTTGACGGCCGCGTAGAGATCGGCGGCATCACCGGGAACGGCCGGTGCGGCCATCCAATTGGCGGAGAGATTTACTTTGCCGATGGGACCGATTTGGGCCGCGGCGAGATTAGTGAGGGCCTCACCGACGGCGAGGCGCGCTGAGGCGGCGGCATCGTTGACGGCGACGGGGGTGCGCTCGCCGATGGACATGGCTTCGCCTCGATTCGTATCGAAGCTCGCGGCCGTCACGGCGCAATCGGCGACGGGGACTTGCCACGGGCCCACCATCTGGTCACGGGAGATTAAACCCGTGACCGTGCGGTCGCCGATGGAAATGAGGAAAGTCTTATCGGCGACGGTGGGGTGAGACAGGACGCGTTTGATCGCTTCCTCGAGGGATGGGGCGGTTAGAACGAGAGGAACCTGGGGACGCTTGAGTGAGGTTTCACTGCGGTGCATCTTGGGTGGCTTGCCGAGGAGCACGTCGAGAGGAAGATCGATGGGACGGTTGCCAAAATGCGAATCATCGAGGGTGAGATTTTTGGCCTCGGTGGCATCCCCCGCGATAGCGAAGGGGCAGCGTTCGCGGGCGCAGATTTGTTCGAAGGTGGCCAAGCGGTCGGGGGGGACGGCCATGACGTAACGCTCTTGGGATTCGTTGCACCAAATCTCGAGAGGAGACATGCCGGGCTCGGCGTTGGGGAGGGCGCGAAGTTGGAAGGCACCGCCGCGACCGCCGTCGTTGACGAGTTCGGGGAGGGCGTTGGACATGCCGCCGGCACCGACGTCGTGGATGAAGGAAATCGGGTTGTCCGCGCCGAGGGCCCAGCAGCTATCGATGACCTCTTGGCAGCGTCGCTCCATCTCGGGGTTTTCGCGTTGCACGCTGGCGAAATCGAGATCCTCGCTGCCAGTGCCGCTGGCCATGGAACTGGCCGCGCCGCCGCCGAGGCCGATGAGCATGGTGGGGCCACCGAGGACGATGAGTTTGTCGCCGGGGTTGATGTCACCCTTTTGGACGTGCTCGGCTTTGATATTGCCGAGGCCACCGGCGAGCATGATGGGCTTATGGTAGCCGCGAATTTCGGGGCCGTTGGCACCGGGCACTTCTTGTTCAAACGTGCGGAAGTAGCCATTGATGGCGGGGCGGCCAAATTCGTTGTTGAAGGCGGCACCGCCGAGGGGGCCTTCGAGCATGATGTCGAGGGCGGAGACGATACGGCCGGGTTTGCCGTGATCTTTTTCCCAAGGTTGGGTCGCGTCGGGCAAACGGAGGTTGGATACGGTGAAGCCGGAGAGCCCGGCTTTGGGCTTGGAGCCGCGACCGGTGGCCCCTTCGTCGCGGATCTCGCCGCCGGAGCCGGTGGCGGCACCGGGAAACGGGGAGATAGCGGTGGGGTGATTGTGGGTCTCCACTTTGCAGAGGATGTGAATGTCCTCATCGTGGGCGGCGTAGTGGCCGGTGGCGGGATCAACGTAGAATCGTCCGGCGCGGCTGCCTTCGAATACGGCGGCATTGTCGCTGTAGGCGGAAAGGATGCCCTCGGGGTGAAGTTGGTGGGTGTTGCGGATCATCGCGAAGAGCGACTTTTCCTGCGCTTCGCCATCGATGTCCCACGAGGCGTTGAAAATTTTGTGACGGCAGTGCTCAGAATTGGCCTGAGCAAACATCATGAGTTCAACGTCATGGGGGTCGCGCCCGAGTTTCTGAAAGGCGTTGAGGAGGTAATCGATCTCGTCGTCGGCGAGGGCGAGACCGAGGTCACGGTTCGCGTTGGCCAGCGCGGTGCGGCCTTGAGTGAGGACGGGCACGCTGGCGAGGGGGCGAGGTTGCTCCACGCGAAAGAGGACGCTGCAGTCTGCAACGGTATTGAACACGTCCTGGGTCATCCGGTCATGGAGTAAGGCCCGGAGGGAATCGATCTGCCCCGAAGTGAGTTGGCTCAGGGGTTTCGCCAGCGCGGCGTTATCAAGATCAAGCGTGTAGGCGATGGTGCGCTCGATCCGTTTGATACCGGTGAGTCCGCAGATATGAGCGATATCGGTGGCCTTGGAGGACCAGGGGGAGATGGTGCCGGGGCGCGGAGCGACAATTTGGATGAGGCCAGTGGCCGCACCAGACGGTCGGCTGGGGCCATACGTCAGCAGACGTTCGAGCACATCGTGTTGGGCGGGAGCGAGTTCGCCCGCTAGGTCGACGAGGTGCACAAAGTCGGCGGTGATTGAGCGCACCGGGACTGCGGCGGAGCGGAGTGCTTCGAGCAGTTTTTTGAGTCGGAAGGGAGAGAGAGCTGGGGAGCCGCGCAGGATCAACATGGTCAAAGGTCGAGACGGTCCCAAACGATGCGGAGTCGGTCAAGCGGCCCCTGCGAGAACGGAGCTTTTCGCAACGATTAGTTTAAATACGTTGACCGTGCGGGGCATCCTTTAGTGATTACCCCTTTGTCGATTGTGAGAACATATTTTGATGCCACGGCCGGTTTTTTTCCGGCCTCGACCAAGCTCGCGGCTCTTCGCTGCGAAATATCCTGTTGGACCAATCATGAGCGATAAGCTTACCCACGAATGCGGCATCGCGATGGTGCGGCTCAAGAAACCCTTACAATATTATCAGGACAAATACGGGACTCCGCTTTGGGGGTTTACCAAGCTGTATCTCCTGATGGAAAAGCAGCACAACCGCGGCCAAGACGGAGCGGGGGCAGCGTGTGTGAAGCTCAATGTGCCGGCAGGTGAACCATTTATGTTTCGCGAGCGGTGCGTGAAGGCGAATCCGCTCGATAAGATCTTCAAGGCGTTGCTCAACGACTATCACGGCAAGGTGGACAAGGGAGATATTCATCCTGAATTCGCCGAAACGGTGAAGCAAAAATTCGATTTTGGCGGGGAGCTGCTCATGGGCCATCTCCGCTACGGGACTAGCGGGGGCTACAACATGAGCTCGTGTCACCCGTTTTTCCGGCGGAGCCCGTGGCCGACGCGGAATCTCGCGCTGTGCGGCAATTTCAATCTGACGAATACGTCGGAGTTGAATGATAATCTGATCGGGATGGGTCAGCACCCGATTTTTGCGACCGATACGCAGGCGCTATTGGAGAAAATCGGGTTCTACCTCGATGAGGAGCATACCAATATCTTCCGGAAGCTGCGCGATGTGGAGAAACTGCCCGGTCGGGAGAGTGCGGCTCGGATCAGCCGTGAGCTGGATTTGGCCCGAGTCTTGAAGCAGGCCGGCGAAAAGTGGGATGGTGGTTATGTGCTGGCCGGTGCGGTCGGCAATGGCGACGCGTTTGTAGCGCGTGACCCATCGGGAATTCGGCCTTGTTTCTATTTTGAGAATGACGAGGTGATTGGTTTTGCCTCGGAGCGGGCGCCGTTGATGACGGTATTCGATTTGGAGTTGGCGGAGGTGGAGGAGGTTCCGCCGGGTCATGTGATGGTGATCAAGAGTGACGGCGTCATGACGACGACTCGGTTCCAGCCGGAGATGCCGCGGACGTCGTGCACGTTCGAACGCATCTATTTCTCCCGAGGCAATGACATCGACATTTACCGTGAGCGCAAAGCACTGGGCGCGCGATTGGCCGATCAGGTCATGGCGGCGGTGGATAATGATTGGGCGCACTCAGTATTCAGTTTCATTCCCAATACGGCGGAAGTGGCCTATTACGGCATGGTATCCGCATTGCGGGAGAAGCGTCGTTTTGAAGTGAAGGATGAAATCCTCCGGGCTTCTCAAGCGGGAGAGCTGACGGAAGAATTGCTCGATGACCTGATTCTCCGAAACTGGCCGCGGGCGGAGAAGGTGGTCAGTAAGGATATCAAGTTACGCACCTTTATCGGCCAAGAGAATTTGCGTAACCAACTTGCCAGTCACGTTTACGATATCACTTATGGCTCCGTTGTGGCGGGGAAGGACAACCTCGTGTGTGTCGATGATTCGATTGTGCGTGGGACGACGTTGCGCAAATCGATTTTGCGAATCCTGACGCGATTGAATCCGCGCAAGATCGTGATCGTTTCGACGGCACCCCAGATTCGCTACCCCGATTGTTATGGCATTGATATGTCGGAGATCGGGAAGTTCATCGCGTTTGAAGCTGCAGTCGGGCTACTCAAAGAGACTGGTCAGGAACACGTGCTCACGGAAGTCTATCAGGCTTGTTTGGAAGCAGTGAAGAATGGCGAGATGGTGAATCACGTTAAAAAGATCTACACGCCATTCACGCCCGAACAGATCTCGGAGAAGATCAGTCGAATTGTTTACCCCAAAAATGTGGAATGGGCCGGCGATGTGGAAGTGATCTACCAAACGGTGGAGAATCTTCATGCGGCGGTGCCGAATCACTCAGGCGACTGGTTCTTTACGGGCAACTTTCCCACTCCGGGTGGGTTCCGGGTCGTGAATCAGGCGTTTATCAACTACTTCGAAAACAGCGACGCCCGTTCGTATTAAGATCTTTCGATGCCTAGAAAAGCTGCCGTCAAATCATCGACTCCCCCGCCTATTTATGCGGTGCGCAAACAGCAGGTCGTGCTCGATAGTGACCTTGCTGAGATGTATGGCGTTGAGACGAAACGGCTCAATGCGGCGGTGCGGAGAAATGATGCGAAGTTCCCTTTGGATTTTTGCTTTGAACTTACCCAGCAAGAGTTTGCGGCTTTAAGGTCGCAAAATGCGTCCTTAAAGCCGGGCCGAGGAGAACACCGTAAGTATCTTCCTTTGGTATTTTCTGAGCACGGCGCTCTTATGGCCGCGACGGTGCTCAAGAGTGATCAGGCCGTGCAGATGAGTCTTTACCTGATCAAGGCGTTTGTGCGCATGCGGGACGAGATGTTGGCGTCCAAAACGATACTCAAGCGAGTGGCCGAAATTGACCGTCGGTTGCTCGAACACGATGTGGTTTTACAAGAATTGATCGCACGTATTCAACCTCTGCTCGATGCTCCGCCGGTAGAAGACGCCGAGTCCAAGAAACCACGCATCGGTTACCACAAGGGTAACCGCTAGATCCGCGATCAATCGAAGATCCAACTTCCAACTTCTTAAATTTACCCATGAGCCTTTCCTACGATTCCGCCGGTGTGCGATACGATGAACTCGATGCCTTCAAGCGCGCTTGCCAAAAGGCGGCTAAAACGACGGCGGATTTACTCACCCCGCACGGTTATAGCGAACCGGCCGAGACTCGCGGTGAAAGCTGCTATTTGATGGAAGCGGAGGATCACTATCTCGCTCATGTAGAAGAAGGCCTCGGCACCAAGAATCTCGTGGCGGACGCAGTGTATGCGCAGTCGGGCAAGTGCTTTTATCGTGAAGTCGCGATCGATACCGTGGCCACGATTGTGAACGATCTGATCACCTGCGGAGCATTGCCCATCTCGTTGGCGATGCACGCGGCGGTGGGGGATTCGGGCTGGTTCGGCGATGCGAAACGCACGCAAGGATTGGTCGATGGTTGGGCGGAAGCGTGCCGGATGTCGGGAGCGGTCTGGGGGGGCGGCGAGACGCCGACGTTGCGCGGAATCATCGAGCCGCAATCGATTTGTTTGGCGGGCTCCGCGGTAGGTCGGATTGCGCCCAAGAGTTTGCGTATCACGGGTGAAGCGAAAGACGGTGATGCCATTATCTTTTTGGCCTCCTCGGGAGTGCAGACCAATGGTCTCACACTTTGTCGGATGATCGCGGACAACCTTCCGGATGGCTATGCGACTCCGTTGGGTCATGGAGATGATCGGAGTTACGGTGAAGGGCTGCTGGCTCCATCGGTGATCTATGTGGCGTTTGTGCGAGAGTGCCAAAAACGCGGAATTAGTTTAAACTATGTTTCGCACGTCACCGGACATGGATGGCGTAAGCTGCTGCGTTTGGATGAGCCATTTGTTTACGAGATTACAGAAACGCGGGACGAACCAGCGTTGTTTAAGTTTTTGATGGAGAAGGGACCGATCGAGCTGCGCGAAGCCTATGCGACCTTTAACATGGGCGTGGGCTTTGCGGCTTATGTGGATCCGAAAGACGCGCAAGCGACTTTAGCGGCGGCGCTGGAATCGGGTTACGATGCGTGGATCGCAGGCCGAGTGCACAAAGACGGGGATCGCAAAGCGGTCGAAGTGCCTAGTCTCGGACTGACCTTCGAAGGCGACTCGCTGCAGGTGCGCTGAGCGGTTCAGGGGAGTATCCTAGGAAAGGCGAACGAACTAGTGCGGTGCCTTGCCTTAGCTCACCTCGGCGGATGTAGATTCCTTGCGGTGAACTGCGGTTTTCTGCTGGAACGTAAGAAAGGGTTTTACACCCCGACGTCAGACTGATGGGTGTTCCCATCGTCGCGGTTATTAAACCGCTCATGTATTTTCGATCCTATCTGAAAAGCAACGCCCCTTGTTACACGGAGGGGCAACGCTGAGATGGAGCGGCAAGCGATGCGTTTCAAACCAACTCATTGGGTTTTGGGTCGGTTGATCTATCAGATTGTTGGGTTGGGTCCGGTCTCGTGCTGCCGGTTCAACTTACTTGTTCGGTCACCGGTCGTTTGTGATTTTGTTTTATTCTACATTGCGGGATTTGTTGCACCGATTGAAACCGGCTGAACTGGAATCGTGAGCAGATTGGATGTTGGGAGGTCATCCTTTGCTGGTGGAGCCCGTGGTAGTGGGTCACTGGATTTACCTACCCGGTCACGGTGTCGCGGGCCTGTTTTTGATTGTGGTGGATCTCGGCTGGTTGCGCTGCATTACGAACTGGCGGGCGCGTGATCCAATTGTAGCACCCTCGCGCCAGACACCTTCCACCAAAATTCGCAGTGGATGATGAGGCACACCTTTTTCGTTGCGATGGATCATGCCAACCAGCGTATCCACCGCGATGCTACCGATGAGACGCACGTTCTCGTCGGCGCCGGCGTAGCGGGAATCTCGGAAGGGCACGGAAGGCACGACCAAAGCCACATCGGCCGGCACGTGGCAGCCGAGGCGCTCGAGCCATTGCTCGACCGACGTGGCCCAGTTGGTCGCGGTCACAATGGCATCGGGACGATGTTTTTCGAACCAACGTTGAAAGTCCTCAAACTCGAATTGATTGGCCAGCAAAGGGGGAATGCCAGGCCCTTTGTCTTGGTCGATGTCCCGAGTTTCGACCCAGAATCCACTTAAATAGCTATGGTCCACCCGTTCGTCGTAGGCGGCAGGCATCGCGATGCCGATCCTTCGGTAGTTCCGAAGCCGGAGTTCGCGCACCACCCGCTGCATATTGCGAAATTGGTGGTTCATGACCATGTGAAGTTGAGGATTGGCCAGAGAGTAGCCGAATGTAACCGCCGAGAATTTCGCCCAATTCAGGTCGACGGTCGAATTAGGCACAGGCTGGGGCGCCACCAGAAGTCCCGAGACCCCGCGGCTGAGCAAAATGCGCGAAACCCGGGCTGGTGAGAGAGAGGAATCGCCGTTCCAGAACTCCTCCAATGAATACCCTAGGCGTTTGGCCTGATCCACTGCCCCAAGAAAGTAGCCCTCCATTTGCTTGCCGTTTCGCCAGCCGCCAGGGGAGGGGAAGTTCGTGAGCCAAACCAAGTTTCCTCGATAGTGGACTTCCTGCTTTCCCAGTCGATAAGCATTAAGAGCGGACAACGCAGGATCAGGTTGATAATCATGCTTTTCCGCGAGTTTAAGAATGCGCGCGCGCGTGGATTCACTGATCCGGGGGTGACCTCGCAAGGCGAGTGAAACGGTGGTGTGGGAAACTCCCGCAAGCTGGGCAAGTCGTTTTTGAGTAATGCGTTGAACAATTGGCATTGCGATAGGGCAAGGAGACGGGACGGTGGAGTTAGTTTCCTGAGAAACTAACTCGTTATTTGCTTCGCGGAAAGCCCAATCGCATTACCCAGCCATACCCCGCACCTGCCGTGTCCGACTTAACCTTAGGATAAACTCCGGGACTCGACCAGTACGGACGGCTTTTAAACCTCAACACCTGAATTCTACATCATGCCTTTTACCCCAACCCGATTTCGGTTTGTCCCGCATCAGACCTTTTTTCCCCCGATCCGTCTTTCAGTGATCGTTTCAAAGCTTCGTCGTTCCTTCGCTTTCGGCTCGATATTTATTACCGTTGTCGGCATCTCGGCCTCCGCGCAAACGGTGAAAGTTGAAGACGAAGTTATACAACTGAGTCCCTTTTCCGTTTCGTCCAGCAGTGACGTGGGTTACCAAGCGACCACGTCGCTAGCGGGCACCCGGTTGAACACCGAATTGCGCGACCTCGGTTCCGCAATTTCCGTGGTGACTCAGGAGTTTCTTAAGGATTCCGGAGCGACCTCCATTGCGGATCTGCTCGTTTATACCACCGGCACGGAGGTGGGCGGCGCGCACGGTAATTTCAGTAACTCCAGTTTCACCGGAGGTCGAGCGGGCCAACAATCCAACCGGGAAAACCCGGAAGGGAACACGCGAGTTCGCGGCCTAGTGGAAGCGGAGTTGAGCCGAGATTTCTTTATCACGGATTTTGGTTTCGATAGTTACAATGTCGAGCGGGTTGATATCAGCCGCGGCCCAAATTCGGTGTTGTTTGGTGTGGGTAGCCCAGGTGGCGTGATCAACTACACCACCAAAAAGGCATTCCTTCACGAGGATGCGCGGAGCATATCCGTGCGTCTCGGAGACCGCGGAAGCCACCGTGAAGTTGCGGACTTCAACGAAGTCGTGATTCCTGGACGGCTGGCGGCCCGGTTGATTTTACTCAACGAACAAGAGAACTTTCGCCAACGGCCGGCGTTTGAAAAAGACCAACGTGTCTACGCGTCGGTCGAGGCGATTTTGAGCGAGGGCAATTCCCAAGGCTTTCTCGGTGGGACGAAGTTTGGAATCGATTTTGAGAAGGCGGAGTTGAAAACCACGCCGCCCAATGTGATCGCACCGACGGACAATATTCGTGACTGGTATAACCTGCCGGATGTGGCGGGGATCCAGTCCCAGACGGGACAAACCGCACCCACCCGCTACACGGACGGCTCTTTCGTTTCGCAGGCGCTGCATGATAGATTGGGTGCCAATGCTCCCTTCCAGGGAAGTTTCGCCCAACGCCTACCGTTCTTCATCGCGATCGCACCGATATATTCGGACATCAGTGTCGGCGCTGCGCCCAATGTGGGTTTTACCAATCCAGCGCTGTCCGGAGTGCAGGGGGCTGAGGGGCGCGTGCGAGGCACATTCGACTGGTTGATGCAGAGCAACCTTGTTGAGGAAACCTGGACCACCGGATTCACCGCGCGAACTTTTCAGAATCGCGACACGTTTGATTTCCAGAAACAGCTCATCACCGGTCGGCTCGAATCGCGGGTGGATGAGTTCGAGAACGCGACGCTCCGACTCGAGCAGCTTTTTCTGGATGGCCAAGGTGGGATGGAGCTCTCCTACAATCAGCAGTCGCTTTCTCGCCGTTCGGAATTTCCGTTTTCCGATTTTCGCTCGGCGGATGTCTGGGTCGACAACAATCTCTGGATGGGCAACGGCGAGCCAAACCCCAACGTGGGCCGACCGTTCATGATTTCCCGAGCTTGGGGCAATCACGATGTCGTGGACCTCGATCGGCAGACCACACGCCTGACTGCCTTTTATGATCTGGATTTCGGTGAATTGGTTTCGGAACGCGCCGGAAAGTGGTTCGGCCGACACGTGTTTTCTGGCATTGTCGAACGTGCCGAATTGGAGCGTCTCAGCCACCAGCGGGCGATGGCGGTGAGTTCGGATGATATCGACATGGAGTTTGCGCTCAGCGGGTTGAAGAATCACCAGCGTCGTCAATTGCATGCAGGTTTCTACGTAGGTCCTGACTTGCGTCCGGTAGGCAACTACGGGGACGTGCAACTGGACGGTGTGATTGGCGCCCGCTCACCCGCGAACGGTGACTCCTTCACCACCTTTGTGCGTGATCCGGCGACCAACACCATTCGCTACGTCACCGCTTATGCGGATGAGTTTCTCGATGGGGGGAGCGCGTCTCGACGCGTTATCGATACGGAAGCGATCACGATGCAGAGTTACCTCTTCGACGAGCATCTGGTCGGTTTGCTGGGCTACCGTCAGGACCATGTCCGGGATACCCTCAACGTGGGAGGAAATCGTCTGGCCGATGGCTCGTTTGATCCGAATACCTTGGTGTTGAAATCCAGTCCAGACCTCGATGCCGAGGGCAACACCACCACCTTCAGTTTGGTCGGGCATCTGCCGGAAAAATACCTCTTTGAACTCCCTTTTGAGTCCGACCTGAGTGTGCATTGGGCGAAGTCGGAAAATTTCCAACCGACGGGATTTCGGCAGGACGTTTACCTTAATCCCATCGCGCCGCCCGGGGGAGAAACCACGGAATATGGCTTCACGGTGTCGATGCTGGATAATCGATATTCGCTGCGAGCCAATTGGTTCGAGACCAGCAATAAAAACATTTCTCTAGGGGGAAACCTAGCCGGTGGGGCGACCGATATCATCTTTCTTTGGCTCAATACCCAATTGGAGGCCCAGCGACTGGGTGTGCCGTTTGGGTATGCCGCCAACGGCCAACCCACGGGAGCAGATGCGCATTTCAGCGGATACGACGAGCTAATTCAGTCTCTGCTCGACATGGTACCTGAGCCGATGGCGGGTGCCCGCAACTTCCGTTTGGAGGGGGTTGGTCTGGGACTCGATAACGTCGCGCAAGATGTCGTGCAAGGCCTCGCCTCGACGTCAAGTTTTGTGGCGAAGGGCGTGGAGATCGAATTGGTTGCCAATCCCACGGCCAATTGGACCCTGGCACTTAATATTGCGAAGCAGCAAACCGTGCAATCGGGTTCCGGGGCCGAACTACAGACCTATTATGGCGAAATCCGGCAGGCTCTGATCGATGCTAATCTCTGGGAAACGAATGTGTCCGACAACCCCAGCACCACCGGCGACACCTCCTTCCGTCAACGCTTCACCCGCGACTACCTGAACCCGCTTGCATCGGTGGCCGCCAAGGACGGCACCGCCAGTCAGGAACAACGCAAATGGCGGGTAAATATTGCGACCGCATATCGTTTCGAGAGCGGCTCCGCCCTGGGCGGTTTTGAGGTCGGTGGTGCAGTGCGGTGGCAGGATCGGGCTGCCGTCGGTTACCCGATCGTGCTCATCAACAGCGACGGCGATATCATCCAAACTCCCGATCTGGATAATCCTTATTACGCACCGACCGCTTGGAATGGCGACATCTTCGTCCGTTATGGACGTAAGATTTGGCGCGATGTCGACTGGTCCGTGCAGCTCAACCTGCGCAACATCCTCGGGGACGATGGCCTGACCCCGGAAGTCATCAACCCCGACGGAGCTTGGGCCGTCGTGCGCGCTCCGGTGGAGAAGGCGGTGTTCCTCACAAACACCTTCTCCTTCTGAGCTCAAACAGAAGCACTCACTCCGCCGATTATTTGCGCTGCGCCTATTTGGTTCCTATCCCCGTGCCACCAACTGAAGCATCTTCAACCGCCCCTTTGGGCATCTTCGACTGCGACATCCACGTCTATCCTTCGGACTCATGTCCGCTCGAGTCGTTCGTGCCGGACAAACTGCGGCTCGCGGTGGAGTTGGGCATGGATACCCAACCATGGAATGGGTATCGTAATCCCCACGGGGTGAACCGACGCGATGTCGAGTGTGACAACGCCGCCGATCTGGCGAGGCTGCACCTCGACCCGGCGGGCGTTATTCGCGGGGTGCTTCAGCCGCAGCCGGGGCTGTATTTGAGTATGATTCAGAATGTCGACGTGGCCAATGCCATGGCTCGGGTGTGGAACGATTGGCAGGCTGAAAACTATCTCGCCCAAGATGCCCGCTTGCTGGGTTCGGCTTGCCTGAACATGGCGGATCCGGTCGCGGCCGCGCATGAAATTCGACGTATCGCGGCCAACCCGCAATTTGTCCAAGTCGTGGTGCCGGGTGAAGCCGCGTTCCTTTACGGACACCGTTTCTACGATCCGGTTTTCGCCGCTTGCGAGGAGTGTGGGTTGGTGTTTGCACTGCACCCGGGGGTGGAAGGGGCCCTGAGTTCGTCGACTCCAGTAGGCCGACCTTCGACCTATCTCGAATGGCATTCGACCTTGTCTCTCACCTATCAGGCCCACGTGGCCAGCATGGTGTGTGAAGGGCTGTTTGAGCGGTTCCCTCGACTGCGGGTGATGCTGGTGGAAGGCGGGATCGCTTGGTTGCCGCATCTGCTCTGGCGGTTGGATAAAAACTTCAAGGCATTACGCCACACCGTGCCTCGCCTGCGTCGTTTGCCGTCGGAATACGTTTTCGATCACGTGTGGTTCACCAGCCAACCGATTGAGGAACCCGCCGATGCCCGCGACTTTTTGAGCTTGTTGGGCATGGTGCGAGCGGAGGAGCGACTTTGTTTTTCCAGCGATTTTCCTCATTGGGATTTCGACGATCCCGGCAACGTGTTTCCGTCGTCCGTTTCCGTCGCCTGGCGCGAAAAAATATTTCGCCGCAATGCCGAGGGGCTCTATGGGCAGCGGCCGGCCGCGTTACCACTCCCTCCAAATCCTCAAACGCCAAGTGCCGGATGAGCGCGGCTTCTCCTTCTTCTTCCGCCGTCGACGTGCCGTTGCTGCCGCGGGACTTTGCGTTGGATCGAGCGTTTGCCGAAACCGGTCATGGCGTGCGGCCAGCGCGAGCCGGTACCCGGGTGCTCAACGCCGGGTCGCTGGACGGTTTGGAATCGGAACCATGCCGGATCGTGCCGGACGGGAAATCGAGTATCGGCGTCTACCTGATCGACGGTTGTCTCTATGCCGTGCGCAACCAGTGTCCGCACAAGGGAGCGCCGCTATGCCGGGGCCAACTCGGTTCGACTTACCGACCGGTAGGAGCGGGGGCGGAACCTTTTGAGGAGGTGCTTTGCAACCGGGTGCTGCGCTGTCCTTGGCACGGCTGGGAGTTCGACGTGGTTTCCGGCAAGGGACTCTACGACGCCCAAGGGCGCGTCAGAACATATCCGGTCCGCCTTAATTCCAATCGGGAAATCGAAATTTTCATCTAATTTATTCTAAAAAACATGCTTACACGCAAAAATTACCGCGGCGTTTTCGCCTATCCACCCACTCCATTCACTCTGGGGAATCTGCTCCTAGATGAAGATGCCGTGCGCTCCAATATTGCCAAACTCGCTCGTATGGGCGTGGACGGAATTGTCATGGCGGGATCGTCCGGAGAATTCTATACTTTGGATGCCGTCGAATACCGCCGGTTGGGGCAAATCCTGCAGGAAGAATGTGCCCGCGCCGGGATCCTCAGTGTGCTCGGCACCAGCGGTCTCTCTACGCGGGAAGTGATCGATCGCACCTCAATGGCGATGGAACTGGGCCTCGACGGAGCGATCGCGCTGCAGCCCTTTTACGCTACGCTTACTACGGCGGAATTGCGCCAGTTTTGGCACGATCTGGCGACCTCCTGTCCGGACGTCGGCCTGATCGTTTACAACTACGAATGGGTGCGGCAGGATTACTCTCTCGAAACGTTTAAGGCGTTGGCGGAATTTCCCAATATCGTCGGCAGCAAAGAGGCGCATTGGAATTATGCGAAGTGGCTGGAGGCTCATCGCGGGAGCGCTTTGGCGCACATGAGTGCGACCGACGTGGGGTGGCTCGTCGAGATGCACAAACAACACGCCGTCGGGGTGGGGAGCATGCACGTTTGTCTCATGCCTCACGTGGTGCGGGATGTTCTGTTCGCCTGTGAAGCGGGCGATTATCCCGCCGCCGAGCAGGCGCTCGCACCGTTCACCGAAGTGATTTCCTGCCTTAAACTGGGAGCGGGGCGACCGCATATTTTTCCGTCGGAGTTGGGAAATTGGTCGAGCTTCAGTGGCACGGCCCGCCACAAGGCGATGGTGGAAGCATTTGGTTTCCTGCAGGCGGGACCGCCACGACGGCCGGGTCTTGCAGTGCCCGAGAAGACGGTGCTCGCCCTGCGTGACTACCTCGAACGGCATTGGCCGATGCTGTTGCCGCCAACCGACGCAGCCGCGTTGACCACGGGAGGGCGTCGGCTTTGGTCGCCAAGCTCCGCACCCTCGGCAGACTAAGCCCTATGTTACCTCGAATCCTGACCGGTCTACGAATGCTGGCGGCGGTGCTGGCGTCCTCGTGGGTCGCGGAATCTGCTGCCGAGAGACCGAACGTCCTGTTCATTGCGGTCGATGATCTGCGTCCGACGCTCGGCGCTTACGGTGACCCGGTGGCACAATCGCCGAATATCGATCGGCTGGCGGCGACGGGGACCACCTTTATGCGGGCTTACTGTCAGGAGGCGGTTTGCACGCCGTCCCGCGCTTCGATCATGACGGGGCGCCGGCCGGACGAGACGGGAGTCTGGAATCTTTACACCCGTTTTCGCGAGCGACTGCCGGACGTGGAAACGTTGCCCCAGTATTTTCATCAACGGGGTTACGCCGCGACGGCCTTCGGCAAGATCTTTCACAGTCAGGAACCGTATCAGGATCCGGCCTCGTGGTCTGAGCCGGCGACCCTCTATAAAAACGATATTTCGGAGGCTTACTTTTTACCTGAGAATCAGGCGTCGAAACCTGCGGCCAATCGCCCGATTACCGGACGGAAGATGAATGCGACCGAGGCGGCGGACGTGGCCGATGAGCGTTACCCCGATGGCAAAATCGCACGTCACGCGGTGGATTGGCTGCAGCGCCGGGCGGAGCGGGAGGCGGATGAACCGTTCTTCCTCGCCGTGGGTTTCCACAAGCCGCACCTGCCATTTTCCGCGCCGCGGCGCTACTGGGATCTGTATGACCGGGAGTCATTCACTACGGTGCCAAACCCGACGGCACCGGAGGATCAATTGCCGTTGGCCGTGGTGTCGTCGCTGCCGGAATTGCGAGGGTATCGGGACATCCCCAACGCGGGGCCGATTCCGGCCGATAAAGCGGCGGAGTTGCGACATGGATACCATGCTTGCGTGAGTTTCATCGACGCACAGGTGGGACTGTTGCTGGACGAACTGGAGCGTTCGGGGGCTGCCGCGAACACCATCGTCGTGCTGTGGGGGGATCACGGGTTCCACCTGGGTGAACGCGGCTATTGGTGCAAAGCCACCAATTATGAATTGGACACCCGCGTGCCGTTGATCATCCGAGTTCCCGGCGATTCGAATGCGGGAGAGCGGACTGAAGCTCTGGTCGAGTTGCTTGACGTGTTTCCCACCTTGGTGGACCTGGCGGGTTTGCCCCCGGCGAAGGGGGTGGCGGGCGTGAGCCTCCGGCCGGTGTTGGAGAATGTGAGGGCGACGGTAAAGGACGCCGCCTACTCGCAGTTCCCGCGACCGTGGGAGTCACGTGACTGGCGCAGTGCGCCTACGATCATGGGCTATACGGTGCGCACCGATCGCTGGCGTTATGTGTCCTGGATTGATTTGGCCGACGGCCACGAGATTGCCCGCGAGCTGTATGACCACGCGACTGACGGAGCGGAGATGTCCAATCTGGCGGGTGATTCCCGTTGGCAGGAGGTCGAGGCGCAGCATGCCCGGTTGCTCGAGGCCGCGCGGACGTCGCCGTCGGATTCATCCCCAAACTGATACAACATGGGAACGCATTTCACATTGCTGGATGGATTGGTGCTGGCGGCTTACTTTGTGGCGATGATGGCCATCGGGTTCGGTTTTAGGGCGCGGAGCAGGTCGGTGGAGGGTTTCACGGCGGCAGGCCGTAACCTGCCCGGCTGGTTATGTGGACTGTCCATTCTGGCCACCTACATCAGCAGCATCAGTTTCCTCGCTCTTCCGGGGAAGGCGTTCGCGGCGAATTGGAACCCCTTTGCGTTCGGACTCGCTTTGCCGATTGCGACGTGGATCGGGGTTCGCTGGTTTTTACCTTTCTATCGGCGCAGCGGCTGCGTATCGGCCTACACGCATTTCGAGGAGCGATTCGGGGCATGGGCCCGGGTTTACGTGAGTAGTTGTTATCTGCTGAACCAACTTACCCGCATGGGCATCATCACGTATCTCATGGCGTTGCCGATGAGCGTGCTGCTGGGATGGAATATCCAAACGATCATCGTCCTGACCACCATCGCTACCGCCGTCTATACGATGGTCGGCGGGATTACAGCGGTTATCTGGTCCGACGCGCTACAGACCATTGTGCTGGTGGTGGGGGCGTTGGTCTGTGCTGTCCTGATGGTCGTGGGTCTGCCCGGAGGCTTTAGGCAGTTCGTCGACCTGGGAAACGCTCACGACAAATTCAGTCTGGGCAGTTTTGGAGGGGACCTCACTCAGTCCACGTTCTGGGTGGTGTTGGTCTATGGCCTGGTGATCAACCTGCAGAACTTTGGCGTGGATCAAAACTACATTCAACGCTACCACGCCGCCGAGTCCGACCAGGCGGCACGGCGGAGCTTATGGTTGGGGGGATTGCTTTACATTCCCCTGTCCGCAGTCTTTTTCTTCATCGGCACGGCGTTGTTCGCCTACTACACGGCGTGGCCCGAGGCTTTGCCGGCGGAGTTTCGCGGGACCGAAAAAGCGGATTTTGTCTTCCCCTATTTCATCGTCAGTGTGCTGCCATCCGGCGTCACCGGACTGTTAATTGCGGCGATCTTTTCAGCCGCGATGAGCACCATTTCCACCAGCCTCAATTCGTCGGCCACGATTCTGCTCGATGACTACTATCGTCGCTTTGTTGATCGAGAGACGGGCGAGAAGCGAGGGATGATCGTGCTGCGTGTGGCCACGATCCTGTGGGCCTTGGGTGCGATGGGGATCGCGTTGGCGATGACCACTTTCGTGCGCAGTGCACTGGATGCATCGTGGATTCTTTCCGGCATTTTCAGCGGAGGTATGCTCGGGTTGTTTCTGCTCGGTTTTCTGTCGCGGCGCGCGACTAGCCATATCGCGGCCGCCGGCGTTTTCGCTGGGGTGGCGGTGACTTTCTGGATGACAATCTCGCCGCGATGGGACGTGTGGCCTGAAGCGATGCGGAGCCCTTTTCATGGTTTTCTTATCGCGGTGTTCGGCACAGCGGCGATTCTGCTGGTGGGGGGGGTTCTGACGATGTTGGTGGCCCCTCGATCCACGAAGACGCCATCTGTGGGACCGGAGTCGAACTTCACCTCAAAGCCGCGATGATCCCGACACGAACCACTGCGTTGTCGTCCCAATCCCTGCTGTCGGATGTGAACTCTTCTGGCTGCCCGACCATGGGTCGTTCGTCATTCCAAAAGGAACCCCCAAAATTCTAAACCCTCGAATCTATGAAAATACCAACTCTCCTTTTAGCCTTGGCAGGTGCATTTGCGCTCACCTTGGCCTGTGCCGAACCCATTCGCCCTTTGGCGAACGATTTCAGCGTGGTTTACCGCTCCCCTGACCCAAAAACCGTCTATACCTACAGTCCGGGGATCGAAAGGTTGGATACCGGAAGACTGATCGCCACGCTCGACCTAGGTGGGCCGGGCATGGAGGACTGGCCAGAACCCAAGGGGATTCGCTACGGGCAGCCGGTTCAAGGAAAGGTGTTCACTTCCGATGATCGTGGCCGCACGTGGCAGCACCGGGTTGATTTTCCCTTCATGCATGCGCGGCCGTTAGTCGCCGGAGATTCGATTTATGTTCTCGGGCAAGCGGGTGACCTGATGGTGATCCGATCCGACGATGCGGGGGAGACATGGAGTGCGCCCACGCGGCTGACTGAGGGACAGGACTGGACGCAGGCTCCCAGCAACGTCTGGTATGCAAACGGATGCGTGTATTTGGTGATGAATTTACGCCCCTACAAGCACAGTGGAATTTGGCCGACTAGCGTCGAAGCTCCGGTGTTGATGCGCGGAAAACTGGACGACGATCTGACTCAACGGAAAAACTGGGAATTTTCCGACACCTTGGCTTTTAGGGACATCGTCAGCCCGGACCAGCTGGACTATTTTGGGGTGCCATTTTTTGAGTCCGCGTTTGACCGCAGCACGCCGTTGTCTGCAGGACGCAGCATGTCACCGATCGGTTGGCTCGAAACCAATGTCGTGCAGTTCGTTGATCCAAAGCACACGTGGTATGATCCCGAAGGGAAGACCTTTCATTTGTGGAGTCGTGCCCACACCGGTGGGGTAGGGTTTGCCGCGATGGCCAAGGTGGTGGAGCAGGGGCCCAAGCCGGGAACGGGCGCGATGAAAGTCATGCTGGAGACGGTGCCTTCGGGGAAAAAGATCCTCTACGTGCCGTGCCCCGGCGGGCAGATGAAATTCCATGTGGTGTATGATGAAGACACGGCGCTCTATTGGTTGCTGAGTTCTCAGTCCACCGACTCGATGACGCGGCCGAAGGAACTGCCATCCGATCGTTACGGACTGCCCAACAACGAGCGACATCGTCTGGTGCTGCATTTCTCCAAGAATATGGTGGATTGGGTCTTTGCCGGAGTGGTGGCCATCGGTGCGAGCCCAGACCAGGCGCGGCATTATGCCAGCATGGATATCGACGGGGAGGATTTGGTGATTCTCTCGCGAAGTGGGGACGAGGCGGCTCGAAACGCGCATGACGGCAATATTATCACACTTCACCGAGTGGAGGACTTTCGTAGTCTGGTCTACTGACGAGACGCGCTGGACTCAGTTTGCCATTTATCCCGTCACCATGAATTCATCCACCCAATCTGTGCGTTATGGGTTAGTCCTGCGCGTGCGCCCCGAATATTTCGAAGCCTACCAAAAAGCCCATGCGGCGGTGTGGCCGGAAGTGCTCGCGCAGATGGCACGCTCTCACCTGCGCAATTACACCATCTTTCATCACGACGGGTTGCTCTTCGCGTCCTATGAGTATTGGGGAAACGACTACGAGAAGGACATGGCGAGTATGGCGACGGACCCGGTCACCCAAGAGTGGCGAGAAATCATGCGGCCCATGCAGGAACCGTTGTCCACCCGGGCACCAGGCGAGTGGTGGGCGTTGATGAATCCCGTGTTCCATTTTTCCGGCGAAGACAACGCAGTTTCGTCGCGGACGGTTGACGGTCAGGAATGAGGTAGCGAACGTGGGTGGACGGTGGTCTCGGCCGATTTCCCCCTCCGCCTGATCTTCCATGAATTCCCGGCGTATCACCCAAGTAGACATTGCCCGTAGAGCAGGAGTGACCCAAGCGACAGTCTCCTTGGCGTTACGTAATCACCCGTCCGTTTCGGCGACCGTGCGTGATCGCATCGTCGCACTGGC
>Ga0222651_1000628_pt1 | contig 20762 bp, 11 predicted proteins | sample AntAcemetagen369_FD_179855 | JGI IMG/M metagenome (GOLD analysis project Ga0222651, IMG submission 179855) | Saline water microbial communities from Ace Lake, Antarctica - #369 | ecosystem: Environmental > Aquatic > Non-marine Saline and Alkaline > Saline | place: Antarctica: Ace Lake...
CAAAATAACCTGCTGTAGGAGAAGGAGTCGAACCTCCACGGGGCAGTTAGGAAAAATACGAGCTCGCTATTTTCTTTGTTCTGTGGTCCCCACCCCCGAGATAGGAGGGCATGTCTGCCAGTTTCATCACCCTACAGTATAAATCGTCAATAAAAAGAAAGCTTTTTTTCGACCAAAGACCTTTTGTCTTTGTTTGATATGTCAAATATAGTAAAAAGATTAATAAATTAAAATTACGACAACAATAAATTAGTTTTTTTACATTATATTTAATAAATACTGCTTTTTATTAACATAAATTAAATAGAGCCTTACCTGTTTGGCCTGACATTAGGGAATCCATAACTGGGAGAAGTCCAAAGGCTTAAATCAACTATAAACCAGAAACTATTCTGTTTCAGGAGCTGTCTTCGAAGAATTTTTAACCAGACGCTCCACTTCTTCAAGTTCCTCAAGAGACAAATCTCTCCATTTACCCTTGGGTAGGTCCAAGGGAATATTCATTATCCGAACGCGTTGGAGCGCCACGACCTTATAACCCAAATAGTCACACATTCTCCTTATCTGCCGGTTAAGCCCTTGGGTAAGGATTATCTTAAAAGTGTCTTTTCTCATTTGTTTGACTTGACATTTTTGGGTAACAATGTCCAAAATGGGTACCCCCTTGCTCATTCTATCTATAAAGTCTCCTTCAATGTCCCGATGTACTTTTACAATGTATTCCTTTTCATGAAAGTTTCCAGCCCTCAATATTTTATTGACAATGTCTCCATCGCTTGTCAATAAAATAAGGCCTTCACTGGGTTTATCCAACCTCCCAATAGGAAAAATCCGCTGCGGGTGATTGATGTAATCTACTATATTGTCTTTTACTTTTGTATCTGTAGTACATATAATCCCTACGGGTTTGTTGAATGCAATGTAAACATGCTTTTCTTCAGGAGCGGTGACCACCTCACCATCTACTTTCACTTCATCCCCAGGGCCAATTTTAGTCCCCATCTCAGGCACCTTGTCATTAATGGTTACCCTATTGGCTGCTATCATTCTGTCCGCTTCTCTCCTGGAGCAGTAGCCAATTTCGCTCAGAAACTTATTAATCCTAACTTCACTTTTCACTTTTCACAATTTAAATTAGTGCCACATTTCTTCAATCAGCTCTGTATAGAAATCCTTTAGCGTCATTCCCACTGCTTTTACCTGCTGCGAAATTAGGCTTGTCTCTGTCTGACCAGGTACGGTATTGATTTCTATAAAGTAGAAATCACCAGTATGTGTTTCCAAAAAATAATCCATCCTTACTGCTCCCTTACAATTCAGTGTTTGGTAAACTTGTTCAGCTATTTTCCTTACCATTTCCACATCGCGTTCATCCATTCTTCCTGGGGTGATTTCTTCCGAAACCCCAGGTTTGTATTTGGCCTCAAAATCAAAAAACTCTTTTGAACTGATTATCTCCGTTGAAGGTAACACGGATATTTTTCCTTTGGTTTTATAAATCCCGATGGAAAATTCCCTACCACTTACAAATTCCTCCACCATTACCTGATCATCTTCTTTAAAGGCCAATTCTAATGCCAAGACCAACTCTTCGGCACTTTTTGCCTTGCTCATCCCTATACTGCTCCCACCATTATTGGGCTTGACAAAAATTGGCAAACTTAATTCATCTAGAAGCGCTTCAGCTAACCCATTCTTATTTTCAAAAAGTTGGACAGATTTAGCCACATGCAAATCAGTAATTCCTTCTACAATTTTCTTGGTATAGGCCTTATTCATTGTAATGGAAGAAGTGAGGGCATCACAGGTCGTATAGGGAATTCCCAGCATATCAAAATACCCAACTAGCTTCCCATCCTCACCTGGTGAGCCATGAATAATATTGAAGACACCGTCAAATTTAAGTTTGTGCCCATTTTTAATTACAAAAAACCCGTTCAGATCAATAGCATACTTTTTACCATCCTCCTCTTCCAGGTACCAATCCCCTGGGTAAATATGGACTTTATGCACTTCATAGCGTTCCCTATCCAGATGTTGGGCCACCACGGAGGCACTCTTTTCCGATACCATAGACTCCCCGGTAAAGCCTCCCATGATCAGGGCAATTTGCTTTTTATTCATTCAATCTCAGTTTTGATGCGAGTTACAGGAATATTTTGTAAATAAAATGATTATTAATTACATTGATAAATAATTCAGCACCGAATTATTTTATATAAAAAGATTTTGAGAGTCATTTTCTGTCTGTTTTCTATTTCATTTCTTATCACCTCCTGCAATTGGTCTTCAGAGGATCCACTCCAGAGTAAGCAAATCCTGGAAGGCTACCACATTACCGCTATTGATTTTGATAACGCTGGCAATGCATGGCTGGGAACACTAGATCAGGGATTGATAAAATTTGACGGCCAAAACATAAAAGTATATCCCGAAATTACAAGCTTGATTCGGGTCTTAAAAGTAGATAGCAAAAATCAGGTCTATCTTGCCACAGATGGCCTTGTAAAGTTTGATGGAGAAAATTTCACCCGATATGATGCTACCAATAGTCCTGGCATAGAAGGTGTTGTTATGGATTTGGATATTGATTCAAAAGACCGGGTTTGGTTCGCTATGGGAGGATTTAACAATGGGGGAATGGGAAGACTGGATGAAGACGGCCTAACCTTCTACACCCCGGACAATTCCCCCTTAACTGCCCACTGGGTAAGCGGTATAAAGGTAACCCGTAAAGACGAGGTGTGGGTCTCTTCCCAAACCAGTGTAGGCAATCTGGAATTAGCAAAAATAAAAGAGGGGGAATGGAGTCTCTTTAATACGGATAACTTAGGGTTTAATCCTTATTCCCTTACTAACCTGGAGGAGAACAGCCGTGGAGTCTTAGTAGCTGGGATTGATTATTCATTTTCCAGTACCAATACCCCAGGTAGGCCACCACTTTTTACTTTTGACGAAAAGGTAGGCAGGCAAATTAATGCAAGCAAATCTTTTCAAATTAGCAAAATTCTAGTTGACAGTTTCGACAGAATATGGTGCGCGGGATATACAGGTTACGCATTATATACGCATGAGAACTGGTCCTACGATGAAGAAACCTTCAAGGATATTAGCGTATTCAGTATTTCTCAGGCCCCTAATGGTGCAATATGGATAGGCACAGGTGATGGTGTGTACCTCATGGAGTGATTTTGGGTGGCTTTTCGGCACAAGCTGACGCAGGTAGTGAAAAGGTGAAACTGTGATCAGGATCTTTCTCAACTATTCAAAATCAAACACTTCAATATTACCAAAACCTTTGACTTAGCAAGTAGAAGGCAATAAAATATCCAAAAATTAAAACACATGTTAAATTTTTAGTTATCTTCGAAGCGAATATTTCGAAGGCAGTAAGCCTTTATTTTTCTTTAACTTTTGGCTTGGCATTTATTTTTATAGCTGAATTCAATGACAGTATTAAACGGTATTTTTATGGGGAAAACAATCTCCTTCATGCTCTTGGCATTGTTGTTTTTGGTAATATACCCTGACTCGGTGTACGCCCAAAACGATAACAGAGTACCCTTTAAACACCGGGTAGGCAACACATCTCTTGAAGACAATGTCTTTCACATCAGAGGGGATTTTACCTTGATCGGGAACACGAACCTTACCCTAGCTAAATATTCTACAACCGTAGAAAACTCACTAAATAATATGAAATTTGTGGACGTAGATAGGGATCTAAAAACCTTCAACTCCTCATCTGCCACTTTGATGTTTTCCCAAGAGAATGGTGCGGATCCTGACTGCTCTGAGATTTTGTATGCCGGGCTTTATTGGGCTGGAAAATCGGACATAGGTCAGGGGCTTAGCTTTGATTTGACGAAAACAATTGCGTCGGATGTGCTCGAGGAAGTCATAAATGAGGAACAGATCATTTTACCAAATGAAGAAATAAATCACAGTTCTTATACCATGACTTTTAATATGGAGTATGATGAAAATGGAGTGATTTACCCCATTTATTACTTTTGGAAGGATGAAGATCAAAAACTTAGTATGGTCTTTCCGAATGGACCATCTGCAAAAGTACTTTACCAAATTGGCCAGGAAGCTTGGCAAGAGGTGGGAAATCAGTCCATTTCTACCTCGGAAAATATAGCTACAGCCACTTTTGACTCACTTATGATTGAAGACAATGGGTTTACTTTCTTAATTCATACATTAAAACGGTCTTTGGTCAAAGAATTTAAAGATGTCCATCCCGAGGATTTCACCGTGGGATGGACCGCTTCAGGAAGCTATTATCCGGATTATCCTCACACGGTAACGTTTGACAAACGAAAGGTGAAACTTAAGGCTCCTGGATCGACTGAATATACGGATATCTATTCCCAGGGAAATAGCATTTTATTCCCTCATAATGATATGGAGGACATTTACGTTGGCTATGCAGATGTAACCGATCTGGTTAAAAGTTATGGCTCCGGAGAGTATGCAGTGGCTGATTTGGCACTGGTGGAAGGATTGGGAAACAATACGGGCTATTTCGGCAACTGGGGAATGATTGTGATCTATCAAAATTCAAAAATGGATTGGCGAGACATCAGTATTTTTGATGGCTATTCCTATGTTCAATCTTTGGATAAAGAGGAACATGTCGGTGAAATTGAAATCACTGGTTTTGAAACTATCAAACAAGGCCCTGTCCAATTAAAACTGGGTGTAATGGCCGCTGAAGGGGATAGAACAATCAAAGGAGATTACCTGCAAATCATTAATCAAAATGAAGAATGGGTTCCTCTTAGCCATAAACTTGCCGAAGAAAATAACTTTTTTAATTCCTCCATTTATACACCGGTACGAGACCCTGAGGGAAACTTGGTAGAAAACCCCAGAAACCCAACGCTTGAACATAACACAGGAACAGACATCGTTCAATGGGAGGTGCCTAACCCTAATAATTCCATCATTGCCAATGAGCAAAGGTCTTTTAGATTTCGGTACGGAACTAATCAAGACAAGTATGCCATCTTTGCATTTGCCTTCTCTGTACCTTCTTATGTCCCAGAAATTCAGGCGCACAACCAGATTAAGCTTATTGAAGAGGAACCTCCCGGTGAAGATCCTTCGGTGAAGCCAGGACAGGAAATTACTTATACCCTGGCTATAAAAAACCTTGGAACCGAGGCTTCACTAGAAAATAAAATCATCATTCCTTTGCCCTATACCGCCACTTTTGTTAGCGCCAACCCATTGCCTCAAGATTATGGAAAGGTTACGTTCGATCCGGACTTGGGTTTAGCAGGAGCTATCGTTTGGGAAATTGGGGAGATTCCATTGCTCGAAGATCCCAATGAAGGGGTAGCAACGCTAGAGTACACTTTAAAGCTGACGGAGGATTGCTTTTTTTGGGCCAATAACAATTGCGAGATTACAATGGCCATCGATGGAAGCATGTCTGGGGTAGGGGCGATTTCAAAGAGCACTTATTCCAATATTCCATTTTTTCAGGGATTTATGGAAGACGATTGTTCTGGCGGAGCAATTTATGGTCCTATTGAAATACCTATCGTTGGTAAAGCTGAATTTGCTGCAACGCAATGTATTGACCAGGTAGACTTTCCTACATTAGCCCCCATCCAACTCCCCGATTTCTGCCAAGGAGATGCGCCTGCTGATTTGAGTTCGTTGATTTCGCCAAGTCAGGAAGGGTATTCGATATTTTTTTTCACGGAAGAAGAAGGAGGCAAAGGGTTTACCAACTATCAGGTCAATACAGCATTGCCTGGTACAGAGCAGATTTGGGTAGCAGAAGGACTCCTAGAGACTTGTACAGGCATAAGAACACCCCTATCCATAAAGGTTCTAACACGGTCTCCAATCCCTCAAGTGCAGGATTTGATAATTTGTCAGTTATCGGAAACCAATACATTTTCAGTCCAGGAACATCCGGCCTATCACTTGAATTATTACCTTGAAAATGACCCTCAAAGCTTGGCCTTAGCCGATGTCCCCAGAATAGATACCGAGGACGTGGGTGTTTATAGGGTATGGGTCAGTTATTCTCTGGAAGATGAATGCGAAAGTCATCGGGTGCCTGTTCAGATCACTGTAGAAGACTGCAGTTATCGACCGGCCATACAGATTGATAAAACTGCAGATGTGGAAAACTACAGTCAAATAAATGACACCATTAACTATACCTTGGTGGTAACCAACCCTAAAAAAGTTCCGCTATTTGAGGTGACTGTCTATGACGACCTTACTTCAGCGTCATGGGATATCCCCTACTTTGACACCCTTGAAACCAAGACCTTCACTACAAGTTATGTGATAAATAACTGGGACATCAGCAATGGATCTGTCCAAAATTTCGCCTACGCTACAGGACAATCTGAAGACGGTGACTTTATTCAAGATATGGCCTACCTTGAAGTACAGGCATTAATTTTTCCAGATGGTTTTCTCGACCATGAAATTTCAGCCTACCCGGAAAACTGCTCCACTGATGGTGAAGCTTTGGGGACCGTAGAAATACAGTTCCCGACCTATACTCCACAGACGGGTACCTACTTATTGAAAAGAAAGGAAGATGGGCAGGAATATTCAGGAGAATTTCAAAACCTTAGCCGTATCCAAATAGCCGTTCCTCATGGGGAATACACTTTGTCGATTATAGATGGACAGGGAAATACCTTTAACGTGACAGGGAATTTTTTGGTGGAGAAGAGAAAATTTGTGGATTTCACCATACCTGAAGAGATCGCAGCATGTTTTCCCCATGTGCTCGTTCCTGAATCCACCATGGACTTGGCTTATCGTCTTGAAGCCCCAAGTGGAACTGTCGTTCAGCAAAATAGCCAAATGGGTTTCGATCTTTCAGAATCCGGCCTATACCAATTGAGTGCTACAGACCAGACAGGAGTCCTCTGCCCTGTGGAAAAATCTTTTCATGCTGAAATAACCCTGCCGCAAAAAATCGCGCTAAATTTAGCCCCTTTTTGTCGGGAAGATATTTTTACCATCCTCAGTTTGCAGCAGGACCCTGCTAATTTAAACGTGCATTGGTACCGGATACTCTCACAGGAATCAGTCCATTTATCAGATTACGACAACAACTCTACACTTACCATCCAAGAAGCCGGGTTGTATGAAGTTACTTTGACCAACGAGGAAGGTTGCATGGTAGGAAGAGCGCAAATGGAAGTAATTCAGTCATTTTCAGAAATGCCCCCATTACAGAAACTGTATTCAATATGCCTCGACAGGAATTTAATGGTACTGATAGATGCCGGAAATAATTTTGCCAAGAGCCAATGGTCATTGGATGGCATCACGATTAGTACCGGTTCCCTTTTCTCTCCAGTACAGTCTGGGAATTACAGTCTCTTGGCCAAAGATGAGCAAGGCTGTGAATTCTTTGTGGATTTTGAGGTCGAAGAGGTATGCAATGCGATGGTAAGCTACCCGAATGCCATCCTGCCAGGGGACCCACAAAAACCCTTTATATTCTATCCCAACAATCTCATCTCGGAAATGGAAGTATTTATTCACAACCGTTGGGGGGAAATGATCTATTATTGTGAAGACAAAAACCCCCAGGCAAAACAACCTTCTACTTGCATCTGGGATGGATTTTATAACAACCAAAAGGTTCCAGGCGGAAATTATTCCGTAATCATTCAGTATAAAAACAAAAAAGACGACCTGGTGACTACGGAAAAGGGAATGATTACGGTCATTGAGTAGCAATGGGGTGAAGGTATCCGTAAAGCTGAGGGTAAGGGTTTAACCATATAAAAAAGAAAACGTAGCCATTGCCTAAAATTAAAGCATGTCTAAATCAAATTTGGATAAACAATAAAAAGCCCCTAGATTTAGTATCAAGGAATGAGGACAAAGCATTTATGAAGGCCAAAGCAAGGGAGAATTTAACAAGAATCGATCGTAACAAAAAGACAATCAAACACTTCTGAAATCAGCCGTCCGAGAGGCACATCCATTACAATAAGGATTAAGACATAATGAATTCCGTTTATTAATATCCCATATATATCGTCCGAGAGGCACATCCATTACAATAAGGATTAAGACAATATCCCATATATATCGTTCATGGTTTTGATTGTTGTCCGAGAGGCACATCCATTACAATAAGGATTAAGACAAGTGTTAAAACAATCTTCATCTTCAGATATTAAATGAGTCCGAGAGGCACATCCATTACAATAAGGATTAAGACCCATAATCCACTTGACTGCTGTCAAGATTTTTAAATTGTCCGAGAGGCACATCCATTACAATAAGGATTAAGACAATGATTAACTGCGCCTTTGGTATATTGTACCTTTTGTCCGAGAGGCACATCCATTACAATAAGGATTAAGACTATTTATACCTGTAACAACCATAACCATTTTTTTACTGTCCGAGAGGCACATCCATTACAATAAGGATTAAGACATTTACCTTTTTCTTTTATAAATAAGCTTAAAATTTGTCCGAGAGGCACATCCATTACAATAAGGATTAAGACTTTTTCCGTTTGCTAATTTCGAAATTAGGTTTCGTTGGTCCGAGAGGCACATCCATTACAATAAGGATTAAGACCCTAGCCTTAACCCGCTTAGAGTTTTTCTCCATCACGGTCCGAGAGGCACATCCATTACAATAAGGATTAAGACATTTGAAAACCACTCATTCTGTGGTCATAAATAGTTTTACCGCCATAGAGACATCCCGATGCGCTACACTTTCGGGACGGGCTATCCATTACAATAAGGAGGACCGAGTGTGAAGAAAAGTGCCATCGAAGGCACTTTTTAGCGAGGGGCCAGATTGCGGGGAGGTCAGTAATTGTTATCGTCCACTCAATAATAAACCAAGCCAAAAGAGAAAAATCGTTACAGCGGACTGCGCAAACGATCAAACACAAAAACCAATATTGACTTTATATCAATTACTTCATGTATAAAGACCCTATGGCTTCGGCTCCGCTCAGCCGCCGGGGAGTTCGAGGCATCCCGATGCGCTACACTTTCGGGACGGGCTATCCATTACAATAAGGAGGACCGAGTGTGAAGAAAAGTGCCATCGAAGGCACTTTTTAGCGAGGGGCCAGATTGCGCGGAGGTCTGTAATTGTTATCGTCCACTCAATAATAAACCAAGCCATCTGAGAAAAATCGTTACAGCGGACTGCGCACACGATCAAAAACAAAAGCCAATATTGACCTTATATCAATTACTTCATGTATAAAGACCCTATGGCTTCGGCTCCGCTCAGCCGCCGGGGAGTTCGAGACATCCCGATGCGCTACACTTTCGGGACGGGCTATCCACTACAATAAGGAGGACCGAGCGTAAAGAAAAGTGCCATCGAAGGCACTTTTTAGCGAGGGGCCAGCTTGCGCGGAGGTCAGTAATAGTTATCGTCCTCTCAATAATAAACCAATTCATCTGAGAAAAATAGGTGCATTGGACTGCAAGATCAAAAAAACAGGGCTCAAATTGAGCTATACATCAATTACAAAAAGAACCATGACCCTATGGCTTCGGCTCCGCTCAGCCGCCGGGGAGTTCGAGGCATCCCGATGCACTACACTTTCGGGACGGGCTATCCATTACAATAAGGAGGACCGAGTGTGAAGAAAAGTGCCATCGAAGGCACTTTTTAGCGAGGGGCCAGCTTGCGCGGAGGTCAGTAATTGTTATCGTCTTCTCTATTAGAAACTAAAAGGAAGCAACCTGGCCGGTTCCTGAGCGGAGCCGAAGGAGTAAATAGGCCTTTTCTACTATTTAAAAAAACCACAAAAAAAGGCCGTCTTTAAACAAAGACAGCCTTTCTATTTACTTTATAAAAGATAATTTTCTATACCCTTTCAAGCTTGACAGGATACGTTTTTGCTGAGGCCCATTGTGGGACATAAATGTTTTCATCCCTGTCTACACATACATCATGCGGATGCATGAATCCGTTGAAGCTCATGTCTTTGCGCTGTTCCTGAAGTTCTCCGTTTACGTATTCAGGTGCCGTTCCACCTGGAGTGGAAACTACTTGGTCATTTTTGTCCAAAACGGTGATATAACCGGAATTTGGATAAGCCTGAGTTGTACTTCTGTAGACAGCAGCATATATATTGTCCCCTCTCAATACAGGACGGCAAACAAAAGAGCCAGGTGTAGGTATGGTCTTGATATATTTACCATCCAAGGTAAAGCGCTTGTACTGCATGTTGCCCCTGTCCGTAATTAATAAGGTAGGATTGCTTTTGTCTCTTGTATCTACCAGAATACCATGGCAGCAGTTAAAGGTTTCGTTAGTTTCTCCTTTACCACCAAACTGGCGAATCAATTCCCCTTTGGCACTGTATTGGGTCACGTAGTTCAAACCATAGCCGTCTACGATGTAAATGTCACCATTGGCCGGATTGATGGCTGTTTCTGTTGGAACAAATTGTTTGGGATAAGCATAATTACCCGTTTCTCTTGGGTAATCTAGCACCATAATCTCTCTACCTTTAAGGTCCGTTTTGATCACCTGACTTCTGGTATTGTCTGCGATGTATAAAAACTCTTCCCCTCCTTCATCATGGATGGTAAGCCCATGCGCTCCAGGATAGGTGGAACCCCATGTTTCCAGCAACTTGCCTGACTTGTCATAAATAATGACATTGTTCTTGGTTTCATTGGTCAAAAGGATCAATCTTCCTTTTGCATCTTCCACCATTTCATGGCAATCATTTACAGGGTTTTTGACTGGATCTAAATTGCCCCATCCTTCTATGACCTTATAACGGTGTGAGCCATGGCCGATTAAGTTATCTTTTTCCATTGCGTAAGTTTTATTTACAATTATGTTGGGAATTACTGCACCGGCGAGTACGGTCAGTCCTGACTTTTTAAGGAATTCTCTTCTTGGGTTTAGGTTTTTTTTCATGGGTGTAATTTAAGCGAATAAATCCATTTCTGCCTCCCCATGTCCATCAGGAGTGGTATAAAAAGGACGTTTTTCTATTTCAAAATTTGTTTCAGGATCAATGCCCAAGGCATGATAAATGGTTTGGTGAATAGCCGCTATCTTAATAGGCTTCTCTATACTTTTACAAGGTCTTTCATCAGCAGTTTTGCCGTAAACATGCCCTTTTTTTATGCCTCCACCAAACATCAACATCGAACAGCCATCTGTAAAATGCCTGTGCATGCCATAATTTTTTAAGTCTTCGATAATATCTGGTACTTCTACTTGATCTTTTACTTTTGCTCCTGGCCTACCTTCTGTAAGCATGTCCCGGCTAAATTCACTGGCCAAAATCACGATGGTTCTGTCAAGCTTACCACTTTCATCAAGGTCTTTAATAAGTTGTGCAATGGGTGCATCAATCTGCTTTTTCATGTCCGTAAGTCGCGTGTGCCCATTCTCATGCGTGTCCCAACCTTTGAAGGGTTCGTATTCGGAAGTTACGCTTATAAATCGAGCTCCCTGATCCACCAGTCTTTTGGCCATAAGACAGCCTAAGCCAAATTTACCTGTATTGTAAATATCGTACTTTTCTTTGGGTTCCAGGCTAAGGTCAAAGGCTTTCGCTTCTGGAGAATTCAATAACCTATAGGCCTGCTCCATGGAACGCTTTAAGGATTCCTTTTGGTAATCACTACCAAATTCACCCATGGCACTTTCCTTTAACAAGTTTTCATAGAGCTGGTTTCTGGCTTCAAATCGCTTGGTAGACATCCCTACTGGCGGTCGAACGCTGTCCAAACCAGAAGTAGGATCGGGTATTAGAAATGGCCCATACTCACTGCCTAAAAACCCGGCACTATGGAAAGCTTTCAGTTCTTCACCTTCACCTACAGTAAAACGCTGCCCAATATTAATGAAAGCAGGAATTACGGGATTTACAGAGCCTAACTCCTTGGCCATCCATGAACCCATATGTGGTACTGCCACAGATTGAGGTGGTTCGTAGCAAGTATGCCAATTGTACTGGTGACGGGTATGCAAAATGTGCCCCAAGTCAGCCGCCACATAAGAGCGAATCAGGCTTCCTTTGTCCATCACCTGCCCGATTTTTTCCAACCCTTCAGAAAAATTTATACCCTCTAATATTGTAGGCACGGCCTTAAAAGTACTCAACACCTCTTTGGACTCCATACCTTTTCTAAAAGGGGTATATTTTTTAGGGTCAAAGGTTTCAGTATGTGCCATACCTCCAGCCATATACAGTAAAATAACTGTATCTGCTGTACTTGTAATTTGCTCTTTAGGCGAGCAAGAGTTTAAAAACGCTGATATTGGAGCTCCTGCAGCCATGGCCGCAATAGAAGCAGCACTTGTCTTTTTTAAGAAATCTCTTCTTCTCCAATTATAATTCATAGCTTTTGCTTTAGATCAGTAAATTAATTGAAATTCAGGAAGTAACAAAACAGCCCAGAACAAATCTTGAATGGCTTCCGGCTCCGGTTCTTCTCCCAATACAGCCATGGCTATATTAAATTCGCTCTGATGAGGGTCTCTACCCAATAACTGTCGGTATACTTCATGGACAATAATATCACCGGCTTCATATTTTTCCTTCCATTTAATGGCTCCGGTTTTCAGGGTATTGTTTAACTGTTCCCCGTTCGTTAGTTCTAAGGCTTGCAATAAGCTTGCCTGACTGTCTCTGCTGGTCTGTACGACTTCTCTATTGGTACGTCCCAATGCTTTAAGGAGTCCATTATTGGCTACCAATGCTGCACGCACAAATCCAATATCAGATTGCTCAGATACGGTCAATTGGTTGGGATCATATTTCATTTCCTCTTCACTGAAAATCGGATGAATCTTTTGACTTACGCCATCAGAAAACTGTTCGGCTGTCATTCTCCGCACCACCGTTCCCTCAAAAACAAAATCATCATCCGCCAGAAACAGTGGGTTTTCAACGCCAACCGCCGGCTGTTGGTAGGCTTTGGATATAGCGATTTTATAAATCAATTCTTTGAGATCATAGCCTTCATCTTCGAAATCTGTTGCCAGCCAATCCAATAAATCCTGGCTCCATGGAATATTGTCCATCTCATCTGCAGGTTCCACAAGCCCTCTTCCCATCAATTGCTTCCATACTCTATTGGCTATGGTGCGGTAAAGCCTTCCATTGGCAGGTTGAACCAAGTAATTGGCAAGCTGCTCCAACTTCTCAGCCCTGTTGGCAGTACTGTCGATTTCACCCAATTCTTCCCACAAGATCTTTGTACCTGCTGTTTCTCCAGTGGGAATATCACAGCGGCTAACCACCAAAGTAGAATCTGAAAATATATTTGCAAAGGCATAGGCCTCTTTGAGTTTCCAATCACTTACAAAACTATCGTGGCAAGAGGCACATTTTAGGTTAAGGCCTAATATCACCTGCCCAACATTTTGAGCGGCTTGCATTTCAGTGACCTGACTTGCATTTACATCCCCTCTCCACCGTATGCCTTCTATAAAGCCTTTGGATTTTTCATCTGGATTCAATAATTGCTTGACAAATTGATCATACGGTTTATTGTCACGCAAAGAAGTATAAAGCCAATCGGTAATGGCATACCTCCCATTGGTGATGTACCCTGTGCCAGTAAAATCATTTCTAAGGGCATCATTCCAAAATGTCATCCAATGTGTGGCATAATCGTCATCCCTGTCCAGAAGTTCTCTTGCCCAAATGGCCCGTTTATCGGGTCTGCTATCCTTTATAAAAGTATCATATTCCTCAGTAGAAGGTTGAAGCCCTATTAAGTCCAGGTATATCCTCCTTAAATAAACCTTATCCTCAATGGGATCTTTCCATTCGATACCTTCTTCCTCAAAATACGCATCCACCCAAATATCTATGGGCTGATTCAAACCGTTTTTTGAAGCGGGCAAATCGGGTCTTCTTGGAGCCAACTCAGCTACCCTGTAAACGCTAACATCCTCAGCAGCAGCTGGCCAGGGAGCCCCTTTATCAACCCAAAATGAGATTAAAGCAATTTCATCATTGGAAAGAACTTTTCCTTTTGAAGGCATTGATTCCTTGTGATCCTTTGGTAGTTTTATTCTGCGAACCAGATCACTTTTCCCAGAGTTTCCCGGAACAATTACTGCACCTGACTCTCCTCCAGCAAAGAAAAACTCTTTAGTATCAAGGCGTAATTCTGCTTTAGTTTTGGCAACACTATGGCATTTATAGCAATTGTGGGCAAAAACCGCTCTTACCTTGCCAACCAATTCAATCTGTTTTTGCTCACTAAGGTCTCCTTCCGTTTCAAAAGCCACAAGGTCTATGTTCAGGTCCTCGGGAGAAAATTCCGGTTCATACCAAGGCAAAGTCTCTGTTAAATACTCTTCTCCGTGCGTTAAAGAAGCTCCAAAATGCCCTGCTACAGACACCGCCAATGCAGTGACAAGAAGAGTAACCCGAAAAACTTTTATCGCCTGAGGATTTTGATTGCTTTTGGTTTTCCCCAACAAATAGATCAAAAACAAACCTAGTAAGGCTGTTCCAATCCCTGTCCATTGGTGAATACCCAGCATATTTCCACCATAATCTTCTAAATTTGACAAAAGAAGGCCTAATACAACAGCTACAATGGCTCCTATCGCTCCTGCCCAAACCAATACAGTTATACCCGGCCTAAGCTTATGATTAAAGTCCCTTAGCGTAAACAATTCTAGCAGGGCGGCAAATAGCAGGAAGCTCACTGGGAAATGAACTGCAAGCGGATGTAAACGTCCGAAAAACTTCCATAACCAGAAAGAAGTTTCTACCTCCTCAGCCTGAAACAATAAGACCGTTCCAATTGCGTTCACCTCCGTTGAGACACCTAAAACCAGGGAAAAAAATATTCCACAGAATATTAACAGGTTATCTTTATTCATCATATTCATTAATTTCGATTTTCTATCACATCAGGCAAAACAAGTATCTTCTACGTATTTTAGGGAAAAAAGTCCCAAAACTGAAAAAAACAATTGATCTAATAGCGACTACTCTTGTTCTTTAAACAACTGTAAAAGCAAACATCTGCTTAACTTAAGCAGAAAAGTAGCTTGTCACAATACTATTAAAATTTTGCTTCATAACTTCCCTGTACTATCCTGCTTAATAATTGTAAGTTAACCTTTGATTTGAATAGCTACAAGTCCTTTTACACCAAGCGATAAATTACAGTATAGGTTCGGTCTTTGAAAGTAATGCTTTAATTCCTTACATTTAATGCCTTTGTTAGCTTAACTATCCATAATGAAAAGTCGTTACCCCATTTTCTTATTGCCTATTTTACTTGTCCTTACCTTTTGGTTGTGGCCTGCCAAAGAAAAGATAAGTTATAACAGTCAAATCCGGCCCATTATCAATAATAAATGTATCTCCTGCCATGGTGGTGTAAAACAATCCGGTGGTTTCTCTTTGTTATTTGAAGAAGAGGCAAAAATGAATACTGAGTCAGGCAAACCTGCAATAATCCCTGGAGATGCTGATGGTTCTGAGATGTTAAAGCGGATCATCCACAATGACCCTGAAATGCGGATGCCTTTGGGCAAATCCCCTTTGTCAACCGAAGAAATTGATCTAATTAAAGAATGGATCAATCAAGGCGCAAATTGGGAAAAGCATTGGGCCTATATTGCTCCAAAAAATGATATTGAAGTACCAGTAGTAAGCATTGATGTGCCTGTGCAAAATGAAATTGATCATTTCATTTTTAAGCAATTGGAGGCCATGGAACTTATGCCCAATGAAGAAGCACCTAAAGAATTACTACTTAGGAGGCTCTCTCTGGACATTACAGGATTGCCACCCACCCTAGAAGCCTACGATGATTTTTTAAGCGATTCATCTTCTATGGCCTATGAGAAAGCCGTAGATAAATTACTTGATTCCCCTCGTTTTGGAGAAAAATGGGCAGCCTTCTGGATGGATCTTGCACGGTATTCAGACTCTAAAGGCTATGAAAAGGACTTGCACCGAGAAATCTGGAAATACAGGGATTGGCTAATAAATGCTTTTAATCAGGACATGCCATTCGATGAGTTTACGATTGCACAATTGGCTGGAGACCTATTGCCTGAGCCTACTGAATCCGACTTATTGGCCACTGCTTTTCACCGAAACACCATGGCCAATGATGAAGGAGGAACGAATGATGAAGAGTTCAGGGTAGCTGCTGTCATGGAAAGAGTAGGCACGACTTATGAAGTCTGGCAGGGAACTACCATGGCCTGTGTCCAATGTCACAGCCATCCTTATGACCCCATCAGACATGAGGAATTTTACCAAAGCCAGGCTTTCTTTAACAATACGCAAGACAAGGATCTTTACAATGAACAACCTAAAGTATTTACCTACCAACCTGCTGATGAAAAAAAGGTAAAAAAATTGCTTTCCTGGGTCAATGACAATCTCAAGCCCTCAGAAAAGCTTCCGGAAATCTCAGATGATTTTCTATACCAACAAAAAGAGGATTTACTTTATTCTTTAGGCTATAGAAAAGTAGAAGCGGAGGAATTTCAGAACAAGAGCAGGTTTATCGAATTGGTGGCACATGACCAGGAATCTATATGGCAGGTGCAGGACAGTTCATGGATCATGTTTGAAAATGTGGACTTGGATCAAGTCAATGCCATTTCCTTGGGTTATGCTTCTGTATACGGTGCCAAGGTAGAAATAAGACTGGACTCCATCCTAGGTAAAATAATCGGTGAGGGAACCTTTGGAATTACAGACAAAAGCTTTCCCAAAAACCGCCCCAAGGACTGGACGGCTTTGAAGGTCCCCATTGAACCGGTTTCTGGTAAAAGGGACATTTATTATTACTTCAAAAAAGACAAGTCATTTGCACAGGATCTAATCCGAGTAGACTGGGTATTTTACCATGAAAAATCACCCTTAAAAGACAAGTATCCTCCAAACATGCAAGCCAAATTGGTGGAATTATCAAATGCTAAACCTATTCAAACACCTATTTTAAAGGATTTACCAAAAGCCAATTCTCGAACAACTTATGTATTCGAACGTGGTGATTGGAGATCAAAAGGAGAGGAAGTAAAAGCAGGTATTCCTGGGATCATGGGCACACTAACCAGTCAAGAACCCAACAGATTGGATTTTGCCAAATGGCTCGTTAGTGGTGAAAATACCCTTACGTCACGTGTCATTGTAAATCGAATTTGGGAACAAATATTTGGTTTCGGTATTGTGGAAAGCATGGAGGATTTTGGCAGTCAGGGCATTCCTGCAAGCCATCCTGAGTTACTAGATTGGTTGTCAGTAGCCTTTCAGAATGACATGAGTTGGTCTATGAAAACTTTGATCAAAAAGATTGTTATGTCCCAGAGTTACAGACAAAATTCCAATACCGACCAACAGAAGATAAAAAAAGATCCTTATAACATGTACCTGTCCAGAGGCTCAAGAACAAGGTTACCTGCAGAAACCATCAGGGATCAGGCATTGGCCATAAGTGGCTTGTTAAATGAAAAACAGTTGGGCCCAAGTGTAATGCCCTATCAACCAGAAAACATTATTGGCTTTGGAGGTAAATTTTGGTTTCCAAGTGAAGGAGAGGAACAATACCGTCGAGCAGTTTATACCTATTGGAAAAGGACACACCCTTACCCTTCATTTGTGACTTTTGACAGTCCCTCCAGGGAAGTTTGCACCTCCAGAAGAATAAGAACCAACACGCCGCTTCAATCGCTCGTATTATTAAATGACCCCGTATACATAGAAGCGGCAGAGGCTTGGGCGCAGAGAATATTGAAGGAAAGTGGTGAGGACATTAAAAAGGGAATTGAAAAAAACCTTCAGTTGGTTACTGCCAAAAAGCCTGAACCTGAAAAAGTAGAAGTACTGCACCAGCTTTACTTGGAGTCACTTGCCTACTATGAAGGTGAAGGAAAGGATTTGGATGAAAATGCCAAATTAGCGGCCATGAGAATCGTTAGCAATGCCATGTTGAATTTAGATGAATTTGTAACCAGAAGATAGGATGAATATTTGGGAAGAAGCACTAATCCGAGAAGCACAATACAATAGCAGGCGCCATTTTTTAAAAAAATGCACCTCAGGGCTAGGGGCATTGGCCATGGGTTCACTCATCGGCTGTGGGGGCAAATCAAGCCCTGAAACAGCGACATCATTTCTCCATAAAAAAACCTCCCACTTTGCCCCAAAAGCAAAAAGTGTGATTTTTCTGCACATGGCAGGTGGTCCTTCTCATTTGGAGTTATTTGATTTCAAACCTACACTCCAGGAATTAAACGGCAAGGACACGCCGCAATCTTTGATGGAGGGAAAAGAATTTGCCTTCTTGAAAGGAACTCCAAAACTACTGGGACCTCAGTCCAGCTTTAAGCAGTATGGAAAATCGGGTGCTTATGTCTCAGATTATATGCCTGAATTTGCCAAAATGGTGGATGAAGTAAGCTTTCTAAAAGCCATGCATACCAATGAATTCAATCATGCACCGGCTCAGTTATTCATGCATACTGGAAGTCCTAGATTGGGCAAACCGAGTATAGGGGCTTGGTCCACATATGGCTTGGGTTCGGAGAGTGAAGACCTGCCGGGATATGTAGTGCTCACTTCAGGTGGAGGTGCCATTAGTGCCGGTAAAAGTGCCTGGGGAAGCGGTTTTTTGCCTACCATCTACCAAGGCGTACAGTGTCGCTCAGAAGGTGATCCTGTTTTGTTTTTGTCCAACCCAAAATCCATTGATAGCCATCTCAGAAAAAAATCCATTGATGCCATCAACCAGATCAACCAGATGGAGTTTGAAGAATCAAACGATCCTGAAATACTAACCCGTATCTCGCAGTATGAATTGGCCTTTAGGATGCAAACATCTGTACCGGAGACCATGAACATCGACGATGAACCTGAGTACATCCACCAGATGTATGGCACCAATCCAGGAAAGGCCTCCTTTGCCAACAATTGCCTTTTGGCGAGAAGACTGGTAGAAAAAGGAGTGCGCTTCGTACAACTTTTTGACAATCGCTGGGACACCCATGGCGTGGGTGCAGGCAATGGAGTAGGTGCAGGAATGCGCCGGTCTTGTAAAAACATTGACCAACCAATTGCTGCCCTGCTGAGAGACCTCAAACAAAGGGGACTACTAGATGACACACTCGTGGTATGGGGAGGTGAATTTGGCAGAACTCCCATGATGGAATCCAGGACGGGAGAAGGCTTTGATGGAAGGGACCATCACCTTGAAGCTTTCACCATGTGGATGGCTGGTGCAGGTGTCAAGAAGGGCCATGTCCATGGTGCTACAGATGAAATTGGGTACTACGGCATAGAAGGTCGTACCCATGTGCATGATTTGCAAGCCACCATTTTGGAAAGGTTGGGATTCGATCACGAAAAGCTCACCTATGAATTCCAAGGTAGAAATTTCAGGCTTACAGATGTACATGGAAAGGTGATCAACGAAGTGCTTACTTGATAATTGACTCTTTAGCAACTCATTCTTAATATAACTTGTACTTCAGTCTTGGACAGATGAAATCATTATTAAAAAAGTGTTTTTAGGCAAGTTTTTTATTTGCCAGTTTATCGAAGTAGTCTTCCAATTTCTGTTCTCCAAAGAGAGGGGCCTCCATATCCATTACCATTGTTGTTAAGAAAAACTCTATTGGCCCATATGTTTTTGAACTGCTAAAGGCACGGACCATCCACAGTGCCAATCTTCGTGTCCAATCTGGCAGATGCATGATTTTATTTGGTTTGGAATATGCTTTCAAAGCCAATCCTGCAATTTCATTTTGAGAAAGCAAATCTGGTCCTCCTATATTTATTTCTTTTGTGTCTAGATTGATTGCATCAACAACCACTTTTGCTAAGTCTTCTCCGTGAATTGGATTTAGCCTAAATTCTCCATCACCAAAGAGATAAACCTTACCTCCTTGCGCCATTTTAAGAAAGTCCCCCATATCAGAAAAGAAGCCATTGGGTCTGATTATGGTATAATCAAGTCCTGAGGATTTCAAATAATCGCCTAATTTTTCTTTGGCTTCCCCTATTTTTAAATGCCTAAGCTTCTCACCATTTAATACGGAGATATAAATAAACTTCTTTACCCCTCCTTTCTTTGCATTGTCTATCAGGTTGGCATTTGCCTGATAATCTACATCCATATAAGTTAAGCCATCTTTTTGGCGCGTAATTCCTACCGCACTAATCACTGCTTCCACATTGTCAAATAAATTTTTCAATGTTTCAGGTTTCGTAACTTCCGCTTCTATGATTTCAAGATTCGGAGCACTATGCTTAACTTTGCTCTTATTTCTAACAATGATTTTTGTTTCAATATTTCTGGAAACAAGCACTTTGGTGATGTGCTCCCCAAGATATCCTGTTGCTCCTGCAAGTAAAACTTTGCCTTTTTTCATGATTTGTATAGATATGCAGATTGTCCAACCAACCAAACAGATCATGGCTGGATGAAAACCCAAAGAACGCAATTAATTATTTAAATCCGGATTATAAGGCATTGATAAGTAAACCAATGGAGCTAACATAGATTTTTTAAGCTTTATTACTTATAAAATGCAACAATACCACCAAAATATTAGGTTTATAATTCCCTTATCCCAAGGGTTGAAACCTATAGTGAACAAGATTTCGACCTGCGAGGGCTAATGTCCAATGTCATTAAGTTAGCATAAATAATTGGTTTGCAGTGATATAAGGTGTATATTTAGATATCAACAAACAATTTTAACTTATTTTATTAAGGAAAAAACAAGCAACCATGGGAAATCATTTTAGA
>Ga0222651_1000632_pt1 | contig 20592 bp, 19 predicted proteins | sample AntAcemetagen369_FD_179855 | JGI IMG/M metagenome (GOLD analysis project Ga0222651, IMG submission 179855) | Saline water microbial communities from Ace Lake, Antarctica - #369 | ecosystem: Environmental > Aquatic > Non-marine Saline and Alkaline > Saline | place: Antarctica: Ace Lake...
GGATTGCTCATCGGTTCCGCAATTGGTGTCGTCGCCGCGAAGCGGGTCCAGATGACTGGCATGCCCGAACTTGTCGCACTTTTCAATGGCTTCGGAGGTCTCGCCTCGCTCCTCGTGGGGTGGGCGGAATTTGCGAAGGCCGGCAATTTCGAGGCTTCGCAATATCCGATTTTCACCGCGTGCGCCGTGGTCTTCGCGATCCTCGTCGGTGGCATCACCTTCACTGGTTCGTTGATCGCCTACTTCAAGCTTTCCGGTAAAATGAGCGGCTCAGCGACGATTTTTCCAGGGCAAAAAATCGTCAACCTACTTCTCTTTATCGTCCTTCTTGTGGTCGGCGGCTTCTTCGTCGCGACGGGTGCCGCCTGGGCGCTCTATGTCGTCATCGCGCTGTCACTCGCCCTTGGCGTTCTCGGGGTAATCCCGATCGGCGGCGGTGACATGCCGGTCGTGATTTCGTTCCTCAACAGCTTCTCCGGGATCGCTGCTTCAGCTGCCGGATTCGTCATCTTTAACAACGTCCTCATAGTCGCGGGCTGTCTCGTCGGAGCGTCGGGGATCATCCTCACCGTCATCATGTGTAAGGCGATGAACCGAACCCTCGGGCACGTCCTGTTCGGCACCTTCGGCGCGACAGGGGGTAAAACTCAGGAAGTGGAGGGTGAAATGAAAGCGATCTCGACGGAAGATGCGTATTATATTCTCGAAGCGGCTGAGTCTGTCATCTTCGTGCCCGGCTACGGCATGGCCGTGGCGCAGGCTCAGCACGCCGTGAAAGAACTCGGTGCGATCCTCGAAGCGAACGGCGCTGAGGTTCGCTATGCGATTCACCCCGTCGCGGGGCGGATGCCCGGCCACATGAACGTGCTCCTCGCCGAGGCCGACGTCCCCTATGAGCAGCTTTGCGAGATGGACGACGTCAATGCGATCATGGAATCTGTCGATGTCGCGATCGTGATCGGAGCGAACGACGTCGTGAACCCAGCTGCTGGTGACGATGAAAGCAGCCCCATTTACGGCATGCCGATCATCAACGTGTATCAGGCGAAGACTGTCTTCGCCCTCAAGCGCGGGCAGGGAGCTGGATTCTCCGGATTGGTGAACACCCTCTTTTTCCGTGAGAACACCCGTATGATCTACGGCGACGCGAAAGCGACGATGAATGCTCTCGTGGGGCAGTTTAAAGGTTGATAGCCAAGACGCCCGGCGCGCGGGGCGAACCTTCGACGCTGGGGCTAAAGAAAGGGGCATGTTACTACCTTTGTGGTGGCCTCCCACGCTTCGCGTTTCGTGAGCCGATTCATGCTCTTGTTGGTCAGTCGTTCGAGGCGGATAAATAGGGATATGTCGACGCTACCTTATAGAGTGACTCACAGCTTTCGCAATCACACCCGAGGAAGGGAAAGAAGAGCATTCGGAAGAGGTGCCGCCACCGAGTTGACGACAGGGAGGGCGACTGTCCCAGTCGCCGTAAGCGGAGGGACGAGATGCGACTGGTTTAGCGCGGTTTAATTGTGGGTGACGCGCGCGGCAAACACTGCGGATGGGACATCCGCCCTCCCCGTTTTATCCGTGTAATCTGCGTAATTAGAACTGAAAGGCTGAGTTTCCCGCAATCGCCTTGACATTTTCGGTATCTCTAGTATTTCATTCCAGATTGACTTTGGAGTCAATTTCAGTTGCGCTACAATGCCAATGTTTTTATCGACCTTTTATTGACCTGCAAGCACTTACAGACTTCTATTTCACACAAACCAAGCAGCGGCCTGACCGCTCACAATTACAATTTAACACAAATTTACCTATGAAAATTAAAAACTGGGACATGTTTACTTTCGTTGTCGCCTACCACATTGCGCTGGTGGCGCTACTACCCGCTTTTATTAGTGTGTTTTCGTGGACTGCGGTCGCGTTCTTCCTCGTCACTTACATCCTCGGCGGGATGTCGATCACCGTCGGCTACCACCGCCTCTATGCGCACAAGGCCTACAGCGCCAATCCCTTCTTCGAGTGGTGTGTCTTGCTCAGCTCCGCGCTGGCTTTTGAAATGTCGGCTTTGAAGTGGTCGCACGATCACCGCATCCACCACAACCACTGCGATACCGATAAGGATCCCTACTCCATCAAGAAGGGCTTCTGGTATGCGCACATCCTGTGGCTGTTCGACTATAAGCGCGACTTTGATAAAAGCCTCGTTGCAGATTTGACCAAAAACCCGCGCGTCATGCTGCAAGACAAGCATTACGGCAAGTTCCTGCTCGGTGTGAATCTGGCGGTATTCTTGCTCGGCTGGGCGATCACTGGCAGTGCCTTGGCCTCTTTCTACATGGGCTTCCTAATGCGCATGGCGATGATCCACCACTGCACATGGTTTATTAACTCGCTCTGCCACACCTATGGCTCCAAAACTTATGCCCGCGAGCTCAGTGCCGTGGATAACGCAATCTTGGCCACACTCACTTTCGGCGAAGGCTACCACAACTACCACCACGCCTTCGCGGCGGACTACCGTAACGGCATCCGCTGGTATCACTTTGATCCCTCCAAGTGGACGATCTGGATCGCTTCCAAACTCGGCATGGTCAAAGGCCTGCGCGTCGTCAACGAAGTCACTGTGCAAAAATCGCTCGTTTCTAAAGATAAGAAAATGATCCTCGATCACATCGGCGACGAAATGGACGAATACGCCACCATGCTGAAAGCCAAGCTAGAAGAGCTTTCTCAGTCTTTCGACGAAAAAGCGGCTGCACTCATGGCAAAAGCCCGCGAGCTCAAGCAAGCCAGCGCCGAGCAAAAAGAGCGCCTCCAGCAAGAGATCAAGGCTCTACGCGCAGCGCTCAAGGTCACTTGGGAAGAGTGGGTCGATGTGACTCGCGACGCATCCAAGCAGTATAAGTTCTCGCATTAAACCACCCACAGCCCGCAAGTCAGCGGTGGCAGGTGGATATTTGTGGCCGTCAACGGGATACACGCTGACTGGATGCCCTCCAAGCAGAAGCGCTCTTGGTCAGCGATTTGCTTCAATGTTTCCGGCTTGAGCGCCTCGCAAGCGATGTCCGCATATTCCATGTGCGGGTTGATCGCGTAAACGAGCTGCGGCGCATCGACTGATTTGTCGGCGTTGAATAAAACCACCGCTGCGCTCGAACCCTCGGTGAAGAAGAACTGCATGTAGTGTTGGCTCAAGCCGCCGTCGTAGCGAAAAGCCTTGCCCAGATTCGAGCGGCGGAACTGGATCCAATCACGGAAGTAGCCGTGCGTACCCGAGTAAACGTAGCGGCGATTATAATCGAGCGCGTTCACATCGCCCCGCTGGTAGGTGTTGGAAATACCTAGCTTCGAGCGCATAAAGTCCTGTCCCGCAGCCAGCATCGGCACGCCCAGCGAGGCAAAGAGTAGCGAAGCCATCAAGTGCGTGCGGCGCCGATCCAGCAGCGTGGGATCCGAGCCATCGTGCATAGGCCGCTCGGTGATGCGGTCGAGCCAGCAATGATCATCGTGCGATTCGGTGTAGTTAATCGTCTGCGCCGCGAAGCGCGTGGTGCCCGGCGAGCCAGCCACGAAGTGCCGGATAATATCTTGGCTCCCCTCGCCCTTAACATAGTCGGCGATACAATCTCGGTAGCCATCGTTCCACGAGGCGAAGCCCGTTTCCTTAAGTTCGTCTTGAATGTGCCCACGAAAGCTCCATGGCTCGGCGATCAGAATCAGCGAAGGCTTGACCTTCTTCAGCTCTACCTCGATCTCACGCAGCACCTCTATGCCGATCAACTCGGCCAGATCGAAGCGAAAACCATCCACATCGTACGTTTCTACAAGATGAATGAGGCTATCGATGATCAAACGGCGCGCCATCGGCGTATCGCAGCGCAGATCGTTCCCGCAGCCGCTCCAGTTCATTAGGTCGTTGCCCTTATCGAGGTGGAAGTAATAAAACTTATCGACGAAGAGAAAATGGTTCGGCTCACCGACATGGTTATACACCACATCGAGGATCACCGCCATGTCTTGCTGGTGGAACGCATCGACCAACTCGCGAAATTCTTCGATCTGCGAAGCTCGCTCCGGCTCCGCCGCGTAGCTACTCTCGGGCGAGAAATAGTTCACCGTCATATAGCCCCAGTGGTAGTCCTCCGGCTTTTCATTATCAAACTCTTGGATCGGCTGCAGCTCCACCGCATTCACGCCGATCTCTTTTAAATAGGAGCCCTCCGCCTCGAGCCACTTGCGCAGCCCCCCGTAGCCAGCGCGCTCTTGCGCAGTCAAATCAATCGGCGCGTGCGCAGCGAGGTCGCGCACATGCGCTTCCAAAATAACGAGGTCATGCCAAGCCGGCGGCGTAAAGCTCGGCGACACTTTAGCCATCCGCTCAGGCGCGACGACGATGCCCGGCCCGCGCCGCCCCAAGCAAGCCTTAGCATAGGGATCGAGCACTGCAAAGGAGCCGTCGAAGTGGGCGGTGCCCTCCGAGTTGGAGCCCTCGATCCGGTAGGTGTAGTAGTAGCCGTCGAGGTTCTTATCCACCGCTAGCTCCCAGGTACGCCCATCGAGGCAGCCCATGGAGACAGTGAGCGCATCGGAGGCATCGGCCTTCTGGCCGTAGCATACTTTGACCGCAGTCGCACGCGGCGCGAAAAGGCGAAAGGTCGTCGTGTCGCCTGCGACGGTCGCACCCAGCGCAAGGTCTGTTTTGGCCGACGTCAGAAACTGCGTATGCGGCAACTCGTGAACTTCCTCGCGCATCGCATCGCGCCACACTATTTTCTCATTACCCACCGGCTCATAGCCTTGCGGCGTATGAAAGCGGTAGATGTGGCTGCCCGTCTGCCGAGGATAGAATAGGAAGTTCGAAACTCCATCGCGCTGCACCCGATTGGGCGCACTATCCGGCACATCCAACCAGTCGCCCTTGTCCGTGATAAATTTGAAAGCAAACTTCTTACTTTGCGGGATATGCTTCAGCGGCACGCGCAGTTCATAGATCGTCTCCGCAGCATCACTGACCGGCTTCAGCTCCCATTGCGATTGGCCGAGCGCTTTTTCCCACTTATTAAAATCGCCGCCCAGATAGACCTTTACCTTACGATCCAGTAATTCTGGATGCCGATTCGAGCGCAGCGTAAAAACCCAGCTATTCTTACGCCGGTAGTAGCGGTAAAACTGCCCACACGCCTCAGGCGACAAGCGCTCCAGTCTCGAAAAAGGCTGCTCCTTCGGCCCCAACAAGAGCGGAGGCAGCGTCGTCGTGCTGAGCCAGTTAGCCGAGAGAAAGATCAAGCCCGAGTCTCTTGATTCCCAAAATGCGTGTGCGATCTGTTGCGTTTTCTTCGCCATAATAGAACAACCTATGTGCGGCACATACTAGCAAGCGCAACACCGATTCCTCAAGATACGGAAAAAATCAGAGCAACACAGATAGGCGACAGTTGACGCCATCGATCAACTGCACTTAGGTGACAGGGAATGAAAAAAATCCTCGTAGCGCTCTCTGGCGGCGTCGACAGCGCCGTGGCCGCCTGGCTGCTCAAAGAGCAAGGCTACGACATCGCGGGTGCCTACATCCGCACTTGGATGAATGAGGAAATGCCGCTGGCCGACTGCCCTGCCCAGCAAGACATCGAAGACTCCCGCGCCGTGGCCGCCCACCTTGGGATCGACTACGAGATCGTCAACCTCGTCAACGAATACCGTGAGCACGTGGTCAACTACCTGGTCGACGGCTACCAGCGCGGTATCACTCCCAACCCCGACATGATGTGTAATCGAGAGATGAAGTTCGGCATCTTTCAAGACTACGCGCTCAAAACCGGCTTCGACGGCATCGCCACCGGCCACTACGTGCGCAAAAGCATTCACGCCGACGGCACCCAGGATCTACTCGAAGGCCTCGATAAAAACAAAGATCAAACCTATTTCCTCGCCCTGCTGCGCCAAGAGCAAATTCGCCAAGCCCTCTTCCCCATCGGCGAGCTGGAAAAGCCGCGCGTGCGCGAGATCGCCCTCGAACAAAAGCTGCCCAACGCCACCAAAAAAGACAGCCAAGGCATTTGCTTTCTCGGCGATATGAATATCAGCCGCTTCTTAGAGCACTATATCGAGGACAAGCCCGGCGACATCGTCAACCCCGAGGGCAAAGTGCTCGGTCGCCACCGCGGCCTGCACCGCTACACTACCGGCCAGCGTCGCGGCATCGGCGTGCCCTCCAATACCGACAACGAGTTCTACGTCGTCACCGCCCTCGACATGGAGCGCAACGAACTCCTCGTCGCCTTTGATCAGCCCGACGCCCCCGGCCTCTTTACCTCCGAGGTCGAGCTCTATGGCCTCAGCTTCGTCAACCGAGCCATCACTCAGCCCCAACGCTTGCTAGCCAAGCCCCGCTACCGCGACCCCTCACAACAGATTACCTACACCCCGACAGGCAAAGACCGCGCCCAAGTAAGTTTTGATGAGCCTCAGCGCGCCCTCTCCCCCGGCCAGATCCTAGCCCTCTACGACGGCGAAAAATTACTAGGCGGCGGCTTTTATAAGTAAACCCCACCATTATTCCTCGCTTGCCAGGCAGACCCGTCGAAGCTTCTATTGGCGCATGTTAGGACGCTTCAGAACCGAGTGCCGCCGCATCATCTTCCAGTCGACACGCTGGGATGAGAAGGCTTTCGACATTATCCTCATCTTCGCGATTTTATTCAGCGTCGCAGTCGTACTCTGGGAAAGTATTCCAAGCATTTCTCCCGAAACGAGACAGACGCTCTATGTGATGGAATGGACGATCACCATCCTATTCACGATCGAGTATATCCTACGCCTCTACGTCTCTGAAAAACCGACACGCTACGCCCGCAGCTTCTTTGGCATCGTCGATCTACTCGCCATACTGCCGACCTATATCGGTCTCTTCATTCCTGGCGCCCACTACTTAATGCTGCTCAGAGTGCTACGGGTGCTACGAATTTTCCGCATACTCAAGCTAACCAAATACATTGGTGAGGCCAACATACTGATACGCGCCATGCGCGCCTCCGCGCGTAAGATCGCTATCTTTGTTTTTGTCGTGCTCAATCTGGTGCTGATCCTCGGCTCTCTCATGTATTTGATCGAGGGTGCGGAGAACGGCTTCACCAGCATCCCGAAGAGCGTCTATTGGGCAGTCGTCACGCTGACCACGGTCGGCTACGGCGACATCTCCCCGCAGACGCCGTTCGGGCAGTTTGTCGCCTCCCTCATCATGATTACCGGCTACGGCATTATCGCCGTGCCCACCGCCATCGTGACTGCGGAAATGACGCGTCCCGCCAAATCGCTATCCGAAACACCAGACCCCACCTGCCCCGGCTGCGGCTGGGAAAACCACGACCAAGACGCCACCTTCTGCAAAGTTTGCGGCGATCAACTGCCGGTGCTGGCTCCACCCGAGCAAGGGTAAGGCAAGTCAGGACGCACCCGGCAATCCCCTGCTAAACCGCTTGCCAGTCAGTGAGAATCCTGCCTTCGTTCGCATCGTGAAGCTAACTAGCCCCAACTCGATCCAATATGTCTTCGGCCTCAGTAATGAGGAGCTGACCTTCACGATCAACACTGGCCAAAGCTCCATAGGGAGTCGCCCTCCCAGTCCAATCACTGAGCCCTACCCCGAATGGACGAAGTTGGAGTCGAACCAATGTCCGAACTGCCCTCTCAAGACGGCGGACTGCCAAAATTGCCCTGCGGCGATAAGAGTCCACGAAGTGTTGGAAACTTTTAAGGATTCAACTTCGATCGAAAAAATCGATCTCAGTGTCATCACCCACCGCCGCATCTATAAACAGGAATGCGATCTACAGAGCGCTCTCAACTCCATGCTGGGGCTGCAAATGGCGACCAGTGGTTGCCCGATTTTGGAAAAGCTCCGCGGGATGGCGACTTTCCACATGCCGTTCTGCTCTTTCGGCGAAACGCTCTATCGCACAGTCAGTGCCTACTTGACTCAGCAATTTTTCATCCACAAAGAAGGCGGTCAGGCAGACTGGGACCTTGATGGCCTTAAAGCCTTTTACGGTGAACTTGAAACATTGAATCAGGCCTTTTCCCTGAGGATTCGAGCCATTGAGGAAAGCGACGCCGCCTCCAATGCCATTGTCATGTTTTTTGCTTCATCCATCGTAGCGGCTGAAGCCATCGAAGACGGCCTCAGTGAATATAAAGACTACTTCACCGGTGCCAGCTCGCACCCACCAGAGGGCGGATAAGGGGAACGGTGGTGAGTCGCACTACAATCAGCTACTCTACAGATTTCATCTCAGTCTTGATTTCGGCTTCCAACATTAGCTCCGAAACATCCACTTCCAGCGCATCGCAGATGCGAAGTAACGAATCCACGGTAGGATCGCGCATACCACGCTCAATATAAGAGATAGTTTGCTGCGAGTTTGTTGGCTTTCTCGCTAATCTACGCAATCGATCAAGATGGCGATGGAATCTGAATTTAATCTGCCAAGGCGTATCGCCCCAAAAAATTGCGCGTTAATTCTGTGCGCTAAGAACCTGGTTTGTGCAAAAAATCGCGATGCTTTGCAGATCGGTAAAAAGTCTTTAACAGGCGGCGAAGCGTTGGGTGCTGTTCGTCACTATATCCATTTGAACCCTGTTCGTGCGGGTTTGGTGGAAGCGTCCTGCTTAGAGCAATACGTCGACAGCAGTTTTGCACGTTTATGATATCCCCGTCGTCGGCTAAGTTTCGAGAGTCCAGAACTCGCTTTAGATTACGCAGGTGGATTGTCAGATACCCCGGCGAGTCGTCGCAAATACCGCGATTATCTTGGCTGGATCTCTGAGACCGACGAGGAGGCAAGGCGACTGGGTTTTGAAGAGATGACAAAAGGCTGGGCGAAGGGAACAGCTGATTTTAAACGATCGATTATGGAGGATTTTAATGATGAGCAGATGCGAAAGGTTGTGGAATCGGAAGCTTCTGAAATGCGCGAGCCAGCTTGGGCGCGGACTTTATTCGCAGGACTCACAGTATTAGGTCGCCGTGAGATTGAGATGGAAACCAGTCGTAAGGGAGCCGATTGGAAAGTGGCTCTTGCTCGCTACCTACGTGAACGACATCTGACGCCTTATCGCTGGATCGCAACAAATCTGAAAATGGGCGCACCTTCTTATGTGCAAAGCTTGGTCTGTCTTCACCGTAAAAGAAAAGACTCAAAATTATGGAAACAATTATTAAAACAAGGATGATTGGATCCCATCTGTTGCCCGACCCCATCTGTTGCCCCAAGCACGAGTTGAAGGGACTCGCCATACTGAGCTTCACGAAGGGGTAATAACATTCGAGCAACTCACAGAAAATGATCCCGCCAAGCAAGATTTTCAGCTAAATCTGCGGGAAAATTGCTTGCGTCTCGATTTAAGCGAAAACCGCCTATTGAGTGAGTTCTGAACATAACGACATGACCCCCTCCGAGTTCTTAATAGATAAATATAAAAACACATTGACATTTATGCATCGCAGTCTTATAGATCGTCCTTAGGACGATCTATAAGACTGCGATGTATTGAGTTTGGTCATTCAGAGATCAGCCAGTAGCGGCAAACAGTGAGCTACAGAGGTCTGGCTCGTATTTAACTGAGTTCTCGTTGCGCACCTGGGCTTGTCCGACTCCGAGGATTGTCTTCTCGTCGCGGTGGTTCACTTCGATGTCCCAGCGCCAGACGTATTCTTGTAGTATGTCTTCAAGGGGGAGATCGGGATCGGTGCAGATTATGTAGGCGGGCCGCGTGTAAAGTCTGCGTGCGCTCAACTGGATGCGCCTTTGTGCCCATACTAGGTTCAGATTAAATGCTGGCCCGAGTGGGTCTTTGCGATAAGCAGTGCCGGGGGTTTTTCGACCAACTTTGCGTAATATAGTGTCATCGAGGGCAAATAAGGTGGGCAAGCAAGTGTCGTCGCAGCCTCTGTGCGCAAGAGGCTGTCCCGCAAACCGAGTCCGCGCACTTTTCCCAGATGCGCTCCCACTGGGTTAGGGGCGATGCCTCGTTTTTTTTTCGATGGTTACCGGCGAAGGCGGAACCACTGGCCGGTGTGCGATGATGTTGGCTTTGTCCTCGATAATCCATTCGATGACTTCGCCTTTCACGAACTCCATCGCTTCGGCTACGGCGGTGGGGAAGTTGATATAATATTGGTCGGCTCCCTTTTTGCGGGAGATCAGTTGAACTTTAGTCGGGTATCCCATTATGGTTCCTTTGGTTAGTGTATATATTAGACTAAAGTCTAGTATATACACTAGATCAAGAATCTAGTAAAACCACTCTCGAGGCGATGTTTAACAACAGTCCAGCGACACATTACTTAGAAAAGACTGCTAAATAGCAGCAACTAGAGAGATTTGACACCGTCCATGTTATAAGATACGTCCTTAGGACGTATCTTATAACATGGACGTGATAAAGACGAATTCAACAGATCAATTCATAACTCCAAAGCTGACCCTACTCGATGAAGCCTTGCGGGAGGTCTTGACCCGCTCTGAGATGCCGACCGTAACCACCTATCAACTCTTTATACACATACGAGCACTTTACAAAAGTGGCCAAAAATTATGGCTACGGAATCTTGCCCCAGACAAAGAGAAGCTAAATCGAGTGCGGCGGGCACTTGTTGAAGCAAATGTGCTGACTCCTGATAAGGACTTTAGGCATGGAGTCTATCGTATCGTCGAAAACGGTGATCGTCCAGCCGAGGAGATCTGCGGGATGGTTGAACCTTTTTGCTATATATCACACCTCTCAGCCATGGCTCGATATGGTTTAACCGACCGTCGCTCGAAAGCTCTACAATTGACGATACCAGATGCTAAAACAGGAAAAAAACTCTGGAATGATGAGTTCTTCGTAAAGGACTACACCGAAAAAGACAGGGAAAGCCTAAGTGCTTCAGAAATCATTTTACCGACTCCTCGTTCAAATTTCCCAGACAAAGTCAGAGGCCAAGCCGTTTCAATTAAACGAACCGCACACCTTGGATCGAGTCAGCCAATTCGGGGAAGTTTAGCCCGGATCGAAACGATCGGCCATGTCTTTGCAAGTATGCTAGAGGATCCTGAACTCTGTGGCGGGATGAAACATGTGATCGAGGTCTGGCAAGAGCATGCACAGGCCTATCTGGACGAAATTATCAACGCGATCGAACGCCGGCCAAAAAGTATTACTAAGGTCCGTGCCGGATACTTGCTCGAAGAATTAATCGGAATTAACGATGCCCGTATCGAAAGTTGGATGAAATTTGCCCAACGAGGAGGTTCACGCTTGCTCAACCCTTCTGCACCGTTCGAATCAGTATTTTCTGAAAAATGGATGCTATCTCTAAATGTCAGCTGAACCAAAACAACATTCTGTCGATATAAATGCTTGGGTCGAAAAAGCGAAACACGACCGTCACCTGTATTTTGAGCGGCAAGCGACAGAAATAGTGCTTGCCTCTATTGGGAGGAGTTCGATTTTTGGTGGAAAGATGTTCCTGAAAGGAGGAACTTTGATGGGCGTTGTCTACAAGAGCCCGAGACAAACTGCAGATATTGATTTCACGGCGGAGTTCGATCCCTCGGATTCATTGCTCGACGAACTGAACCAAGACCTCAATGGAGAAATGAAACGTAGCGCAGCCAATTTAGGTTACCCTGACTTCGTCTGCAAAGTTCAAAGTCTAAAGAAGAAGCCCAGACCACAGGGCTTCGATAAAATGCAATTTCCTGCGATCGAGATGAAAGTTGCCTATGCCAAGCGCGATACAAGATCCCACATGAAATTGGAAAGAGGCGACTGCCCAACAACTTTGAGAGTAGAAGTCAGTTTCAACGAACCTGTCGAAGCCATAGAACTCATTCAACTCGGGCACGATTCAACTATTCATGCATACGGATTCGCCGAATTGATTGCCGAAAAAATACGGGCACTGCTGCAACAGGTAAAAAGAGACCGCGGCCGCTGTCAGGATGTCTATGATATCGCCTTTCTAGTCAAAGATACAGAGTTTCAAGACAGTGAAAAGCAATATATCCTAGAGCGGTTGATTAAGAAATCCCATGCCAGGGACATCCATCCAGATCAAGATGCCATCGGGCAACCCGACATCAAAGACCGCGCTAGAAAAGGCTGGAAAACTCTTAGCCTAGAGCTTTCTGAGCTCCCTGATTTTGATCGAGAATTTGAAATCGTAGAATTCTTCTACCGGTCGCTGCCATGGGATTCGCCTAAACAGTAAAATTAACGTCCATTAGGAGCCAAAAAAGGGGTCAAACGTTTAAAATAGAATAACTCACTAAACTCCATTTGTTACACCGTGGGTAAAAGGGGGCAAACGTTTAAATTAAATGTCGTCTGTATGACTTAGTTTTACCTTTAGCGATTCTTGCTGCTTCATTGCTTGTATCCTTTGCGAGAACTCAAAAGCTAGGGGAGTAGGCTAATATTTATTTTAAACGTTTGACCCTATTTTGCATTTCCTTTGATCAAGAACTTGCGTATTTTCTCAGGATCGCCCATGCGCTTTTGCGCAGCTCTTTTCATTACAGGTATTTCAGCGCGTAGTTGGCGGTTGTCTGTTTTGGCGGCAATTACGGTCATACCCCAAACTTTCAAATGTTAGCGCTGAGAGCAAGCTTGTTGTCAATTTTTTCCTCATTCCTGCACAGGCTTCGGCTTACGCGCTCTCGGCACGTCGCGGGCATCGAAGTGTAGGATATACTTCTGTGCAAAGTAGGGATCGTTGAAGCTGCTCTCCAGTGAGATGGTTTTGCGGGGGCGGATGCCGAGCGCGGTCAGCTCCTCTTCCAGTTCCCCACCCTTCCAGTAAAGCACGCCGTTGGGGATGGAGTTGCGCTCGCCGCGGCGTAGGTTACTTTTGATCCAACTAAAATATTCTGGCAGGTTTTTGACTGCGCGCCCGGTGATAAAATCGAACTGTTTCTTGATCTCCTCAGCTCGGCATTGACGCGCTTCGACATTTTTAAGGCCTAGCTTGTCCACCAAATCTTTCACCACGATAATCTTTTTACCGATCGAATCGATTAGCGTGAAATGTGCCTGCGGGTAGCAGATCGCCATGATGATGCCGGGGAAGCCGCCGCCGGTGCCGACATCTAAAATGCGCGCGCCATTCATCAGCTTGAGGTGATTGGTAATGGCTAAGCAGTGCGAAAGGTGGTGCGCTTCGAGGTGCTCAATATCTTTGCGCGAGATCAAATTAATCTTCGTATTCCACTCGCGCAGCAGCACTACCCAAGCTTCCAGCACAGGCCAGGCCGCTGCATTTACGTGCGGAAATTGTTGTCGGATAGTCTCCATAATTTAAATATATAAATAGCCTAGTAAGCGCATTTGGAAATTTCGCCATAAGCGGATTGAAAAGTCAAAGCCCTGATCTAAAAATCATTCAAAACGAAAACATGAAGACAGCGCGCCGCATTATACACATCGACATGGACTGCTTCTACGCAGCGGTGGAGATGCGCGAACGCCCCGAGCTGGCCGACAAACCGCTGGCAGTCGGCGGCTCATCAGGGCGCGGCGTGTTGACCACCTGCAACTATGCGGCGCGCGCGTTTGGCGTGCGCTCTGCGATGCCAGTCTTCAAAGCACGTGCGCTGTGCCCACAGCTGGTGATCGTGCCGGTGCGTTTCGATCTCTATCGCGCCGCCTCTAAAAAGGTGCGCGAAATCTTTGCCCGCTACACCGAGCTGATCGAGCCGCTCTCGCTGGATGAAGCCTACCTCGACGTGAGCCACATCAAGCGTCCCGGTGCCGAGATCGCAGCCGAGATTCGCGCAGCGATCCAAGAAGAAACCGGGCTCACTGCCTCTGCGGGGATCGGCCCGAATAAACTGGTGGCCAAGATCGCTAGCGATTGGAACAAGCCAAATGGCCAGTGCGTAGTGGCTCCCTCCAAGGTGGATCTATTTATGCAAGCGCTGCCCGTGCGGCGGATCTGGGGCGTCGGGCCTAAGAGCGCTACTCGGCTCGCCGCGCACGGCATCGAAACCTGCGCGCAGCTACAGACCAAAGATAAAACTTGGCTGGCGCAGGAGTTTGGCAGTTTCGGTATGGAGCTTTATGAGCTATGCCGTGGCATCGATGAACGCCCCGTCGAGGCCAACCGGGCACGAAAAAGCCTGAGTAACGAACGAACCTTTGCACAAAATCTAGAAAGCCTCGCAGAATGCCGCGAAGAGCTAATCCACCAACATACCGAACTCATGGAGGATTTACGCAAAAGTGCGCCTGATCGAAATATTGCCAAACTACTGGTGAAATTAAAATTCAGCGATTTTCGGCGCACCACTGCCGAAATGCCAGGAAATCAGCCAGACATAAAGCGCTACCACGAGCTACTCAACGATGCCTGGGGGCGCAGCGGCGAGCCCGTGCGTTTACTCGGGCTAGGCGTGCGTTTCGCCGAGACCGAAGGCGGCAGCGAACAGCTGGAACTCGCATTGTGACCGCTCAAACCATGCGGTGTGGGCCACACCGCGCTACCCTTTCAAATTCACAGGCACAAAAAAACCGACCTATTAAAATGTCGGCTTACTAAAATTTAAAACAAAATGGCGCAGTCCCTACCCCTAAGGACTGCGCCAACCATTGTCTACTTTATCGTCCTCCGGAGAGGACTTTTTGTTACCCCAAACTCCCTTGCGGGAGAAAAGTTGATATTTGAAGAAGAAACCATTTTGCTTCCCTCTGCAAGAATTAATTTAATGAAAAAGAATAATACTAATTTTACTTATAACCCCTATAAGCCTTGCTTATGAAGTGACTCTTCAGAAAAGTGGCGCGAGGGATACCCCTAAACCCCGCGCCACACTATTTTCTGCTTTATCTTATTACCCCAACTCCCATACACGGGAGAAATACGAAAGAACTAAAACAACACTAACACTTCTCATGCCAATTTAAATGAAACACCAAATTTTACCCATTTTATCGTCCACTGCATGAAATTTTCTAAACACATCGAAGACGTGATCGCTGATTTCCGTGGATTGCCCCACACGGTGAGCGCTTCTTCGCGGCGCGAGCCGACCTCGTTGGATAGCATCATGGTGGTGCTTCAGGAAAAATATAAACTGGAGAAGCCTAGCCCGGAGCGCATCTTAGTCGAAAACTGGGAGCAAGTCTTCGGCAAACTGGCTGGACGCTGCAATCCTGTCCGCATCAAAGACGACACCACGCTGATCATTTCTGTCAACAACCAGACCCTGCGCTCCGAATTACAGTTTATGAAACGTTCTTTTCTAAAAAAGATCAACGCACTGGAGCATTGCAGCAAAATCACAGACATCGTGATCCGAAGTTAAGGGGTCACGGGAAGCTGCATTGACAGACGCGTGCTTTGCTCAAGGCTTAGACTCTCTTTTATGAAAAGCTACCTTGATCTTCTTCGCACTGTTTTAGAAACCGGCACTTACCGCGACGACCGCACCGGCACCGGCACCTACTCGATCTTCGGAGCGCAGGCGCGTTTCTCGCTCGAGACCGAATTTCCAGTGCTGACCACTAAGAAACTGCACCTGCGCTCGATCATCCATGAGCTACTGTGGTTCATCCAAGGCGATACAAACATCAATTATCTTAAAGAGAACAAAGTGCGCATCTGGGATGAGTGGGCGGACGAGGACGGCAACTTAGGCCGCGTCTATGGCGCACAGTGGCGCGACTGGGCAGCGCCCGATGGCGAGCGTATAGATCAACTGGCCGAGGTGATCGAATCGCTGAAGAATAATCCCGATAGCCGCCGCCACATTGTCTGCGCGTGGAATCCTGGCGAGGTCAAGCACATGGCACTGCCGCCCTGCCATGCGCTGTTTCAATTCTACGTGGCCGATGGCGAGCTCAGCTGCCAACTCTACCAGCGCAGTGCCGACATTTTTTTAGGCGTGCCCTTCAACATCGCCTCTTACGCACTGCTGACTAGGATGGTGGCGCAAGTCTGCGGATTGAAGGCCAAGGAATTCATCCACACCTTCGGCGATCTGCACCTCTACGCTAACCACGTCGAGCAAGCCAAGCTGCAACTCTCGCGCGAGCCGCGTCCGCTGCCGCAGATGAAAATCAACCCCGCAGTGAAAGCGATCGGCAATTTTAAATACGAAGACTTCGAGCTTGTGAACTACAACCCTCACCCCGCGATCAAAGCGCCGATCGCGGTGTGAAGGCGAAGCCGCCACCCCGCGATCAGTGCTTTAATCCGTTTTCAGTTCTCAGTTTTCGGTTCTCTTGTTCCTGATTCTGTGAAATTTGAAACTAAATAACCGAAAACTGATAAACCCTTCAACGAAGTTTAACTAAAAACTGATGAACTCTCCTCCCACCTTTAAAGCCATCGCTGCCATGTCGGAAAACCGTGTCATCGGCGACGCGGGCGACATACCTTGGCACCTACCAGCCGACTTTAAGTGGTTTAAGAAAAAGACTATGGGCGCGATCCTCGTGATGGGCCGTAAGACTTATGAATCGATTGGCCGTCCGCTGCCAGGGCGCGAAACTTATGTGCTCAGCCGCCAAGCGCGCGAGATCAAGGGCGTGCGTACTTTCACCGATCTCGCTGTGCTCGACCACCTAGATACGGATCAGACGATCTGGATCGCAGGCGGCGGCGAAGTTTACCAGCAAATGCTCAACAAATGCAGCGAACTCTACCTCACCCGCGTCCACCGCACGCTGGCAGGCGATGCGCACTTCCCTGAGTTTGAGGATGCGTTTAAACTAGAGGAAATTATAGAGCAAAAAGATGACTTTACTATAGAGCGTTGGGTTAAGCTTTAATAACTCTTCGCAAAAATCACGCGCTTGCCGGGCTTGCTGGTGAAGACGCAGGGCACCACTTCGTCGATGGTGGCATTGGGTATGCAGCGCACCGTGACTTTGTATTGCTTAGCGATCTTGTCTTCGAGTTCGGAATCGCAGCAAAAGCCCATCGAGGCGAAGCCGCCGTGGATTTCAGGATTATCGGAATTCTTCGGTGTGAAAAACTCGATAAAGTCTGCCTCCGTAGTGATCTCGCGGGTGTGCTCCTTGCGAAAGGCTTTGGCCTTGGCCAACATCCCAGCTTGCATCTCGTCGAGGAGGTCAGCGATGTTGGCTACGAAGGTATCGCGAGGGATGCTTTGCTTATCCTTGGGCGCGCGGTCGCGGCGGCCGACGAAAACGTTGCCCCCTTCCATATCGCGCGGGCCGACTTCGACGCGCAGCGGAATGCCCTTCTTAATCCAGCCCCAAGCCTTTTCGCCGCCGCGTATGTCGCGGTCGTCGAACTCGACGCGCACGCGCGCGTCCATGTAGTTTTGCGCTTCGAGTTGTTTTTTGAGCGCTTGGCAGTAGTCGAGCACTTGCTCTCGCGTCTCCTCCTTGGGCGTGACGGGAATGATGACTACGTGCGAGGGCGCGATGCGCGGCGGCAGCACGAGCCCATCGTCGTCCGAGTGCGTCATAATAAGGCCGCCGATGAGGCGCGTGGAGACGCCCCATGAAGTCGTCCAAGCGAACTCCTCTTTGCCCTCGGCGCTGAGGTATTTGATGTTGCTCGACTTAGCAAAATTCTGACCAAGAAAGTGCGAGGTGCCCGCTTGCAACGCCTTGCGGTCCTGCATCATCGCCTCAATGGCGAAGGTGGCGTCCGCGCCGGGGAAGCGCTCGGCTTCAGTCTTTTCGCCAGTGATGACGGGCACGGCCATAAAGTTCTCGGAAAAGTCGGCGTAGATGTCGAGCATCTGGCGCGTTTCGGCCATCGCCTCCTCGGCGGTGGCGTGCACGGTGTGGCCTTCCTGCCAGAGAAACTCGGTGGTGCGCAGGAAAAGGCGGGTGCGCATCTCCCAGCGGACGACGTTGGCCCACTGGTTGATCAACAGCGGCAGGTCGCGGTAGGACTGCACCCATTTGGAAAAGAGCTCGCCAATGATCGTCTCAGAGGTCGGGCGCACGATGAGCGGCTCTTCCAGCGGGCCCGCAGGCTGTAGTTTACCGTCCGCATCAGCTTCGAGCCGTGAATGGGTGACGACGGCGCACTCTTTGGCAAAGCCCTCGACGTGATCGGCCTCTTTTTGTAAGAAGCTCATCGGGATGAAGAGCGGGAAGTAGGCGTTTTTGTGGCCGGTCTCCTTGAAGCGGCGGTCGAGATCGTGCTGGATATTTTCCCAGATGGCGTAGCCCCAGGGCTTGATCACCATACAGCCGCGCACGGGCGAGTTCTCTGCCAGATCGGCAGCTTTGACTACCTGTTGATACCACTCGGGGTAGTCTTCTGCGCGGGAGGGTGTGATTGCGGTTTGTGCCTGTTTAGCCATAAGGTGCAGAAGCAAAGTGTCCCGCGCGAGGCGTGCAATGCCAAACTGCAAAGTAGCACAGGCATCTTGCCTGTGTCATTTGCAGCAGCCACAGCCAAGATGCCTGTGCTACGATTCTAAGGGCACTTCTGCGAGAAGGCTCGCTACAAAGGTCAATCCGGACGGTTAATCGCCGAGCCAGCCGCCGCGCACGAAATCAATAGCCGGCGCCATAAATCCCGGAAAAACCTTCGCCAGCAGCATAACGAGTCCGACTGCTATCAGCAACATCACGAAGCCCTTCCCCGCACTCTTCAAAATCTTAATAAAGAGGATCAGCAGGACCACTAGAATGATCCAGACCACGATATTGCGCGAGGCGATAGCTTCTTGTAGAAATTCCATTAACTCTAAAAAATGCCTAGTTTTCGCGCATGGCAAGCCTGCGAAAGCTAGTGAGGCCGATTTTTAAAGAATTCACACCGTCCAATCTTCCCAACCCAGGCCTTCGATTTACTTCGCTTCGCCGATGTATTCCTGCTTCATCCAATATTGGAGGCACTCGGGCACTTTGACACGGCCGTCGGCTTGCAGGTTGTTTTCCAAGATCGCAGCCAATACGCGGGGCACTGCGAGACCTGACCCGTTAAGCGTGTGGGCGGTGATGGGCTTGCCGTCGGCACCGCGGTAGCGGATACCCGCGCGGCGGGCTTGGAAGTCGGTAAAGTTGGAGCAACTCGAAACCTCCAGCCAGCGCTTCTGGCCGGCGGCATACACTTCGAGGTCGTACTGCTTGGCGTGGGGAAAACCGATGTCGCCGGTGCACATGCGCAGCACGCGGTAGGGCAACTCCAGCTTTTGCAGCGTGGCTTCGACATTGTCGCGCAGTTTTTCAAGTTCTTCCATCGAACTCTCGGCATTCGTCCACTTGACCAGCTCGACCTTATCAAATTGGTGCAGGCGGTTGAGCCCGCGCACGTGCGCCCCCCAGCTGCCCGCCTCGCGGCGGAAGCATGGGGTGTAGGCGCAGCGCAGGATCGGTAACTGCGCCGCGTCGAGAATCTCGTCGCGGTAGAAATTCGTAACCGGCACCTCAGCGGTGGGGATCAGGTAAAGACCTTCTTTCTCGTCGACATACATTTGCCCTTCTTTATCTGGCAACTGCCCTGTCGCGGTGGCGCTCTCGGCGTTGACCACGATCGGAGGCAGCAACTCCTCGTAGCCGTTCTTGCCCGCTTCTTCCAAGAAATAGTTGATCAAGGCGCGCACTAAGCGCGACATTTCGCCCACATAAAAAGGAAATCCCGCTCCAGTCGTCTTCACCCCACGCGCAAAGTCGATCCGCGACTCAAACCAGGGAATGTCAAAGTGCGGCAGCGCGTGCGGAAAGTCCGCGTCGGCGTCGCCCCACGTCGAGGCCACCACATTATCATCCTCGCCCTTGCCGACCGGCACCGAGGGATCTGGCAGATTAGGGATCGAGAGAAAAGCCGCTTGAAACGCCTCGTCCGCAGTCTTGGCCTCAGCTTCCAGCTCCTTGGCTCGGCCAGCAGTGCCTTGCATCCCCTTGACCGCTTCCATAAACTCCGGCGAGCCTTTCGGCAGTGCGGCCATTTCTTTATTGGCCGCCTTCTGCTCGGCGCGCGCCTGCTCGGCCTCGGTGATCTTAGCACGGCGAGCCGCATCGAGCGCAAGCACCGCGTCGATGTCGGTCTTGAATTTCTTATGGGCAATGGCAGCACGAACAAAGTCCGGTTGCTCGCGAAGTAGCTTAATATCGATCATAGCAAAAATTGGATCAGGGAAAAGCAGACAGGACAGAGCGAGCAGTCAAGCCAGCAAAGCGGGAGGATTGAAAAGGTTAAGCACGAGCACTGGGAAAGCGGCATCGTAATCATACCCCCTCAGCGTGCCAGCGATGACGATCTCTGGGCTCTGAGCGACCACGGAATCGGCCAACTGGTTGATCCGATTGGAAAGACTGATCGCGCTCATTTCGCCCGGAAGCTCAAGCGAGGTTTCACCCGAGGCAATCAGTAGTTGCTGCACAACGTGCGGCGGCGAGTAAGTTGTAACATTCAAACTTCCGGAAATTAATGTAGCGTGAGCGTCTATTGGCGAGTGTGAACGAAGGCAGCACGCTCCAAGTCCGGGCGTTTCAGACCGAGAAAATGAAAGAAAACGACACCGTCGCCGTGTCACTAACTGACGAAAGCCAGACAGTGGTGCTGCGGAATCCTAAAACCCTGCGTCCAGTGTGGGCTGGGAATCAAAAGAGGCAGGGTCGACTTGG
>Ga0222651_1000636_pt1 | contig 20508 bp, 21 predicted proteins | sample AntAcemetagen369_FD_179855 | JGI IMG/M metagenome (GOLD analysis project Ga0222651, IMG submission 179855) | Saline water microbial communities from Ace Lake, Antarctica - #369 | ecosystem: Environmental > Aquatic > Non-marine Saline and Alkaline > Saline | place: Antarctica: Ace Lake...
CAAAATATTTAGGAACCGCAAGAAGTGCCAGGATGGTTGGCTGGGCTATGAACGGTGCACATAAAATAGGGGATATTCCCGCCCACAGAGTAGTAAATAGAAAGGGGCTGTTAACAGGGAAACATCATTTTGACGGCACTAATTTAATGCAGCAGTTATTGGAAAATGAGGGAATAAAAGTAGTAGAGAATCAAATCGTGGATTTTGAAACCCACTTTTGGGACCCTTGGCTGGAATTAGGGTAATTAACCTACTCATAATTAGCAATAATTTTGAATCACTACTGTCCTATAGAGGATACTTATTGCCTTATTTTACTTTTCAATTCCCTTCCTTCATAATCTCGCTCCTAAGCCCTATCTTTGTAATTTAGAATCAGTTTTAATAATGACTGAATAAGAATAGTTTAGGATGAAATTAGACAAGAAAGACATACTAAAAGCGCTTGAAAATATTACTGTCCCTGGAGAGGGACAAAATATGGTAGAAAGTGGCGCTGTAAAAAATATTATGGTTTTTGGGGACGAGGTAGTTGTGGATCTTACCATCGCCAACCCCAGTTTGCAGGCAAGAAAGAAAACCGAGGTGGAAATTTTAAAGATTATTCATGACAAGGTTTATAATAAGGCCAAAATTACGGTTAACGTAAAGGTTGATGCCCCCGCTGCCAAGCCAAAGACAAATGAGATCAAAGGAAAACCCGTCCCTGGGATTAAAAATATAATTGCAGTTGCTTCTGGAAAAGGAGGCGTTGGAAAATCTACGGTAACGGCCAATTTAGCGGTATCCTTAGCTAAAATGGGATTTAAAGTAGGGCTGTTGGATGCTGATATTTACGGTCCATCAATGCCTATAATGTTCGATGTAACCAAAGAAAAACCTTTGTCCGTCAAAATCGAAGGAAAATCAAAAATGAAGCCCATAGAGAATTATGGGGTCAAGATTTTATCCATTGGTTTTTTCACCCAACCCAATCAGGCCGTAATTTGGCGTGGACCCATGGCGGCCAAAGCGCTAAATCAAATGATATTCGATGCCCATTGGGGAGAATTGGATTTTATGCTGTTAGACCTTCCTCCAGGAACCGGGGACATACACCTAAGCATTATGCAATCCTTACCAATTACAGGTGCCGTAGTAGTAAGTACCCCGCAAGAAGTGGCCTTGGCAGATGCGCGTAAAGGAGTGGCCATGTTTCAACAAGAATCCATTAACGTCCCAGTATTGGGAATCGTGGAAAATATGGCGTATTTTACACCAGAAGAACTACCCAACAATAAATATTACATTTTCGGAAAAGAAGGTGCCAAACATTTGTCAGAGGATTTGAATGTTCCATTTTTAGGGGAGATTCCTCTAGTACAAAGTATTAGGGAAGCTGGTGATGTAGGGAGGCCTGCGGCACTACAAACGGCAACCGAAATTGAAACCGCTTTTGAAGAAATAACAAGAAATGTAGTTAGGGAAGTAGTGAAAAGAAACACAAGTTTACCTCCAACAGAGGCTATTAAAATAACTACAATGGCGGGTTGTTCGGCTGTTAAAAAGAAGTGATTATGACATCGATTGAACTTAAAAATAACGTAGAAAAGGCTTTGGAGGAAATCCGCCCTTTTTTACAAAGTGACGGGGGGGATATTTCCCTTATTTCCATAGACAATGACATTTCCGTTAAGGTACGGTTGGAAGGAGCTTGTGTAGGCTGTACCGTAAACCAGATGACCCTTAAAAGCGGCGTTGAAATGACCATAAAAAAATACGCCCCCCAAATACAGGAGGTTATTAATGTGGGTTAAGTACCTGACTTTTATCATAAACAATTATCAACTCCTTTTTTAGCTTTGTAGCTATTTTAAGTTCATTTCTCCATGATTAAAACAGACATTCTAATAATTGGTGCAGGCCCAACAGGTCTTTTTGCAGTTTTTGAAGCAGGTCTTTTACAACTTAAGTGCCATCTTATAGACGCATTGCCACAAGCAGGAGGGCAGTGTTCGGAAATATATCCCAAAAAACCCATTTACGATATTCCAGGCTTCCCAGAAGTTTTGGCAGGTGACCTGGTAAATAACCTTATGGAACAGATTAAAGCATTCCAACCGGGATTTACTTTGGGCGAACGGGCCAATACCATTGAAAAACTGGATGACGGAACTTTTTTGGTAACTACCAACAAAGGCACCAAGCACAATGCACCCATTATTGCCATTGCCGGTGGCCTTGGTAGTTTTGAACCCAGAAAGCCGTTAATCAATAATCTTAGTGCTTTTGAGGAAAGAGGTGTTGCTTATTTTATTAAGGATCCCGAAGTTTATCGCAATAAAAAAGTACTTATCGCAGGAGGCGGAGATTCTGCCTTGGACTGGAGTATCTTTTTGGCCGATGTTGCTTCCGAGGTAACATTAGTCCACAGAAGAAATGAATTTAGAGGTGCTTTGGATTCTGTAGAAAAAGTACAGGCCTTGAAAAATATAGGAAAAATAAACCTTATAACGCCTGCAGAAGTGGTTGATCTAAAGGGTTCCGGGAAACTAGAGGCTGTGGTAATCCATAAATCCGGTGATAAGGACGAAGAAATTATCAAGGAAATAGACGAGTTTATTCCTTTGTTCGGGCTATCACCAAAACTTGGCCCCATTGGGAATTGGGGTCTTGAAATTGAGAAAAACGCTATAAAAGTGGATACGTTCGACTACCAGACCAATATCCCTGGAATTTATGCCATAGGTGATGTAAATACCTATCCCGGTAAATTAAAATTGATCCTTTGTGGTTTTCACGAAGCCACGCTAATGTGCCAAAGCGCCTATCAACGTATTTTCCCGGACAAAAAATATGTGATGAAATATACTACAGTTGGCGGTGTATCCGGTTTTGATGGAAGTAAAAAGGAAGCTCCTAAATCCGTAGTGAAGTCCATTGATTAAAAAAAACAACTATTTCCTAAAGAAATCCCTTAAATTTGCTGCCAATTACCAAATAAGAATATTTCCGGCATGAGCGATGTTAAAATAAAAATAAAGGATAGGGATGGGGTTGTACACGAAGTAGATGCACCCACGGATATGAATATGAACCTTATGGAAATAGTCCGTTCCTACGAGCTTGCCCCAGAGGGAACCATCGGAATATGTGGCGGAATGGCCATGTGTGCTTCTTGCCAATGCTATGTAGAATCTGACCACCAACTACCTGAAATGTCCGATGATGAAGACGCCATGCTTGCCGAGGCATTCAATGTTAAGGAGAACAGCCGCTTGGGTTGCCAAATCCATATTACAGAGGATTTGGAAGGCCTGGAAGTTGAATTGGCTCCTGAAAGCTAGGATCCGATCAGTACTTCCATTATTAATAATTTATTTGGCCGAAAGCTAAATAAGGGTTGTTAATGTCTATTTTTAATCAGCTATCTTTTCATTGGCCCAATGGGCCATCATGATTATAGATCCTGCCGTGCCATCCATAGTTGGTTCATTAGTGGAATAGTCCCCTATATCATCATGATATACTACAAATTTGTTTTGAAAGGCCTCAAATTCGTCAGGATTATCCATACGAAGTCCTTTTAAGGAGTTAAAAATAGAGGCATATACCGGACCGTCCACTAATCCTCCCGCAACTTCTTTTTTGGTCAGTGCCCAAGTACTGGTATGCACATCCAAGGGATATTCCCCAGTTTCAGGAATTTTGGTAAACATAGATGTTCCCCATGGATTTCTGCCGAAAAGCCAATCCCGTTGTACTACCAAAAAATCACTGTACATTTTATCACCCGTCATTTTTTCATAAAGAATTCCTTGAGTAATGATACTGGTAAGCAAATTATTGGAACACCATACAAAGGGGACACCAATATTATAGGGATTTTTCGTAGCACGCTTTAAATTGTCGTCCAGACCACTTTTATAAAACCCTGCCAATTTCTTTTTAAAGTCCGCATCTACCTGGTCGTATAGTGCAAAATGTCCCAAGTTAATAAATGGATAATATTCATAATGGCCAACCGAATCCTTGGGCGTCCAAGATACGGTATTGGCCATTAGCGCATAAGCCTTGGCCTCCCGCAAATAATTGTCATTCCCAGTAGTTTTATAAAGCTCTACAGCACCCCACTCCATGTCGTCGGCCCAGGTCTTTTCCGAATACCTGTAGGGGGCACTATAAGAATTTCCTTGTTGGAAACCTTCGCGCTCCTTCCCCAGATTGTACAGTGTTATTGCTGCATTCAAACAGGTCTTTGAAAAAATAGAGTCCTTCAACTCCCTAGCCCAAATTCTAGATGCCAATGCCAAAGCGGCTGTGGATCGGCCCGCTAAGTTGGATACCCCAGTAGCCTCACTTTTAAACTTTTTAAGCCCTTGGGGTTCCCCGGTCGCAAAATAAGCGACGCGATAACTATTTTTTCCCCATCCGTAATCCGAAGTGTCCTCGTCCGGCATTTTCCAACCAATATGATCACGATCATCCCCAATTTGATGAATAAGCTGATTGGGGGCCGGATGCAATTTTAAAATCCAATCTAGACCCCACTTTGCTTCATCCAAAACATCTGCAATACCATTGGGCTGTGGTTGTCCAAGTGCATTCACTTGGTCTTCAAAAGTATTCGGATATAGTTCATAGGCCATTAACATGTGGGCCGTGGCATAACTACCTGTAATTAGATACTTAAGTTGATCACCTGCGTCGTGCCACCCTCCGGATGTATTTACATAAGTCCCTTGTGGCAGGGGACCATAGGCCGATCGTCCGTCCCGTTGGTGACACACCATATCAAAATATGGATTATATCCACAACGTTGTTGTCGCATAAATTGAAGCAAGACATCAGGTTTTTGATGGTAAACATCATTCCCAATCTTAAAATTTTGCGAGCGGGTCTTGGATTTTTTGGCTCGAATATAATAGGTTCCCTCTGTTTTAAAGTCGGAAAAATCCAATTCATAGTAATATTCAAAAGTACCCCAGCCTTCTTGTTGGGACTTTTTTGGCCTTAATGCAGCCACCACCAAGTTCTTCCCATCTACCAATTGAAAGGTTTCATTAACCCTTTGATGGGAGAAAACAATAGCCGTTTTACTTTCTTCAGATAGGTACCCCAACTGATTGATTCTTATAAAAGGCCCCTCCTGAAAATCACTTGCGATGACCAATTGTACCATTGACAAAAATAAAAATAGAAGTAGTCTCATAAGATGCTAAACTTAAATATAGTAATTATGTTATTGAGTGCCCAATAATTCCTCCAAACCTATAAAGTCATAGCCCTTACTTCTTAGGACAGTTATTAGGGGTCCTAAAGAATGGTAAAACTTATCGGTCCTTGAAGAATTCACTCCAATATGCATCAGCAATAAAAAACCATTTAAACCGGTCCTGCTTTGCTCCTCATATTGCAAAATACTCTGAAATATTTCATCGCTAGACCTGTAATTTTTAATTTCGGGGATTGTGTAGTCCGCATGCGATAAAGTCCCATGAGTCATATTGATCAGTTTGAGACCCAATTCGTTCGTCCATTGGGCAATACTATTATTATACCATTCATATGGAGGTAGAAAATAAGGGGCATTTCGTTTTCTTATTCCAAATCTTCCCATAACCTTATAGTTTTCGAATAAATCTTGCTTAAATTCTTCTTGGGAAACAAGCAGGCTGTCCCTATTGGTCCAATCACAATATAAAAGGTGCTCGTTGGAATGGGCTCCCAAGTAGTGACCATCTTTAATTAATTTCTTAATCATATGATCAAACTTGGGGTTACTGTAGAAGTTTCCGGTAAAAAAAAAGACGCAACCACATTTTCCTTTTTCAGAAGTCTTTAAATAAATCCGCCCCCATCCCCAAATTCGTCTCCCGTAAAAATAATGGACACCTTTTTTTGTGTACTATCCCCTCTGACGAGCGCCCCATGTATATAGGTACTATTTTCTAATGGTAGCGTCTGCCCTGCACCAGCTAAAATACCACAAAGAAAAAAGAAAAAAAATACCAAGGGTTTCACTTTCATAAACATATATAGATTTATGGAATAGTCCTCCATGCCAATAGCAGGTACTATTTAATAAACAACATTTCGGTTGGTATAAAGGGATTATTAATCCACTACAACCAAAAGATTACATTTCTATATCCTCGCCTGATAGGTAAATAGGTTGAAATATCGTCCTTCTTTGGCTATAAGTTCATCATGCGTACCTTTTTCGGCAATACGTCCATTTTCTATTACAAGAATCTGATTGGCTTTTCTAATGGTACTCAATCTGTGGGCGATGACAAATGTAGTTCGTCCTTCGGTTAAAGTGGCCAAACTTTTCTGTATCAAGGCTTCGCTTTCGGTATCCAAATTAGAAGTAGCCTCGTCCAAAATTAAAATTTTCGGATTGGCCAAGACCGCCCTAGCTATGGCAATTCGTTGCCTTTGTCCTCCAGATAGCTTCACTCCCCGCTCTCCGATTAGCGTATCCAAACCTTTTTCAAACCTATCTGTAAATTCATCCACATAAGCTGCCTTAACGGCCATTAGCACCTCTTCCTCTGTGGCATTGGGCCTAGGGAACATTATATTTTCCCTAATGGTACCTTCAAACAAAAATTCGTCCTGAAGCACCACGCCTAAATTTCGACGATAGCTACTCAGTTCAACTTTGGACAGATCCTGATCATCGACAGTTATGGTCCCTGAAAGGGGATTTAGAAATGTTGCCGCCAAACCGGCTATCGTGGATTTCCCTGAACCGGAGCTACCCACAAGGGCAACCACACTGCCCGACTTCACTTCAAAACTAACATTATGCAAAACATCCTTATCCTCTTCGTAGGCAAAGGACACATCCTTAAAGGCTATATCACCTTTTATTTTATCCAGAACAATTGTTCTTTCCTCTTCATTGGCTTCAGGCGTCATATTCATCAATTCTTCCGTCCGATCAAGACCGGCCAGGGCCTCTGTAAGTTGACTTCCTATATTACTCATTTGCACAATGGGGGCAATCATAATTGCCAAAACAAAGGTGAAAGACAAAAAATCCCCTATACTCAATCCTTCATACATAATTTTATACCCACCAATCCCCATAATTCCTGTGGTGGCAATACCGATTAAAAAAGTAGCCGAACTTGTCATAAAAGCGGTTGCCGTAAGGCTCTTCTTTACATTTTGAAACAATAGCTCCACCCCGTTCTCAAAAACCTTGGTCTCCTGCTCCTCAGCATTAAAGCCTTTGATAACCCTTATACCACCTAGTGTTTCAGTTAGCCTACCTGTAACCTCAGCATTTATTTTCCCTCGATTTCTAAAAATAGGTCTAATAATCTTGAAGGCCTTTAAAGCTATGAAGGCAAAAATGGCCAGTGGGATAAATGTAAACAAGGTCATGGATGGACTTATATATAACATGTAGACCAAAGCTCCAATTGCCGTAATACTTCCACCTACCAATTGAACCAAACCTGTTCCTATAAGGTTCCTAACACCTTCCACATCGGACATTATACGGGAAACCAAAGCTCCTGATTTCGCATTATCAAAAAATCGAATGGGGAGTGAAAGTACTTTTTTCTGTACCTGTGCCCTTAGCTCTGAGATAAGGTATTGGGCCTGGACGCTTAAAATCTTTGTCAACATAAAGGAGGTTACGGCCCGCACCAAAATAGACAGGATTACCAACCCTACCAAAATTTTGAGCATATCCATATTTTTGTTAGGTATAACATCATCCATAAAATATTTTAAGGAGATGGGACCTACAAAATTCGCAGCATTACTTATCACTATCAAGAACAGCCCAATAAAAACCATGTTGCGCCGTGGCCAAATAATAGTTTTAAAGGCTGTGAGAATACTTACTTTTTTATCGGACATTATAAATTATATTATGATTGAAGATATTTTCAAGGTGTAAATGTACTTAAAGTTATGCCTTGGTGAATAGGAAAAGCGCGTCCTATTTCCAATTTATAGTTTTCCAAAAGAACTAATAAGAAGGAAAAATTATTTAAGGGTATGAGGCCAATTCTTTCAAAAATTAAACTGGCATTATTCAAAAATAGGAAGTACTACCGGGTACAATACCTCCACGAATCTCTTATAGGCCTCTCCGGATGGATGTAAACCATCTCCTGCCACCAATTCAGGATTGGACAATCCATTACGTGTTATATCTGTAATATTTATAAATGGCACGCCGTTTTGAAGGGCTGTAGATTCCGAAAAAGCATTGTATTCATCAATTTCCTTGGTAATTTTATCTGTATTTCTACCTTCTGCAAATGGGGTATAGGCATAATCCGGAATGGAAATAACCACTACATTTTTTGGATTGCCATATGCCAATGCAATGGCCTTTTCCAAGAGTTCGGGAAACTCCTTGGTGTATACCCTAAATGGCCTACCCTGATATTGGTTGTTCACCCCTATTAAAAGTGTTACCAAATCATAGGACGGGAGTTGGGTTCCTCTATTTACTGCATTGAGTAAATTATCTGTTGTCCATCCGGTGACGGCAATAATCTCGGTGTTCAATTCTACCTTAAGGCCCTGCTCCAATTTGGCTTTCAACTGAATTGGAAAGCTATCGGCCCTTTCAACACTTGCGCCAATGGTATAACTATCGCCCAAAGCCAAATAATTATAGGTCCCTGATTCATTCAAATGCGGTCCGGGTATTTCGTTAGGAATTGCGGTAGGTGATCCAGGATCCAAAATATTTTCTACGGAGGATTCGTAGACGAACATAACCTTTTCCTGGGAACAACTGGAAAAAATAATGGCAAATACCAACAAAAAAGTCAACCGCATCATAAGTGTTTTACATTATTTACGTAAAATATGGTTTTGAGGTTTTGGAATTTAAAACATTATAAATTGGTTTTAATAAAGAGGCACCTCTATACCTGTAAGTGAAAGTGCCTTAAAAGTATTGATGCAACAATTTGCCTGACCAACATAGTAGTTTAATTTAAACCAACTATCCGTAACCTCCCTATCAGTTCTTGTTACGTTTATAATTCCTGAATATTCTTAGGGAATAAGGGATCAGAACAAACAATAGATTAATTATCAATAAATAGTAATATCCTTTCATATTGTTCAGTGTCTGTATTTTTTCTTAGGCTATTCCTTTATAATTATAATGGTGGCCTTGGAACCAGTAGATAAATTCCACATATTGGAATGTATCATTTTACCCTCATCATCATACACATTTACCTGAGCGGTATTGGGGCCAGAGGTTCCTTGGTTCAATGCTTCAAAATCAATTCTATTAAACCCTTTTTGTAGATCTAGATTAATTCCTTTAAAGGAACCTGTTAGAAAAATGTTAGGTTCTACCACAACATCATTGAGCAATATCCTAACCCTATCTCCATCTACATATTCATGGTCACGGCAAACGATACCCACAAATTTTCCATTACTTTTAATATCGCCCAAATACATATTTCCGAAAAAAGTAGAAGATCCTTCCTTTTCCTTTACCCCTATTTTAGGGTCAATCTTTAGGCCATATCCTGCTTGTACCAACTCCCTATCGGGTAGCATCTTAACATTTCTGGCCGTAAGGGAATCTTTAAGATTGGTAGTAGGTTTTAAGGTAATTATGGAAGGGAAATTCAATGCAGTTCCTTGGTTGGGATTTTCCCTAACTCCTTTATCACCTTCTATTTTTAAAGGATTGGTCGTAGGAAGGTCTGTTTGCGCCATACCTAGATGGGAAATTAAAAATAGAACGCAAAATAAAAATACAATTCTCATAGGGCCTTTTAAGGTACGAATCAGCTACAAAAATATCAAATACCTTGCCATGAGTATCTAAAATGCTGTTAAATATGGGCAATTAAAAAAAACAATAATCATTTCCACACTTTTTTTAGAAAACTTATAAAATTTTTGCTCATTATATTTTCAATATCTGTCTTCGAATAACCTTTTTCTGAAAGTAGCTTAGGAACCTTTTGTAGGTCCGCAATAGTATTTAAGTCGGACGGAGATTGTTCTTTCCCGAAGCCCCCATCAAGATCGGTCCCTATCCCAACATGAAGGGAATTTCCGGATAACTGGCAAATATGGTCTATATTGTTTATCATTTGAATCAGGGTAACATCCATTCCTTTAGGTGTTGAAATTCCTCGAACCCAATTGGGGACCATCATCCAAGCGTCCAGAGCTATTCCTATAACAGCTTTTCTACCAATAAGCTCCCTAATTTGTTCGTCCGAAAATTGTCTGTTATGGTCCACAAATTTCCGACAATTATTGTGGCTTGCCCAGACCGGACCATTGTACACCTTCATGGTTTCCCAAAAACTAACATCACACAAATGGGTCGCATCCAGAATTAGATTTAATCGTTCTATCTCTTTTAACAGCTCCTTGCCTTTATGTCCAATCCCCCCAACCGAATCCGTACCATGTGCATACGTTCCTGGACCATAATGTGCAGGCCCAATGGCCCTGAGACCTTGTTCATAGGAACGTTCCAGATACTCTAAGGTAATTATGGAATCGGCACCTTCTAAACTAAGTATGTAGCCAATGGGTATTTTGCCCTTTCCATTTTTCCATAAGTTTAAATGTGCATCCAACTCGGCCCGATTTCTAATCTGGACCAATTCCCCAATTTCTTCCATTGCCCTGTACCAAGCCAACTGTCCCTGGGTCTGTGCCCAGGCCTGGTGGGGAGAGTTCCAACCTGGCAAATGGTTTTCCTTCTTTACGTATCTTGCTATTTGGGTAGCCACGCATAGGCCTATATTTCCCTTTCTCATGGCATCAAAAGAAACCGTATTCTGTGCCCTATCCGGTTTATCTACCATGCCTACTTCACTTTCCCTAATAGCGTCCACGGTCCAAGTCAAATCCCTATTCCATTCCAAAGCATTCATAGCAAGGTCTAAATGGCCATCAAATACGAACATATTTTTAGTTTTATCTTTGTTTTTGTAGACTATCCTTTGATCAAGAGACCATTAAAAGGGTGGGGTTAAATATTTATTTTTAAATTTCTTGCTGCCACCTTCCAAGAGCCCGTTAAACTCCCATCAACTACCGTTAGGACTTCTTTGTATTTGGCAACAGTTGGACAAATATGTACTGGGATAGCATATGCCACATCCCCCACCTTGAATTTGTCATCATTTGGACACTGTACTATCAAATGTTCCTCACTCTGCCCAATTTGCACGCACTCTTCCCCTTCTAACAACAATACCCTGGGGAAGGTCATTTCAGAAGCCAAGTGTTTATGTCCCAAATCGAAACAGACTAAATTGGCCTTAGGCTTACTGATTACCCTGGTCAACAACACTGCTGCAGGAATAAAATCCATGTCCTTATAGGAAGCGCCATAGCCAGCATCCCATAAAAGTGTTGTCCCGGGACTGGTCTCCACATCATCCCGCTTTAAATGAATTGGAAATGTTGGAGAGCCACCTGCCACTATACAAGGAACAGGAATGTCAATTTCCTCTAAAGATCTTTTCAAATCCAAAACCGCTTCAAAATCCTCATTGCATTTTTCCTCCCTTTCAGACAAATCCTTGTTGTGAATATGCCCGTCATATACATGAAACCCTGCCGCAACTATATGGGAATTTTTATATATCCGCTTATACAATTCCAACGCTTCTGCAGTGGGTTCGATGCCAGTTCTGTTCATGCCGTTGTTTATATCCAACCAAAGTGGCACTCGTATACCTTTTGCAGCGGCAGTTTCTGCAATTTGTTCAACAATTTTTAGGTCGTCGACAATAGCAGAAAATATACTATTTGGATATTCCTCAATCAGCCTGAAAAATCGAGCTATATTAGGCCCTACAGGTTGCATTGCAAGAAGGATATCTTCTGCTCCGCATTGCCCCAAAAGATCGGCCTCTGCCAAGGTAGCACACTTGAATTTTTGTATGCCCTGCTTCATTTGTAGCTGAACAATCTCGACCGTTTTATGTGTTTTTATGTGTGGCCTAAGGTTTTGTATTCTTCCGGCCATGGCTATCATGGTATTAATGTTTTTTTCTATCCAATCTGGATAAACCAAAAGTGCAGGCGTAATAATATTATCCGGAGTGGTAATTTTATACCAATCATTGTTCTTCATACATTGAGTTTAATATTAATAAAGCTCAAACATGGCCTCTACCTCGACCGGAATGTTATCGGGTAACATCATCCCCACAGCACTACGAACACCTATACCGTTTTCCTGTCCAAAAACATCTGCCATTAATTCACTAAAACCATTTATAACATATGGTTGCTTTGCAAAATCTGGTGTAGAATTTACCATGCCCAAAACTTTTACCACCCTCTTTATTTTATCCAAACTACCAAAATGTGTCTGAATGGTGGACAGCATAGTAAGGCCTACCTGTCTCGCAGCGAATTTGGCCTCATCCGCATTCATATCGAAACCTGCAATGCCGATTATTAAAGAACCATCGTTCTGAATTGGACCTTGGCCCGAAACATATAAAAATTTATCCACTACCAAAATAGGCCTATAAACTCCGGCCGGTTTTGGGGCTGGAGGAAAAACCAGACCCAATTCTTTAATTCTATCGGTTGTTGTACTGCTCATAATATATCCTTTAATTAAATAAACAAACTTAAAATCATTACTCCTATCAGCCCCATTACTCCCACAGTGGTTTCCATGACCGTCCATGTTCTTAAGGTGTCCTTTATGGACAGGTTAAAATATTCCTTAAACAACCAGAATCCACCATCGTTTACATGGGAAAGCATTAAACTCCCCGACCCAATGGCCAACACCATTAATTCCGGACTCACCCCTGTAGCACTTATCAGTGGTATAACTATACCTGCAGTGGTTAAACCGGCAACTGTTGCCGAACCTACACAAACCCTAATAACAGTTGCCACAAGCCAAGCCAAGAGTAAAGGTGAAAAGCTGGAATCCTTTAAAATATTGGCAATATAATCACTTACTCCACTATCAACCAATACCTCTTTAAGTGCTCCTGCGCCAGCAATAATTAAGAGCACCATGGTTATTCCAGAAATGGAACTTGCCACAGACCCCATTATCTCGGTCATTTCCTTTCCCCTAGCCAGCCCCAAGGTATAAATGGCCACCAATACGGAAATCAACATCGCAATTACCGGGTTACCAATGAAATTCACAATAGGTAAAATAGCAGTATCCTTGGGCAATAAAAGATTGGCTACAGTCGCCAACATAATCAATATAACAGGTAGAAGTGCGGTGAAAATACTAATATTTATTCCTGGCATTTCTTCCTCCTTTAAAATATTGGGATTTACAAATTCCTTTATTGGAGTGGCCGTTATATTTTTAATGGTACGGGAAAATACTGGTCCTGCCAATACAATGGCAGGAATTGCAATGATGGTACCATAGAGTAGGGTTTTCCCTATATCGGCATTAAACATTGAAGCTATTGCCGTAGGGGCAGGATGGGGAGGAAGAAAACCATGGGTTACGGAAAGTGATGCTATCATTGGTAGGCCCACATATAATAATGGCAAACCAGTTGATGCCGCAATCGTAAAAATTAAGGGAATCAATATTACAAAACCTACTGAATAGAACATGGGAATACCCACAATAAATCCGGTCAACACCAAAGCCCACTGAATATTTTTAATGCCAAATTTGGCCACCAATTTGGTAGTTATTTGCTGTGCCGCACCACTATCTGCAACCAATTTGCCCAACATTGCTCCCAAACCTAAAATGATTACCAAGAAACCTAGAGTATTCCCAATTCCATTTTGGATTGATTGTATCACCCCCTGCAATTCCATTCCCTCGGCAATACCCACGGCAAGGGACACGATAATAAATGCAATAAAGGCATTCAGTTTAAATTTGGCAATGAGCAAGAAGAGGAGAATTAATCCAAGTACAACGATAAGTAAAGGCATAATTTAGGTTTGATGGTTAATTACTTACAATTCTTAAATATACTATATCACTCCATAAAATTGACCTCCCAATAGGAAAATTTTAGAATAGGCAATACAGCTTCAAGGAACAGGAATATTTATAATTGCTAAAGCCGAGTTGGATCTGCTTTTTTCTTTTATTTAAGGATTGGTAAATACTTAATTTTTGCCCATTCTTATAACCGCCTTCTGTATTCTTCGAACAACCAATATAGCCAAAAATAATTAAGACCTATATGAGCCTTAAGGACCATTATCCCATGTACCACTTTTATAGTGAAATATATTTTGAATTCACCATTGTGCACAATCATTGAACATTGTCCTGCTTCCAACAAAAAAATATATAGGGAGTCTGCAGGGACTTTTAATCGGCCCTAGTACCTCAACCCAAAATAAAAATAATTTTCACTATTGCCAAAATCATAAGCTTGAAGGGAAAAAATAGTCGACATTAATTTAGACACGTCAATATAAGGTCCATTATATTTTTACCCCTTGTGTAATTTTTGTAATTTTAAGAGAATCGACATTTACAGAATTGGAGTTTTAAAATTCCTCTCTGACGCCCATTATTGGACCAAAAAAGATGTAGCTTATTTTCCCTCTGGCCCAAATCAAATTTTAGAAATTCTTTCAATTTTACAACTTCAATATTATGGCACCACCTTTCATAATGAGTATCATTATTATTATATTCTTGTTTGCAGGAATACGAATTATTTTTGAATATAAAAGAGCCCTGAAATTTAGGTTCGGGAAGTACGTGAAAACTCTGCAGCCAGGTTTAAGGTGGATTATCCCATTTGTGGAAACCATTCAAACAGTAGATATTCGTGTTATCACAATCAATATTATTTCACAAGAAGTAATGACTGAGGACAATGTTCCCTGTAGTATAGACGGTGTAGTTTTCTTTAAAATAAACAATCCTGAAAAAGCTGTTCTTGAGGTGGAAGAATACAGGTTTGCCATTACACAATTATCCCAAGCAGCATTAAGGGATGTCTGTGGAAAAGTGGAGTTGGACACCATCCTTTCCAAACGTGAGGAAATGGGAAAGAATATTAAGGCCATTGTTGAATTGGAAACCAAGGAATGGGGCATTGAAATTATAGACGTGAAAATTAAGGATATTCAACTCCCTGAAAACATGAAGCGCATGATGGCCAACCAGGCTGAAGCCGAACGGTCCAGAAGGGCAAGAATCATATTGGCACTGGCCGAGGAACAGGCCGCAGGAAAGTTGTTGGAAGCCGGAAAATTGATCGATCAATCGCCCTCCGCCATAAAATTAAGGCTCTACCAAACCCTATCCAATATAGCAGCAGAAAAGAATTCCACCATACTATTTCCCTTCCCGGAAGAGGTTTTGCCTAGAAACCCAAAAAAGAAAACTAAAAACAAAAAATAGTTACTGTACTTTGCTAGAATCATGGTTTCTTTATCTTTATTGAAAGTTTGAATTTCAGCAATGGAAAAACATAGATGCGGTTGGTGCAAAGGAGATGCCCTATATGAGAAGTATCACGACGAAGAATGGGGTGTCCCCATTAAGGATGATGGACTACTTTTTGAATTTTTGATGTTGGAAACCTTTCAAGCCGGATTAAGCTGGATAACCATACTTAGAAAAAGGGAAAACTTTAGAAAGGCATTCGATGATTTTGATTACAAAAAAATAGCCAAATACGGGGAACCAAAAATAGCGTCTTTGCTACAGGATGCAGGAATTATTAGGAACAAGCTCAAGATAAAGGCCACTGTTACCAATGCTCAAGAGTTTATAAATTTACAAAATGAGTTTGGTAGTTTTGAAAAGTATATCTGGAGATTTGTGGATGGCCAGCCTATAAAAAACAAACATAAGGATTATAAAAAGGCCCCAGCCAATTCCCCTTTGTCCGATGCCATAAGTAAAGATTTAAAAAAACGCGGATTTAAATTTGTGGGGAGCACCGTAATTTATGCCCATATGCAGGCAACAGGCATGGTAAACGATCATGAGATAAATTGTTTTAGATATAATGAAGTATAGTTACATAATCTCATGGGTATTTTTGACCCTCAGCCTAACATGTTTTTCCCAAGTGAAACTGGAAAGGGAACATCGCATTAAAAAATCGCAATTTCCTTCTATAGAATTGGATGTTATAGCCTTAGAGGATGTCAAAAATCTAAATTACTATAAAGAAGTTGACTCCTCCAAGACTACCTTTATCATGAAATTTAGGCAAAAGAAAATCCACTATCATATTGATTTTAACGAAAAGGGAGCGATTCAAAATACTGGATTCAAGGTTAAGGAAGTTGACATCCCAACGGATACCTATGGCCATATAGACTCATTTTTAAAGGAGAATTTTAAAAATATAAAAATTAAATATATCCAGCAATGTTACCCCGGAACCTCTGAAAATGTATTGAAAAATACTTTTCAAAATCTGATGATGCCAAACAACACTTATAAACTCATGTTTCGCGGAAAAAAAGCGGAAAAAAAAGAAGACTTCATAGCGATCTTCGATGCTGAGGGAAATTTAACAAATATTGCCGTGGCCTTACCTGCCAATTATGACCGCGTACTATATTGATAATGTGGGAAGTTATTTTACCAGCTAACCTTTTAGAATTTTGATAAATTGCTTTCTAGGGATTTCTTCTGCACCAAGACTTTCCAAATGGGCAGTGTACACCTGACAGTCGATTAGTTTATACCCCTTTTGTTGCAACTCTTTGGCCAGGCATATAAAAGCGTATTTGGAAGCATTACTAGTTTTGCTGAACATACTTTCCCCACAGAATGCACTTCCAAGGTCTATCCCGTATAGCCCTCCTACCAAAAGATCATTTTCCCATACTTCAATAGACTTGGCAATTCCCATTTGATGCAATCGCAAGTATGCGCTTTTCATTTCAGGGGTAATCCAGGTTCCTTTCTGATCTTTTCGCTTTATAGCAGAACAGGCATCAATAACTTTTTCAAATTGGGTATTCCATGAAATTCTAAATCTATTGGATTTAATAACTTGGAGCATGCTATTGGAAATCTTTATTTTCTCTGGGTACAGGACCATTCGTGGATCTGGACTCCACCAAACAATCAAAGAATCTTCATTAAACCAAGGAAATATCCCATTCCTATATGCCAGCAGAAGTCGCTCTGGAGACAAATCGCCGCCAAAGGCCAACAATCCTTCATCATCGGCATTTTCTACATTTGGAAACTGTAAACGATGGTCCAAGAGAAACATTTCGCAGTTAATTTATGATTCCTAAAATTAAGAAAACCTTTAAGAACAATGAAAATGCTATTCCTAGGTAATATTAGGTGTGTCTTTTTAGAATGGCAAGTCGTCGTGATCCTCATCATTTACATCATCTGCGGGTTCAAAAGCGTCCATCGGTGGTACCGGTGGCATTCCAGAAGCGCTTGCTTCTTCCTGCAAATTCTCTATCCTCCAACCCTGGATAGAGTTAAAATATTTGGTCTCCCCTTGTGGGTTAACCCATTCCCTACCTCTAAGGTTTATACTTATTTTTACGGCTTGGCCATCCCCAAAATTATTTAACAGGTCACATTTATCCTGTACAAACTCGACCATAATATGTTGTGGATATTGTTCCTCCGTAGTTATCACTACTTCCCTCTTTCTAAATCCGTTACTCCCAAATGTTTGGGTCTCACCTACCATTTTAATTTTCCCTTGTATTTCCATTTTACTATTTATATAATTCTACTTTGTATTCTTTTTTTTGTCAATATTAAGCAATTTGAATAGGAACACCTAAAACAAAAGTTCCCAACTTTTTATTATTCGACTTTTTTACAATTCCCTTTTCCCATCTATACCTATCAGAACCTAGTCCGTCCAGCAAAATATCCATATCTTTCATCGTATACATTCTAGGTAATGAAGCTTGTCCATCCCAGGCATAACATATTGGAATAATAGGAATAATATATGTGAAAACCAACTGCTTCCAGGTCAACGGTTTTACAAATGGCGTCATAAAAAGGACCATAACCATTAATATTGCCAAAGAAAGGGGCAGCAATACCCACCACATCAATAAGGGAATATTATTCTCCGCCATTTCATAGATTAATAGAGGCTGATTATTACTTTCGGACGATTTCAAAATAGATCTTGCCTGCTTGGGAGGCATATGATGAAAGCAATTAACCATGGTTTTGAGTCCCTCAGGTGCATTTTGCAAATTAGTGGCATCCAATGGCTTTTCAGCATAACGAATACCATTTTGCCCCATCGTATTAAAAGAGGCTATAACTTTTTTATCTGGAAATTGATCAGTCATTGTTAAATCCACTTCTTCCAAGCTGTAATCCTGATTTATGGTTTTTAACACATCTGGCATGACCCCCCCTGCACCTGAGCCCAAATCCACTATATGACCAATCTTATTTTCTATCAATATATCAGCTATCAATTTGGACAATACACTAGTCACCCCCATTATTTTTTGGAGCACCACTATTAATTTGGTCATACCCGCCCTTAACCAGCTAGGGAACCAATGAAAGTCTTCAAATTCGAAAAGCTGAATACGTTTCATCTTAAATCAATCTTGATTGGTTGGAATATCAGCCAATAAAATCATCCAAGCCGAAAGTATATCCTTAATTTTCAATAGTTCTTGGGCCTTTGCATGCTGTAATGCCAAATCCCCTGCACTTAAAATTGCTCTTAACTCCATGTTATTTTCAACATACAACTTAACTTCTTCTTTGGAAGGCAGTTTTTCTATATTCCCCAACATTCCAAGATCGTTTCCGGTAAGTACATTGCTGAACCTAATATGTTCAGGAATCTGGTCTACACCAATACCTAAACTTGAAACTGGCTTGGGCACTTCGAACAGGCCCAAATTGGCCCTGCTGTACCAATTACCACCCATTCTGGCCACTTGATCTATTTTAAACTGATCAATGTTTCCATTGTCATCCAAAATATCTGTATCCACATGTATTTTCAACACCTCTGAAAAGATAAGGTTGCCTGCACCTCCCTGGTCCCCTAGAGCTTCCACTTTAATCACCTTGCACTCAAATTGCACGGGTGATTCGGCTACCCTAAAAGGGGTTACCATTTCCGAAGGCAACATGGTTAATCCAGACTTTATAAATTCGTTTTCACCTTCTTTGTACTCCGAACTTGCCAAGGACATTTGTTGAACCATCTTAAAGTTGACCACATTGATAACCACTTCCATATTTTTTAGCACATTCTCCAAGGTATGCTTATTGCTATTGTCCCGTACCCTTCTGGATGGGGAAAATATTAAAATGGGCGGATTAGAACTGAAAACATTGAAAAAACTAAAGGGAGACAAGTTTGGCCTTCCTTTCTCATCAATAGTACTGGCAAAAGCAATTGGCCTAGGTCCTACAGCGCCTAACAAATACCCATGTAATTTAGCTGTGGGGACTTCTGAGGCGGTGATGGAAACCATTTTTTTCATAGCATGTAAAGGTACATAAAATGTAGGCAAAATGAAATAATGAGGTAGATATGAAAATAGAATATCTTTGCCCAAATTGCGTTATCTTTAAGTATAATATTATAGTTGGATGGATTTTAGTCCTAAAAAGAAAACTTCGAATCTTCTGTTATTAATAGCTTGTTTTGCTATTGTGAGTTTAATTCTGTGGAACACCAACAGTTTTTTCAAGAAGTTTAAGGAGGAAGAACGTCATAAAATGGAAATTTGGGCTACGGCACAGTCTGAATTTTTGTCGCTACCTGTAGATGCCGACCCAGGAAATCTGCACATCAAAATTTTTCAGAACAACACCTCTACACCCATGATACTGTTGAACAAGGACAGTACTATAAAAGTGAACAACATGCCCGGTATCAAAAAAACGGACACTTCTTTTATCCATGGAAAAATAAATAAATTTAAAGGAGAAAATAAGCCTATTTCCATAGAATATAAGGGAGAAAACTTAGCCACCCTTTACTATGGAAATTCTGAAGTGCTTAACAAGTTAAAATATTACCCCATCGCCCTTTTGTTGATCATCTTCCTCTTTGGAGCCGTAATCTATTTCTTATTTAAGACCAATAAAACATCGGAACAGAATAAACTTTGGGCAGGAATGGCCAAAGAGACAGCCCACCAGATCGGCACGCCACTTTCCTCACTTTTGGGATGGAACGAGTTGCTAAGGGCCGAAAATATAAATCCCGAAATTACCAAGGAAATAGAAAAAGATATAAGTAGATTGGAAACCATAACAGAGCGGTTTTCAAAGATTGGGTCCTTACCTATACTTAAAGAGCATGACCTTGTTGAGGAGACCAAAAGCGCATATGACTATTTAAAATTAAGGAGTTCCAAACTCATTCATTTTTCATTTAATTCCCAAGTGGACCAAGTACCCGTACTTTTAAACAAGGCCTTGTACAATTGGACCATAGAAAACTTGGTAAAGAATGGTATAGATACTATGAGGGGCAAAGGGAGTATTGCCATTGAAATAGTTCCCAATGGCAATTGGGTCAAAATTTTAATTTCCGATACAGGTACCGGAATACCAAAAAAGAATTTTC
>Ga0222651_1000637_pt1 | contig 20499 bp, 16 predicted proteins | sample AntAcemetagen369_FD_179855 | JGI IMG/M metagenome (GOLD analysis project Ga0222651, IMG submission 179855) | Saline water microbial communities from Ace Lake, Antarctica - #369 | ecosystem: Environmental > Aquatic > Non-marine Saline and Alkaline > Saline | place: Antarctica: Ace Lake...
AGCAACACTGCTCTTGGGATATAAATAGATTCCCCCTTAATCATATTTCTGTGAAAATCTGATACCAAAGAAGCCAATATATCTTGATGTATATGGCCTATCACCTTCCTCCTGCTGACAATATTTAATATAGTTCTTAACACCCTGTGGGAAGTGCATATAATTGACTTCGTTTACCGAGTAAATTTTACCTGTTTGCGGAAATTCCATATTGGGATGTGATAGATAAAATGTCCCCAGGGCAGGTTTTAAAGTAAAACCATTTACACCATCACCGGTAGTATAGACCAACATTGTAGAAGTTCCGTAGACAATATAGCCGGCTGCAATCTGGGCTCTCCCCGGTTGCAAAAAATCCTCTAGGGCAACTGGAGCTACAACCTGCGTTACCCTTCTATAGATGGAGAATATCGTCCCCACCGAAACATTCACGTCTATGTTTGATGACCCATCCAAGGGATCGATCAAAACAACATACTTATTTTGGTGTCTGTTATCACCGCTGTTGATACTGATAAAATCATCTTCCTCTTCGGACGCTATCCCACAGACAATTTCCCGATTAATTTAAGTCTGAATGAATTTTTCGTTGGCCAGAACATCCAACTTTTGTTGGTCTTTCCCCTGAATATTGGTATCACCTGCAGCTCCAATAATATCTACCAAACCTGCCTTATTTACTTCGTGATTTACAACTTTCGCCGCCAATCTAATAGCGTTTATAAGTTTAGAGAGCTCCCCAGAGGAATATTGGAAAGAGGATTGATTTTCAATTATGAATTCCCTTAGGGTAGTATTTTTTCTGCGTATTGCTAAAGCTTTGTGTATTTGAGCACAAATATCGGTTAATTTGTGAAACTACAACGTTTTCGTAAAATATTGATTTTTTAAATTTATAACTTTGTGTTTTATTTGTAACAATTATGAAATACATCATCCGAGATGCCGAGGCAAGAGATATGGCACAGGTGCACAAATTGATCAAAGAGTTGGCGGTTTTCGAAAAAGAGGAGAACGCCGTGGAGGTAAGTATTGAAGATTTAAAGAGGGATGGCTTTGGACCCACTAAATTATTTCATTGCTATGTTGCGGAAGCTAATGGGGATGTAGTAGGGATGGCCCTGTTATATAACAGGTACTCCACTTGGAAAGGTCCAATTATACATTTAGAAGATTTGATCGTTACCGAATCCATGAGAGGAACCGGGCTAGGTGCCGCTTTGTTGACCAAGGTAGTGGAACACGGATTTCAACTTGGTGTTAAACGCATTAATTGGGAGGTCTTGGATTGGAACGATCCAGCAATCGCGTTTTACGAAAGTAGAGGTGCCAAGGTTATGCGGGATTGGAATGTAGTTCATTTGGATGAAAAAGGAATTCAAAAATTTTTAAATAAACTATGAGGGTTTTTAAATTTGGAGGAGCATCGGTTAAGGATGCGGAAAGTGTAAAGAACGTTGTAAAAGTTTTAAAGGAGGTTGGTCACGAAAACACCTTATTGGTGGTTTCGGCCATGGGTAAGACCACCAACGCCATGGAAGATGTTGTAAATGCATATTTCAAGGATAAATCGAAATTAACCTCAGCAGTACATGAAGTTATTCAGTACCACGATACAATTCTGCACGACCTATTTCCTAATGACAAGCACCCCGTCTTTGCAAGTGTCAAAACTCTTTTTGATGAAGTGCAAGGGTTTTTGGTCTGGAACAAATCTCCGAAATACGGATTTATTTATGATCAGGTCGTAGGCTATGGCGAATTGGTATCCACTACCATTCTTAGCGCCTATTTAAATGAAATTGGAATAGCCAATCAATGGTTGGATGTGCGGACCTTGATCAAAACCAATGACGATTATAGAGATGCCATAGTAAATTGGGATAAAACCCAAATTAATGTTAACGACAAAATTGACAAGCGCAAATTAAATATCACCCAAGGCTTCTTGGGAAGTGATGATAACAACTTTACGACTACTTTGGGTAGGGAAGGTTCCGACTATACGGCTGCTATATTAGCCTTCTGTCTAAATGCGGAAGAGGTTACTATTTGGAAAGACGTGCCCGGAGTTCTGAACGCGGATCCCAGGTATTTTGAAAAAACGGAATTGTTGAACAAAATATCCTATCGTGAGGCTATAGAACTTGCTTTTTACGGCGCTTCAGTTATTCACCCTAAAACCCTTCAGCCCCTGCAAAGGAAGGAAATACCTTTACATGTAAAATCCTTTATAAATCCAAGGGACAAAGGCACAACGGTAGGTAAAGGAATAGGAATTGAACCCAAGGTTCCCTGTTTTATCGTAAAGAAGAATCAGGTGCTAATGAAGCTATCGTCTTTGGATTTCTCGTTTATTGTGGAAGACAGTATAAGTGAACTTTTTAAAATGTTCCACGACCATCAGATGAAAGTGGATCTGATCCAGAATTCGGCTATTAGTTTTTCGGTATGTGTCGATAATAAATTTGGCAAATTGGAGGAACTTTTGAATCTTCTAAAAAGCAGATTTAAAGTGGTACACCATGAGGGTGTTTCGCTATATACCATTAGGCATTTTGATACTGAAGCCATAACATCCCTCCAAAAAGGGAAAGAAATATTATTGGAACAACGCGGCAAAGAAACAGTGCAATTGGTGGTTCAATAGGGCAAGGAAATAATTTGTTGGTACGTTATTTTCAGGATAGCTGTAGCGATTTTCCTATATTAGCGCCTACCAAATTACACTAAGGCATGGGTTTAGTAACCGCAAAGGAAGTAGCCAAGGCTATTAATCTGGATAAATATGGCTTTCTGGGAACGTTTATTGGATGGTTACTCATGAAGATAACCAAAATTTCCAGTATTAACCGTTTTTATGATGACCACAAGCATTTAGAAGGACTTGCCTTCCTGGATGCAATTCTGGCCCATTATCAAATAAAATTTGAGATTCCCGAGGAAGATTTTAAACGCTTGCCAAAACAAGGTTGCTATATTACTATTTCCAATCACCCTCTTGGTGGCATAGACGGCGTACTACTCCTAAAATTACTTTTAAACCATAGGTCGGACTTCAAGATTATAGCAAACTTTTTATTGAACAGGATAGGGCCTATGGCGCCCTATATTCTTCCCGTTAATCCTTTTGAGACCCATAAAGATGCCAAAAGTAGTATTTCCGGGTTTAAGAATGCCATGCAACATTTAAGGGATGGCCATCCTTTGGGGATCTTTCCCGCAGGTGAAGTATCTACCTATAAAGACGGAAAATTAATTGTGGATAGGCCATGGGAGGAAGCCGCATTAAAACTGATACGAAGGGCAGAAGTTCCTGTGGTCCCCATCTATTTTCACGCAAAAAACAGTAGGTTATTTTATCGCTTATCCAAGATAAGTGATGTATTCCGAACGGCTAAATTACCTTCTGAAGTTACTAGCCAAAAGAACAGGATCATAAAAGTCCGTATTGGGCAACCTATTTCTGTACAGACACAGAACGAACAGGAAAATCTGGCCGAGTTTGCGGATTTATTGCGCCGCAAAACGTATATGCTCTCCAATGCCTATGAAAAGGAAAGGTTGTTGGACCAGATCCCAACCAGTTTAAAAATACCGAAAGCTCCAAGAAAGATTGCTACTGCTGTAAGAACAGAGGTTATACAAGAGGAAATTGAACGTTTAAGGGAGAAAGATTGCAGGCTGTTACAAAGTAAAAATTACGAGGTTTTCTTGGCCAAGGCAATAGATATGCCGTTTATTTTAAAAGAAATAGGCAGGCAGCGCGAAGTTACTTTTAGAGCCATAGGGGAAGGCACTAACAATGCCATTGACCTGGATAAATTTGATAATTATTATCGCCATCTTTTTCTATGGGACGACGAGGAAAAGATAATTGTAGGTGCATACCGCATGGGAATGGGTTCAGAAATATTTGAGGAACACGGTATAGACGGATTTTATTTACAAGATCTTTTTCGATTTGAACCTGAACTTTACGGCATGATGTCCCAATCCATAGAAATGGGCAGGGCCTACATCATTAAGGAATACCAACAAAAACCTATGCCTCTTTTCCTTCTATGGAAAGGCATTGTACATACTACCTTGCGATTTCCTGACCACAAGTTTTTGATTGGAGGCGTAAGTATCAGTAATCAATTCTCCAACTTTTCAAAGTCCTTGATGATCGAGTTTATGAAAAGTAATTATTGGGATCCCTATGTAGCGCAATACATTAGGCCCAAAAAGGAATTTAAGGTTAAGCTCAACGATGCCGACAAGGATTTTATATTTGATGAAAGCGAAGCTGATCTTAATAAGTTTGATAAACTAATTGAAGAAGTGGAACCGGGAAGCTTAAGACTTCCGGTTTTGATTAAAAAGTACATTAAACAAAATGCCAAGGTAGTAGCCTTTAACGTAGACCCCCTATTTAACAATTCTGTGGATGGCCTAATGTATATTAAAATAGCCGATTTACCTGAAAGTACCGTAAAGCCCGTTATGGAAGAGTTCCAGGCAGAATTGGAGCGAAAGTTGGCCGAGGGACAACAGGAAGATGAGGGCGAAGTGTAGAAATTTGTGTAACAGTCAGTTTATTTGGTGCCCAAAATAGCTTAATACACCCCTACTACCGTACTTCTCCTTTCGAACAGCAGATTATCCTTCCAGACATCGTCCCGTTTACCTACGCGCTCCCTTTTGCCTATAAAGCGGAAGCCCATCTTTAAATGCAATTCCACACTTCCCTTGTTTTCAGGAAAAATTCCCGATTGCAAGGTCCAAAATCCCGCCTTTTCACTTTCAACAATTAATTGTTGCATAAGCAATTTCCCTACTCCTTGGCCTCTATTACCCTGCCCTATATAAACACTCACCTCCGCCACTCCCCCGTAGACGCATCTGCTAGAAACAGGAGAAAGTGCGGTCCAGCCCAAAATGTTTTCTCCATTGACAGCCACCAATCTTCCTATTTTTAGATGTGCCGTATCCCATACTTGAAATGTAGGTACTTCTTTCTCAAAAGTAGCTAAGCCAGTATCCATACCTTCCTGATATATTTGGGCCACAAGTGACCAATCGCTATTTATCATTTCCCGTATTTCCATCAATACACTTTTAAAGGATAACCCTACCTATAAAAATATCCATATTAACGCCCCTATTTATCGTAATATTACGATAAATAGGGGCGAAATAAAGTCGGATTGAAAAATATCCGACTTTATACTATTTTTAGAACCAAGGTTTCTTACCCACCTGATAGGTGTCGTAGAATTCCTCATCCGTTTTGGTCAAATAAATAATACCTTCTATAAGACCAATGATTGCGGTAGCCATAACAATAAAACTACCAATTATAAAACACATGGTAGCATATCCGATTACTGTTGACACTAACATAATAAGACCTTCTTTTTGATATCCCAAAATAAACTTATGGACACCCAATTGTCCAAAGACTATGGCAAGGATTCCCGCCAACAATTTCTTATTATCCCCACCTGCACTTGCCAAACCTTCTTTAAATTCGTCGGCCGTTTTCTTAGCTTCTTCTTTAAAATCCTTGGCGGCTTCCTTTGTATCCTCGGTAAATTCCTTGACAGCTTCCTTTGTATCTTCCGCAAATTCCTTTGCGGATTCTTTAGCATCTTTTGCAAACTCCTTCGCCGAGTCCTTGGCGTCTTTTGCTGCATCTTTTGCTTTATCCCCTAAATCTTTATTTTCTTCTGACATGGCTGATTTTTAGTTGATTAATAATAGTATTAAATGTAACAATTATTTTCTAATCAAAGAAAAGCTTTATCCTTAAGCTCCCACAATTCAAATTTATTGCCTTCAGAATCGAAAATCCAGCCAAAATTACCATAATTGTATTCCTCAATTTCGCCTACAACAGTAACCCCTTCTTCCCGCAGTATCTTTAGTAGTTCTACCAAATTTTCCACTCGAAAGTTCATCATAAAAGTGGAATTACTCGGTTCAAAATATTTGGCATCCTCTTTCATGGGGCTCCATTGGGTAGAACAATCATCACCCTTCTTATCCTTCCACCAAAAAGTACAGCCATATTAATCGGTATTAAGCCCTAGGTGCTTATTGTACCATTGTTTAATACCATTGGGGTCCTTGGTTTTAAATAAAAAACCGCCCAATCCAGTTACCCTATTTTTTATTATAGTCTAATTTTGGTTTTCCGAATTCTAGAATGTATAACAAGTGCTTCAATAAAGTGCAAGCCAATAAGATCGTAAGGATTAAACACCAATACTCACCGAAGACCTAACAAAATTTTTCCCTGATCTTATCTACAACGGTCTGTGCCAATTTAATTTTACTCTCCACAGTCCATCCGGCTACATGGGGAGTAAGCAATACATTCTCGGCATTTATTAAATAGGTAAAGGCTTCAGGCAATTCTGACTCACTAAACATATCCTCAAAGGACTTTTTTTCGTATTCAAGAACATCCAAACCAGCTCCAAGTACCTTTCCATCTTTCATTGCGGCCACAAGATCTTCTGTTACAACGCATTTGCCCCTGGCAGTATTGATCAACCACAGCGGCTTCTTGAATTCCTTTAAAAAATCGGCATTGATCATATTCTTGGTAGCGTCGGTCTGCGGTACATGGAGGCTAAGTATCTCCGCCTTTTGTCTTAATTCCATAATCCCAACCTGCCTGGCATTGTCATCGCCAACACCCCCAACAATGTCATAACAAAGCGCTTCGACATCAAAGCCCTTCAGCTTTTTGGCGAAGGACTTTCCCATATTGCCGTAGCCTATAATCCCAACAGTTCTACCGTCCAATTCAATACCACGGTTACCTTCCCGGTCCCATTTCCCATTTCTCACCTCTTTGTCGGCCTTATTAAGTTTGTTGAAGAGAGACAATAACATTCCCAAAGCGTGTTCCCCTACTGCATTTCTGTTACCTTCCGGCGCAGCTGCCAAAAAGATTCCCAGTCTTTTGGCATGTTCGGTGTCTATATTTTCCAATCCAGCTCCCAGTCGTCCAATAAACTTCAGATTGGTTGCCTTATCCAAAAAAGCTTCATCAATAGTGAACCTGCTTCTGATGATGACACCCTCATACTCGCTAATTTTCTCTTCAATTTGATCTTTGGAGGAGGTATAATCTTCATCATTCTGAAACCCTAAGGCATTGAATTGCTCTATAATCAAAGGGTGATTTACATCTAAATGGAGAACTTTCATAAACTAAATATTATACGGCAAAGATACAAGACCGCTTTGCTAATGGAAACAAGAAACTTGACTATTTTCAAGTTTAAATGTAAATTTTAGGACGCAATTGCACTAGGGATTGCAGCTGGCTACCATGTAGCGCGGAAAGCCCACCACCGCCAACGAAGGTGGAGTGCCCTAAATGCCCAATATAACCTTGGCTATTGAAAAATATATTAAAATCCCGAAAATATCATTACTCGTGGTAATAAACGGTCCCGTAGCTATAGCAGGATCTATGCCCCTCTTGTGCAGAAAAAGTGGTATAAAAGTTCCAATGATTCCCGCTACCACCGTTACCGTGATCAATGAAATTGAAATAGCCAAGGAGGTAAGAAAACTACCTTTCCATATCCAAGTAAAAAACAATAGTATGGATGCCAAAACGGAGCCATTGAGCAAAGCCAACAACATTTCTTTTATAAGCCTGCCCCCAATACTCCCCTTTAAATCGTCATTGGCCAAACCCTGTACCATTATAGCACTGGATTGCACCCCAACATTTCCGGCCATTGCCGCTATTAGCGGGGTAAAGAAAAACAGCACACCATATTCGCTCATCAGCGTCTCAAAGCCTCCCATGATCGCCGCCGCTCCCACACCTCCCAAAAGGCCCAGAAACAACCACGGCAATCTGGCACGGGTAAGGTCCCATATACTATCATCCGCCTCTACATCCTGTGAAATACCGGCTGCCATTTGATAATCCTTTTCCGCCTCTTCCCTGATAACATCCACAATATCATCTATGGTAATACGGCCTACCAGCCTACCTATTTCATCTATGACGGGAATGGCCTCCAAATCGTATTTGGTCATAATTTTGGCTACTTCCTCCGGTTTTTCATTTACGTTAACAGCATCTACCTTTGGAATATACACTTCACTGATATGGGTCTTGGTAGAGGTAGTAAGCAAATCCTTTAAAGAAAGTCGACCTTTTAGTTTACCTTCATCATCTACTACGTAAATGGAATGCACCCTGGTTACATTTTCTGCCTGTGCACGCATTTCCTTGACACAGGTAAGTACGTTCCAATTTTCATTAACCTTAACCAGCTCCTTGGCCATAAGTCCCCCAGCGGAATTTTCGTCATAACGCAAAAGGTCAACAATATCCTTGGCATGCTCCCTGTCCTCCAATTCGGAAATTACCTCCTGGACCATTTCTTTGGGCAGCTCCCCTATAATATCTGCGGCATCATCGGTATCCAACTCATCCAATTCCCCGGCAATTTCCTTTGCCGAGAGGTTGGCAAGGATGGCCTCCCTGACGTCAACATCCAATTCCGTAAGGGTTTCCGATGTTTTTTCGCTATCGAGAAGTTTAATAAGATAAGTGGCGTGGTCCTCATCCAATTCATTGATAATCTCTGCCACATCCGCATAATGCACCTCATCCAAAAGCGCAGACAATTGCAAGTCTTGCTTGTTGTCTATAAGCTGTTCTATATCAGCTAAATATTCCTCGGTGAGTTTAAATGGTATCATCAGCTATTTTCTGTGTCAACGATATGAAATCTGCAACCGTCAATTGTTCCGGACGCAGGCCAAATATAGCATCTTCTTTGAGAACATCGGAAAGATTGAAGGTTTTTAAACTGTTACGGATCGTCTTCCTACGTTGGTTAAATACTGCTTTAACCACTTGTTTGAAAAGTCTTTCATCCACATCCAAATGAAAGTTGGACTTCCTTGTGAGTCTTAACACACCAGACTGTACTTTAGGCGGAGGATCAAAAACTTGTGGAGAAACCGTGAATAAATATTCCGCATCGTAAAAGGCCTGTACCAAAACGGAAAGTATGCCATAAGCCTTACTCCCCTCCTTTTCACAAATTCTTTCCGCCACCTCTTTTTGAAACATCCCTGTAAATTCCGGAACCTGATCTTTAAATTCCAACATCTTAAAAACAATCTGAGTGGAAATATTGTACGGGAAATTACCGGTTATGGCAAATTGTTCCTCCCCAAAAAGCGTCCAAAGATCGTACTTTAAAAAGTCGGCCTCCAAAACCTTAAACTCGCCCTTGCGCTGCATAACCTTGTTATGTTCCAGAGGGAAACTGTGGTTTAGGTAAATTATGGATTCCTCATCCAGATCCATAGCCACCAAATCTATATCCTTTTCCAACAAATATTTGGTAAGCACGCCCGTACCTGGACCTATTTCTATAACATTCCGATATCCGTTCAACCTAAGGGTGTCACCAATTTGCTGGGCAACAGATTCATCTTTCAAAAAATGCTGACCCAAATGTTTTTTTGCCTTTACCGGACTTTCCTCCTTCCAAGGTCTATTAAACTTTTCTTTTTTGGAATTAAATGCTTTTTTCCCTTTTTTGCTCATGGCAGTGCGTAATAAAGTAATACTATTAGTGTTCGCTGATGATCGCCAACTCTGTCCTAAAGGCAACAAACTTGCCTGCAAAGAGTTCCATCACTTCTTTACGGAGTCTTTCTGCATCTTCGACGTAATATTTTTGAAGCGTTTCTTTGGAATCGGTAGTATATTGAATAGAATAAGTAATGCCTCCCATCTCCTCCTCCACCAGCACTTTGGTCATCAATGCTTTGGAAAACTTTCCGGTATTCAACATTTCAGGAATGTGGACTTCCTTCATCCAAGACAACCAATCCTGCTGGATCGATTCTTCAATATTTATGGTAACATTATATATATACATGCTATTTCGTTGCTTTCCCGAAAGGGACTATTTATATTCTATTAAAGATGTCCAAGATTTTGGGGGTACTAATTAATACTGTCTCCCCGTAGCATCCTGAAATATTTCCTGGCTTGGGGAAAATAGTAACTATCCTGATAATTATAGATGATTTTCTCGTAATGGTCCTTTGCCTTTTCCGGTTGGTTCAAGATATTCCTATACAATTCCGCCAAGGCGAAATTGGCATCATCCGCCAAAATATCGTTGGCATAAAATTCCACTATTTTAAGATAGTTAAATTCTGCCTTTTCATAATCCTTTAATTCCGTTAAAATTTGGGCCTGCTTCATAAGTGCCTCATCTTCAATTTTCTCACCTTTATGATTTTGGAGAATGTCCTCCAATAGCGAAACGGCGTCCTTCTTTTTATTTTGAAACGCCAGGAAGTCGGCACGGGCGTACTTTTTTAAAGCTGTTTGGGTGGAATCCTCCAAGGAGTTATCGGAAATCAACAAGCTTAATTGCATGGCATCATTGGCAATTAATTGGGATGTAGAACCTCTAAGGACCTTTAATTGAGTCAATGCCCAATCGAAATCCCCCTTATAAAAACTGGTTTGTGCCACCTTAAAGCGTGCTTCCTGACCTAGGACATCGTTTTTAAGGTCTTTCTGGATTTGGGAAAAATAGATCAAAGCCTGATTAAATTTTTGATCATATACCAGAATATCGCCCAAGGTACTTTTAATATAGGATTTGCCATAATTGTTCAAAGGCAGCTCCAAGCTCTGGTTCAGGATTTCAATGGCCGGTTCGGCAGTATTCTTATTAAACGTTAAAAATTTGGCGTAGGCAATTTGCAGCTGCAAGGTTTCCATTTCATAACCGTGAACCTCTAATAATGCGTTAAATTTATTTTGGACCTTTTCCAATATCCTATCGTCGGCATCCAGTAATTCTATATCTATAAGGTTTAGTTCGGCATCCAGGGCCATCACCGCATCGGCACTATTTTGAGAAATATATTCAAATATCTCCTTCGATATATCTGTCTCTTGCTCTTCCAATGCCATTTTTCCCAAGCCCTGTAAACGCTGTAAAGAATTCTCACCTCCCCTTTTATAAATGGCCTTTTCTTGACTAAAGGCACTTTTATACTGTTTTTGTTGAATAAAAAGCCAACTCAGCAATTCGTTCCATAGAATATCAGGATTTTTTTGGGCATTCTGAAGTACTACTTTTTTGAATTTTAAGTTATTGGGATTTTCGGAATCGGAACTAATAAAATCATTTATGTTTCGAAGTACGTTGGCCTGTGAGGCCTTGCCTTCACTTATTAATTTTAGGTAGGAATCATACATTTGCTCAATGTTCCCCTGTTCCCCAAAAATCCTGGCCTTTTGAAAATTATAATCCAATTCGGGGTTTAGCTCCATTGCTAGGGAATAGGCCTTTATGGCATAATCCAGCAAAGCGTATTTTTGAAATCTATATCCAAGGCCATAACCATAATTTGGATTTTCATTTATTTTTTGGAGCGCGGCGTTGTAATACTCCGTAGCCTTTTCGGGCAGTTCCTGCAAGGTGTAATTGTAACCCAGCTCTATAAGCATAGTTGGATAACTATTTTGTCCATCAACCGATTTTAACAAGAATTGCTCTGCCTTACCATATTGTTCCAATTGTTGATAACAGGCAATTAAACCCTCCCCATAATCCGTCCTCATTGGACTTTTTGCGACCAACTTCTCATAGAACACCACTGCCTTATCAAAGGCGCCATCCTCAAAATACTGTTTTGCCAAGAAGTCTTCCTGGGAAAGCAGGACTTGGGTACAGAAAAATATAAGAAAGAAAAGATATAGTCGCAAGGGATCTTTTTTTCAAAGATACATAGAATGTACAAAGTGGGTGTTAAGGGCAATACAAAGAATTATAAGAAACCATAACTTTAAATTAACCTTAGAATTAAGATGTAAATTTGTAAATTATATTTTTTTGATGAAATTTTTAATAGCCGAGGACGAAATTTCTTTACAACAATCCATAGTTACCTATTTGGAAAAGGATGGGAACGTATGTGAGTGCGCATCCAATTATGAAGAGGCCATTTATAAAGTATCGCTTTATGATTACGACGTAATTATTCTGGATATCAATTTGGTCACAGGAAGTGGATTGGAAGTCTTAAAACAGCTTAAAAAAGAAAAGAAAAAAGCAGGTGTAATAATTATTTCCGCCAATAACTCCTTGAGCGACAAACTTGAGGGCCTGGATTTGGGAGCTGATGATTATATAACCAAGCCATTTCATTTGGCCGAGCTCAATTCGAGGCTAAAAGCCGTTCTGAGACGAGGAAAATTTGGGGGCGACGAAAGTATTGTATTTAATGAAATACGAATAGATACCAGGGCTAAATCGGCCTATATAATAGACATGCCCATGACCCTTACCCGAAAGGAATACGATCTGTTACTTTTCTTCGTTACCAATAAAAATAGGGTACTCTCCAAAGAAATAATAGCAGAACACCTGTGGGGCGACAATAGTGATTTAGCTGATAATTTTGATTTTATCTATGTTCATATCAATAACCTGCGAAAAAAATTAACGCCCGAAGGGGCAAAATATATCAAGACCGCCTACGGTAGTGGATACAAATTTACAGAAGAGTAAAACTTGATCAAAAAGAATACTAAAATACCGTTGTTGCAGAAAGCATCCAAAACATTTCTTTGGGCGAGTTTGCTATTAATGGTCATTAGCACCTTTGCCCTATTCTTTTATGTAAGGTGGCTGCTGAAGCAGGAAGTGGAAGAGGAATTATTTTCCGCAGAAGCTAGAATAGAAAGCGCCCTAAATGCCGGGAAACATCCCAGTTCATTGGCCCCTATAATCGAGGTTCTCGAGGTAGACCAACCCGAAGCCTCCTTTACCAAGGACACGGTCATCTATGACCCCTCCCAAAATGAAATGGAGTTGTTCAGGGAATTATCTACCTATAAGAATATAAATAACAAATTTTACAAGATATCGGTGCGCGTTCTTGTTGTAGAAACCAACCAAATTTTATGGGCCATAATCATATCGTACATAGTTATAGTCCTCGTCGTTTTTATTTTCCAGTTTTATCTAAACAAATCCTACAACAAAAAACTTTGGAGTCCGTTCGTCCACAATTTGGAACAAATGAAAACATTTTCGTTGTTGTCCACAAACCCCATACAGCTATTGGACAGTGAAATTCTTGAGTTTTCGGAATTGAATAAAGAAATTGCCCTGTTAACAGGTAAAGTGCGGGACGATTATGAAAATCTAAAACAATATACCGAGGATGTTTCCCATGAACTTCAGACTCCGCTGGCCATTATACAGGCCAAAATTGAAAATATAATCAACGATCAATCGGTAACCGAAGTACAATTCAACCAATTGACCTCCATACAAAAGGACATACAACGCCTAACGCAATTAAACAAGCGTTTGACACTTTTGACCAAGTTGGAGAACCAACAATTTACGTATAGGGAAAACATTGAAATCACAGCCTTGATCGACCAAATTATTGCGAATTTTAGTGAGATATTCTCAATTGCCCTGTCCTTTCAGAAAACCAACAACATTTTGGCCAGCATGGACCCTTATTTAGCGGAGATATTATGCAACAACATAATTTCCAATGCTATAAAGCACAGCGGCAATAATGGCCCAATAACCATTGCAGCCAAAGACATGATTCTTTCCGTGTCCAATTTTGGCCTGAAACCGATTGCCAATCCACAACATCTTTTTACACGATTTTACCGAGAAACCAAGGAAGTTAAATCGACCGGTCTAGGTCTCGCCATTGTAAAAAAGATTTGTGACCTTTACGGTTACCATATTTCCTATAAGCATGTGCAAGACCATCATTGTTTTTCAATAGACTTTGATACAACCCGGGTCTCCAATAAATAGAAAGTGATTCAAAGACAAGCTTTAAATTCTCTTTAGATTATTCCCCTATTTTTCAACAATATTGAATTTAGCATACCGTAATGATAAAGAACACCTCCCTTATACCACTATTTATACTTCTAGGACTTGCAACCGTTTCTGCGCAGAAATCCATCAGTATTACTGGGCGATTGATAGATGCCGATACTAATGGGACCCTGCCATTTGCCAATGTATCGGTAAACCGTTTTTCCGATAATGTTTTGGTGACAGGGGCGGTTACCGACGATGATGGAAAGTTTTTAATAGAGAATGTCCCTGTAGACACCTATGCCATTTATTTCTCCTATTTGGGTTACGAGGGAGCAACCCAAAAAATAATTACCAGCGGCCTTAACACCGTATTTGATCTTGGTAGGATAGCCCTATCCCCAGACGCAGAAATGTTAAATGAGATAGAGGTTATTGGGAAACAAGCCACGACCAATGCAGAATTGAATAAAAAATCCTTTGACTTAAGTAACAATATTGCCCAATCTGGGGGTTCTGTGCTGGACGCCATGAAAACCATGCCCGGAGTAAGCTTTGACCAAGATGGCAAAGTAATTCTTCGCGGAAGTGATAAAGTAGTAATTCTAATAGACGGGAAACAATCCAGTCTTACCGGATTTGGCAATCAAAAAGGACTGGGAAACATCCCAGCTGCCAACATCGAAAAAATTGAGATAATAAATAATCCCTCGGCCAAATACGATGCCAATGGTTTCGCAGGAATCATCAATATCATTTACAAAAAGGAAAACCAATCCGGGTTTAACGGTGATGTAGGTCTGTCCTTTGGCCTCGGGGCATTTGACAAAAAGAAGGAGGATACCAAAACCGATCTTGGTTCCTACTCCCTTAACCCAAAACTTATTCCCAGTCTTAATTTGAATTACAAAACCAAAAAAGTAAATTATTTTATGCTATCTGAATTTATTGTACAGGAGGCCCTGCCAAACAATGAATTTACAACGCGACATTATGACGACGGCAGAAATACCGTTTCCCAAGTACCGGAAAACCGCAGGCAGTTTAGGGCAATTATTAATGGGGGCATGGATTGGGAACTAACGGAAGACGATGCCATTACCCTTTCCGGAATGTACGATCGTGAAAAGCATATAGATACCTCACAGGTAGCTTTTATAAATCTGAATACCAATAACCGGGAAAGGTATTACAATTGGCAGGAGGAAGAAATTACAAGTTATATAAATGTTGCCGTTAATTACAAACACAAATTTTCCAAGATAGGACATTCTCTTAGTGCCAATGCACAGTACACTAGGGGGCTAGAGGATGAAAGCTATTACTTAAACGATAGTTCCGCCATTAGGGTGGGAAGGGATGCCACCAATATTTTGGCCATTGAGCATACAACAAGCTTATCGGCAGATTACGCCAGGGCTTTGAAACACGGAAAAATAGAATTGGGGACCAAGGCAAGAATCAGAAGGTTACCTGTAGAATACACTATAACTCCTGGGAACAATAGTATTATATATCCCAATATGGGGGCATATTCCGATTGGGGCGAAAATCTATACGCACTTTACGGCAACTATTTGTTGGAACAGGAAAAATTTGACATTGAAGCCGGCCTGCGCACAGAGCATACCGATGTTTTTTATGATATTGATCCCGCAAACAGCTACTACCAGAACAACGATGCCTATAACTATTTTGAGCTTTTTCCAAGCCTCAGATTCACTTATAAAGTTAATGATTACAACAAGCTCTCCATTTTTTACAATAGGCGGGTAGACCGGCCGGGAGAACCGGAACTTAGGATTTTCCCGAAATATGACGATCCGGAACTTTTAAAAGTGGGCAATCCGTATTTAAGACCTCAATTTACGGATGCCATTGAAATTGCCCATAAATACAGCTGGGGGAATGGCTCCCTTTTTTCGGCCATATACCACAGAATGATCAAGGATCAATATATGCGCATTTTTAGCATAGACAATTCCGATCCCGACTATGACATTGTAAACAAGATATATCAGAATACAGGTAATGCCACCAATACCGGTGTTGAATTACTGGTCAGTCAGGACATTACCCAAAATTGGAAATTATCCGCAAGTTTTAATTGGTATGTTAATAGCATAGACAACTATACCGGTACTTTATTATTTCCTTATGTTAGGCCGTTTATTATTGAAAAATCGTCCGATAACGCTGGAGATTTTAAAATTAATAATGAAATTACCTTGCCTAAAAAATGGACTCTACAGCTTACCGGACTTTACTATTCCGATAAGAATATCCCTCAAGGCAAAGAACTATCACGATCCTCGATCGATGCGGGCATAAAGAAAATTGTCTGGGAGGGCCATGGAGAGTTTACACTGTCCGCCTCGGACATCTTTAACACCTTTGGCCTGCGACAGGAAGTTAAAAGTGATGGTTTTACAGCTCTTTATGAGAACTATTTTGAAACGCAGATAGTAAGAGTCGGATTTAAGTATAAATTTTAGTATTACTTAGCCGGCCAATTCTAAAATTCAATGGGACCTAATTGCAATTAAGCAATCTATTGCTGTCGTTTGAGCTCATTTACAATTAAAGTGAACAAAACTGAAAGTAGCACAGCCGAGGAACCAATAGTCCCGAATCATATGCGGGATAATAGCCCAAGAGTTCTTTCCATATAATCCGAAATGGCAGTACCAGCGGTACTAGTGGAAATAATTACTAACCAATAAATTATAGGAGGGTATTTTTTTGATTTTAATTGAAGCACCAATGTTATCAAAAAAATCCGAGCAATATAACAGAACTCAGGCCATAACCTATCTTCGGCCTATTGGAAAACAAGTCTCCAGCGGTTTCACCAAAGGTGGTTGCACATATTTTCATTACCAAAAAAAGCAGTGTTAATTAGGCTACCTTTTCATACGTAGTTTTGTATGATATAAATAATTAGAAAGCAGCGGTAAATGACAATCCAAAATCTCCCTTGGAATAAAAGGGCACTAAGAATACATTTGCTGTAGATTCGCTTCCTCTTTTAAAAATGTTATTTCTAATAGAAGGCATTACCCAATAGGCAATTTTAGTACTCAATATACCAATCCCGGCACCAGCGACAACATCGGTAAGCCAATGCCTATCATTATAGACCCGAAACATCCCTGTTCCGGTTGCACCTAAATAACCAGCAACACCGATCCATGGAGAAACCGACTTGTATTCCTGATATAGAAATTCTGCACCCATAAAAGCCGTTGCCGTATGTCCTGAAGGAAAGGAATTCAAGGAACTGCCATCCGGTCTTTTTACTTTTGTTATGGCTTTTAACGCCAAAGTAGTTGTGCTCATTATAACATATGAGGTAGCAAGAATAATGGTTCTGTCCTTAAAATCATGCTCCCCTTTTATCCCTAACAGGTTTAACCCATATACCGATAAGGCCGGGGCATATTGGGAGAAATTATCGATGGTTATTTTGCGATCAATATGTTCATTCACCTCTTCTTTAACCTCCGAATTAACCAACTTTAACCCATCACTTTCAATGCCTACAACACCATATGTAATTAGGGAAACCGGGACAATAAGGCTTTGGTATTTAAACTTATACCTTTTGGAAAATGCTATACTATCAGGACTTGATCGCTGAGCAATAACAGTTGTTACAACACACATTATGCATAGAGATGCCAAGAATACCAAACAACTGAATTTCAAATTCCAATAGATTTAAACAATACTTTTGTGTCAAAACTAATGCTGAATTCTTTTTAAAATCTAAAGTAGAACTATACGCTTCCTTAACAAAATCCACATTATAATCGCTTATTTAAAATTCTTTTGGAATCAAAGGGGAATAAAATGATGATAAACGCTCCAATACTAGTAACTTTAAATTTTCCTTAGATTTTCTAGCTATTTTTAAACCCTATCTTATCCATTTAAACTATGTGGCAAAAAATATTCCCAGATCGTTTTGCATTGCTAAAAACCTTTGGCCTAATTTACCTGACACTGTCTTTTTTGGTCAGGATTGTATTCCTAATATGGAGCTTTGGGGAAATTGACACCTCAATAGGAACAATACTCTCCACTTTTGCTATTGGATTTTTGTTTGATGTAGGAACCTTTTCGTTTTTTGCGTTGCCTTACGCCCTATATTTACTACTAATGCCTCGGAAATTCCACGGTAGTATTGTAGATAGATGGATCATCTACATAGCGTATACTATTGGTTTAATGATATTTCTATTTTCTTTCTTCGCAGAAATCACTTTTTGGGAAGAATTTAAAAATAGGTTCAATTTTATTGCCGTGGATTATTTGGTATATACCTACGAGGTGGTAAAAAATATCAACGAATCCTACCCCATCCCCTACTTGGTTAGCCTAATTTTGATTGCTGTTGGGGTATTGATTTTTATTACTTACAAAAAAGCTGCATTCACTAAAACATTTAAAAGCAGAGCCCCATTTAAGGCCAAATTGTTGCCTTTCCTTTTAGTTCTAACAATAACCCTTATATCCGGGTTATTTATTAAGAACAAACATGCAGAGCAGTTTGCCAATAGGTATAACAACGAGCTGTCCAAGTCTGGTATTTATTCGTTTTTTGCAGCCTTCAGGAACAACGAACTTTCATTTACTGATTTTTACAATACAATAAGTACGGAAAAGGCATTTGAGCTGGTCAAAGCATCCTATAACAATGAAAATACAACTTTTTTAAATCCAAAGGAGAATTCTATATTGAGAACAATTCACAATACGGATTCCATCGCTAAGCCCTCAAAACCCAACATTATTTTCATTTGTATAGAAAGCTTAAGCGGTAAATACTTAAATTCCCTTGGTGGGGATTACAATATTACCCCAACCTTGGACAGCTTGGCCAATAACAGTATATTTTTCACCAACCTTTACGCCACAGGAACAAGGACCGTGCGCGGCATGGAAGCCATAACCCTATCCATTCCCCCTACCCAGGGAAGGAGCATTGTAAAACGTAAAGACAATACGGAACTATTTACCATTGGGGAAGTCTTTAAAAATATGGAGTTTAGCCGTAGTTTCTTTTATGGAGGAGATGGTTATTTCGATAATATGAACACCTATTTTGGTGGCAACGGATTTAATATTGTGGATAGAGGAAGGGGATTTTTATTGGATAAGGGAATACAAACCAAACGAACCAACATTGAGGATGAAGAGGTAACTTTTGAAAATGCCTGGGGGGTCTGCGACGAGGACATTTATAAGAAGGTTATAAAAGAGGCCGATATGGCCCACAAGGCCCAACAACCATTTTTTGATTTTGTAATGACCACCTCCAATCACAAGCCTTACACCTATCCGGAGGGCAAGGTAGACATTTCCTCAGGTACTAGCAGGGCTGGGGCCATAAAATATACCGATTTTGCCATAGGGGAGTTTTTGAAAATCGCCAAGACAAAGCCATGGTATAAAAATACTATACTTGTAATAATGAGCGATCATTGTGCCAGTAGCGCCGGAAGAGGGGAACTGGATATCAACAATTACCACATACCGGCTATGATCTGTAACCTACAGGACATCCCGCCTCAAAAAATAAATAAACTTTGTTCCCAGATAGATATGTTTCCCACAGTATTTTCGTTATTAAATTGGGATTACACCAGTAACCTCTTCGGGAAAGATATTTTTAAAATGAAATTAGAGGACGAAAGGGCATTTATTGGTAATTACAGAAAATTGGGACTCCTAAAAGGAAACAAAGTAATGATTTTGGGAGACCAAAAAAAGGCCAACTTTTATGAATGGAATCCTGACAATAATAACCTATCCGCAATTCCTACGGACAAGAATTATCTGGATACCACTATAGCATTTTATCAGGTAGCCAATTATTTATATACACACAAAGGACTTAAGACAAAGCAATAAGCATTTTGAAAAATATTCATTTTATCATTAACCCCAAAGCCGGTTCAGGGAAAACTATTTTAAATATTGATTTCCTTGGTGCTTATTTTAAAGAGCCTGAATATAGTCTTTGCGTTAAATATTCCAAATACAAAAAACAGGCCATAGAACTAACACAAAATTCTATCAAAGAAGGGGCGCAAACCATAGTAGCCTGCGGAGGGGATGGCACCATTAACGAGATTGCCTCCTGTTTGGTAGGTACCAATATAAAACTGGGCATAATACCCATAGGATCGGGTAATGGACTTGCCTCACACCTTATGATACCACAAGTACTTAAAAAAGCCATTGAGGTAATCAAAAATGATGATGTAGTTACTATTGATGTTGGTCGAATTAATGAACAATATTTTTTCAGCAATACTGGAATGGGCTTTGATGCCAATGTTATAAAAAACTATGAAGCCTTAAAAAAAAGAACTATTATAGGTTACATCAAGGCCTCCTTTAAATCTTTCAATGAGTATAAAAAGGAAAGGGATGTTAAAATATCCATTGACCGGAACCACATAATACTTAACCCATTTTTAGTATTTATCTCCAACTCCAATGAACTCGGATTCAACATTAGTTTAACGCCGGAGGCCTCCTTAATGGATGGCCAGTTAGACGTTATAATCGTTCCCGAAATAAGCAAAATAAAAATGCTCTTATTCGGTGCCCTAATGCT
>Ga0222651_1000641_pt1 | contig 20413 bp, 20 predicted proteins | sample AntAcemetagen369_FD_179855 | JGI IMG/M metagenome (GOLD analysis project Ga0222651, IMG submission 179855) | Saline water microbial communities from Ace Lake, Antarctica - #369 | ecosystem: Environmental > Aquatic > Non-marine Saline and Alkaline > Saline | place: Antarctica: Ace Lake...
ACAAAATGAAGTTCATTTCAAACGTAACAAGAATGAAGAACTTAATAAAGCATTTAAAAGGTTTTGGGCTGCGTTGGCCAAGAAAACAAACTATACCGTAAGTTTTAATGAAGAAGTATTGATTGAAAGAAGTAAAGAAGCTTTGAACAACATTAACATTGCCGACTATGAAGCAGAAGTAAGCAGTCGTACCATTGGCAAGATTACAGAAGAAGGAATTGAAGATGAATTTGGAGGCAAAGAAAGTTACAAACTGAAAGCCTACTTCTCGTCTTTGGATTTGGTAGAGGAATTAAGCGAAAACACAGGTTTGGGTTACACTACTCTTTTTAAAATCATCGGCGGAATAACAAATCACGCCCATTTCGCAAAAAATCCACCGCAATATATCCATCGGGCATCTTCCCTAATCAAAAACATTGAGTTGGAGGAAATGCTTAGAGGTTTGGACTATCATTTATCAGATGAAACCTTCCCGTTTGAATTTGATGACTACGTTAAAAATATTGATGAAAAAGGATATGAACCTACTCCAAAAAGAGGCGTTTTCGATAAAATGTTGGTGGATAGTGATGTAGAAAAATCCTTTGCCAAAGCGACCGATTTAGATGATGAAGTGGTTTGCTTTCTTAAACTCCCCTCTTACTACAAAATTCAAACACCTATTGGAGAATACGAACCCGATTTTGGAATTGTGATGAAGCGGAAAAGCCTTAGAAACGGGAAAGAAAGCGAGTTCTATTTTGTGATTGAAACCAAAGGAACGAATGACATTAACAATAAAAAGGCACTTAAAGAAAGTGAGGTTTACAAAATAAAATGTGCTGTAAAGCATTTTGCCACGCTTGGCGTAGAAGTACAGTATAAAGCCCCTGTAAAAGACTACCAGTATTTTAAAACCGAAGCCCAAAAAGATATGAACACATTAATTGAAGAAGCATGAAATCAGAAGAAATTAAGCAACTTTTTGCGCAGTTTGAATTTGCGTCTGCTGACTTAGAAGGTATTGAATGTTGGAGTGCAAGAGAGTTACAATCTCTTTTGGGCTACAGCAAATGGGAGAATTTTGAAAAGGTAATCCAAAAAGGAAAAGATGCTTGCACCAATGCAGGAGAAAACGTTTCTAATCATTTTCCTGAGGTCAGGAAAACGATACCAATGCCGAAGGGTGCAGAAAAGGAGATTGACGATATTCTTTTAACACGTTATGCCTGTTATTTAATAGCCCAAAATGGAGACAGTAGAAAGGAAGAAATATCTTTTGCTCAAAATTATTTTGCAATTCAGACCAGAAGGTCTGAACTTATTGAACAACGTTTGCTTGAAAATGAGCGTGTAAAAGCCCGTGAAAAACTAAGCCAAACCGAAAAGCAATTATCAGGCGTATTGTATGAGAGAGGAATTGACGGAAAAGGGTTTGCAGTTATTCGTTCGAAAGGAGACCAAGCACTTTTTCGGTTAAACACACAATCGCTTAAAACAAAAATGGGTGTTCCTGCAACTCGACCAGTTGCAGATTTTTTACCTACAATAAGCATAAAAGCGAAAGACCTTGCAGCAGAAATGACAGGTTTAAATGTTCAGAGTAAAGATTTGAAAGGACAAAATCCAATTGAAAAAGAACATATAGATAATAATCTTGCGGTAAGAAATATGCTTACTAAAAGAGGTATTGTTCCAGAAAATTTAGCTCCTGCAGAAGATGTTAAAAAATTACAACGCAAACTGAATGCGGATGAAAAGAAGGTGTTAAAAGAATCAAAAACTAAAAAGAAATAAAATGTCTGAACCAAAATTTTTCAGAATTATAGAATGGACATAATTAGAAAAACAACAGAAGAATTTAACGATTGCACCGGCAAAATCATTGGTTGTGCTATGCGTGTTCATTCTACTTTAGGCAATGGTTTTCAAGAAGTGATTTATCAAAGAGCTTTGCAAATAGAAATGAAATTAGAAGGTTTAGAATTTCAAAGAGAAATGGAAATGCCTATTTTCTATAGAGATTAACAAATAGGCACAAGGCGAGTCGATTTTTTTGTTGAAAATGAAATAATGGTAGAACTAAAAGCTATTATACAATTGGAAGATGTGCACCTTGCTCAAGCCATTAACTATTGCGAAGCTTACAATATGCAAACAGGCTTGCTTATCAACTTTGGAAGTAAATCGCTTACATTTAAAAGAATATATAATAAAAAATACAGAGCATAATGGCTAACGAAAATAAAAATTCAGGCAATTCTGAAAATCCTTTAATTCAAGTCCAGACAACTGATTGGAACAAAGAAAGATTGGAGCAACTAAAGCAATTAATGCCTGACCTCTTTACCAATGATGGCAAACTGAACGTTAACGAACTTAAAAAAGTAGTTGACCCTAAAAGCATCAATGAAACCGAACGCTATGAATTCCGCTGGTTTGGCAAAAGCAATGCGAAAAGGGAAGCCTTTACCCCTACGGATGCAACTTTGGTTTATGATGAACAAAGAAGTGTTAACCCAACGGAAAATGAAAATCTGATTATTGAAGGCGAGAATTTGGCGGTACTTAAATTGCTAAGCAACAGTTACATAGAGCAAGTAAAGTGAATTTATATTGACCCACCATACAATACAGGTAAAGACTTTGTGTACTCTGATAAATTTAACCGAGAGAAAAAAGAATATTGGGAAGATGCTGAAATAACCGAAAACGGATATAAAAATTGACACGAACAATGAAACGGATGGTCGTTTTCATAGCAATTGGTTAAATATGATGTATAGCCGATTGTTGATTGCAAGGCAACTTTTGAAAGAAGATGGTGTGATTTTTATTTCAATTGATGACAATGAAGTTCATCACTTGAGAAAACTGTGCGATGAAGTTTTTGGAGAAGAAAATTTTGTAGGACAACTAATTTGGAAGAGTCGACAAAACAAAGATAATAGAACAACAACTGGGGTTTCTACTGATCATGAATATGTAATTTGTTTTAGCAAAAATCCCGATGAGAGGGCTTTAAAAGGAAGTGAAAGAAAAGAAGAACAATATAGTAATCCAGATAATGATTCAAGAGGTCCTTGGGTTAGCGGTAATATGGTTGGTCTAAAAGATGAAAGCCAACGACCAAATTTGCATTATAATTTAATAAACCCTGAAACAAGCATAGATTATGGAAAGCCTTTTATGGGATGGAGATACGAGCCGAAAACCATGAGCAAGCTAATTGTAGAAAAAAGAATTATTTGGCTTGAAAAGCATAACGGGCATCCGCGTAGAAAAGTATTTTTATCGGAGCTTTCGGATACTCTGCCAGGATTTAGTTCCATAGTCGGTGAAGATGTGTATACAAGAGACGGTACCGCTGAAATTGACAACTTATTCGGTTCAAGAATTTTTGACTTACCAAAACCTTCAAGTATTATTACAGAATTAATAGACCAAGTTCTTAGTGATGGTGACTTACTACTGGATTTTTTCGCTGGTTCGGGATCAAGTGGACACTCGGTGTCTAATTTAAATCAGGAAAATGGGAGAGAGGTAAAATTCATTCTCGTGCAGATTCCGGAAAAAATTGACCCTAAAAGTGAAGCTTTCAAAGCAGGTTACAAAAAAATAAGCGACATCACAATTGAACGTAACAAACGAGGAGTTGAAAAAATAATCAAAGAAAAGAAAGAAACTCAACCTGATTTATTCAGCAATGCTTCGACAAGCTCAGCACAAGAAGAAGAAAGCGAGCAAGAGCAATTAAAAGGACTTGGTTTTAAAGTATTTAAACTAAAAAAATCCAATTTCCCAAGAGTGGAATACGCACCTGATCCTGAAAAATCGGAAGAAGAAAACATTGAGTTGCTCAAAAAATACATTCGAGACAAAGAAGCTCAATTGGTTACTGCTTTCAACAGAGATGAATTGATAACCGAGATTTTAATCAAAAACGGTTTCAAACTCAATTACACTTTAACTAAACAAGAGGAATTTAAAAAAGATGAAGTATTCCTGGCAACAGACGGAGACAAAGAAACGTTGATTTGTTTAGATGCCCCCATTTCAGATGAATTGGTAGAATACTTCAAAACCCACACCGACCAGAAACTGATTGTTTTGGAACGTGCTTTAGATACTACCAAAAAATGGAATTTGAAACACGCTATGGGCGATAAGTTTAATGCTTTTTAAGAAAAACAGAATATGAAAAACAAAGCAATTAGTTTATTTGGAAACAACAAAATTGTACAAAATAAAGGTGTAAAATATTCTGAATTACTAGAACAGTTTATAGCACCATTTGTAAATGAATTTAGAGATACAGAATATATTGAAGATATATTTGAATTTGCAATAAATGCTTGGAATTTTGGAAATATGGAAATTATTCTACCAAAAGGAGCGTTTGAAAAAGCAACTGATTTAATTAAAGAAAAGGAAATTAATATTGTTTTGTTGCGTAAAATGATTGATTATAAGGTTTCTAACTTCAAGGAGTATGAAAATTTTATTGTTGATTATGAATTAAAGGAAGTTAAACCAGGAGAAGATCCCGTACTAAGTATTATAACCCAAGAAAAAGAGGCGTATTTAGCTAATATGATGGATTCATCAGACAATGAAGCTACTGAAGATGATTTTAGAGAAAACTACATTAACCGTAGTGCAGTTATTCTTAAACCACAACAACCATTTATAGATTGGTATTTTAATTTAAACCCTGAGGATGAATTGTCTTTTGAAGAAGACATTAAAGAAACCAATATTTATTTAGTTGATGACAAAATTGATGATGTCGAAAAATGGTTAAAAAAGAAATTCGATAAATTCTTTACGATGGAATTAGATGAATGGTGTGCAGATAAAAAAGATTGGCCTCAAAAACGTAATTACAAAATGTTTAAACAGTGGTTTCAAGTTGATGTGTCAACAATGATATACGATTTAGAAAAAATCCCTGTCCTAAAATCAGAATAAAAAAATGAACATCCCTTTAAACGAATTTGAGCAACTCATTGATGAAAAAATTCTTAAAAGAGGGTTGTCCTACTTTAAAGGTGGTGCAATAACTGATTTTTTAGAAATTTCAAGTGGAGAATATGAAGCTATTGTTTCTGGAACGGAGGAATACACCGTTCAGATAAAAATCAGGAACAACATTATTACCGAACATAATTGTGATTGCCCTTACGATATGGGTGCAGTATGCAAGCATGTAGTTGCTGCAATAATCTATTTACAACAGGATGAGTTAGAATTAAATCAATCAAGTATCACTAGCCCTAAAAAGAACAAGACAAAATCTGTTTCTCAACAGGTACAAGAATTGTTAAAAGCAATTTCACACAATGAACTAATTGATTTTGTACAGGAAAACAGCAAAAAAGACAAGAAATTCAGAAATTACTTTTTAGCATCATTTGAACATTTAAGTAGAAACCAATCAAAAGAATTTTATCAAAAACAAATACATTCCATCTTGCAAACTGCCGCAGGAAGAGACGGGTGGATTGGGTGGAGTGATATGAAATATGTTGTAAATACTACCCAACCGTTTTTAGGAAATGCTGACAAGTATTTAGTAAGTAATAATTTTGAAAATGTATTCTTCATAAGCACAGCGTTATTGGAAGAAATGACAAAAGCGTTTCAATATGGAGATGATAGCAATGGAGATTTAGGCTATTTTGTAGAATCAGCAATGGAACTGCTTTCAAAATTAGCACAGGAAAAAATTTCAGAAACGCTCAAACAAGAAATCTTTAAGTATTGTATTTCGTCCTTTAAACAAAAATTATTTGAAGGGTGGGATTGGCATCTTGGAATACTTCGAATAGCAGCAGAATTAATTGATGAAGAAAATGACGCAGATACCATTCTTGCTTGTTTGGACACCATCAATGGGAAATATGAGCGTGAATATGCTCAATCTTTTAAATTAGATTTATTGAGGAAATTTAAAGGTGAAAAAGAAGTTGAAAAATACACTAATAAACACATTTCAAACTCATCAATCAGAACCACAGAGATTGACAAAGCATTTAAGAATAAAAATTTTGAAAGGGTAATATATCTTGCCAAAGACGGGATTAAATGTGATGAAAAAGACAAACCAGGATTAGTGAAAATTTGGTACAATTGGTTACTTAAAGTTGCTCAGGCTCAAAATGATATTTCTAAAATTGTTGAATATGCAAGGTTGTTATTCATAGATAATTTTCATCCAGAACAGGATTATTATAAAATTCTCCAAGAAAATATTGAGGATGAAAAATGGCATTCATTCTTAGAAGAAATAATAAAAGAAATTACGCCTAAAAACAGATGGACTTATACGGAGTTAATACGAAAGATTTACATCAAGGAAGAATGGTGGGATAGATTATTTCTTATGCTTAAACAAAATCTCTCTATGGAGAATATTCAGCAGGATGAACAGTATTTAGCAAAAGATTTTTCTTCTGAATTGATTGAACTTTATAGTGAAAGGATTACAAATTATGTTGAAAAATATACAGGGCGAAACCATTATCAAACTGCTTGCAAATATTTACGCAGGATGAAAAAGTTAGGCGGGAATGACCAAGTATATAATGTAATAGAATTATTCAGAAAGCAATATCCGCAGCGAAAAGCTTTAATGGACGAATTGAGCCGAGTTTAAATGCCACCACACAAACGCATCCATCCGAGGAAGTGCATCTTTTGGATTAAAAGGCTTAAACTGATTAAGCCTTAGATTTGCAAGTATTAATACCCATCAATGGGAGCTTATGGGAAATGTTCTTTTCGATAATTTAGCCACTCTTTGATGGTATAATAAATCAGGTCATTTCCGGCCGACAGTCCGATGTAGCCATTAGGTTCCGTAATGGGTTGAATTCGCAAAAAAACTGGATAAGCTGGAGAATGAGACATACTACCACAATTGTGAGGAAGATAATAGCAAGCCTGTACCAGATTATTAATTACTTTCAATGAGGACTTGAAAAGGATGGCTATTTCGGGCTAAATTCTGCCTTCAGATTTTAATTTCCAATATCTCATCAAACCGCTTACTGACATCCAGCTAGGGTTAGCGTATTCATATAGGGATTGGAGGTCTTTAGTTGCACCCTGGCGAATCATCTGCTGCGTCGTATAATTCATGAAATCAGGGGTGATTTCTGCGGCATTTCTGCCTTCATCAAATTGTACCTTCATCCAGTTTGCCCAGTCGTCAAGTATTTTAATAAGTCGACCTAAATGCTCCTCAGGATTATCGACTTCACCAAAATGAGTTAGGTACAATTCCTTTGGATGGTAGTCCAATATTTTTTTGATGGATAATTTCCAGGTCTCTATATTTATGTCTGGAGGCGGACAAGGCGGTACTACTGGCCCATTGTCTATTTTAACCCCACCCACATCACCAGTAAAAATAACATCGCCTAATTTCCAGGCAATGTGATGAATTGCATGGCCGGGGCTATGAATGGCTGTAAAAGTCAAATCTCCAATTGTTACTGTTTCCGCATCATCTACAGGTGCCAGTAAGTGTTCATCAATTGATTCCATTGGCCCCCATAGTTTGTCCATTTGGTCATCTCCGTAAATCTTAGCCGCAGATTTCCAGAGCCTTTCTGGATTCGCCAAATGAGGTAGCCCCATGGGGTGGAGGTAGATTTTTACCCATTCTTTAGCAAACTCCCATGCTGCGCCAGCATGATCAAAGTGGATATGGGTAAGAAGCACTGCCCCTAGTTCACTGGGCTTAACGCCAAATTTATCCAGGCTGCCTTTTAATTGATCCCAGGTACTGTGTGGGCCTGTTTCTATCAAGACTGGTTTGCCTTTTCCTCTGATAAGAAAGCTTGCAATCGTTTTTTCAGCTTGCTGAAATTTCAGATCAATAATTTCAATAGAATACATTATCCAAAAAGAGTATAGTTGCCAAATTGATCCATAGGTAAAGTTTTTCTGATGACAAAAGGACTGTCATTAACCACTTGGTTGACCATCGGAGAGACGGTGTATTTGGTCATTTGATCGTCAGGAAATGGTGCGAGCATGCTCAAAAGTTCTTCCTCACTGCTGTTTAGATTCAGCCATTTTTCCTCATTTTCTTTTGTAAGTATAACTGGCATTCTATCATGTATTTCAGAAGTCAAGAGATTTGGGCGAGTCGTTAGTATGGTAAATGTATGTGCTATTTCTCCTTTTTCAGTTTCAAATTCCTCCCAAATCCCAGCAAATGAAAACAAAGACTCATTGAGAAAAACAAATCTGTAGGGAACCTTGGTTTTTTTACCCACCTTTTTCCATTCATAGAAGCCATCTGCCGGCACTAGACATCTGTTCTTTTTAAAAGCATTTTTGAAGGATATTTTTTCTGTAATACTTTCTGATCTGGCATTAATGAGTTTATTGGCTACCGGTTTGTTTTTGGCAAAGGAGGGAGTGATCCCCCAATAGAAATGGGAAAAACCTTTCGGGCTATCCGAGGTAATTACGGGTACTAATTGCGAAGGCGCAATATTGTACCTTGGCTTGAAATCTTCTAGCATCTCTGCCTGAAATCTGTCTTCAAGTTCGATTTTTGATTTTGCAAGCGAATATCTTCCACACATAATAATTATTTCAAAATCTTAATTTATATTTTCACTTTGGATAAACGCTAATGCTCTGGTTTCGGACCAGAACCTTTCTTGTCCTGACCTAGGGCTAAAACCTACATGCCCGCCATGTTTCGGATACTCCATAAAAAGTTTTTTTGAATACTTCTCCTTAATTATAGGGAAACAAGATTTGCTCAAAAATGGGTCATTTCGAGCGTTTAAAACCAGTGTAGGGAGGCTAATATCTGATAAATAGTGAAGGGATGAGCATCGGTTATAATAGTCGTCAGCATCAACAAAACCGTGTAGTGGAGCTGTGAATTCATTGTCGAAGGTCCTGATAGACCTAATACGGGAAAGTTTCTTGGTAGAAAACTTATCAGGAAAAACCAACGCTTTTTGCTTTATTTTTTGCTTTAAGGAAAATAGAAAGTTAAGGGCGTACAATTTATTTCTAAGTCCATCTATCTTATCACATGATGCACCTAAGTCCATAGGTACAGAAATAGCTATTGCTTTTTTAATATTTTCCTTACTTTTCCAGAATGGCTCACCCAAGTATTTCAGCATAATATTGGCTCCCAGACTAAACCCCACAAGATGTATAGAAGCGTACATTTCAGCTGCGTGAGAAACGACAAGGTCTAAATCATATGTAGCTCCTGAGTGATAAAAAATAGGCTTGGTGTTCATTGATTCACTACAGCCCCTAAAATTCCAGTTAAGGACATCATATCCTGAGTCAAAAAATACTTTGGCCATTCCTGTCATATAGGGTCGTTGGCTATTGCCTTCAAGTCCATGACTTATGATGACCAAACTATTGCTGTCCCCTTTAAGCCAGTCAAGATCCAAAAAGTCACCATCAGGAGTTTTAATTCTTTCCCTTTTAAACGGCAAATCAACTTTTTTTCTAAAAATGGCTGGGTAAATGGTTTGTAGGTGACCATTGAAAAGGAGCTGGTTAAAGTTGTAATTTGATGTTTTAACTACTGGCATTCTAAGGTTATACTCAATTCAAAAATCTATCTTACGTGAAAATACTATTATTAAATTTGAATAAACATATTTTAAGAACTATTTTTGATTACTGAAAATATGAATTCGAATAATTTAACTTATGGCCGAAATAATACGAATGCCCAAAATGAGCGATACCATGGAAGAAGGGGTAATCGCACAATGGTTGAAAAAGGTAGGTGATAAAGTAAAACCCGGAGATATTCTGGCAGAAGTGGAGACTGATAAAGCGACCATGGAACTAGAATCTTACGATGAAGGTACCTTGCTCTATATAGGGGTTAAAGAGAAAGATGCTGTGCCTGTCAATGGAGTCATTGCCATATTGGGTGAAGAAGGCGAAAATATAGATGATCTTTTAAATGATATAGAATCCGGAGGAAGCGCGGAAAGTGCTCCAAATGAAAAAAATGAGGACGGATCCGAAGGTGATACCAAGGGTAAGTCTGAAGAAAAATCTAAAGATGCTGCAGTTGATATAGACGTTTCAGGAATTGCTGCTACAGTAATCACCATGCCTAAAATGAGTGATACCATGCAGGAAGGTACTATCTCCAGCTGGTTGAAGAAAGAAGGTGACGTAGTTAAGTCTGGGGATGTGCTGGCCGAGGTTGAAACGGATAAAGCCACCATGGAATTAGAATCCTATGATGATGGTACTTTACTCTATATTGGGGTAGCTGCGGGAGATGCTGTCGAAGTGAATGGCGTCATAGCAATAATTGGCGAAAAGGGAGCCGATTTTGAAACTTTATTGAAGGCCCACAATCAAAAATCATCTGGCGGGGAAAAAGACAAGGCTTCTGATCAACCAAAAGAAGGAAAGGAGACCGAGGAGGCCAAAGATAAAGCTGAAGATACCAAAGTGGAAAGTTCTCCAACCGAATCCAAAAGCCAATCGAATGAAAAGGGCCGAATAAAAGCTTCCCCACTTGCTAAGAAAATGGCAGCGGATAAGGGAGTAGATATATCATTGGTGCAGGGTTCGGGAGATAATGGTCGAATCATTAAAAAGGATATTGAGAATTTTGATCCATCGAAAGTGCCTTCTGCGTCTGCTTCAAGCGCAGGAGAAAGTATTCCTACCATAGGTCAGGAATCTTATAAAGATGTGAAGGTCTCTCAAATGCGTAAAGTTATTGCCAAGAGATTAGCCGAAAGCAAATTTACAGCACCGCATTTCTACCTGACCATGGAAATCAACATGGACAGTGCAATAGTGGCTAGGAAAAGCATGAATGAAGTGGCTCCGGTCAAAATCTCATTCAATGATATGGTCATTAAAGCAGCTGCAGTTTCATTGAAACAACACCCAGCTGTAAATTCTGCATGGATGGGAGACAAGATCAGGTACAATGATCATGTTCATATTGGTATGGCTGTTGCAATAGATGATGGATTATTGGTTCCAGTAATTCGCTTCGCAGACAGCAAATCACTTTCCCAGATTTCTAAAGAGGCCAAATCTTTGGCTGGCAAAGCCAAGAACAAGGAATTGCAGCCTAAGGATTGGGAAGGAAATACCTTCACCGTTTCAAATCTCGGTATGTTTGGTATAGAGGAGTTTACGGCCATTATTAATCCACCTGATGCATGTATTTTGGCAATTGGGGGAATCAAACAAACACCAATAGTAAAGGATGGAGAAATCAAGATAGGCAATGTAATGAAAGTTACCCTTTCTTGTGATCATAGAGTTGTAGATGGCGTTGTTGGATCTTCATTCCTCAAAACGTTAAAAAGTTTACTTGAAGAGCCAGTTAGATTGTTAATCTGACACTTCTGATTAGTGAATTGTGTCAAAAAGTCCTAGAAATAGGACTTTTTGTTTTTAGTACGGTTATTGAGAAATACTTTAAAAACGAAAATGGGAAAAATTAAATCGACCACAGTGGTCGCAATAAAGCATGAAGGCAAAGTGGCTATTGGAGCGGACGGTCAAGCCACGATGGGGAATACAATTGCAAAGAGCAGTGTCAATAAAATCAGGAAATTACAGGGAGGCAAAATTGTCACTGGATTTGCTGGATCTACTGCAGATGCATTTACCCTGTTAGAGAAATTTGAAGAAAAGTTAGGCGCCTACAGTAATAATATGAAAAGAGCCGCTGTGGAGTTGGCAAAAGAATGGCGTACAGATAGAATGCTGAGCAAATTGGAAGCCATGATGATAGTGGCAGATGCAGAGGATATCCTTATTATATCAGGCACAGGAGATGTTTTAGAACCTGATTTAGGAATAGCCACTATTGGTTCTGGAAGCATGTATGCGCAGTCTGCTGCAAGGGCATTAAAGAAATTTGCACCAAATTTAACTGCAGAGGAAATGGTGAGGGAAAGTCTTACAATAGCCGCTGATATTTGTATTTATACCAACCACAATTTGATAATTGAGAAAGTGAACAACTAACAAAAACGGGAGGACTTCCTAAAATCAAGAAATCCTCCCTTCTTTTATACTTCGAAATCGTAGATTTTAACAGAAGCCCATTTGTCTTTGTGATCCTCGATGAATTGAAGATGGATAGGGTCTACCTGGTACAGGTCATGGTCTTCGATGCTGTCAAAATTAACCATTAAGGCGATATGGTAACTGTCATCTATCACGTCACGCTTTTCAGTGGCTGCAGGTTTGCCTATCGAATGGCTTTTTACACTTTTAGTTAGCGCTATTTTTTTGCAGCCGTCTATTACAGCATTCAAATCTTTTTCTGGTTGGTGTAGCCAGAAATATACTTGGTGTACAATCATAATGTTTTTTTGTTTGAACAGGGATACATAAGGCCATGCTGCTTGACTAAAATATTATTATTAATTATATAACAATTACAAGCAATTTATTATAGCCTTCAATAATAATAAATAAAGATAAATATATAAGTTTAAAAAATATAAAAACTGGGGAATTATGAATTACAGAAAACTTGGTAATACTGAAATGGAAGTGTCTGAAGTTTCACTTGGAACCTGGCAAGTAGGAGGGGGATGGGGTGGTAAATTTGATCATAACCAGGCATATAAAATTCTCAACGAGGCAATTGACCAAGGTGTCAATTTTATAGATACTGCGGATGTGTATGATGGCGGCCTAAGTGAACAGGCGGTAGGGAAGGTGGTGAAAGAAAGACTTGAGAATATTTTTGTGGCTACAAAATGTGGACGTCAAATTCAACCGCATACCAGTGAAAGTTATACCCCCGAAGTTTTACGGGCATTTGTAGAGGCAAGTTTACGAAATTTAGGATTAGAGTCTCTTGATCTGATTCAATTGCACTGCCCTCCTACAATAGTTTTTGAAAGGCCGGAGATTTTCGGTCTTTTTGAGGACTTGAAAAAGGAGGGGAAAATAAAACACCTTGGTGTAAGTGTAGAAAAAGTTGCTGAAGGCATAAGGGCAATGGAGTATTCAAACGTAGCAACTATCCAGATAATCTTTAATATGTTTAGGTTAAAACCCGCTGAAGAATTATTTGACTTGGCCCTTCAAAGGAATTGTGGGATCATTGCAAGGGTTCCTTTGGCAAGTGGTTTATTGTCAGGAAAAATCACATCCGATACGGTGTTTCATCCGGAAGACCACAGGGCTTTTAATAGAAATGGAGAGGCTTTTGATAAAGGGGAGACCTTTTCAGGTGTTACCCTAGATAAAGGTTTTGAAGCCGTTCAGGAGTTAAAGGAGCTTTTGGGGATCAATAGGGATTTGGCACCATTGGCCATAAGGTGGGTTTTGATGTTCGATGCTATTTCCACAGTTATTCCGGGGGCTTCAAGATTAGATCAGGTTAGGTCAAATGTTTCCGCTCCTACATTACCTGAATTCACCGCAAAAGAAATGGAGGGTGTTAAAGCTATTTATGATAAGTATCTCAAGTCTGAGGTTCATGAGCAATGGTAATTTTTTAACCCGAAATAGGTAATAGAATGTCTATTGCCTATTTCGGGATAATGACCTTTCAGGATTGAGGTTTGTCTCCCATTAGCAATACATCATTGATCTGTACTTCTGTGATGTATTTTTTTTGACCTTCTTTGTCCTCGTAGGAGCGGTTGACTAGTTTTCCCTGGATGCATATTTCGGACCCCTTGTCGGTGTATTTATGGATGATTTCAGCTGGTTTTCCAAAAGCCACTAGGTTGTGCCAATAAGTGTCTTCAATTTTTTCCCCTTTACTGTTTTTATAAACCTCGTTGGTCGCAAGATTTAATTTTACCATTGGGGTGTCACCCTTTACTGTTTTGTAGTCTGCTTTGGCGCCTAGCCTACCAATCAATTGTACGTTGTTTCTAATACTGTTCATGATTTTATTATTTAGCGTTATAGATAAAACAAATTCCGATTTGGAACAGTACAAAGTTGGTGAACGCGCTTAAATTTAGTCCGACTATATTCGTTTATTTCCGTTTGTAAACGTTTGTAAATGATTACAAACGTTTTTTTAATTCTTTTTATGCTTATATTAAATTTGTTTAAGCATATTTAGAAAGGATGTCGAACCAAAATCAGGATTGCGTAGACTGCGGAGCACCATTAAGTGGAAGATCAGATAAGCGATTTTGTGACGATTATTGCCGAAATCACTACAACAATAAAATGAAGTCAGGTAGCAACAACTTGATTCGAAACATCAACAATGCCCTAAAAAAGAATAGAAATATTCTTGCGGGCATTCTCAACGCGGAGGACGATACTGCTAAAGTCTCAAGAGAAAAGCTTTTGGAAAGCGGGTTTTTATTTAAATACGGAACACATTCATACACCAATAAAAAAGGTAACGTTTATATTTATTGCTATGATTATGGCTATTTGAAATTAGATCAGGACATAATTTTGGTAGTAAGACTGAAAAGTGACCCATTGGACAAGCCGAATTTTATCAGAGGATAAAATTCGGCTTGTCCAATTTTTTGTCTATTCTGTAAGCAGCGTTAAGTAAACCTACATGGCTGTACGTTTGGGGGAAATTGCCCCATTGGCTACCCGTGTGCTGGTCTACATCCTCTGAAAAGAGTTGCAAATGATTGCAATATTTGCTTAGCGTCTCAAAGCCTTCCATTGCCTGATCAAGGCGATTGACACAAGCCAATGCTTCTATATACCAGAAGGCACAAATTAAGAAAGTTGTTTCTGGCTCGCCAAAGTCATCCTGGTGTTTGTATCTGTAAAACAAAAAGTTTTTGGCCAGTAAATCCTCTTCTAATGCCTTGAGGTGATTGTTGGCCTTTTCAATATCATCTCCAAAATAGCCCATAGTGATCAGTTGCAAAGTGCTGGCATCCATGTGCTTGGTACCTATAGCTTGTGCATAAGCTTTTCTTTCTGGAATGTAGCAGGCCTCGATTTTTAGTATGGCTTTATTTTTTAGGTCCAAGGCTTTGTCCATCATTTCTGTATCACCCATTCTTTCTGCAATTTTGATGGCGGCACATGATCCAGCCCAGTGAAAAAGGAAGGTGTAGCAATGCTCCTGCTTCAAATTCCTGAATTCCCATAATCCCGCATCTTTTTCATCCATTGTTTCTTCTATTTTGTTAAGTAGGTTATGGATAAAAGGTTTGGAATGACTTTTTTCTGATTCCACAAACCTTTTGTCGGCATAGAGTGGAAGAAGGCTCACCAAGACTTGGCCATATAAATCATTTTGAATATGGGTGTAAGCATCGTTGCCAAACCTGACAGGCTTTTCTCCTCTATATCCATCAAGGTCAGAAATAACCTCGACAAGCTTGGATGAGCCAGAGATGGCATACAATGGTTGGTACCTTCCTCTTTTGTCCGTAGGCAGATTTTGTAAGTATTCAAAATACCTTTCCAATTCCTCAAAGTGTCCAAGGTGATTAAACACATTTAGGGTATAATAGGCATCTCTCATCCAACAATACCTGTAATCCCAGTTTCTTGTTGATCCTGGAGACTCTGGTAGACTGGATGTTGAGGAGGCTATGATTCCTCCCGTATCTTCAAACTGATGAATTTTCAATACTAAGGAAGAGCGGACAACCAATCGCTGATGGAAATTAGGGATACTGGTGGATTTAACCCAGTCTCTCCAATATTTGAGGGTAGCGATCAAAAACTTTTCTACTGTGCTTTCTATAGGGGCTTCCAAGGGGGTTCCATAGGTAAGTACCAGATAGATCGTTTTTTGAAGATGAAAAGCCTGTTCCTCCATGATATAAGTTATAGAGCAGTTTGTGGTAAGTCTTATTTCTTGATCCCTTCCTGAAAATTTTATGTGATTGCTTTCCTGAATGGCCTTTAATTTGTTCTTGCCATAATCTGATACGGGTTGACAGTTAATTTTAATTTTAGGTTCTCCTTTCAGAGGTTGTATTTTTCTGATTACCATTGAAGGCTTAAAATACCTGTCATAATTAAGAAACCTGGGGGCAAAATCAGTGACTTTGTAAGCCTCCCCTTCAGAAGTTTCTATGAAAGTATCCAACACATTTGAATTCTCTTGGTACTCTTGTCTTGAGGAATAATTATCGTGAGGAGGCAATACTGTAAATTCTCCTCCCCGTTTTTTATCGAGCATACTTCCAAATAAAAAATCACTGTCAAACCTTGGCATACACAGCCAGCTTATATTTGTGTTTTTTTCAATATGAGCGATGTAGCTACAATTGCCAATAAGTCCGGTGCCATAGGTATGCTTTTCCATAAAAATGCAGTATGTTTTAAAATGATCGGATTAACGATTTTTTAACAATATGAAATCAAAAACCCCTTAGACGAGCTAAGTTATTAAAAATATTGCGTTTTTTTTAGTGATGTGATAATATATTGTTAGATGATTTCTAAATACTTTCTTGGGACATTTACGAGCACACTTTGATTAATGCTCGGAATGCGGATGATAAAATAATCTTGGTTAGATTTTTTTATACATTCTCCCTGAAAACCTTGCAAAGGGCCCCCGAGTATTTTTACCATTTCACCTTTCTCAATAGTATCAGTATCGACTTCCACCGAAACTCCAGTCTCAATAATTCGCTGAATGGTTTCAATTTCCTCCTGTTGAATGAAAGAATGTTCTCCGGAAAAGTTGATGAACTTCACCGCTCCTGTTACTTGTAAGGATTCCCACAATCTTTCTTTACTGGTATGAACAAAAATATAACCATTAAATAGGGGTCTTAGAATTTTTTTCTTTCTATCACTCCATTGCCTGATCTCCTCAATCAGGGGCAGGTATACTTCGGTACCATTTTCTTTGAGCCTAAGAGCTACTTTTTTTTCTGCTCTAGGGGCGGTATACATAACGTACCAATTAAGCTTTTCGGTCATACTTTGAGGGTTAAAATCCGAAAGTACCGAAATAATCGGGCATAGTTCAAATATCGAATTATAAAAATGTTGATTTTTTAAAAAAAATACCTATTATAAAAGTTTTAAGCTCATTTAAATGAGTTTTGCTATATAAAAAATGCGCTTTATATTATATTTTACACTGTTGATTTTTTTATTTACTTTTGTTACATAATTTAAAAGAACATTGTTTTGTTTGGTATTTTTATTGTTACCATCTATTTTTGAAAGAGATTAAAGAGCCTATATTAGGTTTTAATTGATTATATTTTGTGGTCAGACAGACGAATAGGAAATGTTCTGCCAATAACAGCAAAAGTACATATACATGAAAGTCGTTAATGTGGTTTTATCAGGAGGGGTAGGCAGTAGGTTATGGCCTCTATCCCGAAAAAGTAGACCAAAACAGTATTTACCAATTTTTGAAGGACAGTCACTTTTTGAGAAAACGGTTGTTAGAAATTCAGAAATTTGTAATCAGGTGATGGTTGTGGGAGGAGTAGACAATTACGAGCTTTCGCGGGAAATTTTAAAAAACACAGGCACCTCCGATTACATTGAGCTGGTTGAGGCTGCTCCTAGAAATACTGCAGCAGCGATAGCTTTTGCTGCCTTGTCTCTTCCGAAAGATGCAATAATGTTGGTGACACCTTCCGATCATTTAATAGGAGATCAAGAAAAATACAATGATTCTCTCAACCAGGCTGTTAATATGGCCAAAAATGGATTCTTGGTAACTTTTGGTTTAATCCCAAGCAAGCCGGAAACAGGTTTTGGATACATTGAGCATGAGGGGAATAATGTACTTGGGTTTAGAGAAAAACCTGAATTAGAGCAAGCCCAGGCTTACTTGGCACAAGGAAATTTCCTATGGAACAGTGGTATGTTTTGCTTTGCAGCAGGTGCCTACTTAAGCGAGTTGGAAAAATATGAACCTGAGGTCCTGAAAACCTCGAAAGCAGCAGTGGAGCATGCTGAAAATGGTTTTTTGCCACTTGTGTTAAGTATGGAAATACCCTCAATAAGTGTGGACTATGCTGTGATGGAGCGTTCTGACAAGATTAAAGTTGTACCTTCGAGTTTTTCATGGTCAGATATGGGATCTTTTGAAGCACTGTTTGATTATTATCCCATTGGGAGTAAAGAAAGAGTAGGTGAAAACTTAGTTTTGGGTTCTGATAAACACGTTGAATTCGTAGGTTTGGAAGATGTTGTCTTGGTAGAAACCAAAGATGCTATTCTCGTATTGAACCGCAGTAATGCCCAAGACGTTAAGAAGGTTTATGAACGATTAGAAAAAGAAAATCCGGGATTACTAAGCTAAGGATATGGTAGATAAAAGTGCTAAAATTTATATTGCAGGACACCGAGGTATGGTAGGTTCTGCTATCCAAAGGTCTCTTGAGAGCAAAGGGTATAAAGATTTGATAGGTTACAGCAGCAAGGACTTGGATTTAACCAACCAGTTATCTGTAAAGCATTTTTTTGAAAAGGAAAAACCTCAAATAGTTATTGATGCAGCAGCTAGGGTAGGTGGTATTTTGGCCAATAATAATTATCCGTATACGTTTCTTATGGACAATATGTTGATTCAGAACAACTTGATTAATTATTCTCATCAATTTGGTGTGGAGAAATTTATTTTCCTGGGAAGCTCTTGTATTTATCCAAAGCTGGCACCGCAGCCATTAAAAGAGGAAAGCCTGCTTACCTCATCCTTGGAGCCTACTAATGAATGGTATGCCTTGGCTAAAATTACTGGCGTAAAAGCTTGCGATGCCATAAGAAAGCAATTTGGCAAGGATTTTATTAGTCTTATGCCCACCAATCTTTATGGTCCGTCTGATAACTTTGATTTGGAGACTTCTCATGTAATGCCTGCGATGATAAGAAAATTTCATGAAGCCAAAGAGAATGGGAATGCCCCAGTTACACTTTGGGGAACTGGTTCTCCCATGCGAGAGTTTTTACATGTAAATGATATGGCAGAAGCTGTTGTATTTGCAGTTGAGAACAGCTTTAAAGATAACCTGTACAATGTGGGTACAGGGAAAGATATGACCATCAAATCCCTTGCGGAATTGATTCAAAAAATTACTGGACATAAAGGAGGGATTAACTGGGATAGTGACAAGCCCGATGGAACTCCCCGTAAACTTATGGATGTAAGTAAAATGACAGTCGCGGGCTGGCAAGCAAAAATAGAGCTTGAGGATGGTATCAAGGAAACCTACGCATGGTTTTTAAAGAATATTGACCAGTATAAAAAGGTCAAACTATAACTATAAAATTATATTTTTAACAGCTCATTAATTTAGATGTCTATGAAAACGGCGTTAATTACAGGTATTACCGGTCAGGATGGTGCTTATCTTGCGGAATTATTATTGTCAAAAGGGTATATTGTCCACGGAATAAAAAGGAGAGCCTCTTTATTCAACACAGCTAGGATTGATCACTTGTATCAAGATCCACATGAGGAAAACAAGCGATTATTCCTTCACTATGGTGACCTTACAGATTCGATGAATTTGACAAGGATTATACAGGAAACCAAGCCTGACGAAATATATAATTTGGCGGCGATGAGTCACGTAAAAGTGAGCTTTGATACTCCGGAATATACCGCAAATGCCGATGGAATTGGTGCTTTGAGGATTTTGGAGGCCGTGCGACTTTTAGGGATGGAAAAAACCACTAAAATTTATCAGGCATCTACTTCTGAGCTATATGGTTTGGTACAGGCGGTACCTCAATCTGAGACTACACCATTCTATCCTAGATCTCCTTACGCAGTAGCGAAACTGTATGGTTATTGGATTACTGTAAATTACAGAGAGGCTTACGGAATGTATGCTTGTAATGGCATCCTTTTCAATCATGAATCCCCTCTAAGAGGGGAAACTTTTGTGACTAGAAAAATCACGAGAGCAGTAGCCAAAATAGCACTAGGTTTTCAGAAAGAGCTATTCATGGGGAATTTAGATGCTAAAAGGGATTGGGGCCATGCCAAAGATTATGTTGATGCGATGTGGAGAATTCTCCAGCAAGATGAGCCTGAGGATTATGTCATTGCCACTGGTGTGACTACCAAGGTAAGAGATTTTATAAAAATGGCTTTTGATCTAGTAGGCTTTACTTTAAAATTTCAGGGTGAAGGCATAGAAGAAAAGGGTATTTTGGAGTCGATTGATAAAGATAAAGCCTTTGATGTTCTAGGTACTTCCAATTTTAAAGTGAAAATAGGTGATGTTTTGGTTAATATTGATCCTGCTTATTTCAGACCTACAGAGGTTGATTTGCTTATTGGAGATCCCACAAAAGCAATGACAAAATTAAACTGGAAACCAAAATATGACCTGAAGATGTTGGTGGAAGACATGGTGCTTTCAGATGTTGGTCTATTCAAGCGAGATGTTCACCTAATGAAAGGTGGTCACAAAGTGTTAAATCAGGCTGAATAGGCTTAATCCGATTAAATATATTGTGAATTTGATGAGCAAAGCATTTA
>Ga0222651_1000642_pt1 | contig 20400 bp, 23 predicted proteins | sample AntAcemetagen369_FD_179855 | JGI IMG/M metagenome (GOLD analysis project Ga0222651, IMG submission 179855) | Saline water microbial communities from Ace Lake, Antarctica - #369 | ecosystem: Environmental > Aquatic > Non-marine Saline and Alkaline > Saline | place: Antarctica: Ace Lake...
AACCCATGTCGCCACCGCCGGGTGCAGGGCTTGTGCGTATGGCGCTTGGTTTGGGTATGATATGCCACGCGCTATTTGCTGCTGTGATCCTATCGATGGTTCTGGTGTTGTTGTTTAGCCTGAGCCAGAGTTTTTGCACCGTGCCCTGGCCGTGGGCGATACTGGCCAACGCAGCCTTAATCGTACAATTTCCACTGGCCCATTCGACCTTGCTGACAAAAAAATGCAATGGCATTTTACAACGCCTTTTCCCCGGACCATACGGGGCAACACTCGCAACGACGACATGTGCGGTCATCGCGTCCGCGCAACTTTTGGCACTGTTTACCCTATGGAAGCCATCGGAGATCATCTGGTGGCAGGCTGAGGCTGCTATATTTGGGCCATCAACACGGCCTATGCGGTTGCGTGGTTGATCGGTGGTAAGGCAAGTTTCGATGCTGGCGTTGAGGTGCAGTCAGGTGCGCTTGGCTGGATATCCCTGATGGTCGTATCCAGCCTATATTTCCTGACATACCAATTCAAGGCCCGTTCTGCCCGATCCGCCAACTGATCTATTTGGCCTTCGCCCTGACGCTTTGGCTGGTGCCTGTGTGGACGCCAGACCAACTGGTCCTCACGGTGAGCTAAACAGCCTATTGCCTTTTTGCGCCACGCTTCAAAGAACGCTGTTTTACCGCACGGTACGGAGCGAAATTCGATGCCTTTAAGACGATAGGCCCATATATCTTGCCATGATGACAAAAGCTAAAATAATAGACACAGCTTGAACGTCGTTCAGGTCAGCGAATTCCAGTAGTCGCGGGTCTGGGTCAAAGGATCAGGATTTTTGCGGGTCTACTATGCCACATGTGCGCAACTGCCGCGACCAAAGTGAAAATTCGCAGAGATCGTTGTTTTATTCGATAAATTTTCGAAAATTTGCCAACTTCGGAGAGGTTGCGGCTTTTTGACGTGGCAGTATGCCATTGAATACGAACGAGCAGAACTATTCTGCTTACCATGATGTTGATTGGAGAAAACACATGGAAACTTTATCGATAGGTCAATACGAATTGATCTATAATGCGTTCTCGTTCGGCTTCGCGACGCTCGCAGCTGCAACGTTCTTCTTCTGGCTCGGTATTGGTCAAGTAAAACCACAGTACAAAACCGCTCTAGTCGTAACTGGGCTCGTGACGTTCATCGCAGCTTACCATTATTTTCGCATCGGCCAGAGCTGGAATGACGCATATGTTCTGTCGGACGGCGCATACATCGCCAGCGAAAAAACCTTCAATTCTGCGTATCGTTACGTGGACTGGCTTTTGACTGTGCCGTTGCTTTTGGTTGAACTGATTTTGGTCATGAGCCTCACGCGCTCCGAGACAGTGTCGCGTGCAACAAGGCTTGGGCTCTTGGCGCTTGTTATGGTTGCGCTGGGTTATCCAGGCGAAGTCTCTGACTCAGGCAGCGTGCGCTGGATCTTTGGCCTTTTGTCGATGATCCCATTCTTGTGGATCATTTATGAGCTGTACGTCGGTTTGGGCAAGGCCATCGCAGGTCAACCCGAAAATGCACGCGGCCTTGTCAGCGCCGCACGGAATGTGACTGTGGCAAGCTGGTGCTTCTATCCGGTTGTCTATTTTGCAGGCGCAATTGGGCTTGAAGGTGCAACTGCAACTGTTGTGGTCGAAGTTGGCTACACCATCGCAGACATCATCGCCAAAGCCGGTTTCGGTGTCCTTATCTTCTTGATTGCCATGCGCAAAAGCGAAGATCCGGACGGGAACAAAACGTTGACTGTTCCGGCTTAAAACGAACAACGATCGCCCCCCTTCATCTTTTGGGGGGCGGTCACCCTTCTCAGATAATTTGAAAGTTATTGATGCTTGATACGCAGCGGCACTTGGCAGTCTACGTTCATGACGTCGACGCAGAAATTAAACGGCTTATTTCGTGTGGTCCAAACTGGGTGGCCGAAGCGGCGCGATATCATTTCGCGACGGGTGGGTCTCGCGTGCGGGCCCAATTGGGTCTTGATGCGGCGGCGGGGTCGGATTTGTCACGAGATGCTTGTATGTCGTGTGCTCTCGCGCCTGAACTGCTTCACAATGCATCGCTCATCCATGACGATCTGCAAGACGGTGATCGGATGCGCCGTGGAATGCCTGCTGTCTGGTCGAAATATGGCAAAGACATTGCGATACTGACCGGCGACTTTCTCATTTCGATGGCCTATGTGACGATCGCACAGCATCCTAAGCCTGCAGTGGCGCTTCGTATGATACACGATACCATCACGATGACAATTTCCGGGCAGATCAATGACTTGGGTGCGACCCAAACGCCGCCCGAGGAATACGAAAATATAGCTGCCACCAAGTCTGGACCACTTCTTGCGTTGCCGGTCAGGCTCGCGCTGGCCGCAGCAGATATGCCGGGCCAAAACATTGCAACACGTATTGGTCGCGCTTTATCAGTAACTTATCAGACACTTGACGATATTTGTGACCGAGCAGCGGATCTTAAGCACGGCGCAACCAATATCTGCCTTGCCTTGGAAGCCAGCGGGCAACCGCGCGCATCTGCAAAGATCATTGCCTGTGCGTTGGCGCAGACATCTTTAGAGGCCGCACGACTGGACGCCAACAGCCTTTCCCAAAGTGCCGGCGCTGCGTTTCTATCTCTGGCAGACCAACTTGAAACCAAATTGAAGGATGTATCCGATGCCACGTGATACCAGTTTTTCGTCCACACAATCCGCCATTGTTGCGGGTGCTGGATTTGGCGGTATTGCAGCAGCCCTGAGGCTACGCGCCAAGGGCTATGATGTGCACCTCATCGATCGTTGCCCCCGTCTGGGCGGACGGGGGCAGGTTTTTGAAAAAGATGGATTTTGCCATGACGCCGGACCAACCGTACTGACAGCGCCTCATTTATTTGAAGAGTTGTTTGCGTTGTTTGGCAAAAAAATGTCGGACTATGTGACTTTGGTCGTGCCCGATCCCTGGTACCGATTTCAGTATCACGATGGCGACACGTTTGATTACGGCCCGACCGACGCCGCAACCGAGGCTGAGATCGCGCGCATTTCACCGGATGACGTCGCAGGTTATCGGCGGATGGCCGCGTGGTCTAAGAAAATCTACGACGTGGGCTTTACCAGGCTATCAGCGGTACCGTTCCATTCACCCGCTTTCATGGTCAAACAAATCCCGCATCTTCTGAGGCTGCGCTCGTTTGAAAGCGTCTGGTCGATGGTGGCGCGGCATCTCAAACACGACAAGTTGCGGCGCGCGTTTTCGATCCAGCCGCTTTTATTGGGGGGCAATCCGTTTTCGACAACAGCCATCTACGGGATGATTAACCACCTCGAACGTGAACACGGTGTCTGGTTCGCAATGGGCGGCACCGGTGCACTTGTCGATGCGTTTGAGCGTCTGATGCAGGAGGAAGGCATCACCGTTTCGCTGAACACGACCATCGCGCAGATCAAAGTCGAAAATGGTCGGGCATCCGGCGTCGTGCTGGACACAGGCACACAGATTGATGCTGACGTCGTTGTGTCAAACATGGACCCGGTTCATGTCTACCGTAACATGCTGCCGCAGTCGGACGTTTCAAACGTTGCCAAAGTCCGCGCAAAGGCGTCGCGCCTGTCCATGGGCCTGTATGTTTTGTATTTTGGGGCCACGACGACATGGCCCGATGTGGCGCATCACACTGTCTGGTTTGGTGAACGCTACAAAACCCTGCTGCGGGATATCTTTAAAAAGAAGAAATTGGCCGATGATTTTTCGCTTTATGTCCACAGGCCAACCGCGACGGACCCAAGTTTTGCACCAGAAGGATGTGACAGCTTTTATGTGCTTTGCCCCGTGCCAAACTTGGCCGGCGGTCAGGATTGGGCCAAAGAAGGACCAAAATTACGCGACCGGATTGTTGCTTCGCTTGAGGCAACGATGCTGCCCGGACTGGCGGAACACATTACGGCAGAGTTTGCGATGACGCCCGAGGATTTCAGCCATGATTACCTGTCTGTCGACGGTGCCGGTTTTTCACTTTCCCCATTTTTTACGCAGTCAGCATGGTTTCGTTTCCATAACAAAGGCGAAGGGATCGAAAACCTGTACTTTGTGGGCGCAGGCACACATCCCGGTGCGGGACTGCCCGGCGTGGTGTCATCTGCCAAGGTCTTAGACAGCCTTGTGCCTGTTGCGGAACCGGTCTTGTGAACCCCGAAACTCTGATGGCCAAACATGCGCGCAGCTTTGCGCCAGCGGCACGGTTGCTGCCCCGCTCCGACCGGTTACGCATTGCACGGCTATATGCCGTGTGCCGTAGCATTGATGACATTGCTGATGAAATAGGTGGAGACGTTGGTTTTGACCGTCTCACAAAACTACACAGCGCTCTTGGTCATACGGCTCCGCGAGACCACCTTGCTGTCGAAGCCCACGACTTGTTCAAAGACCGGCCACTTGGGCTAGGCGCTTTGGCTGATCTTGTCGCGATGGCAGCGAAGGATACCGGAGATACGTGCTTGAGCGACGCCGCCAGCCTTGACGCCTATTGCATGGGGGTCGCCGGAACCGTTGGGGTCATGGTTTGTACGCTGTTCGACATCGACAAGATCCATCATCCAAAAGCTGCAGATCTTGGAAAAGCCATGCAGCTGAGCAATATCTGTCGTGATGTGGCGGACGATGCCCGGATTGGGCGCAGATACCTGCCTTTTGATCTTTGCCCTTATCCGCCAGAAGCGATTATTGCGGGTGATCCAGCTGCACTAAATGCAGCAGAATCTGCAATGGCCAGCCTTCTTGATCAAGCGGATGATCTGTACCGATCGGGGAAATCGGCACTGGCCGTTCTTCCCTGGCGGTTGCGCCTTGCCGTTGCGGCGGCAGCGGCAATGTATGCCGGGATCGGGACAGAACTGCGGTTGCGACGATTGCAGCCACTTGCCGGACGCGCTGTGGTGCCTGTCGCGCGCAAGGCTGGCTTGGCTTTCGGTGCGATAGCCCGAGAAATTATTGAAACACGGAACCGCGAAAGCAGGCCCAAACATGCAAGTGCCTGATTTTGATGTTGCGATTTTGGGCGGCGGTTGCGCAGGGCTAAGTCTTGCCGTGCGTTTGGCGCAAAGCGATCTGTCCGTGCGCATTATCGAACCGCGCCAAGAGTACACAAATGATCGCGCCTGGAGCTTTTGGCGGACCCGAGCCGATCCATTTGAGGATTGCGTAAGAAAAGAATGGTCGTCGTGGACCATTGCAGGTCCATTGGGCTTAACGGCACGTAGTTCATCACAGATGCGCTATCAAACGGTCGAAGCAGGTACTTTCTATCATCGGGCCTGCGAGATGATCGCAAAAGGGTCCAATATGACGCTGTCGCTTGGCGTTTCGGCTCAGAGTGTTGCGCATTCAAGTGCGGGTTGGCAGGTTGACACCAATAAAGGCACCTTCACCGCAGCTACTGTTGTCGATACGCGTCCTCCGCGCCGCATTCCGACCTATGGTCAGTTCTTTCTTGGCCGCGAAATCAAAACTGAAATACCGGTTTTTGACCCAGATGTTGTTCAGCTTATGCACTTTCGTAGCGGCTACAGCGCAGGCGTCGATTTTGTGTATGTCTTGCCCTTTGCGGTCGATCAGGCATTGGTCGAGGTCACATCATTCGCCCCGCACAATCCGGGTCATCAGATATTTACACGGTGGCTTGATGCTGAAATCGCAGCACTCAACCCCGGCCAAACAGAAGTCCTGCGGACCGAAGCGGGCGCACTTCCGATGCAGGCAGGGTTTGCCGATCTGACACACGACAATATCATCCACATGGGGCTGGGTGGCGGTGCGGCGCGTCCATCCACCGGATACGCCTTTACACGCATTCAAACACAAGCAGATCATGTGGCTGCAGCATTGATTGCAGGTGAATTTCCTGACAGTAAACTTGATGGTCGTGTGACACACTTTATGGACCGCGTTTTTCTACAAGTTCTGGCAGCCGCACCAGCACGCGGCCCGGCAATGTTTCAAAGCCTGTTCCGAAATGCGCCCGCCAACCGTTTAGAACGCTTTTTGTCCGGATCGACACATCCGCTGGACCGTCTGTCCGTCATGGCCTCACTGCCGCCGCTGCCGTTCTTGCATGCTGCAGCATTTCCAAAGTGATTTACCCCCAGATCTGGCAAACGTGGTTCTTCGCCGTCAGCGTTTCAGTTGCAGTTTTAATGACTTTTTTGATGCAGCCCACGCTTCACACCCAGATGCTTTTGCTGGTGCCAACTGTTGCCGTACTTGGCCTGCCGCACGGTGCTCTTGATCTGCCAATTGCACAAACACTCTGGCCCTTGCACGGATGGCGCGGGAATATGCGGTTCGGATTACTTTATATTGGCTTAACGGCGTTGGTCATCGGGTTCTGGATACTATTTCCCGGTCCTGCACTTTTCGCGTTTTTGATTTATTCTGCCTTACACTTCTCGGGCGATTGGGCTGAGGCGACACCGTCGCTCCGTTGGACAGGCGGGATCGCAACGATTGGCGCGCCGGGTCTGTTTTGGCAAGCAGAGGTATCAGACCTTTTTGCATTTCTCGCGCCCGCGCCAGCTGCGGATCTCGCAGCGATGGCTCTGGCTTACGCTGGTGGGACAGCGTTAACCTGCTACACCGTGACCTTAATATGGCTTCCTGCATCGCGGACACGGGCAGCGGTAGAGCAGGCCATCATCTGGTTCGCAGCGGCCTGCCTTTCGCCACTTGTCTACTTTGTCCTTTATTTCTGTGCTCTGCATTCGTTGCGCCATTTGACTAATGCGCTTCAGTCCGTCGAGAACACACGCCAAGCGATGCGCGCTGCGACAATTTTATCGATAGTAGTAATTGTTGCAGCGTTTATAGCTTTTGCGATTTTGCAAAAAACAGAAACATTTATCCTAGAACAGACCATCATGGAGGTCGTGTTTATCGGTCTCGCTGGTCTCACTGTGCCGCACATGCTCCTCATAGATCGGTTTCAACGGCACGGACGTCGACCACCCTCAGAAAGGTGATCTTATCTACGTCTCGCTTGTTGAACCCGACTGCTGTGAGTTGGCGGATTGAATTCTATCTGTTTAAATCCAACAGACTGACTGAAATGGAAAAATTTTCCGCATCGCAGAGAGCTCCCGTACTGCGAGGGTGAGCAAATGCCGCTTTAGCATTCGCTGCGGCAGGGAAATGGAGCTTTGTCCGCACTCCGATCACTCAAGATGGACGTCTCGAATGAACGCTCCGCAGCCGCTGGCCCTACTTTGCCCGCTTGTCGGCGACCGATCAGACTACCGACCCGGTGGTTAGAAGCGCGCCGATGACCGGTTCAATGTTGGAGGCTTGGACATAGCCTTTGGCCACCAGCACGGTGCCAGCGACAGTCAGAACTTGGTGGATCAGCGAGAGCATTGCAGGTTTCAACATGATTTTCTCCTATTCAGACTTGATTGGTAGATCCGAGGAATTCGCCCGGCTTAATCGTCCGCAAGCGTTGCTGACGGGGCATTATGGTGACAGGCCAGCGCGCGCCAAGGAGGCGGGACTTGGCGATGCGGGCGATGGTGACGGCATCGGACTGGTTGCCGCCCAACACGTAAAAATGCGTATCGTCCCGCCCCATCGCGAAACCGACGTGCCCACCCGAGCCGCGCGAGAACACAAGCACCGCGCCGGATGCCGGCTTTTCCTCCTGCCTGAACAGCAACCAGTTGCGTGCCCAGAAGGGATTGGTGCCCAGCGCCCCCAGAAAGGGCTCGTCTGGCAGCGCCACGCGAACACAAGTCTCCACAAAATCCCCGCACCATGGGTTTTTCGATGGATCGCCAAGGGACCGACCGTCACGCTTTAGCCAATCCATCAACCATGTACGATGTCGGGCTTCATGACGGCCGAGAGCAGATTTGGCCTTAGTGATCCAAGGTATCGGACCCTGCGGCGCTACGGCTGCCGCGCGCCCGTTCGCGGCCAGCAGCGCCTTCATCGCGAGGGCGGTGCGCAGTCCCCAGAGGCCGTCAATTGCGCCAGTGGAATGGCCAAGCTGATCTGACCCAGTCTGGATCAGGCGGAGGGGATCGCTGGTGTTTGCATTCATGAGAAGGCTCCTTTCGCCCGTCGCTGGGCAAGAAAAAACCGCCTTCCGGGCGGGTCGGGATGGATCTGTTAGTTGCGTGCGCGTTGGTTAGTCGGTGCGGCCGCGCTGGAAGGCTTCGAACATCAGATCCCGCATGGCGCGGATGTCGGTCTCGATGCGTTCCACGCGGTCGGCTTCGGTTTCGCGATCTTCGGCGCGCTGGCGGTCAACACGGGTGCGCTCAGCCAGAAGCTCGCGGTCGAGCCGCAAGAGCCTGGCGTCGTCGGAAAATGCTTCTCGTGTCATGGCAACCAGCAGAATTAAGGTGCCGCCGATCAAGGCGGTAATGCTGTGATCGCGAAATGCTGGCGCAGGCTTCCATCGCCGCGATGCAGGACTGTTGCTCACCCAAGACCTTCAGCTACTGCGGGCGGGATAACTTCCGGCGGAATACTACAGAGCCGCCGATTCCCGCGCCGTGCGCATGAAACACGTTCCTGAACAAACCTCGGCCAAGGATGCCAACCTATTTCATAAATCCTCCTCTGCTAGTGGTGTTCCAACACCCGCTACTTTGGTAGGTTGGGTGCCGCCGGGGGCGCCCAGCCCATCGCTTAACCTTTGCATGCAAGGCTAACGCAGGTGGGTCGCATAGGTTTGTGGCATCGCGGGACTCCCAAGGCCTATCCGCTGGAGCCCCGCTAGTTTTTTCACCCGAATACAAGCCCACCATCGACGATCAGATTTTGTCCCGTCACGGCCCGCGCCCATGGCGATGCAAAGAACAGCACCGCGTCTGCCATATCCTCTGGCGTGGTCACCCGTCCCAGCGGCGTTTGTGCGGCTATGATGTCGAACACGGCATCAGGGGTGGCGGCACTGGCATCTGTTGTCCGCAACAAACCGCCAGACACCATGTTAACCGTGATCCCCATCGGCCCCAGCTCCTTGGCCGCTGTCCGGGTAAAGGCCAGAAGTGCGCCCTTGGCAGCAGTGTAATCGTGATAGGGCACGACGGGATTTTGCATTAGGTTGGTGCCGATCGTGATGATCCGACCGTAACTCTGTGCCGCGCAGTAGGTTTGCATTGCCGCAAGGCAGTTCAGCGCACCACCCACCGATGTTTCGGTCTGCCGCGCGATATCGGCCCAGCTCATGCGGTCCAGATTTGTCCGCGCATCGCCATTAAAGGCGAAATCCGCCAAGGCGTTGTGGACCAACACATCCGGGGCACCAAAGCGTTTGGTGATCTGATCCACCATCGCCCTGACCTGCTCGGGGCTTGTCACATCCGCGTTGAACGCGGCCGCACGCGGGCCAAGCTCGGTGGCGAGTGCCTCGGCGGCCGCCCGGCTGTTGCGGTAGTTGATGGCGACCTTTGCGCCCTCGCGGTGAAAGGCGCGGGCGATGGCGGCCCCAAGGCCGCGGCCTGCGCCGGTGACAAGAACGGTTTGATCAGAGATTGGACGCGTCATGGCGTGTTTCCTTTGAAAATGGCGTGAAAGTGGTGGGTCGGGCCATGGCCCGTGCCGACCGTCAGGGCATCTGCGGTGGCGATGGCGCGGGCGACATAGGCCTTGGCGTGCGCTGCGGCCTCAGGCAGGGTCAGTCCAAGGCCCAGATGTGTCGCCAGCGCCGAGGACAGTGTGCAGCCTGTGCCGTGGGTTTTGCGGGTTGCGACGCGAACGCCGGGCAGCCAGACAAATCCTGTAGCTGTGGCCAGAAGATCCGGGCAATCGTCCCCGCCCAGATGGCCGCCCTTGAGCAGCACCGCGGGAGGACCAAGCGCCAGCAGCGCGCGCGCTTGGTCCTCCATGTCGGTGCGGGTCATAGCCTCGGGTAGGTCAAGTAGGTCGGCGGCCTCGGGCAGGTTCGGGGTGACAACAGTTGCCATCGGCAACGCTGCGCGCAAGGCGGCAACCGCTGCGGTCTGCAACAGCCGGTCCCCGCTTTTGGCAACCATCACCGGATCGAGGACGATGGGTGCGTCAAGGCCGGACAGCCCGGCGACAACTGCGCCGATGATCCCGGCATCACCCAGCATCCCGATTTTGACCGCATCCACCCGAATATCGGCGCGGATCGCTGCAATTTGTGCCGTCACGAAATCCGGTGCGACCATCTGCACGCCAGTCACACCTTGGGTGTTCTGCGCCGTAAGTGCGGTGATCACGGCCATAGCATAGCCACCATTGGCCGAGATCGTTTTGATATCGGCCTGAATTCCCGCGCCACCCGACGGGTCAGACCCCGCAATCGACAGGATGTTGGGGATCATGCCGTCGCCCATTCTGCCAGCAGGGCACGGGTTGCAGCCTCGGAGTCGGGTGCGCGGGTCACAGCGCTGACCACGGCCATGCCGACGGCCCCGGTGGCGCGCACCGCCTTTGCATCGCCGGGCTTCAGGCCGCCAATGGCATATGTGGGCATCGCCGCAGCCGCCACAATTTCCGCCAAACCGTCAAAGCCGATCGGGGTGGCATGATCGGGCTTGGTCGGCGTGGCCCGCACTGGGCCTGCGCCGACGTAATCCACACCGGGCGGGATTACGCGGGCTTGCGCCACAGTCTCGATGGACAGACCAAGGATCATTCCGGGGGGCATCCGTTGGCGAATGGCCGCCGCGTCGCCATCGCCCTGACCGATGTGCAGCCCATGCGCGCCGGTCGCCAGCGCGACCTCGAGCCGGTCATTCACGATCAGTCGTGCGCCAAAGGCGGTCATTTCCGGCAAGAGTTGCCGGATGAGAGCCGCCAGATCGTCGTCGGACGCGGTCTTGTCGCGCAGTTGCACCCACGCAGCCCCACCCCGCGCTGCCGCGCGCGCCTGTTCGACAACGGGAAGGTCTGCGCCGGGATCGGTGATTACATAAATCAACCCAATCATGCGCGGCTGACCTTTGCGCCTGCGGTCACGTCCTGCGGCGTCAGGGCGTAAAGCGCGTCCAGAAACGCCACCTGAAAACTGCCGGGGCCATTGGCACCTTGCGCCGCACGCTCGCCCGCCAGCCCGAAATAGGCCAAAGCGGCCACAGTCGCGGGCAGGGCGGGTTGGCCCACCAGAAATGCGGCAATTACCCCGTTCAGCGAACAGCCCAAGGCAGTCACGCGCGGCATCAGCGCATCGCCATTCGCCACGCGGAACCCTTGGATTCCATCGGTGACATAGTCCACTGGACCAGACACCGCGACCACCGCACCACAGCTGGTAGCAAGGTCGCGCGCGCAGGCCTCGGCTGCGGCCACCGGATCGGCACTGTCTGCGCCGCGCCCTGCGCCGCCAAGCCCTGCCAACGCGAGAATTTCGGACGCATTGCCGCGAATGACCGTTGGCCGCAGAGCCATAAGCCGCGCGCAAACATCTTGTCGAAACCGCGTGGCCCCTGCGCCGACCGGGTCCAGCACCCAAGGCCTACCGCTGGCCACCATCGCCTGCGCGGCCATCTCCATGGCTTCGGCCCAAGCCGCATCCAGCGTGCCGATGTTCACGCTGAGCGCCTGTGCGAGGCCCGCAAACTCCACCACCTCTTCGCGGGCATGCACCATGGCGGGTGACGCTCCCGCCGCGAGGGTCACGTTGGCGGCGATATTCATGGCCACATAATTGGTGATTTGGTGCACAAGAGGCGCTGCCGCCCGCATCTTGGCAAGAATTGCTCCCATGTCTTCCATAACGCTCCCTCGCTGTGTGCAAGGGGCCATTGGGATGCCCGATATAGCCACTAGAGGCCAAACGGGGGACACCACAGACTCCCTACGCCAGCATTATCTGGTTCAGGTTCAAAGGGTACTTCTCAGTCCGGATACCCGGACGCCCCTGTCGCGAATGTCAAAAAATGCGATTTCAAGGTCCGCGTCAAGCAGGTTATGGATGGTATGTCGGGTTTCGGTCGTGCCACGTCGGGGCTTTGAGGCTGCATGTTGGAAAAACCGGTTCAAGGGTTGAGCCGGAGGCGCAAGCTGCTTCGAAGGGGTTTAGCGACGTGATGTTGCCTCAGGGGAAAAAGACATGAACACAGCCTTCCTTGCCTCCGTGATTGTGCTTTGCGTTGGTGTCTTCTGGGGCGTATACTGGGTGCCTGTGCGCGCAATCGCAGCGCTTGGGCTGGATGGCGCATGGGGAACAGGCGCGATCACCTTGGCGGCGATGTTGTTCCTGCTGCCGTTCGTTGCGGGAAAGACCCATCTGGTTCGGGACACTGGATTGGTTGGTGTGGTGTCGATTACGCTGGGCGGTGCCGCCTTCGCGCTGTATTCCATCGGGTTTCTCTATGGCAAAGTGGCGCTTGTGGTTCTGTTGTGGTTTTTCAGCCCGGTCTGGAGCGTGCTGATCGCCAAATTCATCCTGCGCTGGCAGGTTCCCAAACTGCGGCTTGTCGCAATTGGCGTGGGGCTTGCCGGATTGTTCATCATGCTGGGTGGTGAGGGGAGTGTGCCGGTTCCGCGCAGTCTGGGCGAATGGATGGCCTTCATCGGCGGTCTGATCTGGGCAGGTGCTACCGCAGGAATGCGCCTGAAGTCCCGTGTGCCCCCGCTGCCTGCGGCGTTCGTGTTTGCATTGGGTGCGACACTGACCTCGTTTGCCGTCGCCCCGTTCCTTGAACCGCTACCCGCAATCGCTGGAGAAGATGCGGTTTGGGTCGGGATCACGGTGCTCGCCACGGGTGGGCTATGGTGGGGGCTGTCGATTGCCGGCCTGATGTGGGCCACCATTCGGCTTGACCCGGCTCGGGTGGGTATCCTTCTGATGCCCGAGGTGATTTTCGGTGCGCTGACTGCCGCCATCTTTGCCGGTGAAACGCTATCTGCCAGCGAGATGATCGGTGGTGGGTTGGTTATTCTATGCGGGGTCCTTGAGGTTTGGCCAACGAAAGCGAATGCCGGGCATCCGCGAGCGGCAAAGAACGCGCCATAAGCGGCGATGAATCTTGATCGCTGCCCAAGGGTCAGGCCTTCGCCGCGCGCGTCAAGACCGGGGTAGCCTCAGCTTGCCGCGCCACGCAAGCGACTTCTGGTTAAGCACCGCAAGGTCGATCTGGTCTGCGATGATCTGTTCGCAAAGCTGAACCGCAGCCAAAGCTTGAGTATGACTGAGGTGCTTGTAGGCAGGCCGGGCGATGTGGTCATACCAGACCCCTTCGCAGATCGTATCCAGGACGATGCGCTGAAAACAATGGTCGTTCCGGACGGGCCAGTGACGCTTTTCGCCAAGCGCGAGGAATGGCATGACCGTTCGCGTCAGATGAACGTAGCGCGCAACCGGATTGTCGGGCGGCGTTTGCAGGAAGTCGAAATCGTGTTGCATCTGGTCCTCGCCCCGACAAGCAGTTCGTTCGTTGCCGTCGAGCGAATGTAGCGCCTGTTTGGTGCCGCGACCACAATCACCGGCGGAAACTGAAACTTACCCAACCCAGTGGCGCTCTAGCGCGTAGCCACCAGAATGTTAATTTTGCAGCGTCGTATCCATACCTTGACTTGCCGCACCACCGGCGCAGTTCGGAGGTTATGAAACACCCCGTACTTGATCCCGCAAACGTTAGTGAAATCATCGAGATGGCGTTGAGCGATCACGACAGTTTTGCCGCAATTGAAAACCTGCACGGACTCGGCCCTGATGCGGTGAAAACCCTGATGCGGCAAAATCTGAAAACTGGCAGCTACCGCGCGTGGTGCAGGCGGGTCCGGGCATTTTCTGACCGGCGCGCGGTGTATAAATGACGCCGGAGCCCCACCCTTGGGCGGCTGATCTGTCCGACCTCTACGCGCAGGTCTGGATACGGCTTGTGCGCGGTGTGCGCGACCGGCGCGCCCCGACGCGGCATCCGACACTGGCCACGGTCACGCCGGACGGCAAGCCGCAGGCCAGAACGGTGGTGTTGCGCGCGGCGGACAAAAACACAGGGACACTGGACATTCACACCGACCTGCAATCATCCAAAGTGGCGGATTTGCGCGCCGCACCCTTTGCCGCGCTGCATGTCTGGGACACGGGCGCGCACCTGCAGATGCGGTTGGAGGCGACGGTAACTATCCTGACCGGAACGGATGTGGCAGCGACGTGGGCTGGGGTTCCGGATGCGTCGCGCCGGTCCTACGGCAGCCTGCCCGCACCGGGGCAACCGATTGCGCAGGCGCTTGACTATGCAAAGCAGCCCGACGCGGCAAGTTTCGCGGTCCTTCGGCTGACCGTGCAGACAATTGATGCCTTGCATCTTGGGGGCCATCATCGCCGCGCCCGGTTTGATCGCGATGCGGACTGGTCTGGGACATGGCTTGCACCCTAAGGCGACGGAGGTAGGACCGTCCGGTGAGAAGAACACGCCGTTCAGATCGCTGCGTGGCGCAGAGAATTAAGCGCTTTGGCATCGAGGACCAGCCGCACGCCAAGTTGGCCTGATCCGGCCAGAACCGGCCGCTTGCGCAGGCAGATATCTAGCGCTTTGATTGTGGGGTAAGCGACGCAGGCATGAATGATGCGTGTCATCAGCCGCTCTTGCGTTTCATAATGACACGCGCGCGACAAGGCATCGATCTGATGGATCAGAGGGTCATAGTCGAAAACATGCGCCATCCCATCCTGCGCGATCAGCACGAGTTCCGGCGCGATGGTCAGGGTCAGGTCAAGCAGATGCGCTGCTGGGACAACGTCGCCCGGCCCGTAGGTTCCGATCAGCGCCGCGACCTTCAGGTCTTTTAATTCGATTTGGCTGTATGCGGGCAAGGTCAGAACTCTGGTTTCAGTGCAGCCAAATCGCGTGGCCTTACGCGTTTCGGTGATTGGATGGTTGTATATCAAAGGTCGTCATCCATGGGGTCATCGTCAACGGGGTGGGTACCCACCTTCATTAATTGCTGGGTCAAAAGCGCCTTGTAACGACGCTGGCGGCGACGCGCTTTCGCACCAGAGGCGCGCCAGCCTTCACGCTTGTCCTGAACAAGCTCTTCAAGATCGGCGGCAACCGAAATCTTATGCGCGTCGGATGGAGAGGTACGTTTTGCCATGGACAGGTTGTAGCGGCCCTTTGCGAGGCGGCAAGTGCCAGCCTTGAGGAGATGAAGGCGGCAGTCCTTCTTAGCAGCAATACCTGACAAGCTGGCTGTTTTGCCGCAGGATAAGTCGCTGAAAGCGGATAAAAGCCACCTAATTCAAAACTAACGGAAACTAAGTGAAAAATAATGAAACACTCTCATGATTTCAAATCGGACGTTCTGCGGGTCCGCCACGTTTCGAACAGCGTTTCAGACCGCATCGCGCTGCGGGTGGTCAAGACGGTCACAGCCGAGCCGCGCATGGTGGGCGGGCTTTTGCAATATCTGAGCGCCCTTCGCCACATCCGCGACGATTTGGGTTGGATCAAGGAACTGATCGATGCGGTGGATAACGAGCGTATGCATCTGATGACGTTCATTAAGATCGCGGAGCTCAGCTGGTTTGAACGTAGCCTAATCATGGTGGCGCACGCGGTTTTTTATAATTTCTACATCCGCCTTTATCTGCTGGTCCCCAAGACGGCGCATCGCGTGGTTGGCTACCTCCAGGAAGAGGCAGTGGTCAGCAATACCCACTATCTGACGGACAATGACGAGGGTCACGTGGAAAATGTCGCCGCACCCCAGATCGCAGTAAAGTACTGGAGCCGGCCATTCACTGCGTTTGCGGGACGTTGTCCTTGTGCTGCGCGCAGACGAGGCTCATCACCGCGATACCAACCATCACTTTGCCAATCAGCTGGCGAAGGACGCGCGCGCGTGAGCCGGCGCCGATTCAGAAGTAACAAAACGGCTGCTCAAATTCTCGGGTTGCCGCTTTGCGTTTCAAACGTGCAAAACCTACATGATTTGACCGCGCGCGACGGAATCTTCACTGCGACCGTCGGCTTGCGCATTACACCCTACATAACATTTTCTTGGAGCACGCCACACCATGCTTGATATTAATAAAATCCGCAGTGATTTCCCAATTTTGTCGCGTCAGGTAAATGGAAAACCGTTGGTTTATCTGGACAATGGCGCCTCAGCCCAAAAGCCGCAGGTTGTTATTGACGCGATTACGCAAACTTATGCGCATGAATATGCCAATGTGCATCGGGGTTTGCATTACCTTTCCAATCTGGCGACCGACAACTATGAGCGCGTTCGCGGCATCGTCGCACGTTTTCTGGGCGCGGCCAGCGAGGATGAGATCATCTTCAATTCGGGTGCGACCGAAGGCATCAACATGGTTGCCTATGGCTGGGCCATGCCCCGAATGAAGGCTGGGGACGAAATCATCCTTAGCATCATGGAACATCACGCGAATATTGTGCCGTGGCATTTTCTGCGCGAACGGCAAGGCGTGGTGATCAAGTGGGTGGAGGTGGACAGCACCGGCGCATTGAACCCCGCAAAAGTGCTGGAGGCAATCACGCCACGCACAAGGCTGATCGCGGTCACGCATTGCTCGAATGTGCTTGGCACTGTCATCGATATTGCTGCGATATGCGCGGGCGCGCAGGCCCATGATGTGCCCGTGTTAGTGGATGGCAGCCAGGCCGCCATCCACATGCCGATCAATGTGCAAGACCTCGGCTGCGATTTCTACGCGGTCACAGGTCACAAGCTTTATGGCCCGTCCGGATCAGGGGCGATCTATGTCCGCCGGGACCGGATGGCGGAGATGCGCCCCTTCATGGGGGGTGGCGATATGATCCGCGAAGTGACGCGCGATAACGTCACTTACAACGATGCGCCGATGAAGTTCGAGGCAGGCACTCCCGGTATCGTGCAGACCATCGGCTTGGGCGTGGCGCTGGACTATATGACGGGGTTGGGCATGGCCAATATCGCGGCGCATGAACAGCAACTTCGCGACTATGCCCGCACCCGTCTTGACGGCTTGAACTGGATCACGGTGCAAGGGACAACGCCCGACAAGGCCCCCATTTTTTCGTTCTCGATGCAGGGTGCCGCCCATGCGCATGATATTTCCACCATTCTTGACAAGAAAGGCGTCGCTGTCCGGGCGGGCCAGCATTGTGCCGGCCCCTTGATGGCGCATCTGGGCCTCAACGCCACCTGCCGCGCATCATTCGCCGTGTACAACACAACTACCGACGTCGACGTGCTGATCGACGCGCTCGAGCTTGCGCATGAGATGTTTGCCTGATTGATCTTGCAGGAGGCGCGGTCAATTGACCAGCACAGGTGCGGCGCGCAGGTATGCGCGATCTTCGATCTGTTTCACAAGGAAATCGGCTACGCTTGCGCGTGAGATGATCCCGTTCCGCCACGAAGATGGCTCGCGAAGCACCTTGTAGCGGCTGGATTTCGGGCCGTTCAGCAGCACGCCGGGCCGCGCAATCGTCCAGTCCAGACCGCTTTGCTTGATCAGGTCTTCCTGACGGGTCTTGTCGTCATAGGCACGGCCAAACACGATCTGAAACGGCACGCGTTGCAACACGCCGATGCTGGTCCGGCTGTCGCCAGCCCCGAAACCTGTGACGCAGACAAGACGCTTGACCGATTTTTCCGTCATCGCCGCGACAATCACACGCGTCGCGTCGGAAAACAGATGCACGGGTTTGATAAGGTCGCCCAAGCCAACGCCAAGTGTCAGGATCACGGCATCGACGCCCGCAAGGGCTGCTTCGACATCTTGCGGGCTGGTCGCATCACCTGACATCTTTTCCAGCAGCGCATCGGATAGCGGCATGGCGGCGGCAGACCGTGCGAAGGCGCGCACCTCATAGCCAGCGGCCAGTGCCGCCTTGGTCGTTGCCATCCCAATACCCTTGCTGGCACCAATAATAAGAACTTTCACAGCGAAACCTCCAGTTTTGACGTTAAATGATGTCCGGGAATGTACACCTGACGAAGCTTCGGATCAGGACGGTTGGCGCATGTCTTTGCTGCCGCCCTGCCGAAGCCGGTTTGACCCAGCGACACGCAGCGGCTGCGATGACAATCCACCCTCAATCATGCTCTCCATCGCGGCGGCGTCCCGCTCCGCGCATGAATAGCTTTGGCCGCTTGGCCGCGACCGTAAACGTGGCTGCCGTGACCGCAGCCGCCGCAATCAAAGCCGCATGACCAAGTATGCTGGCTGCAAGAAACGTGTAACTTCCGATCGCGACACAAAAACTGACCGCCCACATAAAGCCCAGCACCTGCAAAACATGGTGCCGAGTTGCGACATCGGGAATATGACGAAGGGGGCTGACCCTGTGATCAAAAATGAAACGCCATACAGTCACGACAATGGTTTTGATATCTGTGATTATGGCTTCGGTCCTTGCGCTGATTATAACATTAGATTTTCTGGGCGTGTCTGGCCCTTTTCCACAACATAAGTTAGCGCTGGACCGTGGCGTTCCCAGCCCAATTGGCTGCAAAATGCAAAAGGGCCAGAGGCCATCAGCAGCGCCGATGACTGCGCATGCGCTCCTTGTGCCTGCGAACCCCTGACACAGTCGGTGCCAACGATTGTGGGTCCAACCGAAGTTGTCGATTTGACCCAGCGCTGGGCGTCAGGCAAAAGGTTCCTGACGACAATATGGTCCGAGGCGAAAGCTATTTTCACTGCAAGCAGAAAACGTGCTGTTCCGAGCGTAGTTGCAGCCTGCCCTCCTAAAACCATTGGGAGTGCTCCCCGATGCTAGATGCCAATAATTCATCTATCGGACGCTTTGACAGATCATTCCTCGGACACAGCTTAACAATCTTTTCCTTGTTTTTCTCGCTGTAAGAGTTCTCGAGTTTGGGCTAAAAACTGCGGCCGTCTATTACAACTTAAGCGTCAACGGGGCGTTAGAGGTTCAGATTGTTAACGATGATCCGGCCGAAACCGTGCTGTTGATGCTGCGCAATGAAGGCGGGCCGGTTGCCGCGCGCACCATCTTTCCGGTTCTGGAGCAGAACTGGACTGATCTTGGCTTTACGGTGACCATCGTCCTGTCGGATGTGATGATCCGGTCCATCGAGAATGCCTTGAATATTAAGCCCACAAGGATCCCTGAGGCCCGGCCTGCGGGCGGCTTCAAAGAGGCATCGGTTACGATCACAGCTGAAAACTTTTATTTGCAATGCCACACCGAGGCGAAGGTTGGTCATCTGCTCGGTACGGTTACAATGCACAATTATCTGCGCCGCGACTTTAAAATTTGGTTCACCCCTATCCACACCCCGGTTCAGGCGCTTGATAAACGATTTGCGAAGGCGGGCCACATGCCTCAGACGGACGACTTGCTGGCCGGAACGTGTCAACGACTTTGAGGCAGTGGCTTTTGGACTTTAAGCTTGGTTTCCCTCCGTTTGCTTTGGTGGATTTATCCAGACAGCAGTCGGGATGTGAGGCGGCCTGGGTGGCTTGCGGACGAAGCGCTCGGGCGTGCTGATGAACGCAGTATCGAGGGTTTCCTGGCGTGCGGCATAGATAGCCTCGGCCTGTCCGAAGTGGACCTGATCGGGGGTCATCAACCCGATACCTGCGTGATGATGTTCTTCGTTGTACCATGCAAAGAACCTGCGGCAGAAGTCGCGGGCCTGCTCGATAGTTTCAAACTTCTTGGGAAATTCAGGCTGATATTTCAGCGTCTTGAAGTGGGCTTCTGAGAACGGGTTATCGTTTGATGTGTGGGGACGGCTGTGGGATTTGAGCACACCAAGATCGACCAGCATCAAGGCCGTTGTCTTTGCCTTCATAGGTCCACCACGGTCAGCATGCAATGTCAGCTGATCGCGTGGCACAGCATGCTTTTCCATAGCATCGATAAATAATTCCTTGAACTGGCTGGCGCTTTCGGAGTGCTCAATGCGCCAGCCAACAACACGGCGGCTAAAGATGTCGAGGATGACATAGAGATAGAAGTAGGACCACTTCACCGGTCCCATCAGCTTGGTGATGTCCCAAGACCAGACCTGATTGGGCGCCTCGGCCAGCAATTCGGGTTTCTGATAGACGGGATGGCGACGCTGGCGACGGCGCTCGGTAACCTCCCCCTGAGCGGCCAGGATGCGATACATCGTCCGGATCGAGCAAAGGTAGGTGCCTTCGTCGAGCAATGTAGCAAAGACTTCTGAGGGCGTCTGATCAGCGAAACGCGGGGTTCGCAGTTGAGCAAGCACCTGATCACGTTCGTTTTCCGGCAAGGCACGCGCTGAAGGAGGGCGCGGTTTGACCGCGCGTGGCGGGGCGGTCAGTGTGGAGCGGTGGCGAAGAACGCTTGCCCGCGACAAAGAGAGCGCAGAGCAAACGGCTGAGGTCAGGCCGCTGCCTGAGGGCAGAGCACTCGCGGCAGCCATCATGATTTGCCGCTGCGCTCTGGCGTCT
>Ga0222651_1000644_pt1 | contig 20376 bp, 12 predicted proteins | sample AntAcemetagen369_FD_179855 | JGI IMG/M metagenome (GOLD analysis project Ga0222651, IMG submission 179855) | Saline water microbial communities from Ace Lake, Antarctica - #369 | ecosystem: Environmental > Aquatic > Non-marine Saline and Alkaline > Saline | place: Antarctica: Ace Lake...
CATCCTTGACCAGGAGATCGCCTTCTTTCGCGCGGGCTTCGACCTGGTCGTTCCAGCGGCTGGTCGAGTCCCAGCGGGGCATGGCGTGGCTGAGAGTGATGCCGGTACGTGTCTCTGAGGCGAATTTCTCCGGTAGATCTAAGGTGTACCATTTAAAGTGCGAGTCGGACGTAACCTTCATATTGGGCTTATAGTTGTAGGCGGTATCCACCGCTACCCATGGCTCGACTCCGAACTCTTCTTTAAAGAGCTGCTTCATCACGGGAAGCACTTGATCGAAGTTGTCCTTATTCTGCAGAGTATTGTTGTTGTAGAAGTAGATCATCGGCTTGCCTTCGACGAGATACCAATGCTCACGAGGTAGTGCGGTGAAGTAGGGCTTCCATTTGGCTTCGAACAGTAGTTTGGCGGTTGCTTCGACGTCGTTGCAGTCGGGTAGCTGTTCCCAGAAGGGGCCGAAGTAGGGCTGTCCCCACGTCCAGGTGTCATCAAACATGCCGAGTTTGATCACATCGTTACCGTCTTCTTTGCGCAGTTTTTCGAGTGCGATTTGCATCGGCTCCATGTGGGCTGCATCGAGGTCGGGACCATACACATTAGGCAAAACAAAATCGAGGCCAGCGTAGCGAGCGTCTCGTAGCTCCATGTACCAGAAGGCGGCGTTTTCAGGATGATAGTAGCCATCGTGGGGCGTGCTTTCTTGCTCCTCTAGCTCCATGATCGGGTCTTTGAAGTACATTCCGGGCGCATGGTTGTTTGCCCAACCCGCACCTCCGTTCGGGCGGTTGGGGCTGCTGAAGAAAAACATCATGACCGCGCCGATGTCTCGCTCCAGTGCCTTCTTGGGGCTGCCCACGAGCGGTATTTGCTCGATCCAAGGGTCGGAGTAGATCCATGTTGGCTCGCCTTCGCCCGCTTCTTCGGCAAGGAGTAGAGCGAGGTCAATACGGCGGGGAAATTCTTCAGTGCCAAGCCGTTCGATGTGTGCGCTAAGCCACTGTTCGGATTCCGGTTCTTCGCCGGTCAATTGCTTCCAGATGGCGCGGACGAAGTTTTCGGGAGTGTGTCCGAGGTTGAGATCGATCTTTTTGGTGTATTCGAGCGTGCTGAGGTCGACCTCGGGCTTAAGGGTAAATGTGTTCGCTTCGGCGGGGGCAGAACTGCTTGGGTTCACGTCTTCCAAACAGCCAGAAAGCAGTAAGCTCGCGGCGAGGGTGAGAGTGGTCGGAAGTATTCTGAGAGGGATCATGGGAGGGGATTTGTTGATACTAGCGTGGCACTTGAGGTCGTAGATGCGAGTGATTTTCCAAGCGTGAGAGTTTCAGCGCGTTCGATGTGTAGATACGCTCCATTCAGTTGTATGTTTGAAGGCTGTTGCAGTAGTTCCGTGGCGGAGCCTTCTTGGATGCAGAGGATTTTTTCGAAGGTTTCGTAAGTAATGATTTGAAGGCAAAGTTCCTTATAGGCTGTATCTATTTCTTGGATACGAATGTGAAGTGCGCCATCGATCACTTCGGCCTCAAAGCCGACGAAAGATTGTGCGCCGCCTTTAGTGATGCCATCGTCGTAATAGTAGCGGTATTGGAACGCACCTACTGTTTTTCGGCGAACAAAAACATGCAGTTCGATCTCGGCGAGGTTCTTTTCTTGAGTCGTGCGCTCGCCGGGTAACATCGGTAGGAGTGCGCCTTCTTTGATGTAGAGTCCTGTTGTTTTTAAGTTAGCTTCGAGAGTCTTCGACTGACCGCCTTCGATCCATTTACCTTCGCCTGTGTCGAACCAACTGGCGGTGGGGAAATAGACTTCGCGAGACGTTTCGGCCTCTTCCACGATGGGCGCTTGCATGATGTTATTGCCGACGAGGAACTGATCGCCGATATGTGAGAGCTGTTCGCGCTCATTGGGGAACTCGTAGAAGAGGGGGCGTAAGTAAGGATCGCCTGTTTCGGTGTGTTCGACGAAGAGGTTGTAGAGGTAGGGGAGTAATTTGTAGCGCAGACGGATGAATTGAATCATAACCTCCCGATAAGGCTCGGCGAATTGCCAAGGCTCCTGCTTCGGCGACATGTTGGCCGAGTGATTACGGAAGAAGGGGAATAGGAAGCCAGCCTTGTGCCAATCGACGGCTAGCTCAGGCGTGGCCTCACCCGCGAAACCTGGCACGTCGGGGCCGTTGAACGGGATACCCGAGAGCGAGAGGTTGAGCGACATGGCGATGCCCTCGCGGAGGTGGAAGTAGTTCGACCAGTTGTCGCCTGTCCAGATGGCTGAGTGGCGCTGGCTGCTGGTAAAGCCGCTGCGGCTAATGATAAAAGGGCGCTTTTCGCCGATAGCGCGTTGCAGTCCCTCGGTGGTGGCCTCCTGCATGCCGAGCGCGTATTGATTGTGGTAGGACTCATGGGAGTCTTGGCCGTGGTTAAACAACATGTCTTCCAGATCGGAGGAGCCGGTCGACGGGTCGTTCATGTCGATCCAATAGCCGTCGAAGTTGTATTGCGTGGTGAATTTCTCGACTTGATCTGCCCACCAGGAGCGGGTGCTCGCCATGGAAAAGTCAGGGAAGGCGGTGCGACCCGGCCAGACAAAACCACTGTAGAGATCGCCTTCGCAGGTTTTGCAAAAGACATCGTTGGCCTGCCCGCTTTGAAATACGGGAAAGTCGGGATGATTCTTCACCCCCGGATCGATGATTGGTACAATCTTACGGCCTTTAGCTTGAAGTGCCGCGATGCGCGTTTCGTGATCGTCGAAGCCCGACTCATCGACGGTGAAGACTTTGAAGCCCTCCATATAGTCGATATCCAGCCAGAGTCCATCGCAAGGAATGTTGAGTTCCTCGAACTTTTTATCGAGCTCTTCGAGGTCAGCGAGGTCGCGATAGCCGAAGCGACACTGCTGGTAGCCCAGAGCCCAAAGCGGAGGGAGTGGCGTCATGCCCGTGAGTCGTTGCAACTTGCGCGTGACTTCACGCACGTTCGCTCCGACGATGAAGTAGAGATCCGGCTGGCCATCGTAGGCACCGAGCGAGATGCATTGTGGCTCTTCTTCGTCGGCATCGAGTAGATTGGCGATATTTTCCTTAGCCCCGAGATTCATAAAGCTGGGGTAAGGGTTATCCAACAGGATACCAACGCAGCCCCCTTTTTGCTCGATCAGCACATAGGGCACGCTGAGGTAGAGTGGGTCGGTCGCTTCTTTTTCTGCCTTAGTAAAGCCAAAGTCAAAAAGCGCGTCTGTATTCCAGAATTTGGTGATCTGTCCTGTTTTTTCTAATCCGGTATTTTTCTCGCCCAATCCATAGAAGCGCATGTCTTCGTTGTATTGAAGTGAGAAGTTCCATTTAGTGCCAAGTAAGCCGAATTCACGACCCATCAACGATTTGAGGAGAATACTTCCTTTATAGGCGATTTCGATCCTGCCGTTAGTGGCATGTCCGCAGCGGATATCGCTTTCAGTCTGTGCAAACGCAGTTTTATCGAGAACAGCATGACTCTTTTGTTTCCATTTGCTCGCCTGAACCTTGTAATTGAAAACGTTTCCTCCGAGGTCTGTCCAACTTGCCGCGTAGCTCTCGGGGTCGGCCTCCAGTATTGGGGTCTCATTAAGATGATAGCGAAAATTGATGGCAGGCGGTATTTTGTTAAAATTCATATTTGCTGGATCAGAGAATCACATTGCGTTATCTTTTTTAGATCTAAAGATCGGCCTTTGTTTACGTAAACTTTATGTAAACTCTTATTCCCATTGTCTGTAAGTTTTGTATTCTCAGCTCGCTTCATCTACGTATGCCAAAAGCACCTACTATCCTCTGGTTTCGTAAAGATCTGCGCCTGGCAGACAATTCCGCTCTGCAAGCGGCCATTGCAGAGGGTGGACCTGTTATCCCCGTGTTTATCTGGGCTCCGGATGAGGCGGGTGACTGGGCTCCGGGTGCCGCCTCGAAGTGGTGGCTACACCAAGCTCTAAAGAGCTTGGGTGAGGGGTGGAAAGTGAAAGGAGGAAAGTTCGTGCTGCGCAAGGGCGATTCTTTGGCGGAATTGAGAGATATTATTGAAAAGAGCGGTGCCGAGCGCGTCTTTTGGAATCGCCGCTATGAATCGCCGCTGCGCGAACTGGATGCTAAAATTAAACGTCAACTCCGGGAGGAGGGAATCGAGGTGGAGAGTTTTAACAGCTCTTTGCTGAATGAACCCCATACCGCTGCGACGGGATCGGGTAATCCCTACAAGGTCTACACGCCCTATTGGAAGAAGGTCAAAGACCGCCCTCTGCCACCGCTAGCGAAGCCTGATTTGGATGCCATGCGCTTTCCAGATCATTTTCCGCAGTCCACCCCGCTTGATGATCTCAATTTATTGCCTGAAATCCAGTGGTACCGCGGCTTTTATGAGCATTGGGAGCCGACCGAGGCGGGTGCGATGAAACGCCTTGATGGATTTCTTTCGGGGGCCGTCGGAGACTATGCGTCGGCCCGGGATCGCCCCGACTATGACGGCACCTCCAGCCTGTCGCCTTATTTACATTGGGGGCAGATCGGGCCACGGCAGATCGCTCACAAGTTGACTGGTCAATACGATCTACGCGAGGAGGGGCCGCAGGTGTTTTTTAAAGAGGTCTATTGGAGAGAGTTTGCTTACAATGTGCTCTACCACTTTCCCCAGACGCCTGACACTCCCCTGCGCGAGGAGTATGCCGACTTCCCTTGGGAGAACGACGCGGACGCCTTAAAAGCTTGGCAAACCGGACATACCGGCTATCCGATTGTTGATGCCGGGATGCGACAACTCTGGGAGACCGGCTGGATGCACAATCGAGTGCGCATGATTGTTTCTTCGCTACTGGTCAAGCATTTGCTCCATAACTGGCACGAGGGCGCCAAGTGGTTCTGGGATACACTCGTGGACGCCGACCTCGCCAGTAATACGCTTGGCTGGCAATGGAGTGGCGGTTGCGGAGCCGATGCCGCGCCTTACTTCCGGGTCTTTAATCCAATCATTCAAGGCCAGAAATTCGATCCTGAGGGCGACTACGTGCGTCGATATGTGCCTGAGCTGAAAAAGCTGCCTGCCAAATATATCCATACCCCCTGGGAAGCGCCCGATGGAATCTTGGAATATGCCGGAATCGAAATCGGCAAAGATTACCCCGCTCCTATCATCGAACATAAAAAAGGGCGTGAGCGTGCTCTAGCCGCCTTGGATCAGTTTAAATCGTAATCGCCTGTGGCGTGTCCGCTTGCGGACGCCACCGACTGATCGAAGCACTCTCTAATACTTCAACACTAGCGCTCGCAAGCACCCGAAGGGCATTTTACGAGCACGCCACCTTTAAAATATGAAATCACCACGTCACCTAGTTCTCGTTTTCGGAGATCAACTCAATCGCGATGCCTCCGCCTTTGACGATTTCGATCCTGCTCAGGACGCCGTCTGGATGGCGGAGGTCGACTATGAGTCGAATCACGTTTGGTCCCACAAACAGCGGATCGCTATTTTCCTTTCAGCGATGCGTCACTTTCGGGACGCTCTCCTCGCCGACGACATCCGCGTCGAATACACGCAGCTCGACGACCGCAAAGAGTCCGATAAATTCTCGAATCGGCTGGGCATTGATCTGCGCGCCCTTCGGCCGGAAAAAGTCATTGTCACTCAACCCGGTGAATGGCGCGTGCTTGAGGGCTTGAAAAAAGTCTGCCGCGATGAAGATGTGCCGCTCGAAGTGCGTGATGACCGACATTTTTACACCACAGCCGAAGATTTCGAGGAACACGCCAAAGGCCGCAAGTCACTCCGAATGGAGTTTTTCTACCGTGAGTTACGCAAGCGCTTCGATGTCTTAATGGAGGACGGTAAGCCTGCCGGTGGTGATTGGAACTACGACAAAGAAAACCGAGGCAGCTTCGGCAAAGGCGGTCCCTCTGAGCTCAACGATGGCCCCGGCTTCGAGCCCGATACGATTACACGGGAAGTCCTAGAACTGGTCGAAGACCGCTTCGGCGACCACCCTGGTTCGCTCGCTTCCTTCGCTTGGCCGGTCACCCCGAAGAACGCCCGGAAAGCGTTGAGCGAATTTATCGAAAAGCGCCTTCCAGTTTTTGGTCAGTATCAGGACGCCATGTGGACGGATGAGCCTTGGCTCTACCATTCGCTTATCAGCACCTCACTCAATTTAAAGCTCCTCGATCCGCGCGATGCGGTTGCTGCGGCTGAAGAAGCCTACCGAGAGGGGCATGCCCCTCTCGCTGCGGTCGAAGGCTTTATTCGGCAAATTCTCGGATGGCGAGAGTATGTGCGCGGCATCTACTGGAAACACATGCCGGAATACGTGGAGCGCAATACGATGCAGGCGCAAGAGCCGCTGCCCGATTTTTATTGGACCGGTGAAACTGACCTCGAATGCCTGAAGCAGGCCATCGGACAAACCCTTGAGCATGGCTACGCGCATCATATTCAACGCTTAATGGTGACCGGGCTCTACACGCTTCTGCTCGGAGTCGATCCCAAGAAGGTGCACGAGTGGTACCTCGCGGTTTACGTCGATGCCGTGGAGTGGGTCGAGCTGCCCAACGTACTCGGCATGTCACAGTATGGCGACGGCGGGCTGATGGCCTCAAAGCCCTACATTGCCACTGGTAGTTACATCAATAAAATGAGCAACTATTGCAAGAACTGCCCCAAAGATCCCAAAAAGAAAACTGGCGCCGATGCCTGCCCGTTCACCACGCTCTACTGGGACTATCTGCTTCGCCACGAAGAGAAACTACGTGGTAATAACCGCATGTCGCTACAAGTCCGCAACCTTAATCGGCTCGACGATGCGCAGCGCAGCGAGATCACTCAAGCCGCTAATCAAATTCGCAGCAAAACGTAGAGGCGCGACTTGCGGTGGCTATGTATTGATAGTAGGCTATTAGCTTTTTGTGAGTTGTCTCTAAACGACCAAATCGTTACCGATTCGGCTACAAATTCAGTTTATGTAGCCGAAAGCGTGAGCTTTTGGTCGGCAAATGTAGCCGAAAGCGTAAGCTTTTGGTCGGTAAATGTAGCCGAAAGCGTGAGCTTTTGGTCGGCAAATATAGCCGAAAGCGTAAGCTTTTGGTCGGTTTGAATCACGAAATCGCAATGTTTTTTTATTTTGAGAGAGCTTCCAAGCTGACACGCCACCTACTTTTAAAGACGAATTTATGACACAGCCTAAAACCATACTTATCTCCGGAGCCAGCGGCCTTGTGGGCAGCGCCGTTAGCAAAATGCTCCAGCAACGCGGGCACAGCGTGCGCACACTCTCACGCTCGACCGGCGATGTGCGGTGGGATGTCGAAGCCGGCCAGCTCGACGCCAGCGCACTCGACGGCGTCGATGCCGTCATCCACCTCGCGGGCGAGCCGATTGCGCAGCGTTGGTCCGATGCCGCCCGCGAGCGTATCTTGCAGAGCCGCGTCAAAGGCACTTCCCTGCTGGCCGAAGCCATCGCGGCTCGCCCCGAAAAGCCCAGCTTTATCTGCGCATCCGGCTCCAACTTCTACGGACACACCGCCGCCGACCTTGTCGATGAAACGAGCCCCTCCGGCGAGGGCTTTTTGGCTGAAGTCTGCCGCGCGTGGGAGGGCGCGGCGCAGCCCGCTATCGATGCAGGCGCGCGCACAGTTTTTGTGCGCACGGGCATCGTCCTCGCCGCTGGGGGTGGGGCGCTGGCCAAGATGTTGACGCCCTTCAAGCTCGGCCTCGGCGGGCGCATCGCAGGAGGCAATCAGCGTATGAGCTGGATCAGCCTACACGATCTCGCCGCGGTGTATAGCCGCTCGGTGGAAGACGAAACACTCTCTGGCGCGATCAACGCCGTCTCCCCCAATCCCGTTTGTAACGGCATCTTTACTAAAACACTCGGTAAGGTGCTGGGGCGCCCCACGATCTTTCCATTTCCTGCCGCCGTGGTCACCACACTCTTCGGTGATATGGGCAGAGAGACGGTGCTCGCCGATCTCGGCGTGTTGCCGCAACGGCTCGAAGCGCTGGGCTTCGCTTGGCAAGCACCCGACCTCGAACAAGCACTCAGAGAAACACTTTCATAAGGTTGGAGTCCCGCCTTTAGGCGGTCATTGACCGAACCAAAGACCGCATAAATGCGGGACTCCAACCTTAGGCACGACCATGCAACCCACCGACATACTCATCATAGGCGCAGGCATCTCCGGCCTGCTGTGTGCCACCGAGCTACAGCAGCGCGGCTTTTCTGTGCGTGTGCTCGACAAGGGGCGCGGCCTCGGCGGGCGCATGGCCACCCGCCGCATGGCGGGCGGTCGTCTCGATCACGGGGCTCAGTATTTCACCGTGCGCGACGCGCGCCTGCAAAGCTACGTCGATCAATGGCTCGCTGCCGGGGTTCTCAAAGAGTGGTTCCGCCATCTCCCCGAAGATACAAATCCCGAGGGCTACCCCCGCTACTGCGGTGTTGATGGCATGACGGATGTGCCCAAGCACCTAGCCAAAGACCTCGACGTGCGCAACTCACAGCAAGTCACCGAACTCGCTCGCGATACCGATGTTTGGATGGCACGCACAGCCAGCGGCGATACCTTTCTCGCGCGCCACTTAGTGATCACCGCGCCGCTGCCGCAAGCACTCAACCTGCTTGAAATGACAGGGCTGCGCTACGCTAACGGCAAGACCGAAGCCCTGCGCGCGGTGCGCTACGAAAAAGGCCTTTCGACGCTCGCGATTCTCGACGGGCCTAGTGGCATCGCCGCGCCTGGCGGTATCAAGATACCCGAAGCCCCGCTCACATGGATCGGCGATAATCAGCAAAAAGGCATCTCGCCCAGCGTATCTGCGATTACAATACACGCCGACGCCGACTTCGCCGAAAAGTATTGGGATTCGCCGGATGAAATTCGCGGCCCGCTGATGCTCGCCGCCGCCGGGCCGCATATTAAGGCCAATGTAGTCGAATACAACTGCCACCGCTGGGGCTTCACCACGCCCATCAATCCATGGCCAGAAATGTATTATCAAAACAAAGGTCTCAAGCTCACCCTAGCCGGTGACGCCTTCGGCGGCGCCCGCATCGAAGGCGCCGCCTTGTCCGGCATCGAAGCCGCGGCAGCGGTGTAGTCATGTAGTGGGAGCTCCGGCTACTTTGGTAATGTAGTGGGAGCATCCTGCTCCCGAAGTCGGGTATGGCCTTGGAGCTGGAAGCTCCGGTTACTTTGGCAATGTAGTGGGAGCATCCTGCTCCCGAAATCAGAGCCCCTGGAGCTGGAAGCTCCGGCTACTATGGTAATGTAGTGGGAGCATCCTGCTCCCGAAATCGGAGCCCTTGGAGCTGGAAGCTTCAGTGGCGTGAGTCGTTATGCGTAGCGTTTACATTGCTATATCTTGAATTCAATAAATGCATCAAAGAGAGGCGTCTTCCGGATACGCTGAATCTTATCTAAATAGTGTTCTTTCTTTCGCTCGACCTTGAGCAGTCCCCACTTCTCAAAGGGCTCGATGAAATAGAGTTCGATCACATCCATCGCATCGGAGTAAGGGCGATTGCATAGTGCCTCTTCCAGGCGTTCCAGCACCATGGGGTGCAGCCATTTCTTAGTGTGTGCCGACGGATCAATCCACTTGTCTGCATGTCGTTGCAGCGGCATTAGGATATAGCCAGCTTCCTGCTGGAGCCAATCTAGGTTGACGCCAAAATTGTAGCGATAGCCAAGATTGTATTTACGGAAAAAAGTCACAAAAAGGAGTTTGTAGAGCGTCCCCGCCGCTTCGGGCTCTAGTAGCTGGACTCTACTTTTGTGAAATTTGTAATGCCCTTTGTTGAGGCCGATTAAGCCCGCCAGCTTACAGACGATACGCGCCTCATGGAGTGAAAAGATGTCTGGCTCGTTCAGGACTTTATTAATACGTAAAGTGGTCTCTTTCTCTTTTCCGCTCAGAAATACATCGACCATCGTAGTCACGAAGCTACGCGGCAGATTGCCCTTCGCTGTCGCCTTAATGCCGCCTGAGTCGTTGAGAGTGATCAAGAAGGTGCGAATTTGCTTGAAAAAGGCAGCGTTGACAAGTTGCTCGTTACTGAGCTTGCCAGAGAGCTTGAGCGGGCAGTCTAGATGGATCCAATCATGTTGTTGCAGCGCCGAAAGTATGTTAGGGGAAAAGCCGCCGAGGTCGGCTTGCGGCGTATCATTGTAAGCACCGAAATCTTGTTGCAGTTTCGAATTGAGCGCGGCCAAGCCACCCTTGGCGTCGGCAGCCCCGAAAGCGGCCTCGATTTTAGCGCGAAGTTCGGGCGGTAGATTGTCGCCGCTGTTGGAAGTGAAGTCTGAGTTGAAGTTAACCATAGGGGATGAGTGTGGGTGCTGGTGCCAGCTTTTCAATGACAGAGCGTTGTCGCGCAAAAGGTAGTCGGGTTGCTTCAGCGCCCGAACTGATTGCAGCCAATGGTGACGCGGAACTGGGCGCTAAAGCAACCCAGCTACACTTTTCCCTGCTCCCGAATTCAGAGCTGGAAGCTCCTGTGCCGTGAGTCGTCTTGGGCGCTTCTCCTTGCTGGAGGGGCGGGCGGAAATAAACCGCATCAAAACCGTGGTATGAAATTTCTGGGGTCGTAGAAGGATCTCAGCTTTTGGTCTTTTAGGGTGCCGGTGAGCTCGAACTGGAGTAGGTTAGCGATGGGCTTGTTGATGAGATCGCCGATTTTCCGGAAGTTGGACTCGGGGTCGCCGACGTTGCCGAAGAGCGACACGCTGACGCGCATGTCGAGCGATTGATCCTTTAGATCGAGTGTGCCGGGGGCTTTGATCTGAGTCAACGAACCGTCGATGTGGAGGGGCTCGAAGGTGACGTCTTCGTTCTGATAAGTAAAATCGCCGCTCATCTTGTTCAGGTTAAGTGAGGTGAAGCTGAACTGGGTGCTTTGCAGCATCTCGGAAAGCGGGCCGAGTAGCTGAATGGTGCCTAGCTGGTCGTTGCGTATCTCGAAGCGCCCGTAGCCGGCGTGCTGAAAAGGATCTTCAGTCGGGCCGGTGCCGTGTAGCTCGATGTCGACGCGGGCGGCGACGCTCTCGGCTGCGCGTTCACCCTTGTCCACAGCTTTGGCACGGGGCTCTAGGCTTTTTTCGAGTTCGCCGAGTTGGGGCAACTGCGCTAAGGCTTGCTGCTGGTCAGCGTCTTTGAGGGCGAAGGTGTAGCGTAGCGAACTGGCGGCGTCTTTGGGGGTGAGGATGTCAATGCTGGCGGTGGCTTGCCCGCCGGCATAGCCTAGCGTGACCTTGCGTAGGTAGGTGATATCGCTGCGGCCATAGAGATCGAAACTGAGGTGATCGAGTGGGAGGCCTCTAAAATTGAGCGGCGCGGGGCAGGATGCGGATAGATCGAAGTAGGTTTTGCCAGCATACTGGGGATAGGCACTATTGAAAATGACGCCTTCGAGCTGAGTGATGGGCAGTGTGTCTGTTTCGAAATCGGCGATGATTTCGGTGACCTTGCCTTGGAAGAGTTTGGCGGCGTCCTCGAGTGTGAGCTTGGCCTCCATATCGATACGGATGGAGGCGGGGCCTTTCACTTCGTCGCGCTTGGATGCGAAGGCGATGTTGCCGCGCGCCCAGCCCTCGCCGCTGTAGGCATCGATGGCGTGTAGTTCGCAGTAGCGCCCGCGCCCGCGCAAGATGAGTTGGCCGGAGTCTATGGCGACGCCTCGGTAGCTTACATTGCGCGCTTGGGCATGGCCGAAATAGAGATCGGCGGAGCGGTTTTTTGTGTTTCCGTAAATGATGAAGTTGCCGAGGCTGTCCTCGGTCTGGCTGAAGTCGAAGTCTTCGAAGATGGCACCCCACCAGCGTGGTAGCAGCGAGTTATATTCGTAAGGCACGGCGGAGCCGATGAGGCTGGCGCGGTAGTCTTGGCTGGCGGTATCGAAGCTGAACTGGAGGTCGAGCCATTGTTGCTGGCGGCGCAGGTAGAGATCTTTGACAAAGAGGAGCCCGTCTTGGTAGCTGGCGTGCGCGTCGATACGGTCGAAGGTGAGTGTGTCGACTTTGAGCTGGTCGACTTGGGCGCGGATGTCGGCGCGATTGAGGGTGAAGCCGGCGTCGAAAACTAGATTGAGATCGTAATAGGGTGGGGTATCGAAGGCGATGTTCGGCAGCTTTTCACTGAGGGAATCTGGCACGAGATCGACGAGGTCGACGCTGCCGTGCGCGCGCACTTGACCCGACCATGTTTCGGCGTCGATCCGCCCACTGAAGTCGATGGCTCCGTTGAGGCTTGTGGTGGCACCGCGAAAGGTGAGCTCTGGGTAGCGGCGTGGGTCGATGCGGAGGATGGGGGCATCGAGCTCGAATGCTTTGAGCTGTATACGCTCGGCCGCTAGCTTGAGCTGGGGCCAATCGCCTGCGAGCAGGGCGCTGAGCTGATCGGGGGTAATTTCGGCGCTCAAGCCTTCGGTGAGCACTTCATAGCGTGGTAGTTCCAAACGGTCGGCGGTGAGTCGGGGGGCTGTCGTGGGCTCAATCTGATCGCCGCGTAGTTGAATCTGGCCGCGTAGTTGCACGCGCTCTGCGGTGGCTTCGGGGTGCGTCACGGAGCCACTGCTGATGTGGAAATCGATCTGTTGGGTCTGTGGATCGAGGGGTGTGGCGGCGAAGGCGATGGTGGGCTTGGCGAAGTAGCGGATGTGCTCTTTCTGCTGCGAGAGCTTGGCGGCTTGGGTGTAGAATTTGTGAATGAGTGCATCGATATTCAAATCTTGCTCTGCGGCTTCGCGGTGGAAGGGGACCTCAAAAGAGCCGCGCAGGTGGATGGTGTCGTGGAGTGCGGCGAAGCGTTCGATGTAGAGGCTATCTGCCTGGGGTAGAATACGAAAGGCGGCGCGTTCCAGCAGGGGGCTCTGGTGGCCATCGGGCGAGTAAACTGATGGAATAAAGAGTGTGCCCCCGGAGACGACGAGGCTCTGCGCATGCGGGCGCGAGGTGAGCGATGGCCAAGTGAACTTTAGCTCGGCGGATTCTGCGTGGAGTAGCGCTTGTTGGATATTTGAGGAGCGTAGCTCGATGCCGACGAGCTCAATGTGACCATCGAGTCGTAACCGAAAATCTTCTGCGCGTAAGATCAAGCCGGGTGGCACTTGTTTGGCGATGAGTTGGTTACTCCACTCGGCGGGCAGGGGTAGGTAGCCGTAAATTGCCAAGCAGCCAGCTACGAAGGCTTGCGCGATAAAGACTAGGAGTAGAACACTATCAAAAAATAGCTCTAGCACGGTGCCGAGTCTTAGTTTTTTGATGAGTGCCATGGGAGATTAAATTTTTTGGAGGATGATTCTATTGAACTTATTGTTGTAATCATAACCTCCCCAACCTCGCCCGCAGGGCTCTCTAGCGAAGCGGTTGTAAATCATATCCATGCAGGTGAGCCATTCTGACGCGGGCGTAACAAGTCGCGCCCCTACGTTTGGGGCGTTTGTGGCGCGGGCTCGGCTACGGGTTCGATGATTGCGGGGGTGGGCACTTCTTGCTCGGTGGCTTCGGGGGGGGGCACCATGTCTTCGGTCAGTTCGTAGAGTGCATCTAGCAGTGTTTGCGGTATCTCGAAGATGGTGTCGTGTAGGGGCGAGCCGCCGACTTGGACGGTGCCGGAGAGGCGCTCGGTGAAGACGTATTCGCGGGTTTCGATACGGTCGGTCTCGCCGCCGGGCAGTTGCAAGTTGGCGCTGAGCTTGAAAGCCCAAGGGATGTCTTTTTCTGCGTCGACTGGGTAGGCATCGGCGTAGCGGTCGAGCAGGTAGCTCTTTACGGTGAAGGTGCGCACGGTTTCGAGGAGTGTGCGGATGTGGCCGTCGGCATCTTGTTCGTTTTCGAGCAGATAGGTGATCCAGCCTGTGCTGCCAGCGGGGAGTTGGAGATCGAGAATCGCCTCGCCGGTGAGCAAATTAGTCAGCTGGAGGGCGCTGATGCGTGCCGCTGTGGGGAGTGTGTCGAGGGTGCGGTTGCGGTAGTAGGGGGTGTTGAGCGGGATCATACTCAAAGTGGCGCGGCGCTCGACTTGATAGACAAAGTCGGCCTGGTTGGTCTTGGCGAAGAGTGCTTCGTTATCCTCTTCGGGGTGGGCGAGGGTGAGCGTCAAAGGATCGCCTTCGACGAAGCTGAGGGTGACGATGCGGCGCGGCTGGTTGAAACCGAGGCGTTCGTTGTCGCTGGTGGTGGGGGCATCGACGGCGAAGCCACTGGCACGGAGGGTGGAGAGGTCTTCGATTAGCCGCGCCATGATGGCGGGATCGGCGCGGCGTGGCTGGATCTCATCCGCGCCCTTGCTTTCGAGGACTTGCCAGTCGCCAGTCTCTAGCTTTTGCAGGCGTATCTTGCGGCCGTCTTCGGAGATGTTGATACCGGAGAGGCGGGTGGCATCGAAGTTAATAAAGTTGCGCTCGCGCAGCGCTTCTTGTGCTTCGCGCAGAGCATCGAAGGGGCGTGCCAGCACGGTGAAGACCGCGGGATTATCTTCTAGCTTGGCGAAATATTGCGGGGCACCTGTGGCGGCGGGATCGAGGTTGCCGATGATGAGTGTTTGGCGGCGCTTGTTGCCATGGATGGTGACCTGCATGAAGGGCGATTCGAGGCCTTGCAAAATGGGATCGGCATCGGGGTCTTCGACGAAACGGCCGACTTTGGCGGCGGTCAAGGTGTTGATAGTTTTGTCCACGAGTCCGGGATCGGCCTTGGCGGCGAGCGGTGCTTCGAAGCTCCATGCACCATTGTTGCGGGCGAGGCGCACTTTGAGCGAGCTGCCATCGGCGGTGCTGGCGGAGCGGATCTGCAAGCCGAGGGCATCGACTTCGAAGACGGGGATGTCGAAAATCTGGCGGGTGCGCAGATCGCTAAGGTCGACGAGTAGGCCGTCGATCACTTGGCGATTGACGACGAAGATTTCGCGCCCGTCGGGGCCGAGTAGGTAAACGTTGTTACCAATCTCGGTGAGCGTGCCGATGCTGAGCGAAATGGTCTGCTCGCCTTGAGCGATAGTGAGCTTCAGCAGGGGGTCTTCGAGGCCGTAGTCAGCGAGTACTTGGCCAGTCATGCCGATTTCGTCGACTGAGAAGGAGGCTTCTTCTTCGAGGAATTGCAGTTGGTTGAGGATGCGGTTGATGGCAAAATAATTAGCTGACCACTCCATCGGTTCGATAATACTCCAAGTGGAGCCTTTGCGCTCTAGTATGCGGGGTGCGTCGATGCCGCGCCCGTGCAGCTCGATGCGGTCGGCATCGATCAGCTCGCGCCCGATCTGCCCGGAGAGGCCGCCGGTGGTGGGCTCGATCTGCTTGGCCTGATGGTTCAGGTAGGCGATCAGCCCGAAGGTAATGATGTTGAGCGCGAGTAGGAAGACTGTGAATTTAAAACGCATATTCTTAGCGGCGGCGGATGAGATAGATGAGTAAGCCGAGCAGGGCGGTGGCTCCTGGCAGGATCGCGAAGTAGAGCAGGGTGCGGTTGAGATCGCGTTCACTCATCACGACTTGGTAGCTTTCGAGTGGGCGTGTCGCGATGTTGAGCAGACTATTACGCGAGAGTGCCCAGTTCATTGAGTTGAAAAAGAGGGTGCGATTGCCGAAAGCGCGCAGGCGGTTATTGGTAATAAAGTCGGAATTGCCAAAGGCGACGAAACGGCCGCCGGGGATGGTGATGCCGAGCTCTGTGCCTGCGCTGCGGGTGGAGACGGTGGCGATGGTGATGGGACCCTTTAAATCGCGCCCGGCATCGAACTGTGGCGGGTATTGGGTGCGGTAGTCGCGCTCGCCCCAGCTCTGATCGGAGGTGCCGATGATCTGGGTGACTTTGAGCCGCGGATCTTTCAGCGAGCCGGGATCGGTGCGCATGGGGCGCGGTTGGCCGAAGAGTGCGGTGATCTGATAGTCGATCAGTAGGTTGGTGATGGGGTGCTCGGCGAAACGGCGGATGATGAGATCGCCGCCTTGCGCGCGGAAGTCGGGGCCGTCGTCTTCGACGGCCATGTCGTCGGCCAGCACGCCCCAATCATAAAAGAGATCTTCCATACCATGTCGTCGGCCGGGGTCGATGAGGACAATCATGCGCCCATTGCGCTCGCTCATGTAGCGGCGCAGCTTTTCCACTTCTTCGGGCAGCAGGCTGGCTTGGGGCGAGGGGACGACGACTAGGTCGGCATCTTCGGGCACGTCGGGGTCGATGGCGAGGTCGAGCGTGGCGAGTGTGTAGTTGCGCTCGCGCAGGAAACTTTCGAGCTGGGAAAGGCCGCGTAGTGGGTCGACATCGTCGAGCCGCATCTCGCCGTGGCCGACGAGGAAGTAGATTTTATCCTCGTCCTTAAAAGACACATCAATGATGGCGGAGGTGATGGCTTTTTCGCCACGGAAGCCGGCGATCTGGTTGTTCTTCACCTCGTAGAGATCGGCTTGGCGAATCTCGCGGGTGCGGTCGCCCATCGTGACGAGTATGATGTTTTCTTGGGTGAGATTGTATTGATTCGCTAGCTCTTGGGCGCGTTTACGCTGGCGGTAGATATCGACAAACTCGATGTTGATATACGCTTTGCCATCTTTCATGCCCTCGGCTTGATACTCGCGGAAGAGCTTGCGCAGGTGTTGGTGGATTTGCTTTTGCTCGGCGACTTCGGGATCGTTGGGAATGGTGACGATGATATTCACGGGCTCTTCCAGCGCGCGGATGTAAGCCTTGGATTCGGCCGCGAGTGTGTAGGCACCCGACTGAGTGAGGTCGATCCTGCCAAAGTATTTGGCCGCTAGGAAATTGAGCGAGGCGATCAGGCACAGGCCGAGGATGATCTGCACCACACGGTTGACTATACGGAAACGCCGCGCGCTGCGGTATTCGTTGAAACGGTTGATTTGCATCAGGGCAGTGGGTGGCTTTCTAGGCTTTCGCTTCGATCACTAAAGTGGAGAGGCCGAGCAGCAGGAAGCTGGTGCTGGTATAATAAAAGAAAGGGCGGGTATCGATGATGCCGCGAGAAAAGTCGTCGAGGTGCTCGAAGATTTGCAGGTAGTTGACCGTGGCGACTGCCCACGAGGAGAGGTCGCCGCTGGCGTCGGCGAGATTACCCATCTGCTGGCCTCCGATGATCACGACAAACAGCGTGGTGAAAGATAACATGCCCGCCACGAGCTGGCTACGAGTGACACTGCTGGCAAAGATACCAATGGAGATGAAGAGCAGCCCGCTGGTGGCGAGAAAGAGAAAACTGCCTGCTAGCGGAGCCAGCTCCAGCAATGCGCCACTCTCGGCAGCGTGGGGGAAGAGCTTCTGCGTGAGCAGCGGGAAACCAATGGTGAGTACCCAGAGTAGCATGTAGAAAAGGTAAGCGCCTGCGAATTTACTCAGAATGACGGCCACGCGCGTGGTGGGCGTCGTCATCAGTGTATCCAAAGTGCCAATGCTGCGCTCGCCGGCGATGCTGCGCATGGTGAGTAGCGGCACGACGAAGAAAACGGGAATCCAGAAGATGCTAAAAAACTGAACCGTGGGGAGCACCTCAGAGGGCGTGTTGACCATGCCGCGCAAAATAGCCCAATAGAGGAAGCCCATTAGGCTGAGGAAAAGAACCGCCGCGATGTATGTCGGCGGGCTGATGAACAGCATCCGGAGTTCGTGTTTTAGAAGTATGAAAAAGTTACGCATTTAATTTGAATGGCGGAGGGCGAAATTCAGAGGGCGGCGGGCAGCAGGTAGCAGTTAGCAGTTAGAAAGTAGAAAGTAGAAGGTAGAAGGCAGAGGGCGGGGTCTAGGCGCTTACTTTGGGTTTGGTTTCGATGGTTTCTTCCCACGAGCGCTTGGTGGCGGCGAGGAAGATTTCTTCGAGGTTCGGCTCGCGTGGGGCGAGGCTGTGGAGGATGAAGTCGCGCTGATTGCTGAGCGCTTTGATGAGTTCGGAGCCGATGTCTCCGTCGCCCTCGACGCGGATGATTAGTCGGGAGCGATTTTCGGCGATGGGCGTGCTCTCTAAAATGGCGGCGTCAAATCCGTGCTGGGCGAGACAGGTGACCACGGCGGCATCGGTGGTCACGGTGGACACGGTGGGCACGGTGGCATCGGTGGGCATGGCGGCCACGGTGCCTGCGACGATAAGGCTGAAGCGGTTGCCAGGCAGGAACTCCTCGCGCAGCTCGTTGCTGGTGCCGGCGGCGACGATACGGCCGCTATTGATAATGATCACTCGGTCGCAGGAGCGCTCGATCTCGGGGAGAATATGGCTGGAAAGGATGACGGTGTGCTTGCCGCGCAGATTATCGATCAGCTTGCGGATGCCCTGGATCTGGTGCGGGTCGAGGCCGATGGTCGGCTCGTCCATGATAATCACTTCAGGATCGCCTAGCAGCGCATCGGCGATGCCGACACGTTGGCGGAAGCCCTTTGAGAGGGTGCCGATGATTTTGCGGCGAGCGGTGCGGGCGAGGTCGCAGATCTCCATCGCCTCTTGCACGGTGGCGCGTAGTTTACGGCTGGACACGCCTTTGAGGCGGGCGCGAAAACGCAGGTATTCGACCACCCGCATATCGTCGGGCAGCGGATTGTTTTCCGGCATGTAGCCGATCTTGCGCTTCACCTCGTGGGGGTTTTGCGCCACGCAGATGCCGCCGACCCAAGCCGAGCCCGAAGTGGCCGACATAATGCCCGAGAGAATTCGCATAGTCGTGCTTTTACCCGCGCCATTGGGCCCAAGGAAGCCGACGACCTCGCCTGGATTGACCGTAAAGTTAATCTTGTGGATTGCGGTCAACGCGCCGAATTGGCGGGTAAGGTCTTTAACGCGTATGCTGGGGGTAGTCTCCATAGTTGAAAATTTGTTCAGAAATCAGTAAGCAGAAGGCAGGAGTCAGGGGCTGGCAATCCGTTACTTAGCTCTAGAGTGGCTTTTGTCATGGGTGTGAAGCATGAAGTTCCGCGACTCTTTGCGAATCAAATATGAGTTCTGACCTATTTATCTAGGCGATTTAGTAACAGAATCCTGATGTTTAACCGAAAAATCGGGGTGTATCAAGGGTTGGTGCACACTATTTTCAGCTCAAGGATTGAGAGTTAGTTGATTGACGCGGTGCCTTTTGGGTGGGTTTACGAGCAAATTCGATCCCAGAGGAAGGGGCGCAAGGCATCTTTGACGGCGCAGCTTTAGCCAAGATGGGTGACTAGCTCTTGCGACGAACCACCGCGACCACTCCACCAAGAACGACCAATAGGCACCCATCAACCACGGCGACCATTGCTCGGGTATTTCTTCAGCCACTTTAACGAGCTTAACCTCGGATAGTTTGGAGCATCTCGGTCGGGCAGACTGTGCACGGTGCAGATGTCGTAGAGTCTGTTTGGGAAAATCGGCCAAACGACCTAGCCGAATTCGGCGCAGCTTCTGGTAGGGAGTCCCCTGCTGACTTGCTGGATGACAGCCCTAGGTATATTATGTCTCTTTCCTGTAGGGTGGTTGTTTGAAGACTGGAACAGTCTGAGCCACCCGTATAGCAGGAATTGGGCATAATATCCCTAGGGCGGGGAGAACGGCTGAACCTATAGAATCAGGGGGCGACCAGAGACGGGGGTGCAGTGGGACGGCCAAACTTGGAAGTTGAACTTTCGGACGCCTGTTGCCCGCCGTGTCCCGCCGAAGGGGAATGAGCGAAGCGAATCGGGATTGCGGCATTGACCAGAAAAGCGGCTAAAATTGGAATCGATGCTTTCACATTGCGCGCTCACAGTCCCGCCGAAGGGAAACGAATGCAATGAGTCGGGGTTAGCGGCGCTTAGAGAGCGCAGGACGAAGGATCGACAAAGCGCGACAGCGCGGAGATGGCAACGTCCCGAAGGGACGAGGAAAACGGGTGCCGTTTGGGCGGATTGACGAGCAAATTCGATCTGTAGGACGGAGCGAACGTAGTTGGTTTGTGGATACGAGAGCCGGTGTAACAAACGGAGTTTAGTGAGTTATTCTATTTTCTACGTTTGACCCCTTTTTCAGTTCCCCGGTGTAACAAACGGAGTTTAGTGAGTTATTCTATTTTCTACGTTTGACCCCTTTTTCAGTTCCGATGTCCTTGTGTTAAGTGTTACCTATGTCTTTGTGTCGCACCCCCTTTTTCAGTTTGGCCGATGAAGTAACGTTTGTCGAGCGCGACCTGCACACCAGCGCTTTCGAGTTTGGCTTGCATGCGATAGGCGTTTTCCAGCCCCACAATATTATCCCACTGCGCGTGGTAGAGAAATACGGGTGGATGTGTCGACGCTACGTGATTGATGGGGGAGGCCGCTTTCCACGTTTCTGGATTTTCCTCAGCGGAGACGCCCATTAGTTTTGTGATAAAGGGACTGTCGGGATACAGCATCAGATCCACAGGGGAGCCGCCTGCGAT
>Ga0222651_1000649_pt1 | contig 20274 bp, 18 predicted proteins | sample AntAcemetagen369_FD_179855 | JGI IMG/M metagenome (GOLD analysis project Ga0222651, IMG submission 179855) | Saline water microbial communities from Ace Lake, Antarctica - #369 | ecosystem: Environmental > Aquatic > Non-marine Saline and Alkaline > Saline | place: Antarctica: Ace Lake...
AGTCCATCGTGAATGAAATTAAAGAAAAAATTGATGCCCAGATAGATTTACCAGCCGGCTACTATATTTCTTATGGGGGAGCGTTTGAAAACCTCGAAAGAGCGAAAAGTAGGTTGGCAATCGTAGTACCGATCGCATTGTTCCTAATCTTTGTATTGCTCTATTTTGCCCTGCAATCCTTCACCCAATCCCTTATGATCTACATAGCCATTCCTATGGCAGCCATAGGAGGTGTATTTGCGCTTTGGCTACGGGGAATGCCTTTTAGTATTTCAGCAGGCGTTGGATTCATTGTCCTTTTTGGCGTAGCAGTTCTCAATGGCCTGGTATTGATCAATCGCTTCAATTCCCTTAAAGAAGAAGGAGTAACAAGTGTCATGGACAGGATTCTCATTGGTACCAAGGAACGTATACGACCAATAATGCTTACTGCCACCACTGATATATTTGGTTTTCTTCCAATGGCTTTGTCCAATTCGGTAGGTGGAGAGGTTCAGCGGCCTTTGGCCACTGTTGTCATTGGCGGGATGTTAACCGCCACTTTACTTACACTTATACTCTTACCCGTATTGTATGCCATGACTGAGAAATTTAAAACCAACAGAAAAAGCAGTACTTCAGTTGCTTTAAAAGGCTTACTTGTACTGGTATTATTCAATGGAGCATGGTTATTTTCTTCGGAAAGTAAGGCGCAAGAACCTGACTTGAAACCAGAGACTTTAACCCCTCTAAGCTTGGAGCAGGCCAAAAGACAGGCCATCGCTTATTACCCGGAAATAAAAACTGCTTTACTGGATATTGAAAACCAGAAAGCTCTTAAGAAAACGGCCTGGGACTTAGGAAATACCCAGATTTTTAATGGGATTGAGGAAGCCGGAAATGGATTAAGCGGCGTTTATACACCTATTGGGATTCAACAGCAACAAATCAATATTTTTGGCATCAACCCCAAGTTAAAGTTGCAAAAAGAGCGAATAAATCTGGCCGAAAAATCATTTACGCTATCCAAAATTGATCTTGAATTAAAGGTTAGTCGCGCTTGGGCCCATGTATTTATCAACAAGAAAAATTATGAGATTTACCAGAAAATGGATTCCCTATTTTCTGGTATTAAAAGGGCTTCCCGTATTCGATTGGAAACAGAGGCCAGCTCAAAATTAGAATTCTTGGCCACCTCCAATCAGGCCAATGAAGTGAAAATTCAAATGAACAAAGCTTACCACAACTATATTAGTGCTTTGCATGGCCTTAATTTATGGCTTGGAGAAGGTGTCGGTTTTACTACCCCTGATATTTCGTTAAATGAGTTGGAAGTTTCCCTTGATCATGCAACTGATTCTTTGATCCATCATCCACAACTTAAAGTGGCAAGAGGGAAAGTAGCCGTAGCCGAGGCATTTGTTAGAGATAGCAAAGCACAATTTCTTCCCAAACTTCAGGGACAATATGGTAGACAACAAGTGGGTGGTAGATCAGGTTTCTATCAATACCAAGTGGGCTTCAGTATACCTCTTTTCTTTGGCCGTGAACTAGGTTTGGCCCAGTCTGCAAAAATTAACAAAGAAATACAATCTCAGGAATTAAAAAGAACTGAATTAGAACTCAATACTGACTATCAGATCAAAAGAGAACAGTACCAGAAGTGGATCAATTCCTGGAAATACTATAAAAACCAAGCCCTCCCATTGGCTTCTGAACAAGCTGATGGAGCTGTATTGGCCTATAAAGAAGGGGCCATTGATTACGTTACTTTCCTTCAAAACATTAGGGATGCCATACGAGTAGAAATAGACGCTTGGGCAGCTTTCGGTAATTACCTCGAGAGTAGATATGCCTTGGAATATTACCTAGACGCAAATTTTTAAGGCTACCCATAATAAATTTAAAAAGACATTATGAAAAATTACCTATATACTTCTTTACTTTTCCTTGCTTCCCTATTTATTTCTACCGGATGTTCTGCCCCTGCTTCAGAAGGGCAAACTAGCTCTTCTGGTATTGCCGTAGTGGGCGAAAGAAAAGCTGAAACGAAGAGTGTCCATTTGTCTGATTTGAAGTTCAACAATTTAAACTTTAAAATAGATACCCTGTCTACACGGGTGCTATCAGGTGTGGTAACGGCTAGTGGGCATTTGGAAGTCCCACCCCAACACGAGGCAACTGTAACCGCAATAATTGGCGCCAATGTAACCTCCATAGCGGTAATTGAAGGAGATGAAGTAAGGGGAAACCAAGTTTTGGGCTATTTGACCCATCCGAATCTGATACAAATTCAAACCAATTATATCAAGGCATTCAGCAGGCAACAATACCTAGAAAAGGAACTTCAACGTCAAAAAAGGTTGTATGATGAAGAAGTAGGATCAGGTCAGGCATACCAAGAATCCCTTTCAGACTATCAAGGCCTGAGCGGAGAAGTAACTGGATATGAGTTGCAATTGAAACAGCTAGGCCTAAATACAAGCAAAATTCAGCAGGGAGAAATTTTCGAAAATGTCCCTGTTAAAAGCCCCATAGATGGCTTTATTGAAAAAGTACTGGTAAGAATTGGGCAGTATGTGGCGCCTCAAGATCAAATGTTTCTGGTCGTTAACAATGAACATGTACATGCCGACCTAATGGTCTATGAAAAGGATGTTCATAAAGTAAAAAAGGGGCAAAAAGTAACCTTTTCCGTAGAATCCCTACCCAATACAAGGCTTACCGCTAAAATATTCTCCGTAGGCAAACAATTTGAGGAAACGCCTAAGGCAGTACACGTTCATGCAGAAATAATAGATATGGTCGAAGGACTAATCCCAGGTATGTTTATCAATGGAAACATCGAATCAGAAAGTCTAGAAGTTTTGGCGCTACCGGAGGAAGCGATCATAACGGAGGATAACAGATCTTACTTGTTTAAAGTAGAAAAGAAAGAGGACGGAGAAGGGAAAGTAATGTGGGATTTTCAACCAATTGAAATAAAAACCGGGATTTCCCACAATGGATGGACAGAGGTTAAATTACTTGAGCCATTATCAAAAGGAGCTAAAATTGCTTGGAACAATGCCTATTACATAGTAGCAGAGATGAATAAAAGTGCTGCAGGCCATTCCCATTGATTGGCCTTTTTTAAAAGAATATTACTAGAGTAAAATGATCTTCGAATTACTGTTGGTTAAGCTACTAAACTTTTAGACAATCATTGGATTAGGACTGAATACAATTGTATTCAGTCCTGATTTTTTATATATATTTGATCACAATTGCTTTTTTACAGAAGCAAAACCATTCAACTCAGATGCTTCTCTAATAGGAAGCTTCTATTAAATATAAGTAACTGTACCGGACCAAATTAACAACCATGAACCTTAACCAAATTCAACTAAAATACCCAAACCGAAAAATAAAGGCGATGGTAGTTTTGTCAATCTGTTTTCTGCTCTTTTTTAAACCCCTAGTCGGCCAAGGCCAAACAGATACGCTTTCCACACCTTCGGATAGTATCATGATTACTATTATGATGAAACACCACCAGGACAAAAACATTGAAGAGCTTAGAGAAATTCGGACCAAGAATGGATTTCTGGAAAATTTTCCTCCTGCTTCTGCCCGAGTGATCAATTGGTATGTGATGATGGGAATTGGTCAGGTGGTAACCCTAAAGATTCCTGCCAGTGAGCTAAGAAATCTCAATATTGCAGTGGAAAAAAGCGTCTGGGGTGCCTTCTCTACCGAGTTTTACCCTACCTATGACCTTTATCCTGTGATTAAAGAAGCGAAGGATAAATTAAAAGTAGGTCAATAAAGTTAAACTTTATTTAATAAGTCATAGCTAATTGATTATCAATAGATTAAAACTTATTTCATAAAAATTAACTTTAGTATAAAATTCAATTCCAGCATAAACTCAATAAACATGATCAATAGAACTTGCCTTATTACTGGAGCTAATTCCGGGATAGGATTTGAAACAGCCAAAGCGCTTTGTGAAAAAGGTTTTAAAGTAATTCTGGTTTGTAGAACAAAGGAAAAAGCCAATTCGGCAATGTCTATGATAAAGCAGGAATACTCAGAAGCCAACATGGACTATGCCATTGCTGACTTGAGTTCTCAGAAAGAAATAAGACGTTTGGCGGTAGATATTGCTGACAAATACCCGGTGTTAGATGTTTTGATTAACAATGCAGGAAGCTGGTATTCGGATATGGTGTTGACAGATGATGGTATAGAAAGACAGTGGGCCATCAATCATCTCGCTCCTTTTTTATTGACCCATCTACTATTACCATTACTGGTCGAGGCAAAAGATCCAAGAATTATAACTGTCAGCTCTGATTCTCATTTTCATGGCAAAATTCATTTTGAGGATGTTAATCTAAGCCAAAATTACCATGGTCTGCGTGCTTATGCCCAGTCCAAGTTGGCCAACGTATTGTTCACACGTGCCCTTCATAAATTAAAACCCAGCAAAAAGGTCACCATCAATGCCGTTCAACCTGGATTGGTAAAAACGGATATAGGATTGAAACATACCTTTTCCTTTCATGGTTTGATGTGGAAACTAAGAAGGCTTACAGGCAAAACCCCTACCCAAGGTGCTGCTACTTCTATTTTCTTGGCCTCTAATGAAATGATAAAAGGCGAATCAGGGAAATATTGGGACAATTGCAAGCCCAAAGCAGTTTCAGAAAAAGCAGCCAACTCCTCAGATGCTGACAAGCTATGGGATTTAAGTCTTCAACAGTGTGGTATTACCGATTATTTTGAAAAACTAGCTTAATCGCTACTGTAGACTCGAAATAAACGTTCCAAAAGGCGCAATTTAATAGCTGTAGGAAAAAGGCGCGATAATTTAACCAATATCCAATTGGCCTTTCCAGGAATGATAATGGTTTTGCCCCTTAATAAACCTTTTATGCCTATTTTCGCCACTTCCTCTGGCATCAACACTACTAATTTTGCCCTACTTCCATGGGCTTTCATGCGATCTAACCCCTCTGCATTGGTCACAACCGGACCTGGACAGACCACTGAAACACTAACTGGGCCTCGTTTGAGCTCTTCCCTTAGCGCAAGACTAAAGGCATAAACAAAGTTTTTGGAACCTGTATATACCGCTTTATAGGGCAAAGGCAAATTGGCTTCCATACTGCTCATGTTTAAGATAAAGGCTTTTTCCTCCTTTTGAAGTAGCGGTAAAAAATAATGGCACATTCGAATGAGCACCTTATTGTTCAAGTCTATGATCTGAAGTTGTTTTTCCAAAGCTATATTTTCAAACCTCCCTCCTGCTCCAATTCCTGCATTATTGATCAATACATCAATTGTCAATTTCTTTTCAATACAAAAATCATATAATTGCTTAACAGCATCCTCTTCCGTCAGGTCAATGGTGAAAATGTGCACTTTTACTTTCCAAGTAGCTAATATCTCCCTTTGAACGGCTGCTAACTGCCCATCCGGTAAGGCCACCAACACAAGGTTCATACCTCTTGCTGCACAAGACCTGGAAAAAGCTTTGCCTATTCCCATACTGGCACCAGTGATCAATGTGAAATTTTCTCCAATCATTGGGTTAAGTTAAAAAAACCTAACAAATAAACCCTCTTATCCTGTATTTCTGAATAAAATCTCTTTTAGTCCCGAAAACTTTAAATTTTTTTCACTGTCATTGTCTACCTTTATGGTCTATGCAAAACAATGATGTTATTAGAAGTTTGAGATATACTTTTGATTTTGGGGATGACCAAATGATTAAAATTTTTGGTCTCGCAGATTTAGAAGTAACACGTACTGAGGTAAGCGACTGGCTTAAAAGAGATGATGACCCAGAGGCTTTACCCATCAATGATTTTAAATTGGCTGTGTTTTTAAATGGCCTGATCAATTACAAAAGAGGTAAAAAGGAAGGTCAGCAGCCTATTCCTGAAAGCAGACTGACCAATAATCAAATTATTCGCAAGCTAAAAATTGCCTTTGAACTCCAAAATGAAGACGTTATGGAGATTTTGGCTTCGGCAGGACGAGAAATGAGCAAGCATGAAATAAGTGCATTTTTCAGAAAACCTGAACAAGCCCAATATAGACTTTGCAGGGATCAGGTTTTGAGAAATTTTTTGCAAGGAATGCAACTTAAATTTAGAGCATACCCCGATAAAAAAGATTGACCCATGGAGCAGTTCAGATCAATTTTATCGGCAAAAGAAATTCCTTGTTTAAAGGCGTGTGGATTCCTGCTCTTTTTGCTGATTTATTTACCAGTGAACGGCCAAATACTAAAAAAGCCTATTCCAGATAAAACAGTTGTTTTGACTTTTGACGATGGTGTCGCCAGTCATTACTCAAATGTTGCCCCTTTGTTAAAGGAGAGAGGGTTTGGTGCAACCTTTTTTGTCTGTGAATTCCCGCCTAACTTTATAGACAGTACCAAGTACATGAACTGGCGCCAAATGCAGCAGTTGGACAGAATGGGTTTTGAAGTGGCCAATCACACACATAATCATGCTGCAGTGGGAAAATTATCTGAGGAAGAGATTATCAGGGAGATAGTCTATATAGAGGATAAATGTGATTCCTTAGGAATCACAACTCCTTTAAGCTTTGCTTATCCTGGCTACTCTATGAGTGAAACTGTCTTGCAAACATTGGACAAACCATTAAGGAACTAGTCTTGAATGTTAAAATTAATAATGGCATTTAAAATTTGGCTTGGTTTTAGCGCTTAAAAATGAGTTGGTTATACCTACAAAGCTGCTTATTTTGAAGCGATTTCGACAGGTCATTACAGGTTGGTTTCATTTTTCTAATAAAAAGATATTGGGATTTAAGTTTAACTCCAATCAGTGCATTAATTACAATAAATTTATGTGATTGATAGCGAATTAGATGCTTTGGAGCACAGGGAATATATTTGGTTTTTAGAAAATTAAGCAGTAATCTTGTCCTGAAAAGGGCTTTTTTAATCATAATGCTATTTAAATGTCTCTTTGAAGATTTATTATGATAAGAATTTCAATTAATCATTAAACATATAAAACAATCATGTCCAAAAAAGTAGTTACTCTAGGTGAAGTAATGCTTCGCCTTTCTACCCCTGATTTTAAGCGTTTTGTACAAACTGATACTTTTGACATAACCTATGGTGGCGGTGAAGCGAATGTGGCTGGAGCCCTTTGCAATTATGGGCTGGAAGGCACTTTCGTGACAAAGGTACCCGATAATCCTATTGGGCAATCAGCTATCAATCACTTGCGCAGGTACGGTGTGGACACACAATATATTGCCAAAGGTGGTAAACGACTTGGCATTTACTTTCTGGAAACAGGAGCATCTATGAGAGCTTCTCAGGTAGTATATGACAGGGCTAATGCATCGATTTCAGAGGCTGAAATTTCTGACTTTGACTTTGATAAAATTTTTGAAGGTGCTGTTTGGTTTCACACCACTGGAATTACTCCGGCATTGAGTGACAAAGCAGCAGCATTGACTGAAGCAGCACTTAAAGCAGCCAAGGCAAAAGGAATTACCACCAGTATTGACCTAAACTACCGTAAGAAATTATGGAGTAAGGAAAAAGCTAGGGAAGTAATGACCAGACTGTGCCAGTATGTTGATGTTTGTATCGGCAACGAAGAAGATGCTGAAACTACACTAGGCTTCCATAGTAAGGAAACAGATGTTACGAAAGGCGAGTTGAACCTTGATGGATACAAAGATGTATTCAAGCAGATGAAAGAAAAATTTGGATTTAAATACATCGCTTCTACTCTTAGAGAAAGCTATAGTGCTTCTGACAATGGATGGAGTGCTTTGGTTTATGATGGGGATGAATTTTACCATTCTAAAAAGTATGACATTAGAATCGTAGACCGCGTAGGTGGTGGCGATTCATTTGCCAGTGGTTTCATTTATGGTTTGATTCAGGAAATGGGTCTTAAAGGTGCTACTGAGTTCGCTGTTGCTGCTTCAGCATTGAAACATACTTTCCCTGGTGACATGAACCATGCAACCCTTTCAGAGGTAGAATTACTAATGGGTGGAGATGCAAGTGGTAGAGTTCAACGATAGTAAGCCCTTAATCTAAAGCCATGATACTTGATACTTTATCTAATGCCGCAAGATACAATAGCGTGCATCCATTCTTTGAAAAAGCATTCGCTTTTATCCAGTCCAGTAATTTGGATGAAATGGAGGAAGGCAAATATGTCATTGATGGGGATAATTTAATAGCTGCTGTTTTTGAAAAAGGAGCTAAAACCCAAGCCGAATCCAATGAGAAATTTGAATGCCATGACAAGCACATAGACATTCAAGTTTGTATCAAAGGGAAAGAAAGCATTGGATGGAAACCGAGAGAAAAGTGCACTGAGGTAAAAGGAGCCTACAATCCTGAAAAGGATGTATCCTTTTATGTTGATGAGCCAGAAATGTATTTCGGAATGGAACCAGGACAATTTGTTATTCTATATCCTGAAGATGTACATTCGCCTATGATTGGCGAGGGAATTATTAAGAAAATGGTTGTTAAAGTTAAAATTTAACAACAAGCACAAAACTTCTATAAATCAATAACTTATAAAAATTACCCCGGGAATTCTCCGGGGTAATTTACTTTAATCTTATCAAGATGAATAAAAACGAAACCATACTTAAGAAAATAACCGATCAAGCCATTCTCCCTCTTTATTTTGATGCGGATGAAACTGTTAGCCTTGAAGTGTTGAAAGCCCTTTATGCTGCAGGTATTCGCCTGGTAGAATATACCAATAGAGGTGAAGCAGCTTTGAATAATTTCAAAAAAATGGTCGCGCTAAGGAACAGTGAAATGCAGGACTTGCTGTTGGGTATTGGCACCATTAAAAATGCGCAGATGGCCACAACTTATATTGAGGCAGGAGCTGATTTTATCATTTGCCCAGGACTTGTTGAAGAAGTAGTAGAAGTTGCGAACAAGCATGACATGCTTTGGATTCCTGGATGTATGACACCTTCTGAGATAATCAGAGCGGAGAACCTTGGCGCAAAAATGATCAAATTGTTCCCAGGTGACATGCTAGGCCCCAACTTTATGAGTGGTATCAAATCCTTGTTCCCAAATTTGATTTTTATGCCAACAGGAGGCGTGTCTTTAGACAAGGAAAATGTTGAGGCTTGGTTTAAAGCTGGAGTAAGTGCAGTAGGTATGGGTAGTAAATTGGTTAGCAAACAACTGCTTCAAGAGAAGAACTACAGCAAAATTCAAGAAATGGCGAAAAAGGCCATAGAAATAGTCAATGAAGTAAAAGGATAAATACACACAAAAAGCGGCCGATTTCCTGGCCGCTTTTTTTTAATATCAATTTATACCTTAGCTACATTCGTTTTTTTTCTATCCAAAAAAGTGCTCGATTAGTTCAATTTATCAAGTACCTTCGATAGGTCTTAATTTCGGGTTAAAATCTTTCTGCTCATTCTGCAGGTTTCATATTACGGATAGCCGCTATTTTCCACTGCTTCCCCTTTTTTATGGTAACAAAAGTGCTCCACATTTTTCGCTCAGTACCATCCTCGTTTTTAATGGTGTATCTCGCATCTGCCAAAGCTACATCTTCTTTCAAATAACGCACCCGCTCTACTTTCAACACCCTGTCACCAGGATTGGTACGAGAACTTGCGGCCATGCCTTTTACAGCTGCCTGCATCCCGTGCCGCCACTCCCCACTAGACACCAGCTGATCCATGTCTTCAGTAATAATGTATTTAAGCATTACCGTATCAATGCTTTCTCTGGCCTGTGAATAGCTAGCAATTAGGTCAATAATGGCTTTTCCATCTTCAAAACTTTGGGCTTTGAGAGAAAAAGAAATACCTGAAAACATCATTACAGACAATACAAAGATTTTTCCTACGCACATAAGAGATTGGGTTTGTATTAAAAGTAAGAATTTTTGTAATATTTCCCTATCTTTTCAATACAGATTATTCAATAGGTCACCTATTGATTACCCATATCCACTAAACATTTTATCCTATTGGGCGCTGAAGAAATCGATCTTTACCAAAGGTAAATTTAGGCCTGGGTCTTATTAATCTACCCAAATAGTATCGCATTATTTGAGCAGGATTATATATAGTTTTTCATCCACGTTTGCATTCAAAAAATTTCAAAGCCTATTTATCTTTAGGCCCTACATTATTGCTAAAAATAAACTTCAATGAAAGTCCTATTTCTTAATACCATCCAATTGAATCGAGATTCCCACTCGTATCTTTCCAACAATAGGCATGTTGGAGTGGAAATCATTAAAGAATTCTTTCACTGGCATATTGGAAGAAATATTTTTTGATAAGTCTAATATGGGCATATTTGATTCTTCTTCAGTTTCAGTAGTCCTAATTTTAGAATTAATGGTTGGCTCAACCTTTGGTTCTAAAATATTAATAAATAAATCCGGGTTATACCTTTTAATTGATTGAATATCAATCCTTGAAAAATTATCAGCTTGTTTGTAAGGATTGTGAATGGTTTGTCCAAAAGAAGCAGTTGATAAAAATACAATTCCAAAAATAAATACTATTCTAATCATGACTTTATATTTTAATGAAAGGTGCTATCGTATTTTCATTTATACGTTAATTTAAATATTAAGTTTGGATTTAATCGTATAATCCCAATTATTAGACCAGTTAATTGGTAGATTTAACAATAAATAACACTTGGATGGCCTTTGGTGAGAACACCACATTCGCTCCATTCAGCTGTGTTTAGACATTACGTCTTCATAATCGATTTTTTTTCCTTTATCCAGCTCTCTTATCCCTTCCATGACATCCTTTTTCTGGACTTCCGTGAGGTCATGCCAAAAATCTTTATCATTGGCCTTCACAAAGTCTCTCAGTTTCTCGATTAGTCTGACATCCTTTATTTGGGTAATGTATTCTATCAAAGCGTATTTTTCAGATTGAATGTCCATAAATTTGTCTTTTCTCAAATATAACGTTTTTCCTCCTTTTTCAATTTTGACTGCTATAATCTTTAAAAGCATATTCCCCGAATACTATTTTGTCTGTATCATTCAACTTGAAAGAGCAGTTGAAAATAACTCCTAGATAGGGAATCGTGATATTAAAATATCCAAGATTGACTGTTATCGAGTAATATTTGTCAAATATTAGAGGAACCTAAACGTATTTATAATTAAATAAAACAACCAATCACCAAAAGCGTTATTAAAACCATGAGATACTTACTTATTGTTCTGCCCTTATTCTTCTTTGGCCTTTCCGGAGAAGTAGCTTCCCAATCTAGCAATAACTATTCCCAAAGAGCGCCCAGCAGAGATGGAATAGGCAAAATATATATGGGAAGGGAAATTTCTCATGTCATGGGATTTCATGGCGTAGCTTGGCTGGAAAGAGAAAGTCGTTCGGAGGAAGAAAACACGCAGCTAACCATTGCGAACTTACCCATTAGCGAAAACAGTAAAGTGGCAGATGTAGGTGCAGGTTCTGGCTTTTACACTTTTCGTATAGCGGCAAAGGTACCAGCGGGTAAAGTATATGCTGTGGACATTCAACAAGAAGCACTCAACTACATTAAAAATAAAGCCACTGAACGAAAAGTAGACAATGTAATAACGGTGTTGGGAACAGAAAAAACCCCCAATCTACCGGAAAACACGCTTGATTTGGTAATAATGGTTGATGTTTACCATGAGCTGGCCTTTCCAAAAGAGATGCTTCAAAACATCAAGAAGTCATTAAAACCAACAGGCAAGTTATTGCTTATAGAATACCGTGGTGAGGATCCTAAAGTAGCCATAAAGCCACTACATAAGATGACTGTACAGCAAGTTAAGAAAGAGTTGCACGCCAATGGATTCAAATTGTCTACCAATGGGCAATTTTTAAACATCCAGCACTTTCTGGTTTTCGAAAAAGAGAAGTAAACTTATTTAATATCCAATGAAATTTCACACCGCTGCCCTTTTAGCAAGGTCGAAATGGCCTCTTGGTCCCAAGTACGTTTTAATTCCTGAAGGATAGCTCCGTATTCACTTTTGTATTTTTTCCTTTTAATCGCTTCCACAAATCGCCTGACATCCGTCCGAGTTTCTAATATTAAGGGTGGCACCGGCGTTGGTTTGTCATCCTCCCCTTTTGCTACCATGGTGAAATAACAGGTGTTGGTATGTTTCACTACTGCAGTTTTAACATTTTCTGAGATCACCTTAATCCCGATAATCATGGAACTATTACCTACATGATTGACTGATGCCTTCAAGGAAACCAACTCCCCAACTTCTACAGGCTGCAGAAAATCGACGGTATCCACGGAAACAGTAACACAGTAGGCACCACTGTGTTTCGTGGCTGCAGTGTAGGCCACCTTATCCATCATGGAAAGCAAAATACCCCCATGAATCTTTCCTCCAAAATTAGCAAAAGAAGGTATCATGAGTTCAGTGATGGTAACGCGAGAAAAACTGGCAGGTTTTGCACTTAGGGATGCACTCATCAAATAAAAGGATTAGTATAAATCAATATAAGTCGTATCGAATTTCGAATACAAATATATGTAGGATTTTTATAAATAAGCCTGTACGAGGCAAATGGATTTCCTATCCCCTCTTTGGAATTGTTCCAAAAACAAGAAAATTAGGTAGAGGTAGATATTTTGTCAGCATTGTTGCAGAAAAAAAGCAACAATACCGCCAAAATCGTGTTGTACTTGGTATTTTCTACCAGGGGCTCACACCCCTGGCTACAAAAATTCCACCCTTCCAGGGTTTCTTGTAATCTAAAAATTTAATAAAAAACACCAATAAAGGCCAAACCTAGTAAACGTTTGATGGAATAGAAGTTCTTCGGGTTTGCATTGATGCTAAGCACATTTCCCCTAATCTTTTTCCCTTAATTCATAAATGTAATAGCACTGGTACTCCTTTTCTTCTTTATGGATATCCGCCTGATCGGCATATTGCAAATAGCGGTTGTTCCCTAAGCCTAGTTTGCGGTTTCCTGGCTTATCCCAGAGAACGGGATGGCCAATCTGAACGCCATCCTCTATGGGATAATAAAAGGTTTTTCTTGTGGCCATTATAGCCATTCTTTCCTTATAATCGTCTGTAGGCTGATTGTCTTCAGGATCTAATCCGGCTTTATATTCAACAATAAATGCATCACCTTGTCCGGCAATGTGCGTAAAACCGCCTCCTAATGCAAATGCTAGACCAATGGCTCCAAATTCTTTTCGATCGGCCATTTCCATGGGCACCTTGGCAAGTTGATCAGGTTCCTCTCTTTCCAGTTTGATTTTATTGACCAATTCCAGATTTTGGTCAAATTGAAAAAGCATGGAATCAGCCGGTAAGATTAAAGACAATACTTTGGAATTTATATCAGAAAAATTAATGGGTTTATGCTTACCGGGATAAAAATAGTTTTGTTTGAAAATACTGCTTTCGTCTATTTTTCCACCTTTTATTACAGCCCCGTTCATTGGATTTACTAAATGAAAATAGTTTAAAGTATCAAAATAATCCGTGGGAAATTTTTCCAATCTCCGATCACTCAAATTGGCTATTCCATAGGGAACATTGTCTATGCTAAATTGATGAAAATTATCCAATGGAGTATGAATCATCCTCACCATGGTATGCTGTTCAAAGGGGAATTTTCTCAGTTGGTGCAATTCTAAATCATAAACAAAAATTTCCTGATCACTCACAAACATTATTTCATCCCCTAAAAATCCCGCCCTGTGCAAGACCATCCCAAAAGCATTGAGACCCTCACTCAAAACCTCCTCAGCAAGCACTTCACCAAGACTGTTTATGATAAAATACCTACCTTCAACACCTTGGGTAACCATTAGGTAAACATCACGCGCTGGATGATAGTCAAGCACATTTAAAATCTGCAATTCGTCTAAAAAACCAACCAATAAAAAAATTAATAAATTATTATACCTGCTATTCTTACTTCCTTTTTATATTGTGGCTAGTATTTAATAATCTCCGCCAATACCCAAAACTTCCCCATGAACAGATATTACATTTTTCTTTTCTTCTTGGTGTCTTTCCATTCTTCTGTATTTTCCCAACAGACCTTTGGTCCCCAAGATGGTGACAGGATTGTTTTCTTGGGAAACGCACTGATTGAAAATGAACAACAATTTGGCTTCTTAGAATACCAGCTAACCAATTATTGGCCTGAAAAACACCTCACCTTTAGAAACCTGGGCTGGTCAGGTGATACCGTTTTTGGTGAGGCCAGAAGTTATTATACCAATCCTCCTGGACCCTATGACTTGCTTATTTCTCAAATAAAAGCGGCAGAGCCAGACTGGATAATTATAGGCTATGGTAACGTGGAAGCACAAGAAGGTGCCGCAGGATTGTCTCACTTTAAAGCAGGGTTAAACCAATTGCTGGACAGTGTGAAAGCAATCGGTGCTAAAGCTATCTTGCTGTCTACCATTCCACAAGCAATCGCAGGATCTGAAGAGTTAATGGTGAAAAGAAATGAAGAATTGCTCCTATATAACAATGCTATTGCTGAAATATCTAAAAATAGAGACCTGGCTTTTATTGATGTTTTTAATGCCTTCATTACGCCCAACCAAACTGAACACTATGAAAACAATGGTGTTCACTTGAATGAAGCTGGGTATTTGCTTTTTGCTGAAACGATAATGAATCAACTGATGCTCACAACTGAAATCCCTACCTTTGAAATTGATGCTTCTACAGCGACTATCGAAAGTAATGTTCCTTTAGAAAACATTTCCATGACAGATAAATCCAGGCGGATTTCATTTAGTAGTACCCTTAAAGCAACCTCAACACCAGTCACAAAATCTCAATTGGGTAGTCAAACGATAACGGTAGAGGGATTGAAGAAAGGGAACTACACCTTGTCCATCGGAGGTAACCTTCAAGCCATTGGGTCCAGGAAAGATTGGGAAGAAGGAGTTTCATTGCAGCAAAGCCCATCCACACAACAGTCAGAGCAATTGCTTAAATTGATAAGAGAAAAGGATAAAATCTATTTTCACCAATACCGGCCTCAAAACAGAACTTATATTATAGGTTTCAGGTCTTATGAACAAGGCAGACATAAGGAAGGATTGGCGGCATTGGATGCTTTAATCCTTTGGCTGGATGATCAAATCAATCAGGCTAAAAAACCTCAAACCCTTCAATATCTTCTGGAACGGCTGCCATAAATGCTGGATTTAAATCGATTGAACCATTTTACTGAAATAGCTCCTAATACCATGATCTTGGAATTAATACCCCATATAAAATGCTTGCCTAAAAAGGCTGAACGGCATCAGAAATTATCCCAATTCTTCCGAATGGCAACTTCTTTACTGCTTCCATTCTTATGGATAAGCATTTCGGTGAATGGCCAAAATGCACTACGAGACATCCCCTCTCCTGATCCTCAGGATCAGATGGACAGGTTCCAGGTTGCAGCTGGTTTTGAAGTCAATTTATTTGCGGCTGACCCAATGGTGGTAAAACCTATTCAAATGAACTGGGATGCTCAGGGCAGGTTATGGGTAGTAAGCAGTACCATTTATCCTCACTTAAAGCCTGGAGAAACGGCCAATGATAAAATCCTGGTTTTAGAGGACACAGATAGGGATGGTATAGCGGACAAATCTACTGTTTTTGCTGAAGGGCTTTTCACCCCAACTGGTCTACTTCCAGGAGACGGTGGAGTGTATGTGGCCAACTCAACTGAAATCTTGCATTTAAAGGATACAAATGGAGACGGTAAAGCAGACGAAACAACCAGAATTCTTTCTGGCTTTGGAACTGGTGATGCCCACCATCTAATCCATACGTTTCGTTGGGGCCCTGACGGATTGATGTACTTCAATCAGTCGATTTACATTTACAGTCATGTGGAGACTCCCTATGGAATTCGCAGGCTAGAGGGTGGAGGTGTATGGCAATACAATACTAAAACACAGAAATTGGAAGTTTATGCCAAAGGACTAATCAATCCTTGGGGCTTGCAATTTGATAAATGGGGTAAAAGTTTCCTTACAGATGGAGCAGGAAGAGAAGGCATTAATTATGCCTTTCCAGGTGCCACATTCGTAACTGCCCCTGGCGCTGAACGTATTTTAAGTGGTTTAAATCCTGGTCAGCCAAAACACAGTGGGCTGGATATTGTTTCTGGTTCACATATGCCAAAAGATTGGTCAGGCAGTCTTATTACCAATGATTTTAGAGCCAACCGGGTAAACCGATTCCTATTAGAAGAGCAGGGAAGCGGCTTTATATCTAAGCAGGTCGATGATTTATTGTGGACAGATCATATTGGTTTCAGGCCTGTAGACATCTTAATGGGACCTGATGGTGCTATATATGTTGCTGATTGGTACAATCCTATCATTCAACATGGAGAAGTTGATTTTTTTGATTCCAGAAGGGACCAACAGCATGGTAGGATATGGAGAATAACTAAAAAGGATAGCCCTTTGGTCAAATATCCTGAATTAGAAAATAAATCTATTCCGGAATTATTGGAAGCCTTAAAATCAGAAGAAAACTGGGAAAGATTACAGTCAAAGTTAATTCTTAAAAATAAGGATGAATTGAATGTAATTGAAGGGTTGAAGGAATGGGTTACCTCACTTGATCCATCAAATCCAGCCTACGAACATCATTTATTAGAGGCACTTTGGGTGCATCAGGCCATTGGCTCTGTTAATGTCCCCTTATTGAAAAAACTATTGTCCGCTGGTAATTCCGAAGCGAGAGCTGCAGCCGTAAGGGTCTTGGTACGTTGGAAAGAAAACATCCCAGAAACCCAATCCTTACTGGTCAGTGCTATAAAAGACAGCCACGCAACGGTAAGATTAGAGGCCATTGTTGGGATAGAGAACTTCAGAACCACGGAAGCTACCGTTGCTGCATTGGCAGCATTAGACCAAACCATGGATGTCAACCTGGACTTTGCCTTGTGGCATACCGTTAGTAATTTAAGTCCAGTATGGTTACCTGAAGTCTTAAATAATCAAGCCTATTTTGGCGATATCGGCAAAACTGTATTTGCACTAAATACAGTGAGCGACCCAAAATCTATCACTTTGCTCGCTGAACTGTATAGCGGCAACAAAATACCAGATAAATACATTGAATTGGTTCAAGAAAAAATGACCAAATATGGATCAGCCGAAGATTTGACTAAGATCTATCTTGAAGTTGTAAATCCTACTTCAGGAAATGCTGACAAACAACTTAAGGACTTGGAAATACTACTCCAGGCTGCCAAAGGAAGAGGGCTTGAACCTCAAAACACCTCTTCCCAACTGAGAACTTTGCTTAAAAGTGAAAATGAAGCTTTAGAGATCAAGGTATTGCAATTGATTGGCTTATGGAAAAAAGCCGACCTGCTAGACCTCCTTTTGCAAAAGAACAAGGACGGCAATGAAGAAGTAAGAAAAGTAACCATGGAGGCTATGGGAGGCCTTGATGATGCCAATAGCCAAGAGGTATTGCTATCTATGGCTGAAACGCATGAAAATGAAAGTACCCGAGTCCTTGCAATTTCTCAACTTGTGAAAACAGCACCAGAAAAAGCTGCTACCGTTGCCATTTCTTTACTGACTAAAAAGCCAACAGAAAATGACACCAAGGATATTTTTGCAGCATTCCTATCATCCAATGCTGCGACGGATATATTAGCTACTGCCTTATCCGATACGGTTATACCTACGGAAATGGCTAAGGTAGGTAGAAAGGCGATGCAAGAACTTCTTCCTTGGCACAGAAGAAACAAGGAGGGTGCCTTAAAGCTTAAAGTAGCCTTGGAAGCCTCAGGCGGTATTTTACCTCCAGAACGCATGCCTCAGCAATTGGACAATCAACAAATCTATGCCCTTGCGCAAGAAGTAAAAAACCAAGCAGATCCGGTAATTGGAGAAGCCATTTATAGGAGGCAATCACTTATGTGTCAAAACTGTCATGGAATAGGCGGTGCTGGAGGTCAATTGGGTCCTGATCTAAGTTCGCTGGGTACTAGTTTACCAATTGATAATATCATTAAATCAATACTCGAGCCCACTGAGTCAATTAAAGAAGGTTTTGAATTGCAGAAAGTGACAAAAAATGATGGCGGTATAATTATGGGTTATTTGATAAATGATGGTGCCAGAGAGGTTGTCATTCGAGACATGGCAGGAAATGAAAATGGCATCCCTAAATCTCAAATAAAAAATCTAGAAAAGGTACCTGGTTCTTTAATGCCAGCAGGTATTACAGCAGGATTAGAGAAGCATGAATTTATTGATTTGGTTGGTTATTTATCGAAATTGGGCAGTACAGGGAGTTTCAGGGTAACCAATGAAAAACTGGTGAGACGATGGAAAGCAGCACCAGACTTTAAGGTTTTGGCAAAAATGACAGGGGAAGATAAATGGCAAAACCTGCTTAATAAAAATTTAAACCCAATGCTAAAAGGCTTGTATAGTCAAGTAGCCGGAGATTTACCTTTGGGAGATATCCCTATTGTAACGGACAATAGTGGACAAAAATTTAGTCTCGTTCAATTTGAGGTTGATATTCTTAAAGAAGGTGAATTAAGCTTAAAATTGACCGGGGTTGAACAGGCTAAGGTGTGGATAGGCAACAAAGAGATTACGTTAAGTAAAGGGATAGGATCAGCAAAAGTTTCTGTTGGAAAGCAATGGGTAAATATCGCCTTTGACCAGAAAAAAGCTGGTAACGATTCATTAAAGGTGTTGCTAGTGGATGACAAATCCAATAGTGCCCAAAGTCAGTTAATTGTGGGCCATTAATTTAAGGTCTACAATTACTATTTGAATGGGCTTACAGGGAATTCTATCTACAAGCTTGAGCTCAAGTTGAATACACTTTAAAGTAGCGTAAATCGTCACTGCGAACCCTTTTCGGGGGCTACTAAGAGGGGAAAGGGTGCGGCAGTCTCACTTATACGGAGATTTCTACAATTTCCCCTTCAAAGTCCTCACCAAATCTAACAATGACGATTGAATATGAAATTTACTTTGCCTTCTAATGGTGCTACCGCCCCTATCCTACTGGTTAAACTGTAAGTAGGTAATAGGTTTTCACGACTCCATCAAGAAGTATTTCCCTCCTAATATAGATAGTCCGGACAATAAGGAATACTTAATATGGAATTCATTTCCTTTTCTACATCGAATCCAGCCTTTGCCTTTTTCATTGAAGTTTCCATCCACAAGTTTTGCATACATCCACTCTTCACTCACTAGAAGTGGTTTTATATATTCAAACTTTAGAGGAATTGTACCAGCCTCTTCGAAAGGTTTAAGATGAACATTACCAGCACTTTTTTTATTGAGCTCCACGATGTTAACAGTCATTAGAAATTCAGGCCAGGATATAAATTTCTCTTTATTTTTATCCAAGTAGGAAATTTGCCCTGTTGATTTATTGGCGATAACCTTTACGAAATCATAACCTATACCCAAAACCTTAAAATACAGGCTTGGATATTCGTAATAATTGGGTTTAAAAAAGCCAATACCCATTTCGGTATCTTTACCAGGTACATTCAAGCTTACCGATGGCCATTGAATTTTTTCTACCTTTTCATGAATTTTTGGGCTTTCATTAAAATCTTCCTTTTGCGTTTCAAAGCTGGATGAGCGGTATAACACTAAAAAAGCCACAATGACCAATACAATTCCTAATGCTTTATTTAAAAATATTAGTTTGGCACGGCTTGAATAAAAAGCCACATATATAGCGACAATAAGAGCAAGTGTAGCAGTAATTACTCCGAAGAACACAACAATAGCTTCCCCTGCAAGGGTTTGATTTTTTCCAGCTTCAATCAAGAGGGTTATAATTATCCCTACAAAAAAGCAGACCGCAAAACTAAGGGAATAAAAGAGTAATCGAACCGGGTTCATTAAATTTATCATCCCTAGAATTCCAATGTTTCCGTGATGGTTTCTCCTTGTTTGACTTCCACTTTTAAAGTTTGCGCTGCTTTTTCTTTATGCGCCCCTAGTGGTCTTACTTCTACTACATATTTACCTGGATTTAAGAGAAATTTTTCACCCTTATTATAGGTTCGGGAACCGGAAACACTTTTGCCGGACTTTTCTTCTTTTATGGAAACTACCGTATCTATATCCTCTCCTCCTACTTGGGAATAAATTTCAAAATTGCCCGTTTTAAAATCATAAACTAAAGGTGAAGATTTACCAGCCTTAATGGCAATGCTATCCATTTCAGTATTCGTATGCATTCCCTCCATGGCCAATGCCTGAATGGCTACTTT
>Ga0222651_1000652_pt1 | contig 20191 bp, 12 predicted proteins | sample AntAcemetagen369_FD_179855 | JGI IMG/M metagenome (GOLD analysis project Ga0222651, IMG submission 179855) | Saline water microbial communities from Ace Lake, Antarctica - #369 | ecosystem: Environmental > Aquatic > Non-marine Saline and Alkaline > Saline | place: Antarctica: Ace Lake...
CTTCGTCTCGGGGAAAACTCTTCTATCGCTTGGCGCAACAGGCCGTCCAAACCCCGCCTACCACCTACGATAAACTCGGGGACCACAACCGGTAGGGGGTGGTGGAGTCACGTAAATACCCATATCAGGGGATTACCCGTAAATCTTGGTATCAAAATAAGCTCACGTTTAACAACGTCTGCACTCTCATCCAACAGTGGCACCACGATGGCCGGAATATAGCCGTCATCAAGGGTGTCCCGATTTCACTGCTCTACTACCCAGACCCAGCACTGCGTCCCATGGCCGATGCCGATGTCATCGTGCCCTACACCCAAGCTCTCGCGGATATCGACTGGTTCTTTGATCACCAGTGGACTCACCTTCTCGGGACAAGCCAGCATTCGATCAAGAGCTACATCATCCACAAAGAGCATGCCGCCGATTTTGTCGCACCGGAAGGAAACGCGATGGATTTACATTGGCAGATCTTAAACTTCCCCCTGCCTCCCGCCTATGCTAAAGACGTCTGGGCAGAGATGCAGCCGATCAAAATTGGCAACATCAACACCCAGACCCTATGCGCCACCGATCATCTCCTGCACGTCTGCGCCCATGGCAACGCCTGGAACCGGGTGCCACCGCTGCGCTGGGTAATCGATGCATGCTATATTTTGCAACAAGCTGGCGATCAAATCGATTGGGACCGACTCGTTCGGCTCACCGAGCGCTATCACATCGCTCATTTCATTACTCCAGCCCTCACCTACCTCCAGCAAACCTTCGCGGCACCAATTCCGGACGCGGTTTTGGAAAAGCTCGCCAAGATCCATCGGCTTACTTGGCACGACTTGGAATATAATGCGTGGACTAGCCCCGATCCCTACGCACGGCGCGACTACGCAGTTCGATATCGATTCCTGCGCCTGCGCGCCCTGTTTCCCGAATGGCAAGCCAAACCCATGTGGCGCGCACGTTTGGACTACCTCAAACTCCACTGGGAAATGACGTCTGATCTCAAGCTCGCCCAACGTATCGGCCAGCGTATCTGCCTCAAGTTTTGGAATCGAATCACGGCTAGTTGACCGCATACCGTATGCGGCACTGGTGCTATCGACCGTTCCGGTGGGGTTCATGAAACAGATATCTTTTCAGACTCCCAACGAGAAACGAGGAGTCCACGCCATCAGCAATCCCGCCTGCCCCTCAACGGCACGCTACTTCAAATCCGCCAACTTCCGTTTAGGCTTTAGGGTGGGATCAATTCGTTTTGCCCACTCGGAATTCTTATCGGCATCAGACAACTTCGAATTTCGCCCTGTTGGGGCAAAATTACTCGGAATCACCGCTGCCAAACGCTTCACCGCCGCCGCCACTTCCGGAGTGCGCCTCGTGTTCAAATTGTCCCACTCCATCGGGTCCGCTAGCAGGTCGTAGACCTCCTCCGTGCCGTCGTCGTAGCGGATATAACTCCACCGTTCATCGTGCACCGTTGCTCCTCCTTCCTTCAGCACGGTCATGGTCGGATAGTCCCACGCGACCATCGGATCTCCCAACACCGGACCAAAACTGCGTCCGTCCAATTCCGGCTTCTCCGGCAGTTCACACAAGTCGATCAACGTCGGATAAAGATCGATCAGATTGACCGCGCGCCGCGTATCCTGACGACCCGCCATCCCCGGCAGCCGCACCATTAAAGGCATCCGCGTGGCTTCGGTCCAACCCGCCGCTTTGCGAAACCTCAATTTCTCCCCGAGATGCCAGCCATGGTCTCCCCATACCACCACGATTGTATTATCCGCATGGGGACTCGATTCGAGCGCTTCCAGTAAAACGCCCAGACACGCATCGGCGTAACTCACGGCCGCAAGATAAGCGTGAGTCGCCTCATCAATCAGCCCGTTCTCTTCCAACCAAAGGAAGTCATCCGTCGGCTTAAACTTTGGCTGACCATCGGGTCGTAGAATGTCATCGAGATCATCCCGCTTGATCGGATTCGCCTTCACCTCGACGCCATCGTAAAGGTCAAAAAACTCCTGCGGCACGTCGAACGGCAGATGCGGCTTACTCAACCCAATCGCCATAAAAAATGGCTCATCACGCTCCACCTGCAACTGCTCCGCCGCCCATTGCGCATTGCGATAATCACTCGTCTCTTCCTTCGGTCCCTTTGTCGGCCCCCACGCAAATTCCGAGCCCCCGCGCTTCGTGAATTCCGAGTCCGGTCCGGGCTGCCCGTTGATTATATTCTGATTCCGCGAATACAGTTTCGTTTTGTCCACCCCGACTCCCCGAGTCCGCGGTTCCCATTCCTCAAACGCCCACTGCCCATCGTCGCGCCCGGTCTTCGACGCATGCGCATGGAAGATCTTTCCGCGCGAAATTGTGTGGTAACCATTCTTAGCAAAATACTCCGGCAAGGTCGCATGCGTCTGCACGAGCTCCGAATGCAGCATGTTCTGACTGTTGCCATACAGCCCGGTGGTGCTCGGCCAGAATCCCGACAACAAAGCCGATCGCGAAGGCCCGCAAACGGGACCCGCACAATGCGCATTTTGAAAGATCATTGCCCCCCGATTCGCAAACGATTCGAGGTTCGGCGTAATCGCCTGCGCATGCCCCCCCAAACGGCGTGATCCAGTCATTCAGATCATCAATCGCCACAAATAAAACATTCGGCGGGCGTCCAGTAGACGTGGATTGCGCGATCGCCGCAGTGCTCAATGACACCGCAGCCAGCAGGGGTAACAGCAAAGCTCTCAAAACCATATCCACCACCGTCTCCTCAGTCCGAAACGAAAGCAAAACCATCCTACCCACTCAGTGACAAAAACCACCGCCCATGCGTCAGCCCTCCGTTTCCTTCCACAAAAGAAAGTCCTGCCTCTGCTATCTCAATTCCTCCTTTGTGTCCGCTCTGACCAACCCGCCTGCCCCTTAGCCCTCACCCGGCGCTCTCTGTTTCCTCTGTTCCCTCCGGTAAAAAACCAGCTCCCAGATTTCTGTGTGTCAGCCCTCGCAGCGTTGTGCCTTTGCGTTAAAACAACCCGGTCTCTCAGAAAAACAACCGCAGTGCGTAGTCGGTAGACGAAGCGATTAGCGTCCATTCGTGGTTAAAAAAACCTGCCTCCCAGCGCCTCGCTCAATACCCGACCGCATGCCCATCCTTGCGGCTCTCGCTGGCTCCGATGTAGACCTTATTCACCGCATCCCAACGGATCGCCTGATAACCGCCATACCCCCCCGTGTCGGTCCGCATATCATGCCGCATTTGTTCAAGAGCTCTGACCGATTCAAACGGCACCCCGGACTCCACCGTGACATAACCGCCATCTTCCATTTGGGCCGTGTCGTAGTCCGTCGATCCGTAGTGCTGCCAACGCGCCGCATCACCCGCCTCCTGGAGATTCATATCAAAGTCCACGAGGTTCATCATGATCTGCGCGTGCCCCTGCGGCTGCATCGCACCGCCCATGAGACCGAAGCTCATCCACGGCTGACCATCCTTCATCACAAACGCCGGAATGATCGTGTGAAACGGCCGTTTACCCGGCGCATAAACATTCGCGTGATCGCGCGGTTCGAAGACGAACATCTCGCCTCGATCCTGAAAACCGAACCCCTGCCCCGGCACCATCACGCCACTCCCCATCCCCCGATAGTTACTTTGAATGAGCGACACCATGTTACCCTCGGCATCGGCCGTGGTCAGGTAAACCGTATCGCCTTGTTGCAACGCCGGATTCCCCGCGTCCACTCGCGCCGCCGCTCGCTTGAGGTCAATCAACGCCCGCCGCTCCGCCGCGTAATCCTTCGAGAGTAATCCCGCTAAAGGAATCTCCGCAAAATCAGGATCGGCGTAAAATTTTGCCCGGTCTTCAAAGGCCAACTTCTTCGCTTCGATCATCACGTGCAGCGCCTCCGGCGAATTCCACCCCATCCCGCGTAAATCAAACCCCTCCAAAATATTCAGCATCTGCAACGCCGCGATACCCTGCCCGTTCGGCGGCAACTCAAACACATCATAGCCGCGATAGTTCACCGACACCGGCTCGATCCAAGTCGACGTATGCGCCTCAAGATCCGCCTTCCTCAGGTAACCCCCGTTGGCCCGCATGAACGTATCGATCTCATCGGCAATCCCCCCTCGGTAAAACGCATCCCGACCACTGTCTGCGATGCGACGATAAGTTTTGGCCAGATCCGGATTCTTAAAAATCTCGCCCTTCTTGGGAGCCACGCCCCCCGGCATCCAAGTCGCGTAAGCCGCCCCCGGCATCTCTTCATACAAGTAAGCGTATTTCCAATAGTAGGCGATCAGCTCCGTGAGCGGAAATCCCTCCTCGGCGTATCGGATCGACGGCGCCAACAGGTCCGCCATCGGCGTTTTGCCAAACTTCTGATGCAGCTCGAACCAACCATCAACCGCTCCCGGCACGGAAATCGGTAACACCCCGCGGGGCGGAATTTTGTCCACGCCGAGTTTCGCCATTTCCGCCTTCAACTGATCGTAACTCAGCCCGAGCGGCGACCGCCCCGATGCATTCAACCCATACAGCTTTTGCTCCTTCGCGCTCCAGACGATCGCGAACAAATCGCCACCGATCCCCGAGCCCGTCGGCTCCATCAAGCCCAGCGCCGCATTCGTGGCGATCGCCGCATCGATGGCGTTCCCCCCCGCTTTTAAAACATCGAGGCCGATCTGCGCCGCCAGCGGATGACTCGTCGCCACCATCCCATGTTGCGCGATCACCTCTGCCCGAGTGGCAAAGGAACGACTAGCGACCCGATCGATCTGAGCGTTGAGTTCCATAACGAAGCCGGTAAGCCCGACTGAAACCAAAAACAGACGGACAAAACGTTGCATGACCGGATGCTAAGAACCGTCACCCCTCTGTCAACGAGCCCACACCCAAAACCATCCCCCGCCCCAACTCCCTGCCACCCCATCTCATCAACTGTAGCAACAAGGGGCGTTGCTCGACGAAGCCCAACCCTGCCTCACCGCTCCACCGCCTCACCGCCTGACCGCCTCGCAGCCCAGAACCAGAGGGCCTCGTCGGCACCTGACCGAGGACCTCGCCCGTTTTCTCTTAAAAGCACCGATCAAACTTCTTCCTTCTTACTTCCGCCTTTTTTCGTTTAACGTCTCCCTTCTTCTTCATGAACGACGCCGCTGATCCCTTCGACCCCACCCACGCCGACCCCGGCGAGGTCGGCATGGTCATTCCCGTCGACTACGTCTCGGATCAACCGTTCACATTCGACTGCGGCCGCACCATTCCCGGATTCACCATTCGCTACGAATCCTACGGCCGCCTCAACTCCGCCGGCGATAACGCCATCCTGGTCTGCCACGCTCTGTCCGGCGACCATCACTGTGCCGGCATCTACAGCCTGTCCGATCGCAAAACCGGCTGGTGGAACAACATCATCGGCCCCGGCAAAGCCCTCGATACCAATCGCTACTTCGTCGTGTGCAGCAACGTCATCGGCGGCTGCCAAGGCTCCACCGGGCCCCTCTCGGTCGACCCCGCCACCGGCCAGCCCTTCGGCATCAACTTTCCCATCGTCTCCATCGCCGATATGGTGCGCGCCCAGGAATGTTGGCTCCGCGGCATCGGCGTCACCAAACTCCACGCCGCCACGGGCGGCTCCATGGGCGGCATGCAAGTGCTCGAGTGGGGCATCGCCTTTCCCGACTTTGTCGCCCGTCTTCTCGCCATGGCCACCACCGCTCGCGAAGGCGCCCAAGCCATCGCCTTCAACGAGGTCGGCCGCCAAGCCATCCTCCAAGACCCCGACTGGCAACACGGCAACTACGCCGCCAACGCCGGTCCCCGCGTCGGCCTCGCCATCGCCCGCATGATGGCCCACATCACCTACCTCAGCGACGCCTCGATGGCCCGCAAATTCGGCCGCCGCCAGGTCGCCGATCGCTCCGCCCGATCCACCGCTCCCGTCGCTCAATCGCCCTCCGCCGAGAGCGCCTTCGATGTGAAGTTCGAGGTCGAGAGTTACCTCCGCTATCAAGGCCAAAGTTTCATCAACCGCTTCGACGCCAACTCCTACCTCTACATCACCCGCGCTCTCGACCAATTCGACCTCGCCGAACGCGCGGGTTCGCTCGAAGCCGCCTTTGCCCCCGTGAAAGCCCGCAGCCTCGTCGTCGGCTTCACCAGTGATTGGCTCTTCCCCCCCTCCCAAAACCGCGCCATCACCACCGCCCTCCTTCGCGCCGGGAAAAACGCCAGCTACGCCGAACTCGACACCGACCTCGGCCACGACTCCTTCCTCCTCGAATCCACCCAACTCTACGACCTCGTCCGCCACTTCCTCACCACCTAACTCCGAAATGTAGGGGCGTTGCTCGACGACGCCCTCCGTGCCTCTCAGCCCAAAAAACAATTCCCGGGCGTCAGCCCCCTCCCCAGTGCGTAGTCGTTAGACGAAGCCATTAGTGTCCATTCGTGGTTAAAAAAGCCCTGCCTCTCCTTCTCCCTAGAATCTCCCATTCCCTTTGTCCTTCCACGCTCATAAACGCTCCGTCGATCTTCAAGTCATCTCCGATTGGGTGACCCCAGACTCCCGCGTGCTCGATCTCGGCTGCGGCCGCGGCGTGTTATTGGAAACCCTGGCTCACACCAAAAACGCCCAAGGCATCGGCGTGGATCTCGACTTCGATAAAATCTCCGCCTGCGTCAAACGCGGACTCTGCGCCTACCAAGGCGAGATGATGGCCCTCATGAGCTCTTTCGACGACGGCTATTTTGATCACGTCATTGTATCCCGCACGCTCGAAGAAGTCGGGCAACCCGCCGAGGTCATCGCCGAAGCCCTCCGCGTCGGCCTTAAACTCACCATCGGCTTCGCCAATCACGGCTACTGGAAAAATCGGCGCGACTCCCTCCTTCGTGGCCGCAAACCGCGCAACGCCGTTTACCCCGCCAGCTGGGGCGAAAGTCGTCCCGCCAACCCGCTGACGATCGCCGATTTCGAAGACTTCTGCACCAGCCACAACTACCGCATCTCCCGCCGCACCCACCTCCGCGGCGATTGGAAGACCCCCGCCAGTTTCCTCCCCAACCTCTGCGCCGGCTACGCCCTCTACGAACTCACCAAATAGGGGGGTCGCGTTGCGGCTAACGATCACCGCGGGCGTCCTCCTAGGTTGCCTCCCCCTTCCCTTTAGGCTAGTCTGGTCTGTATTTCCTGCCCCCTACCTTTGCTCGTGAATTCTCTCCTTCCCCATGCTGGTCTCAAATTCAGCACAACTGTCGCATTCGCCCTCGCCCTCGCTACCTCCCCTTTGCTCCAAGCCGAATCCACCCCCAACCGACTCGCCGGCGAAAAATCGCCCTACCTGCTCCAGCACGCCCACAACCCAGTTGACTGGTATCCGTGGGGCGAAGAGGCCTTCGCCAAAGCCCGTGCCGAGAACAAACCCATCTTCCTCTCCATCGGCTACTCCACCTGCCACTGGTGCCACGTCATGGAGGAAGAATCGTTTGAAAACGAAGCCATCGCCGCCGACCTCAATACCCACTTTGTCAGCATCAAAGTCGATCGCGAGGAACGCCCGGACATCGACCACGTTTACATGACTTTCGTGCAAGCATCGACCGGCTCGGGCGGCTGGCCGCTCAACGTTTGGCTCACCCCCGAGCTCAAGCCCTTCTTTGGCGGCACCTACTTCGCTCCCGCCGATAGTGGCCGGCGGCCCGGCTTCAAAACCGTCCTCAATCACATCGCCTCACTCTGGGCCGAGGACAGCGCTCGGATCCGCGACCAATCTACCCAGATGCTCGCCACCCTCGCGCATGATCTGCAGAGCACCTCCGCCGCCACCGAACTGCCCTTCGACGACCTCCGCGCCGCCGCCTTGACCGCCCTCGCCGAGAACTTTGATCCGATCCACGCCGGCTTCGGCTCCGGGCAAAAATTCCCCAGCCCGGCCAACCTCGAACTGCTTCTCGATGTCGCCGCGCTCAGCCCCGACGCCGACCAACGCGCCCTCGCGCTGCAACTGACCAGCGACACCCTCCACGCCATGATCACCGGCGGCCTGCGCGACTACGTTGGCGGCGGCTTCCACCGCTACACCGTCGACGAAGCGTGGCGAGTGCCGCACTTCGAAAAAATGCTCTACGATCAGGCGCAGATCACCTCCGTCCTGCTCTCAACCTGGCAACTTGCGCCCAACGCATCCCTCCGCGACGCCGCTCTTTCCACCCTTAACTACGTGCGCACCTCTCTCCGCCACCCCGACGGCGGTTTCTTTTCCGCCGAAGATGCCGATAGCGTTCGGGCCGACGCGCCCGATACCAAAGTAGAAGGCGCCTTTTACACTTGGACCGCCGCCGAAATCGCCGCCCAGCTTGACCCCGCCGAAGTGGACCTCTTCAACTTCGCTTTCGGCGTCGAGGAAACCGGCAACGTCTCCCCGCAGCACGATCCCCGCCAGGAGCTCACCGACCAAAACGTGCTCTACCGCGCCCACTCCGACGCGGAGTGCGCCGCCGCCTTCAATCTCTCCGCTCCCGCCGTCGCCACCCGCCTGCAATCCAGTCTCGCCCAGCTCTACACCCTCCGCGACCAACGCCCCCACCCGTCCCTCGACGATAAAGTCGTGACCGCGTGGAACGGCCTCATGATCTCCGCCTTCGCCCGCGCCGGTCAGGTGTTCAGCGATCCGACCCACACCACCACCGCCCGCCGCGCCGCTCAATTTCTCCGCGATCGCCTCTACGACGAATCCACCGGCAAACTCTTCCGCAGTTACCGCGAGGGCCGCCGCGATGATCAAGGGTTTGCCGAAGACTACTCCTTTGTGATTCAAGGCCTGCTCGATCTCTACGAGAGCGACCTCGACACCCGTTGGCTCACGTGGGCCCTCCAGCTTCAAGAGAAGCAAATTGAACTCTTTTGGGACGATACCGATGGCGGCTTTTTTGCCACCGACGGCTCCGATACCAGCGTCATCTTGCGCATGAAGGTCGATCACGACGGGTCCGAACCCGCCGCCACGTCCATCGCCGTACGCAACCTCGGTCGCCTCGCCGCCCTCTTCCACCAAAACAAATGGTTGGAGCGAGCCAACGCCGCCGCCCTTTCCCTCGCCTCCAATCTTCAGCGTAACCCCCTCGCGTTGCCCCAACTACTCGCCTCCGTCGGTTGGCTCGATGGCACCGCCCAACAGGCCCTCATCCACGGCCAGCCCGAAGCCCCTGCCACCACCCAACTGCTTGAAGAGGTGCAGACCCGTTTTCACCCGCGTCGCGTCGTGCTGAGGATCGACCCCCGCAGCCGCCCGTTCTTCGAAGCCCAAGTTCCCTTCGTCGCCGGTCTCCCCGATGAAATGCCCGCCGAGGCCACGGCCTATATCTGTGAAAACTTCGTCTGCCAAATGCCCACGACCGAACGAGCCGAACTCGCGGCCTTGTTAGATCGCTGATTGATTTACCCCCCTCCGCGCCGTGTAGATAAATAGCCAAGGGAATCTCTGGGGTCACGTCCCCATCAGGCAAATACAGCAAATACTCCGGGCTAAGGAGCGAAGCCCCCGCCGGCATCGCGGGAGACCGCGTGACGATTCACAGCACTTCCGCCCTCCCTCCCCCCGCGCCCAAGGTGAGAACCAACATTAAAACGAACTTGGTAATAGCTTTCATCGATAGGCTCATTGGGATGATAGTCTGGTCAGCCCTAAACAGTCCGAGGGTGACGACTAGCGGCCACGCTCCCGATACTCCGTCGGCGTCATGCCCGTGCAACGCACAAACGCTCGCGCAAACACTTCCGCACTCCGGTAACCCACTTGAGGAGCAATCGCATCGAGTTTGTCGGGCGTCGTCGCCAACAGGTCCTGCGCCCGCCGCACTCTCAAGTAAGTGACATGCTCCATCGGCGTGCGCCCCAATTCGCTGCGACACAATCGTCTTAAATGCTCCGCACTCACCGAACAAGCCGCCGCGAGCGCATCCAGTTTCCAGTCCACCGTGAGATCGCGAGAAACCGTCTCCCACAATTCCGCCACTCGCGAACTTCCGCGCCACGCCCGCGACCGCCGTAAAGCCAACCCATGCACCAGCGCGATCCAGTGCCGCACTTGGTCCGCGTCCCGCTCGCCTTCCCACTCCATCTTCAATCCCTCCAAAACACGCCCAAATTCTTCCGCCCCTTGCGACAAACGTAGCGGCGAACCCGCCCCCACCAATGGCTTGGTCCACGGCGCTTCCTCATAACGCACCCACGCGATCCTCCACGGCCTGGCCCCCGTGGACACCGCATGAAACGCATTCAACCCTCGCGGCGGTGCCAGACACAGCGATCCGGCCGTGGCCTTCTGCCAACGCCCTTCCAGCCACACGCGCCCTTCCCCCTCCAGTGTCGCCAAAAAGAAACTGCCCGAGGGCGCGAGTCGCACCCGTCGATAAGGCGGATAAGCCGAATAAATCCCCAACCACCCAATATGACAGGCCTTCAACTCCGGACACTCGGCCGAATCCAACCACCAGCGCTTCGTCCGCGCCCCATCAATCGTGGTCTCTGCCCAAGTCGAACTCATCCCCTCACCAATTAACCAAACCCACCCTCACGTAAAGCCACATCCCTCACGTGGAAATTCATCAGTCGAATGTGCAACCCCCACCCTTCCCTTCCCATCCCCCCCCCTCAACCTCCCATTCAGTTCCCTGCCCCTCGGAAAACAAAATCCTTTGAGTGCGTAGTCGGTAGACGAAGCCTTTCGTGTCCATTCGTGGTTAAAAAATCCTGCCCCTCCGCCATCACCCACCTTCCCAACTTCACACCTTCACCCTCTAACCCCTTTATATTATGCCCAACCCCTGGACCGGAAAAGGAAACCCTTACACTCGCGAAGAAGTGCGTGAACGCCTGCAAACCACGCTCGACAAAAACGAGGCCATCATCGCCGCCGGTGCTGGCACTGGCATCAGCGCCAAGTTCATCGAGAAAGGCGGCGCTGACCTCATCATCATCTACAACAGCGGCCGCTTCCGCATGATGGGCCACGGCTCGACCGCGGGCATGATGGCCTACGGCGACGCCAACGCCATCGCCATGGAGATCGGGGAATACGAAGTCCTCCCCGTCGTCGAAGAATGCCCCGTCATCTGCGGCGTGCACGCCACCGACCCGCGGCGGCGCATGTGGCACTGGCTCGGCAAGGTGAAGGAAATGGGCTTCTCCGGCGTGAATAATTTCCCCACTCATACCATCATCGACGGTCACTTCCGCGGCGTCCTCGAAGAGACCGGCATGAGCGTGCAAAAAGAATATGAGATGGTGAACCTCGCCCGCCGCATGGACCTCTTCTCCGTCGTCTACGTGGGCTCCCCCGCAGAAGCCATCGAAATGGCCAAGGCCGGCGCTGACGCCATCATCGCCCACGTCGGCACCACTGTCGGCGGCAGCATCGGCGTGAAAGACGCCCTCGTCAGCTGGGACCACACCATCAAGCGCACCCAAGACATCATCGACGCCGCCTCCACCGTGCGAAAAGACATCTTTTTCCTCTGCCACGGCGGCCCCATCAACACCCCCGCCGACGCCAGCCGCATCCTCGCCGCCACCGACGCCCAAGGCTTCGTCGGCGCCAGCAGCCTCGAACGCATGGGCGTGGAACAATCCCTCATCAACCTCACCCGCGAATTCAAGTCCCTCAACCCCAACGGCGAGAAACACTCCCCTCCCTCCTAGCCCGAATGTGGGTCGGGCTTTACGCCCGACATCTTTGCCTCACCGCTAGGGGCGTCGCTCGACGAAGCCCACCGCTGCCTCTCAGCTCCCTTCTCTCCGTTTCCTTCTGTAAAAAAACCTGCCTCTCGGCCCCAAAACTCCAGCGCGTCAGCCCCTCAGCGCGTAGTCGGTAGACGGAGCCTTTCGTGTCCATTCGTGGTTAAAAACCCTGCCTCTCCGTTCCGCCAATCCGAATTCCAAAATCCAAAGAATGCCCCCTCCCCAACGTTTTGTTCAAAACGCCGACGCCATCCGCGAAGCCAATGCCTGGGCGGACATGGAATGGCTCTGCCGTCCCGACCTCGTCGCCGCCGACAAACTCCTCCTCGTTCGCGTCACGATGCCTCCGCATCACTGCCACCCGTTCCATACCCACCCGCATCGCGAAGAAGTGATCTACGTCATTTCCGGTCAGGCTGAACAATGGGTCGATCAAGATCACCGCAACCTCACCGTCGGTGATACCGCTCACATCCCCGCCGGCACGGTTCACGCGACCTACAACCCGCACGACGCCCCCCTCGTCTTCCTCGCCATCCTCTCCCCCGCCAATCTCCCCGCAGATGCGGCCGCCGTCACCGACCCCCAAGACGTCTCCACCATAGCCCCCTGGTCTACCCTCCGCGCCAACCTCCCCCCCTGCGTCACCCGAGAATAGCCTAAGGTAGGGTCGGGCCGCTGGGCCGACCGCTCCTGCCCCTCAATTCCCCAAGTCTCAACCTGACCATCCAACGGTATTCCTCACAAAAGTTAACCAAGCCATCCACTCGCCCCCTCCATCCCACCTCCTTCGTTCTATTCTCTAGCCCAATCCTGCCTCCCAGTGCCCCCCAGCCCCTGTTAGCTCTGTTCCCTCTGTGAGAAAACTATCCTCCTCCCCTCAACTGCAACTTTTATAGAAGATACCAAAGTTAACAAAGAGCTGAAGCCCTGCATCGACTGAAATCATCGCGAAGGATTCCTCACGTTTTATCAAGAGACTCACCTGCCCTTCCGCTCCGTCACCTTCGCTCCTGTAAAAAACCGCCCCGCCTCACCGCCTCAGCGCCTATTGCCTCTTCGCCATTCTCCAATTTCAATTCAAAATTAGAGCGTCCCGCGTGTCTCCTCACCTCCTGCGTTCTCTTCTGCAAAAACAGTCATTCCGCCCACTGCCCCCGGCTCTGCTCTGCTCTCTCTGTTCTCTCCTGTAATAAAAGCTTCAGTGCGTAGTCGGTAGACGAAGCCTTTCGTGTCCATTCGTGGTTAAAAAAACCCTGCCCCTCAGTTCCCTTCCCTTCGTTCTCTTCTCCAAAAACAGTCCTTCCGCCCACCGCCCCCGGCTCTCTCTGCTCTCTCTCTGTTCCCTCCTGTAATAAAAGCTTCAGTGCGTAGTCGGTAGACGAAGCCTTTCGTGTCCATTCGTGGTTAAAAAAACCCCTGCCCCTCAGTTCCCTTCCCTGCGTTCTCTTCTGCAAAAACAATCCTTCCTCCCACTGCCCCCGGCTCTGCTCTCTCTCTCTGTTCCCTCCTGTAATAAAAGCTTCAGTGCGTAGTCGGTAGACGAAGCCTTTCGTGTCCATTCGTGGTTAAAAAAACCCTGCCCCTCAGTTCCCTTCCCTTCGTTTCGTTTCCTTCTGGAAAAATAATCCTGCCTCCCAGCGCCCCTGCCCCCCACACTCTGTGCTCTCCGTGCCCCCTCTGAGCCCTCTGTGACTTTGACTTTTTAAAAAAACCCTCCCGCCATGAACCGCTTCCTCCGTCTCGCCCCCCTCCTCTTCCTGACCCTAGGCCTCGCGTTCACCACCACGCTCGCCGCCGCCGATCCGCTCCGGGTCTTCATCCGCTCCGGCGCTAAAACCCACGGCCCCGGCCAACACGACCATCCGCGCTTCCTCGCCGAATGGGTGCCCCTGCTCAACGACCGCGGCGCCATCGCCACCGGCGGCAACACCTTCCCCACCGCCGCTCAACTCGCCGAGACCGATGTCCTCGTCATTCACGCCGGCGACGGCGGCGACATCGCCGGTCCCGACCGCGCCAATCTTCACGACTACCTCACCCGCGGAGGCGGCATCGTCGTGCTTCACGCCGGCGCCGTAGCCAAAGATCACGCCTGGTATAAATCCATCATCGGCGGGTCCTGGCAGCGCGGCACCACCAAGTGGCTGGAAGCCCCCATGCACCTTTACTTCGCCGATCGTCACCACCCCATCACCACCGACGTCTCGAACTGGGCCATGGACGACGAAATCTATTACGACATGGACCTGTCCGACGACATCCACGTTCTCGCCACCGCCTACACCCCCAAATCCCGCGACACCGGCGGTCGTGGCAACCGGGAAGCCCAAGCGCGCGCCGCCGAAGCCGTTGCCACCAAGAAAGCCGTCAACATCTACGACCATCAACCGCAGATCTGGACCTACGAACACCAGCTCCATGCCAACGCCTCCCCCTACCGCGCCTTCGTCTCCATCCCCGGCCACGAATATGAAAATTTCAATCGTCCCAACTATCGCGCCCTCCTCCTTCGCGGCATCGCCTGGGCTGGCCAACGCGACAACGTCGACGAACTCTGCCTCGCCTCCGAACTCGGCGACGCCCTCACCTACCCCGCCAACGGTCCGATCCATCCCTCGAAGGCCGCCGCCACGCTCGAGGTGCACCCCGAATTTGATATCACCCTCGTCGCCTCCGAACCTCTCATCGAGAAGGTCATGAACGTGACGTGGGACGAAAAAGGCCGCCTCTGGGTCTGCGAAACCCCCGAGTATCCCAACGGCCGCCGCATCTCCGAATCCCCTATCTGGCAAGACTCCGGCTTCCTCAAACCTGCCCAACCCAAACGCCGCGCCGAAGACCGCATCTCTATCCTCACCGATACCGACGGCGACGGCGTCATGGACACCAAAAAAGTCTTCGCCGACGAACTCGAGCTCATCACCAGCTTTGTCCTCTACCGCAACGGTGTCATCGCCGCGACCTCCCCCGACATCTGGTTCCTCGAAGACACCACCGGCGACGGCGTCGCCGACCAACGCACCAAACTTTACACCGGCCTCGGCATCCGCGACACCCACTCGGTGATCAACAACCTGCGCTGGGGCCACGACGGCTGGATCTACGCCACCCACGGCTACAGCACCGGTGACGTCACCTCTCCCGACGGCAAAACCCCGTTCGGCCGCGACGGCTCCGGCGTCGTCCGCTTCCAACCCGACGGCTCCGCTTTCGAACAATACGCCAGCCGCAACGGCAACACCTGGGGTCTCGACATCACCTGGGACGGCCAAGTCTTCTGGACCCAACCCACCAGCGGCACCGTGTTTTTCCACAGTGTATTGCCCGAGTCGATACTGGCGCAGGGTAAAGTCCCCGATACCACCTCGTGGAAGGGTATGATCATCAACCAACGCACCTTCCCCGCCATGGAATGGGAGGAACAAGCCTACGTACAGATCGACCAAGTCGGCAACTTCACCGCCGCCGCCGGTTGCGCCATCTACGAAGGCGGCGCTTGGCCCGCCCCGTGGAATTACAGCTACTTCACCACCGAACCCACCCTCAATATCGTCCATCACCAGTTCGTGAAACCGGACGGCGTGAGCTACTCCGTATCCAAGGAATCCGGACGGGAAGAAACCGAGTTCATTCGCAGCACCGATCTCTGGTTCCGCCCGATCGAAAATCGTGTCGGCCCGGACGGTGCCCTCTATCTCGTCGACTTCTACAATCAGGCCGTGATGCACAACGATACCCGTGGCCCGGTTCACGGTCCCGCCAATGCCGCGGTGCGCCCAGACCGCGATCACTACCACTCCCGCATCTGGCGGGTGCAGCACAAACAGGCCATCACCCTGCCGGCCCTCAATCTCGATCGCCACGACCTCGACGGACTCCTCGCGGCCATCAACACGAGCCCCAACGCTCACGTGAAGAAAACCGCCCTGCGACTCGCTCGCGAGAACCACTCCACCGATTCTCGCGTCGCGGCCGCCACCCCCGCCATGGGCAGTGTCGCCATGCAGCAATATCGCATCGCCCAAGCAGCGAAGACCCCCGCCGATCGAGCCGTGGCCCTTAACGATTACGTCACCGCCGACAACGACTGGACGCGCTCCGCGATTATCGCCGCCGCCAGCACCGCTCCCCTCGATTGGATCACCGCTGCCTTCGATCGCGACCACGACAATGCCCTCGCCGGTTTTGTCACCGCCCTGGCCCAAACCGCGTCGCCCGCCAACGCCGCCCGTCTCACTGCCGCTGCCGCGGCCACTTCCAGCCCCCTCACTGGAGAACTCCTCCGCGGACTCGCCACCCTCGGCAAAAACCTACCCGCGCTCGACCCCAAGACTGCCGCCAGCTTGCGCGCCTTGATTAACCAACCCTCCACCGCTCCCGCCGCGCTTGCGCTCACCGCCGCCTGGGACCCTAACGGCTCCCTCGAAGCAGCCGTCACTCCGGTGGCCAACCGCTTACTCGCCAATCTCGGGGCGTCTGCCTGGACCGATAGCCAACGCGCCGCCGCGGTCGCCGCCCTCCTCGCCCTCCCCCAAACTCGGGATCAAGCCCTCGCCAAGATCGGCGCGCTGCTCACCGATCCGAAGATCTCCCGCGCCAATCAGAAAGCCCTGCTCAACGCCGTCGGCCAACTCACCGATCCCGCCGCGGGCAGGTTGCTCGTCGACAACTACGTGGAGACCAAATCCGCGCCGGTATTTGAGGAGATTATCCAACGCCAAGAGTTCTCTCTCGCCCTCCTGAACGCGCTGGAGAAAAACCGCCTCACCCCCGCCGCCCTCGGCCCTGCCAACATCGACCGCCTTCGCCGTCACCCCCTTCGCGCCGTCAACCGCAAAGCCGGCGACGTGCTCGGCACCCGCATCGAAACCAGCGCCGAAAAAGACGCGATGATTGCGCAACTCCTTCCCGCCGTTTCCCAACCCGGCAACATCGCCAACGGCCGTAAAATCTTCGTCGCCGCCTGTGCCATCTGTCACAAATTCGGCGACGTCGGCACGATCGATGTGGGCCCTCCTCTCGCTGGGATCGGTTCTCACGGGACGGCGGAATTACTCCAAGCCATCGCCGATCCCAATCGCTCGGTCGAGCCCAACTACTGGCAGTGGAACATCACCACCAAGCAGAACCAAACCTACTCGGGGGTGATCATCCGCGAAACCAACGCCGGCCTCACGATTCGGAACCAAGGGGGCGATATTGAAATCAAAGCAAGCGACATCACGAAACGCGAAAACACCCGTCGCTCCCTCATGCCCGAAGGCTTCGGCGGTCTCGGCGAAGAGAATCTGCGTGACCTCATCAGCTACATTGCCGCCAGCGCCAAAGCCCCCGCCGCCGCGGCGCCCCCGGCCCAAGTCGACGCCACCCCCAAGTCCGGCGGCAAGCGCGACGCGCCCTTACCCGAAGTTGAGCCCATCGTCTGGGCTCCCGGCAAAACGCGTGTGCTCATCATCAGCGGCGGTAGCTCCCACCAATTTGGTCAGTTCTTTGGCGGCACCGATCGCACCTTCCTGCAAGCCGCGGGCTTCAGCGTGAACTACACCGAAGACCGCGACCAAGCCGCCGCCGCCCTCGCCACCGGTGAAGCCGACGTCGCCCTCATCAGCGTGAATCGCACGTTCTTCGACACCTCCGCCTACCGCCAAGCTCTCATGGCCTTCGCCGCCTCCGGCAAAGGTATCATCATGCACCACCCCGGCACCTGGTATGGTTACAAAGAGTGGCCCGAGCTCAACGCCCAACTCGTTGGCGGCGGCTCCCGCGGCCACGACAAAATCGACGCGTATGCCGTCAATGCGGTGCGCCCCGACCACCCCATCATGTCAGGCGTTTCCGCCAGCTTCACCATTGAAGACGAGCTCTACTACATGAACTCTGGCCCGCAAGAAATCCCCCCCGGCACCTCCCCCATCACCGTGCTTGCGGAGACCTCTCCTTCGAAGAAATTCAGCAAGTCCCACCCGGCCGTCTGGATCACGAACCACGCTGAATCACGCGTAGTCGGCATCACCATCGGCCACGACGAACGCACCCACGACCACCCCGACTTCCGCACCCTCCTCATCAACGCCGTAACCTGGGCCAGCGAGAAAATGTAACGCCGAGCTTCAGCCGACGTTCCCCTACACGTGGGTCGGGCTTTACGCCCGACATTCCCCTACACGTGGGTCGGGCTTTACGCCCGACATTCCCCTGGCCTCTCCAAGCAAGGGAGTTGCTAGACGACGCCCTCCCCCATCAGTCCGCCATAGCCCCGGCGAAGGAGGATGCCCCCCCGCCACCGCGAGTTTCACCGGAGCAAACAGAAACAACGGGGTTTTTAACCACAGATTTCACGGATTAACTTAGATCCACTCCAACGTAATTTTTCCCAGAAGATAACGAAGAAGGCAAAGAACCGACGCCCTGAATAGCGCCATCAAATCCAACCGGTTCGCCCGTATTCCCAAACCCCCACCTGCCCCGCCCCTCCTACCTTCGTTCCCTCTGTTACCTTCTGTAAAAAGAAGCTCCACTTCTCAGCTCTGTTCCTTCTGTTTCCTTCTGTAAAAACTCGCCCCACAGAAACATTCAGTGCGTAGTCGGTAGACGAAGCCTTTGTCCTTCAGTCGCCCAGAGGGCACCCACTTCATCACCCCTTCGGGGCACGATCATGATCGCACCATCTCCGCCCTGCCGTGCTCCGTCGTGCCTCCCGCCCTACGAGATGATCGAAAAGATCCTGCCCCTCCGCCCCAAAAATAACTCTAGTGCGTCAGCCCTCAGCGGCTTGGCCGCTCTGCGTTAAGAAAAAACCCTGCCCCGCAGTATAAAAATAACTTCAGTGCGTAGTCGGTAGACGTAGCCTTTCGTGTCCATTCGTGGTTAAAAAAAATCTGCCTATCAGTCCCCACCCCACCCTCCCACATGTCTTCCACTATCGCGATCCTCGGCACATTTGACACCAAAGGCACCGAACACGCCTTCATCGCCACCCTGCTTCATGCTCAAGGGGTCCAGACCCTCCTCATCGACGTCGGCAGCCTCGCCGCCCCCACGATCGTCCCCGACATTCCTCGCGCCCAAGTTCTTGCCGCGCTGAGCGCGCCAGATCCCGCCACCGATATTCCTGCCATCCTCGCCCGCCAAGACCGCGGCGAGTGCGTGACCCTCATGGGCCGTGCGGCTGCCGCGCTGGTCACGACCCTCGCATCCGCTAACCGGATACACGGCATCATCTCCCTCGGCGGCGGTGGGGGCACCGCCATCGCAACCGCCGCCATGCGCGCCCTCCCCCTCGGTTTTCCCAAGCTGATGGTGTCGACCCTCGCGAGCGGCCAAACCGCGCCCTACGTCGGCACCTCGGACATCACCATGATGCCCGCCATCGTCGACGTCTCCGGTATCAACCGCGTCTCCCGCCTCATCTTCAGCAACGCCGCGGGCGCGATCGCCGGTATGGTCCATGCCGCCACCACCCGCCAATCCACCCCCGCGCCTATCGACGAAAAACCCCTCATCGTCGCCAGTATGTTTGGCAATACCACCGCTTGCGTGACCGAAGCCAAACGCATGATGGAGGCAGCAGGCTACGAAGTGCTCGTCTTCGCCGCCACCGGCAGTGGCGGCAAAGCCATGGAAGCGCTCGTCGACAGCGGCCTCATCTCGGGTGTCCTCGACATCACCACCACCGAGTGGGCCGACGAACTCGTCGGCGGAGTCCTCACCGCGGGCCCCGATCGCCTCAGCGCCACCGCCCGCGCCAAAATCCCGGCCATCGTCGTCCCCGGATGCCTCGACATGGTCAACTTCGGCGAACGCGGCAGCGTGCCCGCGAAGTTCGCCAGTCGAAACTTCTACGTGCACAACGAGCAAGTCACCCTCATGCGCACCAACCCGACAGAGTGCACCGAACTCGGTCGAATTCTCGCGGAGAAAATCAACGCCTACCCCGCGCCCGCCACGGTGCTCCTCCCCCTCGGCGGGATCAGCGTCATCAGCGCCCCCGGCCAACCCTTCCACGACCCGGTCGCCGACGAAGCCCTTTTCAGTTCCCTAAAAACGAACCTCCGCGCCGACATCCCGGTCATCGAGTCAAAGCAAGCCATCAACGAAGCCCCCTTCGCCCAACTCTGCGCCAACACCCTCATCGCAAAATTGTAGCACGAGCAATTTTGTGGGTCGGGCTTGACGCCCGACATCGGAGCCTCAGTCCGTCTCCCCCCCCGTAGGGGCGAGGCTCGCCCACGCCCGCCCCTGCCCCACCGCCGTCGCACCAAGCCATCAACCAACGCCGCCGTTTCCACCCCCGTGGGTCGGGCTTTACGCCCGACATCGGAGCATCAGCCCGTCTCCCCCCCCGTAGGGGCGAGGCTCGCCCACGCCCTCCCCTGCCCCACCGCCGTCGCACCAAGCCATCAACCAACGCCGCCGTTTCCACCCCCGTGGGTCGGGCTTTACGCCCGAC
>Ga0222651_1000673_pt1 | contig 19791 bp, 17 predicted proteins | sample AntAcemetagen369_FD_179855 | JGI IMG/M metagenome (GOLD analysis project Ga0222651, IMG submission 179855) | Saline water microbial communities from Ace Lake, Antarctica - #369 | ecosystem: Environmental > Aquatic > Non-marine Saline and Alkaline > Saline | place: Antarctica: Ace Lake...
CCTTAAGTAAGCGACGACGGCTTAAGTTAATCGAAGTTATAGTGGTAGAAGTTAGACGTTTCATAGGGTAGAGTTGAATTTTAAACAAATAAGCAGGTCATATACCAATATTGGCAAACATCATGCTTATGTAGAAAATATGAAAACTCTACTCACACTCATCGCCTCGCTCTGCCTATCCAGCGTTTACATACAAGCCGCTATCCCGATCAAGGTGGTCGTGGTCAGCATGTTCGAAATTGGGGAAGATACCGGCGACATACCGGGCGAATTCCAATTCTGGATCGAGCGCAACGAGGTTGAAAAAATCGAAGCCCCCCTCGGCTGGAGAGATTACTATCTACGCGAAGATGGGCTACTCATCATGTGCACGGGAGGGGGCGTCATCAATGCGGCGACTTCCGTCGCCGCCCTAGCTATGGATGAGCGCTTCGACTTAACTAAAGCCTATTGGCTCGTCGCTGGCATCGCAGGGGTCGACCCAGAAGACGCCCCTCTCGGCAGTGCCGCTTGGGCGAAGTGGATTGTCGATGGCGACCTCGCGAAAGAAATCGACGGGCGCGAGATACCCGAAGGCTGGCCTTATGGCTATATCGCCCTAGGTGCGAAAGAGCCCAACACGCTAGACGGCGGTTGGCAGGTCGAAACGGTTAAGTTTCAGCTCAACGAGGGCCTGGTCGACTGGGCCTACCAATTAACAAAAGACTTCCCCCTCCCTACGAACGCCGAAGTCCAAGAGTTTAGCGAGATCTACGCCGGCTACCCAAACGCCATAAGGGACCCCTTCGTCTTGATCGGTGGCTCCCTCTCTGCCTCGACTTATTGGCACGGATTCGCCCTGAATGCTTGGGCTAACGACTGGGTCGCTCTACACACGGGCGGCAAAAGCAATTTTGTCATGAGCAACATGGAAGACAGCGGCACCGCCACCGCCCTCCAACGCGTCGCCAAGACGGGGCAGGTAGATTTCCAGCGCCTCTTAGTGCTCCGCACAGCGAGTAACTTTTCAACACCACCGATCGGCAAAGATGTCGCTTGGAGCCTCAACGCTCCCTACCCTGCCAAAGGAAGCCCCGCACTCGAAGCCGCTTACAGCATCACTAAAGTCGTCGCCGATGAAATCATTGCCAACTGGGACACTTACGAAAATACCATCCCCAGTAAATAATCCCGCATCCCGCATCCCGCATCCAAAATGCCACTCAACAAAATCGCCCCCCTTCACGAGCTGACGCGCGAGCTCTCCCGCGTCGCAATGCTCACCAAAGCACCTGATCTTGTCATCACCGGTGCGCGGATGCTGTCCACCTACTCAGAGCGCATCCTCTCCGAGAGAGAAATCTGGATCAAAGGAGGCCGTATCGCTTGCGTGCAACCACTCGGCACTGCGCGTCACCATAAGATGGATACCAGCTACTACGATGCCAAGGGCGGTATCATCGCGCCCGGCCTCGTCGATCCGCACATTCACATTGAAAGCAGTATGATGACGGCCTGCGCCTACTCCGAGGCCGCCCTGCTTAATGGCACCACCACCATTTTTTGCGATAGCCACGAAATTGGCAACGTCTCTGGGGTCGCTGGGATCGAATGGATGCTGGAAGACGCCCGCTGCGCCCCGCTCAATATTTTTCTGACCGTGCCGAGCACCGTTCCCGCGACCTCCTCTCATTTTGAAACGGCCGGCGGCGATCTGACTCCAGAACGGATTGCCGGTATCTTTGATAAATGGCCTGAAGCCGTCGCGCTCGGTGAAAAGATGGACTTCGTGCAAGTCGCCACTTCCGATGAGCGCTCACACGCCATCATCGCAGAGTCGCTCAAGCGCGGAAAGCCCGTCTGCGGCCACATCTACGGGCGCGAATTCGTCAGCGCCTATGCTGCCGCCGGGGTCACCGATACCCACGAAGCGATTGATAAAGACATCGCCGAGGATTTGATGGAGGCAGGCATTTGGATCTTTCTACGTGGCGGCCCGCCCACCACGCCGTGGCACAGCCTGCCCGAAGCCATCAAACCCGTCATCGAGAGCGGCGCCGCTGCTAAGCGCTTCTGCGTGTGCACCGATGATCGCGATGCCGACGACCTTTTCCTCTTTGGCCTCGACTGGGTCGTGCGCCAAGCGGCCAAGGCCGGCATGAAGCCTGAACTCGCTTGGAGCGCAGGCTCCCTGCATGGTGCCACTCGCTACGCAATGGATGGTGAGATCGGAGGCCTCGGCCCCGGCAGACGAGCCGACCTCGTTTTGCTTAATGATAATTTAGAGGTTCAAAACACCTGGTTCGGTGGCGAGCTCGTGGTCGAAGATAAACGCATCACCCCCATCCTCGAAAAAACCCTGACCGAAGACGCCTACGTCTATCCAGCTGCCGCCTACAAGACCGTCAATCTACCCAAAAACCCACAGCTGATCCCCTCGCTTCCCAAGGGCGCGGGCACACTCAATATCCTACGCACAGAGCTACCCGGCATCGTCACGCTACACCGCACACTGGCGCTAAGCGAAGCCCCGCAAGCTTGGGACGCCATCTTGGAGGCGAACGATCTTTGCTATCTGACCGTAGTCGAACGCTACGGTAAAAATGGCGGAGTCGGCTACGGGCTCCTTCAAAACTTTGGCTTAAAGCACGGAGCGGTCGCCAGCAGCGTCGGACACGATGCGCATAATGTCGTGATGGCTGGCAGCAACGAGGCCGACATGAAAATGGCCTTGGCTGAGATTGAAAAAACTCAAGGCGGAGTCGTGGTGATCAAAGACGGTCAGATGATCGCCAAAGTTGATCTACCGATCGCCGGCCTGCTCTCCGATAAACGCGCCAGAGTCGTGGCCGAAGAATCCACCCTGCTCAAAGAAGCATGGACACAGCTCGGCTGCACCCTCCCCTACATGGGTTTCAACCTCTTGCCACTCTCAGTCATCCCAGAAATCCGCCTGACCGATAAGGGCCTCGTCACCGTGCCCGGCATGAAGATTCTGCCGCTCTTTGAGCCGAGAGAGTGATCGGGATTTGGCTTGGAAGTTGATTCAATCGGTTATTTAATCGCTCTAGCTCTAACAGAATCCCCCACTTTCAAACTTGCAGTTTCAGTCGCACTTTTGTGATTACGAACCAGCATTATATATTCGTCAGCTGTAGGAAAAGCAACCCACTCGCCTGCAGGCACATCGCCGTAAGAATCACCGAACATTACAGACCAAGTCTTGCCGTGAGCCTCTATTTCAAACTGCTCACCCTTTTCTATCCCGGCAGCGATCAATTCATCCGAATGAAAGCCAATGAATGCATTTCCATAATATGGATTAACGGAAGTGATTTTATTGACGAGATAACCGTCCTCTCGTGCAGTGCCTGTCTCCCGAAACGGCACACTGAAAGTCCCATTGGTTAAGGATTTAATTTCGCCCGTATTGATGGTGGATACCATTGCGTGCAACGCCTCACGACGCTCTATCCAGTTCACATTCACATGGCCCGGCCGAAGCAGCGGTCGGAGCGATGACGGCACCTCGGCCTTCTCAGTAAGTGCTACGTAACTGACCGCGTCGATAATTTCAGTCGTATTGCTCATCAGGATCGCAGGCAGCTTAGGTTTAGCGGTAAGGAAAGCGTCGGCATCTGGATTGGATAGGTCAATGAAGGGCCCCATGGCAATCACGCCGTCTGCGAGATCTGAATCCTGCTCTGCGATTCGAAGAACTAACGAGCCGGCAGTTGATTCTCCTTCAAGAATCAATAATTCAATAGCACCGAATTTAGTCTCGATCCAACTCTTGAGATCTCGAAGTTCAACCGTGTGCGCATCATGATCCACCCCGTTTTCGAGAAATGCAGTCCTTCCGATGATCCATCCATCAGCGAGAAGCCCCTTATAAAATTCGTCTTCCAAATTCAGATCTGCCTCGTGCGGCGCTTCCTCTGGACGCCAACCATGCACATGGAAAAATACTTTTCCATTGTTCCACTTTTCGGGGGCCGCAACGGTATAAGGTGCACCTTTAATTGAGCCTTGAAAAAGGTTCGTGGCATACGCAGGCACGCTGGCTAAAATAACAAGACAGATAATTAATGATTTCATAAATGTAGCAGTGCAGGATTCACGCCGATACCCTAGAAATAGTCTGAATTATTACATTTGCACCTACGAATCATTACAGAACACTCAAAGCAGCGCGGCTACGACGGTGGAAAACATAACATACGTGTCACTACAGAGAATATACACGCGTCGCCGTGCCCGACCAAATAGCTGCTTGCTCAGACTCACTCAACTGAGCGACCGACCTCTCAACCACTTCCACCCAGCGCCCATAGGTCGCTGCCATTAAGCATGGTGGCCAGTCGGAACCATACATCAACCGATCAGGATCAAAACATTCCAAAGCCAAATCGATACACGGCTTTAAATCAGCTTCGGTCTAACCTGGAAGCTTTGATTCCAACGGAAGACCAGAGAGCTTGCAGACAACATTAGGTCGCTCGGCAATCTTACGAAAGTCAATTGCCCACTCCTCAAGGTCTCCGCTGGCGATCGGCGGTTTACCAAGATGGCTCAATACTATTTGAAGGTCTGGATGCGTATCCACCAACTCGATACTTTCCTTCATCTGATACGGACCAATCAACAGGTCAAAACTCAAGTCATACTTGGCGACGGCCTTTAATCCGTCATGAAAACGCGGATCCTCAAACAAAGGAGCTACTTCGGGAAACTGCATAATTTCACGCGCACCCTTTATCATTTTATTATTAGAATACCGCGCCAAGATAGTTTCGATCCCAGAGTCAATTAAAGGGAACCACCCAACCACTCCTTCGATATATGCATACGAGTCTGCATAGGTCACAAACTGATCGGTTTCCTCAAGAGATCGAAAGTTATGAATTGCGACCGAAGCATCGATCTCCGATTCCTTAAGAACGTTTTCGAACTCATCGGGTAAAAAATCTCGCCCCACAATCATTCGCTCGGGGGTAATCCAAGGAAAGAGTTCGGGCTTGTAGTTCCAAAAGTGATGATGGGAATCGATGCGTCTGAATGAGGGCATATCAAAGATTACTAGGGTTTAATATCAATTTGCCCATATTCAATGAGTAGTGCTACGATGCGCTTGACTTTGTCGGGGTCCATATAGAGCAAGCGTTCTCCAACTTTTCCTTGATAAATGGGAATTTCGCGTTCCATGCGCCAGATGATGTCCGCAGCGGTCAGTTCAAATACTGGATCGAGTGCTTTAGCCACGATCTCAGCGGACTCCTCAAGATTTGCCACTAGGTAGTCCATCGAACGAGCAAGTCCACGAGTATAGGCGGCCAAGACTGGTTTCTGATTTTCGAAGGTCTCTCTGCGCACAACCGAAATATCGTTGTAGCTCTCATAACCCAAATCGTTGAATGTAACTCCCACCCAATTTTTATACCCTGCGCGCTCCAAGATCCGAGGTTGATTAACGATCCAGCACTGGAAGAAGTCCATCGCACCTGAGATAAGAGCATCGGGTGTGCCGCCAGCAATTAAGATGGTGAACTCATCCGGAGTGATACCAAGCTGATCACATACAAACTGCGTATAAAAAACTGCTCCGTTTTGAATACCGACTCGTTTACCACGAATGTCGTCCGCTGTGATCACTTTAGTTGAGCGTTGATCTTTCGGGATCGATTTATCGAGCATTACCCATCCTGCGGAGCTGCCCTTCATCGTCGCGCCGAACATTACTACATCCGAGCCCGTCGGGCTCATCAGTAGTTGCAGAACAGGTTCCGCCGCACCAATGAATACATCAATCTGTTCACCGATCAAATTGACTAAATTGTCTCGTCCAGGACCGCCTTCAACGATCTGCAGATCGATTCCTTCCGCTTCGAAAAAACCCAGTTCTTTACCTAAAATCCAGGGAGCGAACTGATCGTTCGCAACCCATGATATGCCCATCCGAATCGTTGTCAGATCAGCGGGTGGCATTGACGTATCGGGTAATGGCGAATCGGCATCTGGGAGAAAGCCATTGTAGATCAATGCATCGTAATCGATACTCCTCTCAGCTAACTCAAATGCTTCCTCACGACTGAGCCCACTCTTCGCCATATCGTCGGCCGGCTGGCCACACCCACTAATGAAAAGGGAAAACCCTAAAACGCCCAAGGCGATAGGAGTGGAGAGAGCCCTGCCGCTTTCGCGACGGAGAATCCCTGAACGATACTGGCTATTTATAGATTTTTTTAGATTCATAATATTTTTAGCTGACCACACGGGGCGTTAACTTTGCGAGAATGTCCTCCTCTAGACGACCACCGTTATAGGTTACGCGAACGTCAAAGCTGGGTGACTTCTCAAAATGGATATCATAATGCTTCAAAACGTGAGCGACGATCAAGGTGCTCTGGAACATTGCGTAATTGCGACCGAGGCAGATGTGAGTGCCCCCACCAAAGGTGCCATCCGTTTTCGGTGCGAACTTACCAGACTCCAGAAAACGCGATGGCACAAAGGAGAACGGGTCCGGGTAGAACTCTTCCATATAGTGCGCAAGCACATGTGCATGCATGACGTCGGTTCCCTCGGGCAGAGCGTAGTCCTTAAATTCAAAGGCCTCCCCTGCATATTTATTCAGGACAAACTGTCCAGGGCGGATACGGTTCGTTTCCATGATCGTCGCTTTGAGGCATGGCATGTTAGCCATTGCCATGACGTCCTTGCTATCCCACGCGTCTAGTTCGACTCGTAGCTGCTATAGCCACTCCGGGTTTTGGTAGGTAAAAAGCAAGGCCCAGTTAATAAGATTTGCAGTATTGTCTGAGCCAGCGATCCATACGAGGTACAGGTCATTGATCAGCCAGTCGCGGTTCAGCTCACCTGTCTTCTCAAGCCGAGCTGCAATTACATCACTGAAATTATCTGCATACTTATCAGGATTGGCCAAGCGATCATCAATGATCTCACCCATCCATTTGTAAGCATCTTCCTTAAGCTTTTTATATTCCTCGCGCGCGATATAAGAGTGACGAAAATCATCAAGAAACAACCCGCGCAACATCTGGTATTCCCAGCGGCAGACTTTGGGGATCGCTTCCCTCGGCACCTCGGATTTCGCATACGTCTGAGCAGCGATCCACACAATTACCTCCGACCAATAAGTCATCAACTCCAAGGGCTCACCAGATCCTGTCTCCATCTGCAACTCGCTGCGTAGCTGCTCGAGGAAATCTGGCAAATAATGCATCGCAGGCCCCTGATTGTGTGCAGGTTTTAAAATCGCACGCTTGGTCAAGTGCTCTTTACCGTCCAAAGCTGTTACATGATCGAGCCCCATTTCTTGATGGAAAGGTGCGTTGCCGGTGCCATAGCTCCAAATAGTACTATTGCGCCAGACAAAGTCGTTCGCATCAAGCCCGGCCAAAGTGACCCACATCCGATCCCGAAAATAAGTTCGGTAAACAGGGCCACATTTTCGGTAAGCCCGCACATGGAAGTGCATCGGGTCGTCTTGAAAGGCTTCTGAGGACGCGACATCGTCGACGCCTTCGCGGTAAATCGGGATTTCTTCAATTGTTTTCATAGTAAAGTTTGGACTAGTTTAGCGGCGTTTCCAGCGGAAGAGCCAGTGTTCCCATAGGCGGCACAGCAAGTATGCGCCGACGGCGAGCACACTCGCGATGAGAGTCACCGCATACAAGCGGTCGGCCCGATATTCAGTTGTCGATTGAACAATCAGAAACCCAAGTCCCTTGCGGGAGAAAAACCACTCAGCCACAATCGCACCGACGATACTCCCCGTAAAAGCAATTTCGTGCGCGGCTACGTAGTAAGGCATCGCAGCAGGCCAGAGCACGCGCTTAAATACCTGCCAGCGCGATGCATTCAACACGCGCATTCGTTCCATCAATACAGGCGGAGCCGAGTTGAGGCCTTTCACTAAATTGGCGAGTAGTGGGAAAAAGGATACAAGAACCACCACAATTATCTTCGTCGTCCACGTGTCTCCCAAAGTCACCACCAAGATGCTGGCTACCGTAACAAAAGGCACATTGCGGATCACCACCATCCACGGTGTCACAAAATGCTCTGACCATGGTGGATAAACAAAAAGAATTGCCAGCGCTATAGCAAAAAGGTTGGCCACGGCGTAACCAACTAGCGCACCACTGATCGTGACTGTGGTGTGATACCACAGACTGCTCCACTCGGAGCTCAATACTGCCCACACCTGACTCGGCGGCGGCATAATAACCGCGGGTAATCCACTGAATTCGACAGCAAGCAGCCAAAAGACCGGAATAGACACCAACATTGTGACGTAGGCGATCGCGATAGGAATCCCGCGACTTTTCTTTCTTGGATGGCTCATGCTTGCTTAGATCCCTCGTCTACGCTCTTTAATGCAATTCGCACACGTTTCATCTCTTGAATAAATGCTTCATCCTCCCAAGTCATCCTCGGCCGCGGCAAATCAACCTCCAAAAAATGTGCAATACGCCCAGGTCTCGCGGCGAGTACGATGACTTTGTCAGACAAAGTCACAGCCTCTTCAATACTGTGCGTCACCAAAACTGTCGTCTGCTGGCTAGCTTGCAAAATTTTAGCCAACCACGCACACAGGGCTGCACGAGTCATCTCATCAAGCGCTCCGAATGGCTCGTCTAATAAAAGAAGACTCGGCTCATGCACCATTGCACAAGCAATATTAACCCGCTGTTGCATCCCTCCGGAAAGTTGATGCGGATAATGATCCATAAAATCTCCCAATCCAAAGTCTTTTAACATCTGCTCCGGCGTCAATTTGGACTTACGAGAACACAAATCCAAGGTGGTCTGCACATTCCTACGCGCAGTCAGCGACGGGATTAGCGCAGGAAGCTGGAACGCGACCCCCACCTCCTGCTTTGAACGTGCATCATCGATTGGTAGCCCATCGATTTCCACCTGCCCCGAACTCAGATCTTCAAGACCAGCCAGCAAACGAAGTAAGGTCGTCTTTCCACAACCGGAGGGCCCAATGATGGACACGAACTCACCATGGCAAATCGAAAAATCGAGCTGCGCCAGTACTTGCTGATCACCGAAGAACTTCGTCACACCCGACGCTTTGACTGCAGTCGACTTGTGAATCTGATCTGTTTTTGATCTCATATGCGATCAGAAATGAACTCGCCGCAGACTTAAAATTCGATGCCCCACTTGGCCTTTGCGTAGCCATAAGTGATCGCGTCGACATCATCTAAAAGTGCCAGCGCATCTTCGATGCTGCCGTCGCTGTACTTAGCTTCAAAGGCACTGACATTCGCAGCATATTTCTCAAGAAGCTGTTGCTTCACCGGCTCCTCAACAAATGCGTAAGTAAGCGAGTTTTTGCCGAGTACGGTCAGCTCAGCCCATGACAGATTGTAGTGCTCCATCGCAGTATAATATTCGTCCGTCATGTTCGTATCCCACATACCGCGGTCATCAGTATTCAGACAAACAGGAACGCCGGTACGCAGCAGTTCCGGGAAAGGATGCTCCGCCATGTCATCTATATATTCAAGAAGTTGGTTCGAAATCAGGTTAATTTCGATGAGCACTTTACCACTCATTTGCAACAACAACAGCGTATCTGGGTCACCCTTGATATTCAGGCCATGGCCAATGCGTTGCGCACCCAACAAAAGTGTTTCGCGGATGTGTGAATCCGGACAGTCCATTTCGCCGGCATGAAAAGAGAGGGGGATGTGGGGATATTTTGTGCGCATCTCCCTAAGAACAGGTAAGAAACGACTTGGATAACCGACTCCTCCCTCTTCAATGCCAGCCATGTTCAGGCCAACCCAGCGCTCGCGATGTGCTTCAACAAAAGCAAAGAGTCCCCGAGTCAGGTCCTCCGCATTCGGAGCTAAGCGAAAGATGGCGCGTTGAAAACGCAGCACCATGCCAGTGTCTGCAATGTCAGGCTGAGCAAGCCGCTCCTCAATGAAGACAATACTGTCCGCAACACTGATAGGCTCACCTTCGTTAGTAAAGAAATCGTGCGCGCTAAACATCGGTTCCCAATAAATTAAACCTTCGGCATGAAATGCCTGTACATTCATCGCCATCAGCTCCAAGCGAAAATGCTGATTAGTGAACACCTCGCCAAAGCGCTCCCAAATGACACTGAAGAACTCAAAGCGGCCTTCACCATCTGCATCGAGACGAAAAGCATCGCACCAAGCCTCTTCCTCTTCAGGTGTCAACAGGTCGATGCGGACGTACTCTGCCTTCGTTGCATCTGAGAATTTTTCGTAGGTATAGTTACGAACCGTATGGTAAAAGGCGGTACGGGCGATCGCATCGGGTGGGCTGGCGAAGCGAATACGTGTCCAAAAAGTGTCGCCACCAATACGCTCGGAATCTTGGGCAAGCTCAAGCATCCACTCGTTGATGTTGGAGCCAACCGAGTGATTGTGAATATCGCCGCCTTTTGGTAAGTCGTAGAGAAGTTTGTAACGCTGCTCCGGAGTAGCAGCATCCCAAATTGCATCAAAACGTTTACCGAAGGCTTCGGCCGCACTCAGGCTGGAAACGACTATAGACGCAGCAACTAGGCTGAGTGTTAGAAATCTAGATACACTTTTCATAATTAACTTAAATTGGAGCGAGGATGAGCGAGCGTAGAGGCAATAATTGCACCCCGCGTAGCCATCGTGTAGAGGCCTATATGATGGGTTAGACCTTGCGGGTGAATCGCGGATCTAGGAAGTCCGAGTCGAACTGCAGCGAACGCATCTAGGTCGTAGGTCGCGCAGCCTTTTTCGAGAACCACGACATCTTCGAGCAGTCCGAGCAGGCCATGGTTACGAGCTGAAAGTGTAGTTAATACACAATCCATCACACAAATGTCGGTGCAAATCCCGACGAAAATCAATTGTGTGAGTCGGTTCTGGCAGACCCAATTTTGGAATTGATTGATACCCTCTGAGTCAATTGCTCCAATAAATCCGTTGATACAATCCTTGCGAATCTTAGTGACCCTTGAATCAGCCTGCATCCATGCGAGTTCGTCGACGAAGTTCTCATGCCCAGTGCCGATCTCACAATGCGGGGGATAAGGAGGCTCAGACCGACCCGGTTTATGGGTGTCCAAAAAAGCAAGAACCGGAGCTTTGCGGGCTATAAATTGCTTCGCAAGCGCATCCGTTTCTCGGATCATTTGGCTGACCTGAGGGTTCGCTACAGAAGGCGCTAGCGGACCACATCCCACCTCGGCAAAGCCTTTGACAATATCCACAACAACTAAACCTGAATTTTTACCAACCTCGACAGGCGCTGTTAAGACAGGCAACGCCTCTTCTTGCAATACTTCAACTGTAGTTGGCTTCCTCATACACTAGACTTTTGATGCGTCGGCGCGTCGTAGTGGACTGCAAAGGGAGGCGCTGAGTAGAAAGGACGCAGTCGTTGACTCCATTTAACATACTGATCGGACTCTCGAAAACCAATTGTGTGAGCCTCCAAGGTTTCCCAATAGACGAGGAACACATATTTGTTCGGTTCTTCGATACAACGTTTTAATTCATGCGAAACATAGCCTTCGATGGATGCAATCAATGGATACACTTCCGAGATAGCTGCCTCGTATTCCAGCTCTTTGCCAGGAATCACCGTAAAATGTGCAATTTCTAAAATCATGTAATCCCGTGAGCAGATTGCCGGCCAAGATATATTTGATAGATTACTTTTGAGTGTTTTATCAAGCCGATGCATTCATGAATTACGAATCGAGTAACAAACGAAATTGGTCTCTCGAATTTGAAGCACCAGCAAAGAAACTCTTTAAAATCAAAAGCCCGGCTAGGCACACAAAAAAAGGGCTGCCAGCAATGGCAGCCCTTAGAGTAAACATTCGTCAAAAGTAATTACCTTTTACCAAGAATATTTGACACTGACTTCGAAGTTCGTATCTGAACGAGCGATTGCTGAGCCGTTGCCGTATCCGGAGTTGTTTACGTCCCAATTTTCTTCATCCGTGATATTGAAAGCGGAAAGTTCGAACCTCCATGCTTCGTATTCATAAAAGATTTTAGCATCGATTTCATACTGCAAGCCGAGACGAGCCGTGTTGCCCGTAAGTGTCACAGGAGTTCCGTCTGGAAGCCTTACCGTCGTTTGGTGGCCTCCGTAACCAGAGTTCATCTCACCCCACATAAGTAGATTGGCCTGCACACCAAACCCATTGTCAAACTTGTATTGAACCAACGCATTTAAGAGATGCTCGGGAACACCAGGATTCTCAAACTCAATGGTATCGTCGATATCGAAATTTGGGGAAATATAAAAGCCCCCAGTTTCGCCGGCACGATCAGCGGTATAAGAACTAGCAAAGAAACTCGTCGTGCGAACAGAATCGACGATTGAAAACCCGAGTGTCGCAAATAGATTACGATTCGGCTGGTAATTAACTTCAATCTCGAAACCGTCGGTTTCAATGAAACCCACCGAACCATCTTGATCACGAGTTGTGTACTTCTGGTTAAAAAGCGCTGCACCGAGATATACCTTACCATCAAAGAGCGAAGCGTTAAATCCAAGTTCAATGAGTTCAGTTCTTAGATCGTCATTGAGCGAACTGCCGACAATCCGACCACCCGTATCACTCGAGTAGTGCTGTCCTTCGTTATAGGTTAAGTAAACAGCAGTCGTTTTAGTGGGCTTGAAAACAATCGATGCATTCGCATTGAAAAAGTTCCCGTCGAAGTCGAACTTATCATAGAAGTCAGCCGAAACCGGCGTACCATTGGAAATTATATCACTCGATAGATATTCAGTGTGGTCAACATAGTCAATCGTATACCCTGCAAGAAAAGAGAACTTGTCAGTGAACTTGATATCCGCCTGCAAGAATGGAGCTATGGTGGTTGACTCACTATTTCCTGCGGTAACCTCGTCTGGTTCCAAAATACCATTGAAATTGCTGTCTTGCGCGCCAATCCACCAGCGAGATAGCCCACCACGGGGGTCTTGGCCAGCTAGGAAGACGCTTTTGCCTAATTGAAAGTTAGTGCTAAACGCCTGATCCGGAACTACAGAGTTTCCTGGGAGACCTTGACGAGTCAAGTCCCAGAAGTTGACGGGTTCATTGTAAAAGTGGTTAGCTGACATTATTTCCTGATAACGAATGCGAACACCATAATTCAAAGTAATCTTTTCAATACCTTGTGGCTCAAACTCTTGAATCGCTTGAATACGATTATCGATCGACCAATTGTCCTTCATGATCTCCGAGTAGTGATAAGAGCTATGTGTCGAGCGATCCTTGTAGTGGAAATAAGTATTGTTTAGAATCTTTAAAGAATCCGAAACGGTTAACTGTTGAAGTGCCTGAGCCCAGAAAACAGTCGCATTCGAATCGTCGCCAGGAGCACTAAGCTTCCAACTTCGATCCACCGGCACAGTGTTGTTGGGGTCGATGGGTGAGTATGTTTGAAAACCGCCGTCCCCGAATAGAGACGCAATAGTCGGATTGTTTTCCGTTGGAGTTGGAGGTACAGCTCCAGGGCCAAAGAAGAAACCTACCCCGTTTCCTAAGTTTGCAATGTGAGTCAGGTATTGAGCGTCGGTTTGGTCATTTGGCAGGTATCGACCGTTGTCGAAAAGATCCTGAGTAATACGGTTAACCCCCCAATTTTCAGTGTAATTACCCTTGTAATACTCACCCATTACATCGAGAGAATATTTTTCATTAGGCCGCCATGCGATTGTCGAATAAACCGATTGGCTTTTATTATACCAGTTATCCCAAAAACCCTCCCATTCCTTCCCCTCAAATGAGAGACGGAAAGCCAGCGTTTCACTAATAGGAACATTGACATCCAAATTTACAGTATACTGGTCATAAGAACCCACCGAAAATTCAGCACTGCCCGCATTCTCAAAAAAAGCGCGTTTCGTTATGAGATCGGCGTATCCGCCAACGTAATTGGATGTACCAAAAACAGCCCCAGCAGGCCCCTTGACAATATTCACTGACTCAACAGAATTGAAATTGATCGGGACGCCGTTGCCGTTGGTTGAATGACCACGACGAATACCATTAATAAATAGATCTCCCTCCTGCCCCCTCAGATTTGGCGAAGTAGGTGCACCAAAATTTGTCTTAGTATAAGAAGACGAAGTTAACTTCGAGAAGTCACGAACGTCGCGAATACTGATCGCATCCAACTGCTCGCGCGAAATAATGTTCACATTTCGCGGTGTATCTAGAACCGAACGCTCTGTGCCATAGACAGAAGTGATCGGTCGAGTTGTCGCCAAAATACTTTCTTCGATTGGCACATCTTCAGCTTGGACTTCGTCAAGCACGATAATGTCATTATCCGATGTTGCCTGCGACCAAAGCATTGGCACGGCCGCAGAATAGAAGGCTAGCAAGCCTACAGATATTCTTTTAGTTTTCTTATCCATTTGTGTAGTTAGTTGTATTGTTATTTTTTATTTTGTTTGGTTTGTAAAAATGTATCCATTTAAACAAAACCAATTAGCAGTTCCGATACCACTTTTAGAATCCACGATAAAAAGTGCTGCAAAGCCGCAAATTAATCAGCTTCGCTTGTGGAAACGTACCATCAAAGGCTCTTCAGCTGGTGCCACAACGGCGTCGTATTTCTCACGGAAGGAAGGGCGGGTGATGAATTCAAGATCGTAATACTTAACAATATTTGCAGTAAAGAGGGGCGGCTGAATTCGAGCCAGCGGACTACCGAGGCATTTATGGCGACCACCGCTAAAGGTGCCGTGCACATCTTTCGGTGGCAGGTCTGGATTTTCGATGAAGCGGGCGGGACGGAAGGCATCGGGCGTATCGTAAATCTCTTCCATGAAGTGCGCCAGGGTATGCAGGTGTAAAACGTCGGCGCCTTTGGGGATTTGATAACCGCCGAACTCAAATGCCTCTGCGCTGACACGGTTGAACACGGGGACTCCAGGATGCAGTCGTTCTATTTCGAGAGTGGTGGCACGAAGTTTTGGATACGGCTCAATCGAATGAAAATTGTAGGGATCCCAATCGACTAACTCGGCACGGAGTTCCTCCAGCCACGCGGTATCTTCATAGGTATGCATCAGAGACCAGGCAATTATCATAGACGAAGTAGTGGATCCCGCCATGAACAGTTGTGAAAGGTCATGGATCATCTCATTGCGGGTAATCGGTGGCCCATCTTTTTCCTTCGACGAAATGACTGCCGACAAAATATCGTCCTTTTCCGGCCCCCCGCCGCGCTCGCGCTCGTCAACAATGGAGCCCAAGTACTTGAAAATCTTCCGTCGCTTCCAAAGCTTTGGTGGATATTTATACCACAACCAACGTTTCCAGCCCATATTTGAAGCTTTCAACATTTCTCGATTGCTCAAAGCCATCATACGATCCATTCCTGCTGGAAGGTCTTTTTGGACTAAAGCTCGGGCAATCATCGCAATAATGACCCGCATGCAAAACAAGCGTAGGTCAACCACACCATCCGGTAGCCGATCAACTTCGCGAAAAATAGCCTCACTCATTTTGTCGGTGTGAGACATCAAGACACTCGGGCGGAAGCCTTGCATCATGCGCCGCCGTTTTTGCAAATAAGGCTTACCTTCGAGTTGATTTAAGTATCGGTCACTAAACTGCTCCCTAAAGTGTCGATTAGTAGAATAATAGTCCCATAGATCGTGATGCGTCCAGACGAAGTTATTGGCTTCCACTCCAGCAATAGCATATTGCTCGCGCTCCGCAAAACGTACTCTAAAGAGGGGGCCGTATTTACGATACCCCTCCATAAAGACATGGGTCGGATCTTTAGTAAAAGCCTGGTCACTGGCTCCATTTGCCGATCCGTCCGGCGCAAAAAAAGGAAGTTCGGATGCTGGCCTGACTAAGGACTGAGTTGTTTTAGAATTCATGTCTGTGCGATTGTTGGTCTGCACTATTTAAAAGTGCTTTCGCGCTCGTATCGAATTCCTCAAGCATTTGTTGGCGCAGTGAATCTGATACAAGTGCATGCTCAAATCCGTTTCGTGCCAATTGCAGCAATGCCTTGGTATCAAAGCCTGCCTCAGTCGCCAAAACTGTAAACTCATCGATGATCGTGTTTCCAAATATAAACGGATCGTCTGTATTTATAGTGCAAACGACGCCTGCTGTGATCAGTTGTGAAAGCGGATGCTTCGCATAAGATTCAACTGACTTGAGTTTAAAATTACTAATCGGACAAACATCGAGAACTACCTTGTGGTCAATTAAGAGCTGAAGCACCTCAGGATCTTCGATCGCCCGAATACCGTGCTCGATACGGCGAACACCTAGTTTCTCAATCGCTTCGCGCACATGCCAGGCACCACCCAACTCGCCTGCATGTGCCTTAGTAAACTTGCCCGCCGCACGAGCAGCTGGCCAGTAATCAAGCATCCAATCGCGCACCGGATATCCTTCAGGGCCGTGCAAATCAATACCGTCCAGGCGATTAAATGACAGCAGATCAGTCAGCGAGCGCTCTGTCTGAGGAATCCATCCGTCGTGATGCAGGCCGATAAAGATCCGGACTTCAAGACCGGGCGGCACGACAGACTGAATCGCATCGACGACTTCATCAATCGGCAGCTGTTTGGTCTGGCACACAATCCCAGCGAAGCTGCACTCCATGTAGCGAACGCCTTCGGCCAGTTTCCGCTCGAATAAAGACTTCGCCGACTCGCGATAGCGCTCCGGCGAAATAAACCAATTGTCTGCATACCCTAAAATAAAGTCCTCAAATTCTTTGAAGGTCTCATAGCGGTAGTTCGGTGCCCATCCAGGTGCCGTCCAATCGGCGGGCACATCCGCGACCTTTCGATACTCATTGAGTGAGATAGCCCCTTCGATATGGAGGTGCATTTCTGTTTTGGGGAGTGCGCTGAAAATACGCCTGGACTCACTTGGATCGGTCGGCCTTTGGCCGGAGGAATTACTTAGATTCATGGCGAAACATTAGCAATGAATGTGCCATTCTTTAAGTTTATAAATTATTACTTGTGGCACAGAACTAGCTTATACCTTTTTATGATATTAACTCTGCCAGTATTACCTTTTTTCCTAATTCTAGGAAATGTCGGATGCTGCTTGGGTCGCCTTCGCTGATTATATTGGCATTCCCTTCCCCCTATGGTTTCAAATGATCCTAACACTGGCGGAGCTGTATCCGTCTTCAATTTATGCAAAAGTTTCGGCACTTCTGTTGAGGCATTGCGTGACGTAAATTTACAGATTAAAGAGGGTGAATTTACCGCCTTCATCGGCCCGTCCGGTTGTGGTAAAACCACGCTCCTGCGCATTTTAGCGGGTTTGGAGACTGCCAGTAGCGGTGAAGTTCAAATTTTAGGAAATACCCCGGAAGCAGCCTGCCGCAAGTCGCAGGTAGGCGTGGCCTTTCAAAGACCTGCGCTCGTAGAGTCGAGAACTGCCCGCGAAAACGTGCGACTGACTCTAGAAATAACCAAAGCACGCCCCAACCGCTCAGTAGAGGAATTGTTGGAAAAATTCGGTATCGGGCAGTTCATGGACAGCTATCCACATGAATTATCAGGTGGCATGCAGCAACGCGTAAACATTGCCTGTGCACTCGTCCACGATCCAAAAGTTCTGCTGCTTGATGAACCATTCGGCGCACTCGACGAACTGACACGTGAGAAACTTGGCGAATGGCTGATCCATCTGCTGAAAGAGGAAAAGCGCACAGGAATACTTATAACGCATAGTGTGGACGAAGCGGTTTACCTATCAGATCGAGTCATCGTTCTCTCTGCCGGGCCGGGACGCATTCACCGCATCGTCGACATACCCATTCCGCAACCTCGGTCGCGGTCTATTCGTAGCGAAGAAACTTTTCTCAAACTTGTAGCCGAAGTCCGGCGCGATCTTTACGCGGCGACTGAACAAGAAAGTCCGAACACATGAAAGAAGGCTTCACCTATTTACTAGTTTTTCTTTCACTGCCGGTCGTGCTCTTTTTACTCCGTGCAGTGAGCGATCTACCGGCATCGATCCTGCCCCCGCCTGAGATGGTGGCCGAATTACTCTGGGAAGAGCGAAGTTCGCTCTTAGGACATACTCTCGAGACTCTTAAGATAGCCCTGCTCGGCTATGCTCTGGCCAATGTTGTAACCCTCTCTCTTGCTATCTCATTTCTATACTTCAAGCGCCTTGAAAACTTCGTCACCCCTTGGACGGTAGTGGTCAAAAACATTCCTTACGTAACACTCGCTAGCATTCTCATCGTAACCATGGGCGACACGATCACTCCAAAGCTCATAATAGTTGTGCTGGTCACGTTTTTCCCCCTCCTAGCCAACTTAAACAAAGGCCTCAAAGCGACTGATCCCGTGCTGATCGACCGCATGCGCACGCTTAATGCCAGCCGCTGGCAAGTCTTCCGTAAAGTCCGCTGGCCAAGTGCGCTCCCCTATTATATGGCCGCTCATGAGATCGCTTTCACTTCAAGTATTGTTGGTGCCATCGTTGCTGAATGGTTTTTTTCCAGCAAGGGTCTCGGTTTCCTTATAGTGCAGGCAACGACCGAATACCGCGCCGATCGACTCTACGCAGTAACTTTCATTGCCAGCATGCTCTCTGTTTTCGCATATATTGCCATCCGTTTAATCGATCAAAAACTCTTTAAATGGAAACATAGAAACTAAAGTCTCAAAACCCTATTAAGACCCTATTAAAACCACTACCAAATACACAATTTTTATGAATAAAGAAATTAAACCATCTCTCCTCGAAGTTGCCCTCAAAGGAAAACGCGCACTCATTCTAGGCCTTGGCGGCGGCGGCGATGTCATTCAAGGCATACCAGCCGCCCGCCTATTCCAACAGCTCGGCTATGAAGAGGTGCTCCTCGGCGGTATCAACTGCCAATGGTGGATGCCCGACGGAGCGCCCCAATCAGATGTTTATGGCACCTCCTTACTCGGCCCCACGCTTTATGACATCCACCAATTGCACCCCTCGGAGAAAATCGCTCCACAAATAAGAATCATTTCAAGACAATCAGCGGTTGGTTCTTGTCAGCCCGCTGAAGCTGTTCTTGCCGACATTTTACCCGGCACACAATTCGTTGGTAGCCTAAATCAAGGAGTGGTTGGTCTTGCCGAGAGCCTTCGCGAGGTCGTCGAAGCAAGGGGAATCGATATCGTCCTCGGTGTCGATATTGGATCTGATTCCTTTCACCGCGGCGACGAAGTTCAGCCAGCTCACACCTCGCTCGTTGACTTCATGTCCATCGGGGCACTCCTCGACCTGCCCTGCCCCATTTTTTACGGAGTCTCCGGCTACGGTTGCGACGGCGAAATGCAACTCAGCGAACTCGACGAACGAGTCGGAGTGGTCATGCGGGCGGGCGGCTACCTCGGCGCCCACGGCCTCACTCAAGGCGACGTAGCTCTCATGCTGGAGGCCTGTGAAATCTACCCAGACCCGGTGGAGCCTCTTGCCCCCCTTGCAGCTACCGGCGAGTTGGGTCTGCGCCGAGTTAACACACACGGCCCGTGGGGTACCGCTGTCCACGTCAGTCCTCTGGCAGCTGTTATGATGTTTTTTGATCCTTGGGTCATGGCTACCGAAGTTTCCAAAGGTATTCTCGCCCTCAAAGACACGCGCACCCTCGCCGAGGCCGAGCACATCTACCGACATGATCTGGGCGAATTCCCTGAATCCCGCCTCTTTCCCACTATCCAATTTTTCAAGAACGACGACTGATGCCTACAATCGAGCACATTATACGCGGCACTTTGGCGACCGCCTGCCTTCTCACTTTAGCAGCT
>Ga0222651_1000675_pt1 | contig 19782 bp, 25 predicted proteins | sample AntAcemetagen369_FD_179855 | JGI IMG/M metagenome (GOLD analysis project Ga0222651, IMG submission 179855) | Saline water microbial communities from Ace Lake, Antarctica - #369 | ecosystem: Environmental > Aquatic > Non-marine Saline and Alkaline > Saline | place: Antarctica: Ace Lake...
CAGAGGATTGGTTGTCTTCCGTAGCGGCGTGATATCGTAAATAGATCCCTGAAAAATTACCTGAACATGGGACGCGGTGCCTACGGCGATGATACTTTCATCAGCCAGTGTGCGCCAAGTCTTAGTCGTGCGTGGGACGCCCGTGGTCATGTAGTCCGCGTTGAGTTTCCAGCCGCCAATTTTTTCTGGTAGGTCTTTACGGAAGCGGACATGTTCCACATCTACGTACCGTCCCTCAGAAGCGTACTCTGTCATATCCCGAATAACTCCGGGCGGTAGCTTAATGGGAATTGGTACGCCTCTGGTCATAGAACTTTATAACACGCAAGTCCGGCAGCGACAAGGAATCCTGGTATGAGTGTAGCCACGTCCCTATCACCAACTATGTTTATCAACCATTGCGGCTTGTGCTGTCCCACGTAGTACATATTTAGCGCGATGACAGGGCCTACCGCTACGTAGAATATTAGGTCTGGGTTGTTAAGTGAGGCCCATGGGATAATCGCCAAAAACGCGGGGAGAGAATACCGCGCCATTGAGTAAGGGATGTTTTCCCACTTCGTATAACCAAAGGCGATGTTCGCTGCAGCAAAACCTCCGGCGCATGTTGCAAGCGCGGCGTCAAGAATTGTCGTCGGTTCTAGCCCGTACCACGCGGCGAACAGGCAGATCACCAGTAGGCTCCAGCGCCCCGGTCCCGCGTACCCGTTCCCTTGGGCGAATCGTGCAGCGCTCCCGGCAACACCAATTAAGAATACGACACATATGGCAATCGTCATAACAGGTCTCCTTGTAAAAATAATGCTTTTTCTTCTGCTCGTCTAAGTACGAGTCCTCGGAGTATTCTTCCGTTGGCGCGTCGCCATTTCCAGAATTCATTAGATGCACCTGTGTAGTCATATCGATTTAGTTTCATTCTGAGGGTGGAACTTTGGAGTCGTCCGCTACCCACGTTGTACGTGAGTGACGCGACCGCGTCGTATTGGCCCTGCGATAACGGGACAGATACCAGCTTTTGTATCGCGCCCTGGACGTGTCGCAACTCTCTTTCCAGAAGTCGAGTAGCATAGTCAATATCAATAGGGGGATGATCCATAGTAATACGACTACCATCCAAATCCCAAGTGCTGCCCCACCCAATAGTAGGGATATCAGCAGGGCACCGATACGGGTCCAGGCCCGGTGTATCAGGGTCTCCATCCACAAGTCCTTCCCATTTCTTTATAAGCGCTATACCTGCAGAGCCTACGTTCATGTGTGGGATTGCCGCGCAAACGTGCGCGATCCGAACCAGAAGCAGACGACTGTGCCAAACAAGGCTTGAGTAGGATCATTCCAGATCTCAGCGTACTGAACTGTCGTCATCCAGTCCATATTCACCGCTACAGTTAGGGCGAAGAACTCAATGAAGAATAAGTATGTTATTACCGGACGCACACTTGCGGCGAGATTTATAACCCACTGGTCCGCTTTCTTGGTGATCGCCGCGTCATGCTTTAGCAGCGCCTCGCTCTCACGTATATCTGCGTCAACGTGGGACATTTCAATTCGCTGAGCGCCCATCTTGATTTGCTGTTCAAGCTGCTTGTCCATCATGTTTAATTCGTGAGCTTGGTCGCGCTTCTCCTTAAAGAAGTTCATGACCTTTGGTAAGAAGCTGGTGCCGAAGCCGAGTAGTGAACCTAAAAGTGTGAGCATTAGATAACTCCTGATTTTTTTGCTGCGTCCATAAGACGTTCAATGTCTTTCTCTGTTTCTGCTTGGAATTTAGCCGTAGACGAATGATGCTCGGCGAGCTTGTCCGGTTTCAGCATCGAACCGAATACGGAGATCTTACTTTGCATAACTGGTAGCGCCTCGTTGAGAGCGTCAATCTTTTCGAAAGCGGCTATGGCGGCTTTCTTGTTCTCTTTCGTTTGCTCTGAGTTCTGTTTTGACACAGACTCTAGCCTCACCAGCCAAACCACCAACGCCAGCACCGCCATGATAAAAGGCCATACCGCTTTTAAGTCACCAATCATTTCCATACCTAGCTCTCCTTACCCTATTAGTTTTTATGTTCCCATATATACCCGGAAAGAGCCACGATGACTGCGCCTAGAAACCACACACCTTTCTTGAAGAAGGACGCGTTGAGCATATCTTCTTTCTGGTTATGCTTGGCCGCTTCTGCGCGCATTTTACTAAGTTCAAGGTTCGTATCTTTAACTGCAGCGAGAAGTTCGGTGTTTCGCTCCCGTTGATATTCAACAAAGCCGTCCATCTTCTCTTCTCGGACCGCTTGGCCTAATCGAAGGTCTTCTATAGCGGCCCATATGTGGCCATCTCCTGATCGTCTAGCGGGCTGGGCATCAGCCATTTATTGAACCTCTATTGCTTCAATTAACATGAAATAGTTACTCTGTGCAGTGAACCCTGATGGGGATGTGGCAGATGCATCAGTAGATGAGGTGGATGAAGTTTTGTAATATCGGGTATGGCCTGTTGTCGCTGCATAACCTGTTCCAGCGCCTGATGAAGCGAACAGCCATGCGGCAAGTAGCGGGTCTGTCCCATTGGCAACAAAAGCGAACCAATCAGACCAAATAGAACCTCCGGCGGGAACGCTAATCGTACCAGAACCGTTGACCTTTACTTGCACTTGATCACCAGCAAAGTCCCATGCATTAGAACCACCTGCATCGTTTGTCCCGAAGTACAAATGAGATGTATTGAACGCTTCTGAGGATGCCGCTTTAAGTTTTAGGCGAATATATTTTGTATCATGATCCACTATAGCACTCGCAGGGATTACCACGCGCATTGACTGGTCAGTATTGCCTAGTGAATTACTACCAAGCGCGTCTGATTGGACCTGCACACCAGCCCTATATTGTGCGATTGTCCCAGTGTAGAGAGGGTGGCTTGCTGGTAGGTTTGCTGTATTGATAGCTAAGAAGTCTGTCGGCGGTGTGCCAGAAAAAGCTGTTGCACCAAAATTATAAAGGCCATCTGCTGTTCTTGCATAAGCAAAGATTGTACGCATACCTACAGACGGAATTGTAATTCCGTTTGTTCCTGCGGCTGGATCACCTGTGAAACCTGTTGCGGCATCACACCATTGCGAAGTTGAAGTGCTATCGTCGTAGTAACCTGTCCAAAACAAATTGTTTGTTAGGTCGACTGCGAAAATTGCACGGTCATTTGTCGGGTCCACCGTAGTAGGCGTGGTGTGGGAAGTTACAGTACCGCCCTCACGATCCCGCCAACTACCCGTGTTTTCATACTCACCCGCAACATGACCGCTTGTGGAGTTATTCACTAAACTCATAAACGCTGTAGTACCCTCATCGAGAACACCTGCACCTGCATCTGCAACACATGGCCCTTCGAAGTACCACTTCCCAGATTGTGGAGTGAAGGTTGTCGCGACGCTATTGCCAGCAGGAGTGCCATCACTCGCATCTACATTCAAATTACCTTCTGTTAGCAATACTTGAGCTTGTGCTTTGTTGGGATCAAATGTAATAAAATTACCATTGTTATTATCAGCATCGTTCGTCGGAACGTCGTCTGATTGGTCAGTTGTAGCGAAGCCACTATCTGTATAGTCATTGCTATTGCCTGATGTATCGCTTCCGTAATCGGTGTTAGTTGCAAATTCAAGAAGCACACCTTCATCGCCATAAGAACCTGAGTACACTTTAGGGTTCCAGAAGCCATCGTCATCAGTCTCACCAAAGTCACTGGCTGAAAGTGCAGCACCATCGATTAGTTCAACACGCGCCATTCTTCCTTCATAATCTGCCCCGGAGTAGTGAGAAGACACTCTATGAATGCTAGTTGAATTAATCCAAGTATCAACGTTTACCCCAATCTGGGTTGTAATGTTTAGGTCAGCACGTGAGCCATTCACGTATATTTTTACACGGTCAGCGGCGGTAGCTAATGTTGTATCAACACTGTAAACCACATGATACCAGCTTGAGTAATCAACAAAAGATGCAATGGTGGCTACATTAGACAACGTGGTCGATGATGTGGCTACCTGTAAAAACAGTTTACCAAATGCAAATAGTAACTGAGTATAGTCAGTAGATCCTCCGCTTTGGAAAAATACACTTGCATCCTCTGTAGGTTTTAACCACGCACTATATGTCCAAGTCTTGCGATTACCTGCACCACTCAGCGTACGAACTGTCTTTGCTGCACCATTAAACAACGCCGATTGCTTAAGTAGGAGTGCGGCTGTCGCGCCGCTAATGACGCCTAGTGCAAAGCGGCTCATTAGGCCACCGCCCCGTGGCCACCCGTCATCAACCATGTATCGGTTGCGACTTTGATAATTGTGACCGCTGCATACTGCGCGTTGAGCGCCCCTGTGCCTGTCGACACGCCGTTGAGTGTTACACCTGTACCACCTGTGACAGACGTGATGCCCGCGCCTAAGTTGTAGATATCAATCTGTGTGCCTGTGGCGAATGCAACGGAGCTGTTAGGCGGGATGGTCAGAGTGTTCGCGCTTGCGTTGCTCATCGTAACCAGATCACCTGCGTCACCTAGTACCAGCGTGTACGTGGTCCCTGTCTGTGCCTGTATGACACGAGCGATAGGACTGTACTGAGCGGAGATACTAGCGGGAGTTGATATACGGTCTGTGGCCGTACCCGTTACAACTTCGGCGTCCGTGGCAATTTCCAGAACACCTGTAGCCGATGTGGTAGCCGCCTGTTTAAGAGCCGTAAAGGCGAGCGCTGCAGTTGTGGCACCTGTGCCCCCCGCTACGATGTCTACGACGCCAGCGGTATGCTGAGCACCTGCGAATACGACATTGGTCCCATCACACATGACCGTAGCTACGGCCCCGTTAATAATAGTGACCGTTGTGCCAGAAGAACCGCCAACCGTTAGGTCGCTCGCGTCTGTAGTCGCGTTCCAAACCGTGTACATCTTGGTGCGAAGAGGTACGATAATTTGACGTGTTGCACCGGGAGTACCAGAAGCCTTGATTATGGCAAGGTGCGACTCTGCAGTTGTGGTGGAGTTTTCCAAATACTGCGTGTCGTCCAAAGTGTAGTCTGCACCCGCGAGTGTGATCGTAGTCATACCCGCAACGGCTTCTTCAATTCGGCTCAGAGCTACGTTGGCTTTGGTCCCCCAAGTCGCCGAGTTTTCACCCGTGGCTTGTTTTTCAAACTTGATGAGGTCGGAAGCTGTTGAGGCCATAATTTACTCCAGTCGAATGAGGGCGTTGCTCGCGTCCGCTGTAGGGAACACGATGGTGAATGTGCCTGCGGCCACCGTAAAGTCGCCGCCAAAGTCCAGAACCGCGACAGCCTTGTTGCTTGCTGATGTATTGTAAATCAGCGCGCCCCGTGCCGTGAACGTGGACGTTGTCCAGCTTGGGTCTGTGAAGTCCACATAAGCCACAACGCCGCTTGTTGCGATTGCACCACCTGTAAGGGTTGCCCCTGTAGCTGTGTATCCTGTGCCGGAAACTTCGTTGGTTGCTGAATAAGCTGTAGTCGCGGCGCTAAGTGTCGCCGAACTTGTGTATAACGCGATTTTGAACGTGTCAGTGTCCATATCGTGTTCTTTGTTGAATAGCTCTGATTTAAAGGAAGTACAGAGCGCTTGGGTAATTGCCATCGGTTAGACTCCTGATCCGTATTCGTTGCGGTAGATTCTACCTACCTCTTGTTGCAGTTTGGCTATCTCTTCTTTATAGTCTTTTTCCCAAACGGCGGCTGCTTCTGTATCCACTAGAAACTTTGCGCATTCCCAATATGTTCCATAGACTAACACGTTTTCGTATTTATCGCCAAGCTCCGTTGTCTCATTGCTCGATGAGAGCCCTGTAGGAACGCGGAGATAGTATACCGTATACGCATAGGTGCTGTCTGGGGTAGGCCCTACAAGGATTAGGTCATCATCATTTTCCGCAAAGAATAAGGGGGCTGCAGTTGTTGCGACTGTGGGCCAGTAGTCCTTGATGAAAGAGTCTATGCGGCGCTCAAGAAATACCTCGGCGCTACTTCCGTTCGTGTAGCTGACTTGGCGTACCATGCGGCACCCTGTCGGCTTGGTAAGTGTTGACGTTCCAGTAACCATGGACCCGGTGCCTGTGGTGCGGAAGGGCGGTAGATTCGGCACGTCTTTGAATATACGGTTTTCTGCGGCTGTAACCAGACGAGGGATAGCCGCAAGGAACTCGGCGCTGTCGTCCTCGAACTGTGACTGGCTATCTGATAGGATTGTTGTGTAGTTCACTGTCCCCAATCTCCTTGTCCCCAAGCGCCTTCGCCCCACCCAGGAAGGGCGTCAACGTCACCGACTTGGCCTGTACCATATACTCCACTGACGGGTTTGGCTATACTGAGGTTCTCTTCGCCTATTGTGCCAGTGGAAAGAACTCCTGTAGAAGATGCGCCGCCGACGAAGGCCATGGCGACTGGAACCGCTGTGCCGACAGTGGCCGTAGAAGATAAACCCGATATCCAGAAAGGGGCATTCTCTGCAGGAACCACACCTGTTGAAGCAACCCCCGTAGGAAATAGTACCACGCTCCCCACGGAGGTACCGACGGCACCCGTGCCCGTGGCTCCGCTAGGTTGCGCACCTGTTGTGAGCGACTTCTCAGTTCCTGTTATAAATCGTGAGTACACTACGATACCCGTCGGCCTGACTTTTACTACATCAACAGCTTCTGTTGGACGAGGGTCACGTAGGGCAGTCGCATCAGAAACGCTGCGCGGCTCCAGCTGTGGGTGCTTTGACTCCCAGCACGTAGGGCACGTCTTTAGACCGTTCCACTCCATCCGGAGCTGACCATAAGAATACTCCCAGCCGCACCTGTCGCAATTCTCTCTAGCGAATTTTCCGGATGCGAACTTGGCCATTAGATCACCGAAGTTGGTATAATTGAAAGGGACGCCCGTTCAGCTTCATCTTGCGCAACATGGTCAAACGCTACGTCCATCTGCGTTGTCAAAAGTGCGATTCGGTTAACATCAATCGTAGGCGACTTCGTAGCCAGTTTATACGCCAGCCCTGAGCACATCGCTTCATACCAGCGGTAAGGTACATCCGCAGACTCATTGCTGGCTGTAATATCTTCCACTTGGCGCAACACCCAATAAACGATAGTGTCTGTGCTGTTCTCGGGCACTTGCCAGAGGTAAAGCTGCGGTGTGATTTGGCGGTCAAAGAAGAACGCTGTGGGTTTGCCTTGGTCTGTCTTGTTGGGCTTTACGTTATAGTCTGTAAGACTTATGCGCTGCAGTACCGTGTCGGACCCTGCGCGCCGTAGGACAGCACTAAGAATATCTGTGGTGCCTGTGGGTAGGGCGTAAACAAGTGTACCCTGTACAAGCGCTAGAGTCGTCTCCTCGGTCTTCCAGTAGTTAACGCCCCGTGTAGCCCAGTCTGCAAACAACAGGTTGAGGCTGCGGCGCGCGGCGCGGACCTGATACCCTGTTAGTATCTGCGCGTCCACACCTGCGCGCTCGTACGCTTCCGTGATGCACTCCTGCACGTTAATATCAAAAGTATATGTCCCTGAACTTGCCATCTATTGATCCTCTCTCATATTCAACACACCGATAGTCCGCGTTGAGGTTCCCGTAGTCGTCTGGGCGCAGAGGCTCACAGTCTCACCCGGTTCAAGAACTGTCGTATCCTCAAAGGCGTTCAGTACACACTGCATCGGCAGAGGCTTTCGCAGCTTTAACCGTTGAGGAAATAGCCATTAGCTGAGACCCCCACCTACGATTTTAATGGATACCGTGCCAGAAGTATGCGCCGTGATGGCGAGGCGAAGAGCGACAGGAGGGTTTGTATAGTTGCCGTCCTGATTAGTTGTTTCGCCAGTAACTGTCGTGTTCGTATACACCGTGGCGCTGTCCTCTACAAAACCAGAAGCGAGGACGTTGTCAAATGTGTGCTGAACCGCGTAGGTCGCGGTACCTGTGAGTTCGCACCCAAAACCTACATTGAAATCATGGCCACGGTAATTGAGCACAAACCACTGGGATTCGCACGTACCGTCAACCCCGGCCTCTACGTCACCTGTAGTTGCGCCGCCTGCCGCGATCTGGCTAATAGTGGCAAAGTTCTTTGAACCTGTAACGGTTGTCGCGTTTGGCCCTGTAATGGCCTCCGTCATGGCCGTACCGTAACGGTCGGTGCCTGTTACCGTGAATGTAACGGCGGCGTTGTTACCCGCTGCATATATAGAAACATGCTGTGCCTGTGTGAATGTCACTGTGCCGCCTGATGCAAGCGCCCCACCTAAAGTGAGGTTGCCTGCGCCGCCGAGAGTAGCTGCAACGGAAATACCATTACGATCTAAGGCAGTTGGCGAAAGAGTGATGGTCTTTGGACGACTCATCGTTTATATCCTCTGTTCGATTAAACTGGATGCAGTGTAGGCAGGTTCCTGTCACATAGCAAATAAAAACCCCGCCCTATTTCTAAGGCGGGGCATTATGCACTGAGGGTGAGCTCAGGTGCCAGGGATTTAGTCCTGTGCGTATAGAACCGTGATCGTTGCTGCACCAGCAGAAGCCGCCGCACCTACGGCAGTGATTGTTGCGTACAACTCTACATCAGCTGTTCCGATGTCTTTACGAGAAGTAGACTGTGCCGCTGTAGTGGACATACGAAGCTGACCAGCAACATGCAAGTCACCATCTGTCGTGGAACCGGCAAACTCGTCCGGGTCAACACTGTCACCAATCATCAGGTCAGAACCCGTACCAGTGTTCCACGCTGTTTCGACGTCCACAAGGATGTCAATGATGTGTGATCCCGCTGGAAGAATAATGCCGATGGATGCTGCGGCGGTGTGCCCGAAGGCGATTGCTGCAGTTTGTTGCAGGACTACTTGACCTACGTTTGCTGAAGCGCCTTCGCGAATTGTGCCGGACTGAATTGGTCCTGAAAAAGTAGATGTTCCCATGTGTTTTCTCCGTCTTGGGTTAAGTCAGCTGAAGCTGTCGGAAAAGAAATAGGGGGGCGTTGGCCCCCCTATCAATTACGCGCCTGGAGATCCGTAGATAGCGCGAGGATCAGTCCAGCCGAAGCTGTACCGTTCGCGAGCTTTATAACGAACATCGCCAGTGTCGAAATCACCTTCCATGCCCCGTTGCATTTTAATGCGCTGGAACATTTTCAGGCCATCTGGACAATCGGTTTTAATGAACCAAGCGTCAGTATCAGTCAGACGCTGCATAACATGCGAACCGTCTGGGAATTTACCCATTGACTTAAGTGCGTTGGTGTCATTGTCTGCCGTACCAACCCGAAGGTTAGACGTCAGGAGGCGTTCTGCTACAAACGATAGAGCAGGTGGAATGATCAACATTTGACCAGTAGTGGCGATTGGAATACCCCGATCGTCAGCAAAGTTTGCAATATCGATACAAGCCTGTTCCAGAGACGTTTCTGACAAGTCAGCAGAGGTCGCCAGTTCGTTAGCAAAGTTACCCGCTTGGCTCGTTGGGTGTGCTGTAGAGCAAAGCTCCACACCGTCGCCACCAGCATACGAGGCATTGAAGGCCCGGTTAAGGATGTTTGCGCCTTTGATTTCCTTGGAGTGAACCATGGAACGTGCAAGGGCTGGGATGTACTTCTTGGACAGTGCACCGTAGAGGTTGTCCTCTTCAGCTTCTTCAGTCAGGCGGAAAGCAAGTGCAACCGTATCATGGTTGTAACGTGCGGTCCACTGTTCCGTTGCGTCATCGTAGCTGACGCTCTGGCCTTCCGACTTGTCCGGAGCAGCACCAAAGCCATCCATGAGTACATCTTCTTCGAAAGCTTTCTCGGAAGTGTTGTACTCGAAGACTTTACGCCATTGCTCATCGAAGCGCTTATATGTCAGACCGAAAAGGGCGTTAAGTCCCGGCTCGAGCTGTTTCGCGAAGGTTGCGCGATTCATAGCCATATTTTAGGTTCCCTTATACGCCCGGAGTGCCGTCTGCGTCGATGTGCTGATTCAGCTCATGTTCGTAGATGACTACTTCGAGATTGACGTTAGTGCCCCAGTCATTATCCGGTGCGTCGATTTTGCCGATGACGCGCATACCTGCGACGCCAGTGCTAGTCGTACCGTTAATTTCATGGGCCGATATGCCAGTGCTTGTGCTACCAGCCCCGGCGACACCGTCACCAAGATTGCCAACATCCGCAGCGACTGTGGAGCCAGAGGATTGTGCACCGAAGACCACGTTTGGATCATCGATAACCATAGCTTTAATGTCGGTTGCGACAGTACTCGCAGGCCAGTATTTAGAAAATACTACGCTGCCGTCTGCTGCTGTGTATTCCACACCACGGAAAACACCTAGGATACGATTACCTGCCGCTGCTGCCTCAATTGTACCTGCTGCAACTAGCTTAACAAGGTCTCCGTAGAAGATCCCGGTGCTATAACCTGAAGTGATAGGATACTCCGACTGTCGAATTGAACCACCCGTCAAATGACGGACAGGCCATAAACCCCGAGGGGCGTCAGTATTAGCCATTTAAGGCCTCCTAATTAGTCATCGTCCGCTACGGGAGCTGGACGACCACGGGTTACAGTTGAATTGAACTCTCGTTCGATGGGTTCTCCTCCATCCTTTTCAGTCTTACTCAAACTTTGTTCCACAAAACGGTTGAGATCCCCAGTCTTTTTCCCAAAGTATTTAGCACGAGCGACGGCCTTGGCTTCAGGTAGCTCACAAAGAAGCATACCTTCTACGCCGATGGAACCTTCGTGTGTCCCGTGCTGTATAGTTGGAACTGGAAAATCGTCTGGCACTGTGTCGGCCGGACGAGGAACCCAACCTTCTCGGAAACGCCGTATGACATGGTGTGGGACTTCTTGCCCATGAATCTGGGTAGAAATCCAGCGTTGTCTAAAACCTTCGCGCGGTGGCGGAGCTTCTAAAACTGCGGCTGGTTCCCAAACCTCGGCGCGAGTCTCTTCCTCGCGAGAAGGATGACGGTCTTCAGATGCTCGAGTAGATCTACGTGACATGTTATTTGCCTCCATTGTTCAGATCAAGTTCCTTGCGGTACTCTTTCAATTCTGCGGGGGTTGTTAGTCCTAACGATTTAGCCACGTCGAGTTCTCCTCGGGTAAATGATAAGCGGCCAGCGGATTTAGCTTTGCGAGTACCTTGCCCTTTGGTCGGAGCAGTTGGTGACTTGCGTCGCGTTCCTTTAGTCGCTTGATTCGAGTTTAACGTGGGGAACTTCTTTTGTAAACGACTATTAAGTTCCTCGTAGTATTCGGGAGAGTCTTTGTCGTACCCTTCCTTGTCCAACTGCTCGTCATATACACGAGCGGCGGCAGTTTCTGCTTCGTTACCGGGTGAGTTAAACCAGCGATTCTGGTTCCACCACCGCATCGCTTCTTGTGGGGGTGCCGCAACTTCTTCTTGTTGTGGCTGTTGCTGTGGGGCGGCTGCGGCTGCTTCTGCCTTTTGGGCGTTCTGCATATCCATGATACGGGCACTTGCGCGCATATCAGCCAACTTCTCTGTAAGCTCCACCTGTGTATCCGTATCACCATCCTCGGTTGCACGGCGCAAGGCGGCTTTATTTTCATCGTAAGCCTTGCGGAAATTATCCACTTGGGTTGCTTGACGGTTACCTTCCAGAGTCATCATACGGGAGTTGAGTGCCGCGAGTTGCGACTTGGCTTCCGCTGCTTCGCGCTCAGCTTCGCGTCTCTGTGCCGTTAGCTGATCAATCCGACGATCACGACGTGGAGCCTTTTTAGCCTCCGGTTCTTCCTCATCATCTTCTTCTTCTGCAACGATCTCGGGTTCTTCGTCTTCTTCTTCTTCTTCGACGACTTCCAAAAAACTTTCTGGTTCCGGGAGCATTTCTGGTTTGGTATTGGCTGCAGGTTCCTCGGAAAGGCCTGTAGACTTTAACTCTTCTTCTAGTGACTCAACGGTAGCTTCTTCTGGGTCCCATTCTTTAAGGGCCATGATCGTTCTCCTTGATCGCGATTACGTCGCGTTACGTGTAGACTTTGATGATGCTAGGCTCGTCTACGGTTGCGATGATTTCATCATCATTAATGAAGCGGTACTCTTCTCCGTCAATCTCCATTTTAAACTGCGTGAACTTAGGTACGATAGCCCAATCCCCCGCTTTGGCCCAAGGGCCTCCGGTCCAGGGTTCTCCTGAAACACGGTCGCACCACGCCATAGGTCCGATAGCAACAATCTTGGCGCAGATAGATAGATAGCTTTCAGCGTCTTTTGCCTGATCTGGTAAAAAGATACCTCCTGCAGTTTTTTCTTTTGGCTTCACCTTTTGAATAAGGATCTTCCAACCTTTCGGTACGGGTAGTTTACTCTTCATATTCTGCTTCCTTCAGTGCGGTTTCTAACTCTTCGATACACGATCTTAAACTTTGAATCTCCCCAACGACTCTCTGATATTTAGAAAAGTCTTCTGGGGTTCCCTGACACACAGTAAAAGAACGTTCGGCTAACTCGTCTTCAAATAGGGTCTTGAGTTTTTGAAAACGTTGGAACATCGTGATTCTCCTTTCTTAGTCACACTTGGCCTCCCGTCTGCTGACCAGCTAGGATTGAGAGTGTTTCCTTAAACCCTTTATCCAACTTTTTTGCCGCCATTGCAAACTTTCTAGGCGACAACTCGGTAGGATTTATTTTCCTTCGCTCCAACCACTTCTTGGCTGCACGTATTTCGGCGGCGGCAACTTGGCCAGCTTTGCTACTCATTAGGCAGTTCCTTCATCGTACGTGCTATGGATGCGATTAACTCGGTGCTCATGTTACCTTCAATGGCGAGGTTCTGAGCGGTGTTCTTAATAGTTGGTGGCCAGCCTTCCAATTCGGAAGCCTCATTGATTTGGCGCAAGGCACGGAGGTTTTCACCGTCACCTTTTTTCTTTGGTATGAGCTGGCGCTTGTCTAGCATAGCATCGGCGAAAGCTTCTACTGCGCGCTTAACCCCACCCGCGTCGCTTTCGCTGGGCGTCATAGTCGCTGCGCCCGCTGCGCCCGCTGTCGCGCCGGGAGTTAGCTTTTTTGCAGAATACTTGGCTCCCTGCAAGATAGCCGCAATTCCATCATCGAAAAGGGTATCCCCACTGAAGAATGGCTCCGCAAATGACATCACCCCTTTGGCCGAATTCTTTAACAAAGGGGCTGCCCCGGCCATTCCCCAGAGAATACCCTCCGCGATACTCGCCGGGTCGCCCTTTTGAATTCCATCTGAGATATCACGTGCCCCGGAAATGTCACTCGCCCCTCGTGTGAGATTGTTCCCAAGTGCGGCGAGGTTGCCGTAGGGGTTTGAGTGCGCTGGACGATTGTTTACCATAGCGGCACGGTTCCGCTGCCCTACTCTGTCTCCGTAATTCTGCAGTGCTGTAAGCGCGGAAGGCTGGCTGTAAGGCACGGGGGCATGACCCATCTGGCGGTTTTTCTGGTGTCGTGGGGCGCTAGATGAATTGATTATATTATCCAGGCGCGGGTTGTAGCGTTCAGCCATTATTCTTCCTCCGTTGCGATTGCTGCGGCTGGAAGTCCGAGGAGCTTCCAAAGTGACCCGGCTCGTCCAGCGGAACGTGGGGGCTTATTCGCTCTATTATCCAGCTGTGTCAGGACAGGGGCTTCTTGGCGCTGGAGTACGTCATTCAGCTCATTGCGAAACGATGGAGAAGAGACGAACTTTCCTTCCTCCGCCTGTAGCTGTATGAGTATATCCTCGATCCCCGCCTTCTGCATCTCGGTACTGCGGTGGCGACCCTCGTGGTTTAGCACACGCAGTTCCCCAGGAATCTGCTCATTAAACCAAAGGCGCTGTAGTCTATCGTATCCAGGGGTCATCTCCTGGTCCATGCGGTCACTATACTTTCTGCCGTCGGAAGCTTTCCAGTCTTTGCGCCCCGCAATATTGCTTCCCTCCCGTATTCGCTTGAGGAACTCCATCTTTTCTGCAGGTTGCTTGGGTAGGTCTGGCGCTAGAGTTAAGAAGGTCTGTGGGTCTGCCAACACCAATGGGGTATTGTCCAACTCGCTCGCCGACTTATTTATCGCGTCTTTCAGAGCCGCAGGTCTGTAGGACATCAACGTTTCTAAGGGCACTTGATCATAGATATCGTCAGCCTTACGGGCTTCACGCGAGCCTTTGTCAAAGCTCATCATCATGTCACTCAGGCCCCGGAGGGCTGTGTTAAGCGCCCTGCGTTTCGCTCCCACGTTGACGAGCCTCCATTTGCTTTATCTGCAGTTCTTGCAAGAATTCGCGTTCCTGTTCCTTCAGGTCTGCCTGTGTCTTTTCACGAGCAATCCCGATGTCTGATTCTGCGCGCGCCCAGATAGCTTCCAGTTCGTTTTGAAGCTTCGTCTGATCCGCTTCTGCTTTACGTGCATGACGCGCCCGGTCTTCTTGGGCTTTGGCTTCTGCTTTGATACGGTCGATCTGCATATCCATTTGGGCTTTTTGCTGGCTGATTTGGGCGTCGCTCTGTGCCTTCATCATTTTAGCTTCTATATCAGCCTTAGCTTTGGCTTGAATAGACTCTGTCTCTACCTGCATCATTAAGCGGGCTTGCGCCATTGGATCGTTGGCCGGATCCCCCTCACCCGACGGAGGCTCAGGGCCAAGTGGCTGCATCTTCGCCTGATTGATAACGGCTGCAGCCGCAGCGCTGATCTTTGCGTCCATAATAGGGCTCGTTGGTATTGCCTCCGCATTTGGATCTGTGAAGTCCGGTAACGGCGGTAAGTCTGCGCCAAGCTGTGCTTGCATCTGTACACGATACAGAAGCGCCATATGCTCGGCTCTGTGTGCTATGTACTGTTGTGCATATATAGGCTGCGCCTGTTTAGGCAGGCGGCCGAACCACTCGTCTAGGACGGCAATGTGTGCATCGTGGTTTTGGTCCACGAATGCTTTAATCGGCTTGCTGTGCATAATGGCGATGTTTTCTGCGACAGGGTCCATACGGTCAGCCTTGCTTGGATCAAACAACACGTCCTCATAGTTGGATACCCGCATGGCTTCATACATCTTCTTAAGCGCGCCGTGCATGTTATGGTATTTTGGATAGGCCTGCGCCATCTGCAGCATACCCTGCGCCTGTGCGATCCGCTGAGTAGAACTAAACGTTGATGGGTCGCTTACAGGTATTACATCAATGTTCTCATCAAAGTCGAGCCTACGGACATACTGGCTGGAACCTTTGACACTGAACGGGTACTTGTCACTAAGATAGATACCGTTCAGCTTGGCAATTAGTTTAAATTCTTTTCGCTGGCTATAGTGGCACCTTTTGTGGATAGCCGAGAATACCCGAGCATTCTCTTCAAGAAGCGCAACCGTTGTTCCAACCGGAGTGTTTTGATTGGCATCGGAAAGATTAGTTTCTGTTGAGTTGGCATAGCTTTTCGCAGTGTCCACAATATAGGTCAAGAGTTGGAACATTGTCTGGCTAGGTTCTTTGAACGGTAACGGCATGATAGCCTTGTTGATATCATCGACCGCTGCGTCCAGGTCAGTAAACTCGCCCGGTGCAATGTTAATTTCGCCGCCTCGCACCCTGCCTCGTAGCTTAAAGCCGCCCTGCATGTTGCTGTAGGCCGCTGCGTCTAGAAGGCTGCGTAGCGCCCCTGTAGCTGCTTTGCCGAGGCCCCCGATAACGTGGTAAAGACCGTAACCGTAAAAACCAAGTCCCGGTAGGAACTTATACCCAACAAACCAAACAAGCTTCTTATGCTTTGGATCGTCTTCGTCCCAGTTGCGCTTTACGCTGACAACCTTGTTTGTTCCTTCGTGTATTGTAACTACATAAGGCCATTTAGGCTCATTGGCCTCTTCGTCTACCTCATGCTCAATATCAAGGTATACGTGCATCTCCAGCAAGGTGATGTCTTCGTCGTTGGTTAGGAACTTGTCCACCCCGTCAAGATCACCCGCGATGTCTTCGTAGTCATCTCCGCCCATAAGGTCTGGAACGGCCTCGTAGAAGCCTTCCTGAACCAACTCGTCATACTGCTGACGGGGCATATTGATTACATGCGTGTACCGCGTAGCTGTGCCGAGGTTCGTGCAGGTATTGTTGACAACAAAGTGTTCGGCCTGTACAAACTGGCTTGTCACGCGGTCCTGTGTAGGATCAAAGAAAACCTTTTTGAAGGTGTGGCCAACCAGCGGAAGGTGGAACAGCATTTGGTCCAGTTCTGGGAAGTACTCCTCCATTTCTTCAGTAAGCTGGTAATTCATGTAAGTGCCAACGCGGGTTGCCTGATCATTCAGTGCATCTGTCGTTTCACCCAAGACAACCGTACCCACTGGTCCGGCCGGAGGGAACAACTCGCCGATAGCGCGCGCCTGAAACTGTGTAGCGGCTTCTGCCATAACAGGGTGAACAACCTGCGTCAGTTTGCGCTCGTTGCGGGTAGATGTCCCGCTTGCGTCTGACTCTTGTGGGCGAATGGACTCTAGGCCCTTCTTATACGTGGTCTCCCAGTCCTGACGTGACTCTTTGTCATCTTTATAGGATGAGGTGAGCTCCATAGCCACAATGGCAAGAACATCGTCGTCAAACTCTTCCACGATGTTGTCAAAGTGATCCAGTTCTGGGTCAAACTCTTCCTCGTCAGCTTCTTCCACATCCGGGTCCGGCATTGTGAAAAGCTCGGGATCATCGGTGTCCTGAACCAGTTCGTCAGGAAGGTGTTCGTCGTCTGTCATTGGCTCAGCCATAGATGGCCTCCGGTAGTTGTACTACGTTGGTTTGATTTGGTTCGTTTAGGGTACGGTCTGGAATTTCGGGTAGCTCGTCTTCGTCTGAATCAAGTGAACCGTACCACATAGTCCGTAAGCGAATGATAGCCTGTGTGACTGTGTCAACTACGTCGGCTCCGTCACCCGCTGGGAATACTGCGCACATTTCGATGATCTCTTCTGCCCATTTACGGTCAGGGTACCAGATGGCTCCTTGTTCGAACATTACACTCGCTACGTGGGCGCGCGCAATCTTTGATCTGTCAGGCGTGTACGTTATCACGGGGATATTGGCTTGGCGCATGTCTTGGATGAGCGATTGGCCAGAAGCCTTCTTCTCTATAATTACTGCATCGGGCTTGTCGTCGTGGTACTTCTCTTGCGCTATCCGACGAAGCTCTGGATAAGGGAGACGGTCACGGAAACGATTGAGTAACATAATGTGATGGCGACCCCCGCGAGTAAACACACCCCAAGTAGTACATGCTGAATAAGAGCTCGTCTTGGTATCTTCATATGCTGTATCCCATGATTGAAGTACGTAGACCATCGGCGGGAAGCTATCCTGCTCCCACTTCTGCCACCACTTCTTTCTGATGATGCCGCCGCCCTTTGGTGAGGGGCGCTGCTGAAGCTGTCCAGCTGCGGCGTAGTTGCCAAGCGTATATTTGAGGCTGTCTATCTCTTTACGACCAAAACGGTCAGGCCAAAGCAAGGCCCCCTCTTCTTTGCGAGGGTCCTCCAATGCGGAAACTGTAAGTAGAGGCGCGGGCGTGTAAACGTGGGGGTGATTCTTTTCATACTCGGCGGGGACGCACAAATGGGTCCAACCGTCTTCTGGTAGGGCGTTCTTCAAAATATGCCCCGTTAGATCACTTTGGTGGACGCGCTGCATAATAATGATGAACGCGCCTGTCTTTGGATCGTTAAGTCGTGACTGGACCGCAGTATCCCACCAGTCGCAGGTATTCTGGCGAATAGCCTCAGACTCTGCCTCTTTTACGTTGTGTGGGTCATCAATTACGATAATGTCGCCGCCTTCACCAGTTAGCGCGCCGCCAACGGACGTTGAGATCCTGTGTCCATTAGATGAGTTCTCAAAGCGCTGCTTTTGGTTCTGGTCTGTAGATATAGTGAACTGTGGGTTCAGCCCTTGATAGAACTGCGAGTTCATCAGGCGTCGACACTTAACTGAGTCACGGATAGCCAAGCCTGACGCATATGACGCAAATAGGAACTGCAGGTGCGGTTTGTGCAGCCAAGCGAAGCATGGGAAGGCCACATCACAGGTAAGTGACTTCATATGACGTGGCGGGATGTTTATAATCAGTTTACGAAGGTCGCCGTTGATAACTGCCTCAAGGTGCTCGCAAATAGCTTGGATATGCCAGTTGTCCTTGAATACGCGACCCGGCTCCAGGGTTGTCCAGCTCTGACGGATGAACTCGTGCATACTGCGCTTCGCTAGTTCGGCATTCAGCTCCTCTGGGGAGATCTTGCTAAACAGGGCTTGGAGCTCTTCGTCAGTCATGTGTCTTCTTTGCTAACTCTGCCTCTCGAAGAATCTCATCAAAATACGAGAGTTCTGTTTCTGGTATATACTGTTCATACACTGTTCTTGGTTCAAAATTCATTTCTTTTAGGAATCTTTCTAGCTCGCCTTGATACTTTGGGTCGCTTGACTCTTTGGCTCTCTTTGTGAGAAACTCTAGATACTGTGTATATTCTTCCATGTTTCCGAAAGCAGATTCAGAGTCAACGTCGATTCGGTCATCTATTTCTCCACCTTTTGGAGAACGCAGTTTCAATAGTTCCCATGCTTCATCTTCGGCCTGTGGTCCTGGGTTCATCTTTTCAAGACGCTTCATTACTTCCGGAGCATACTCAGTTAAAACATCGAAGGCAGTTCCAGGAACCATCCCTGTCCTTCCTTCCAGCTGCGTTTGGGTTAGCGTGTCTAATACTTTTGAAGCGTTCGGAAACTCTTGTACAACGCTCCCAAGAAGTTTAGCCCCTCCGGACCCTGCTAGTCCCGCGAGTGCCGCGCCCTTACCCAAGGTCTTGAGTGTGTCTCGTTTCGCTGGATCAAAGCCTTCGCCGAGTTGCTTGTTCGCGAAATTCATTATCGCAGTAAGCGCTGTTTTCTTAGGACTTGCCACGGGATGGATCACCCTCTGTTAATGAAGTTTGGAAAGGTTAGCGGATTATTCGTTACGTGGCAAGTGTGTACTGGTACCCGTTCGCTGGACTGTAGCTGTATGATCCCCCGCCGCCGCTTGGTGCGGACGTCTGGCCAAAGGGGCCTGTCTGTGCTGTGGGGTTGGACGTTACGTTGTACCCGTTAGACAACCCACCTGTTGGCCCTGCCGTAAGCCCGTTGGAAGGCGCGGAGGTAGGTGACGTAGATGCTGTTGTGGCGCTGGACGCGGTTGTGGAGGGTGCCCCGACTGCGTCAGATAAAGAACTAAGCGCAGACGAAACGTTCGACGCGTCGGATACTGCGGCGGCGGTATTTCCTGTCAGACCAATATTTGAGTCTGTCGCGTTACTGATTGATTGACCAATGAGTCCCCCCGCGAAAGCAGCGCCCGGTGGTCCGAAAGCTGTTCCGAGAAGTCCGAGGGCTGCGGAAGGGACTGAGAAAGAGGCGTTGGTGTTTGTTAGGCCCGTGGGTGTGAACGACTGGTTCACCGTTAACCCCGGGATCATGGATGCGATGGCCTGTGCGGTTGTCTGCTCTGTCATGGAGGCCACACCCTCCGGACTGAGAGAGTACCCCACATTGTCCAGAGCGGCGGCGATATGCCCCTCTTGTGAACCTACGCCGTCGGCGCTAGTCCCATTTGAAGCGCCGCCGAAGCCGGTGCCAATACCTGAAAGGGAGTTGTCATCAGAGGTATCGTCATGACCGAGTGTGCCCGAGTTTGTGTCAACACCTCCGGAGTTTGCGCTTGGCCCTGTCGCGTCTGCTCCTGCTTCCGCGCCGGGGGAACCGGGGGAGGGGCCATCACCTGCACCTGCACCTGCTCCGTCACCGTCACC